>Ga0134122_10002552_pt1 | contig 13456 bp, 13 predicted proteins | sample KB302_FD_96461 | JGI IMG/M metagenome (GOLD analysis project Ga0134122, IMG submission 96461) | Terrestrial soil microbial communities without Nitrogen fertilizer from Kellogg Biological Station, Michigan, USA - KB3-0-2 | ecosystem: Environmental > Terrestrial > Soil > Unclassified ... | reverse complement strand
GCCAAGCGCGTGGTGAAGTTCCGGCTCGCCAAGTCCCTCAAGGACTCGGTGCTTGGCAAGAAGTAACACGCACGGCGCTCTCGAATATCGACCGCTCCCCGCGTCTTCGGGGCAGGCCCCCGAGCTGTTCCGCTTCGCGGGAGCCTGGACCCCGCCGCCGGCCGACGTCGACGCCGGCTGGGGTGCCTGGGACGGGGAGCGGCTCGTAGGAGCGGTGCTGATGGAGCGGGCGGGCGCCACGGCGATGCTGCACGGTCCCGTGGTCGTGGCCCCGCCCGACACGCCCACCGAGGAGGTGCTGGTCGTGGCGGCCGAGCTGGCGAACCAGGTGCTCGCGCACGCCGGCCCGGCCGGCATCACCACCATCTTCGCGCGGCCCCAGAGCCTCGACCGCGTCTGGGTGCGCAGCGGGTTCATCCCGATCCCCGAGGCGGAGCTTCCGCGGGAGCTCCAGGGGCGCCCGGGGCTCGGATTGTTCGGCTGGCGGGGCGGCACCGCTCTCTGGAGCACCGCGGGCCGCGGCGGCTCCCGTTCCGCCCTCGCCCGCGGCGAGCACTGACCCGCCGCTCCCTCCGCCATGAAGCTCACCGCGCTCGCGGGTGGCACCGGCGCCGCCAAGCTGCTCCGCGGTCTCTCCCGGATCCTGGACCCGCGCGATCTCACCGTCATCGTGAACACCGGTGACGACGCGGAGATCTGGGGACTCCACATCTCGCCGGACCTCGACACCGTCTCGTACACCCTCGGCGGGGTCATCGACGAGCTGAAGGGCTGGGGTCTCGCCGGCGAGACCTTCCACGCGCTCGACCAGATCGCCCGTTACGGCGAGCCGGTGTGGTTCAACCTGGGCGACCGCGATCTGGCCACGCACCTGCACCGCACGCGGTTGCTCCGCGAAGGCCGGACCCTGGCCGAGGTCACCCGCGCGATCGCGGCGGCCCTGGGAGTGGCGGCCACGGTCCTCCCCATGTCCAATGAGCCGGTGCGCACGCGCATCCTCGGGCCGGATGGATGGCTCACCTTCCAGGAATACTTCGTGCGCGAGAAGGCCCAGGTCGAGGCGCGCGCCGTGGAGTATGCGGGCGCGGGCGCGTCGGCCCCCGCGCCGGGCGTGCTGGAGGCCATCGCCACCGCAGACACCGTCCTCGTGTGCCCGTCGAACCCCATCACCTCGGTGGGACCGATCCTGGCCGTCCCCGGCCTCGTGGAGGGCCTCGGAGCAACGCGGGCGACCGTGGTGGCGGTGAGCCCCATCGTGGGCGGCGCGGCCGTCTCCGGCCCGGCCGGGCGCCTTATGGCGTCGTCCGGCCTACCGGTCTCGGCCGCCGGGGTCGCCCGCGCCTACGCGCCCTGGCTCGACCGCCTCGTCTTCGACGAGCAGGACCGCGCGCTCGCGGACGAGATCCAGGCGCTGGGCGTCACGCCGGTCCCCGCGCCCACCATGATGTCGAGCCGCGAGGCCGAGATCCTGCTCGCCCGCCACGTGCTGGACGCCGTCGCATGAGCCTGCTCCTGGCCGTGCCCGTCAAGGACCTGGTGAACGCCAAGCAGCGCCTGATCCCCGCGCTGTCCCCCTCCGAGCGCCGGGAGCTGGCGCGGGCCATGCTCGAGGACGTGCTCGAGGCGGCGGTGGCGGCGCTCCCGGGCGCGGTGCTGGTGGTCACCACCGATCCCGAGGTGGAGGCCGTCGCCGGCGGCGCGGGGGCCCTGTGCCTGACCGAGAGCGCGAACCGCGGCCATACCGCCGCGGTGGCCTTCGCCCAGCGCGAGGCGACCGCCCGGGGCGCGGCCCGCTTCGTCACGCTGCCCGGCGACGTCCCCTGCGTCACCGCCCGCGAGATCGCGACGCTCTGCGACACCCTCGCGGAGGTCCCCGGCGTGGTCTTCGTCCCGTCCCGGTCCGGGCGCGGGACCAACGCGGTGCTGCTGGCTCCTCCTGACGCGATGCCGCTCACGTTTGGCGAGCCTTCATTCGAGAATCACTTGAACACGGCGCGCGCCGCCGGCCTCACGCCGCGCGTGCTGGAGCTGCCCGGGATCGGGCTCGACGTGGATGCACCCGACGACCTGCCCGAGCTCCTCCGCCTTGGACCGGCCACCCGCAGCGCTCGGCTGCTGCGCAGCTTCCCCATGGGCGCGCGGGCGGCCGGAGCCCGATAGCCATGCCGCCGCGCTACGAGGTCATCGGGGTGGAGGGCCTCCCCGAGTTCCGCCAGGGAGATGACCTGGCGGCGCTGATCGTGGACGCGGCGCGGCGCCAGGGGACGCCGATCGGCGCGCGGGATCTGCTGGTGGTCAGCCAGAAGATCGTGTCCAAGGCCGAGGGGCGGCTCGTGCGCCTCTCCGAGGTGACCCCGTCCCCCCGCGCCCGGGCCATCGCGGAGGAGATCGGGCGCGATCCACGGCTGGTCGAGGTCATCCTGGGCGAGAGCCGGCGCATCGTCCGCCAGGCCAAGGGCGTGCTCATCGTGGAGACGCACCACGGCTTCATCTGCGCCAACGCGGGCGTCGACCAGTCCAACGTGGACGCGAACACCGCGTGCCTGCTGCCGGCCGACTCGGACCGCTCCGCGGCGGCGCTACTCGAGCGACTGCAGGCCCTCACCGGACACGAGCTGGCCGTGATCATCGCCGACACCTTCGGCCGGCCGTGGCGAGAAGGCCTCGTCAACGTGGCGGTGGGCCTCGCCGGCTTCGAGCCCATCCGCAGCTATCTCGGCGAGCTGGATCCCGCGGGCTATGTGCTACAGGCCACCATCCTGGCCCTGGCCGACGAGCTGGCCGGCGCGGCCGAGCCGGTGATGGGCAAGCTCGACCGCATCCCGGTGGCGATCGTCCGCGGGCTGTCCTGGGAGCGTGGCAACGGCTCGAGCCGCGCGCTGCTCCGGGATCCGGCCCGCGACCTGTTCCGATAACCCAGAGCAACCGGCGACCAAGGAGACGGCATGCGGATCGGTATCGTGGGCGGCACCGGCAAGGAAGGGATCGGGCTCGGGCTGCGCTGGGCGCAGGCCGGGCACGAGGTGATCATCGGCTCTCGGGATCCGGAGCGGGCGCACGCGAAGGCGGCGGAGCTCGCCGCCTCCACGCCCGCCAGCCGGGTGGACGGCAAGTCGAACCGCGAGGCCGCGGCCACCGCCGACGTGGTGGTCCTGACCGTGCCCGCCACCGGTCTCCAAACCACGCTCCCCGAGCTGCGCGACGTGTGTCGCGGGAAAGTCGTGGTGAGCACGGTGGTGCCTCTCACCTTCGGCGGCGGTCGCCTCTTCACGCCGCCCCCGCAGGGCTCCGCCGCGGAAGAAGCGCAGGAGATCCTGGGTCCCGACGCGCGGGTGGTGGCGTCCTTCCATCACATCGCGGCCCACGAGCTGGCCGCGGGCGATCACGCGATCGAGTGCGACCTCCTGCTCTGCGGCGGCGACGTGGAGGCCAAGAAGCTGGTGACCGAGCTGGGGACTTCCATGGGCCTGCGCGCGGTCGACGTGGGCGCGCTCACCAACGCGGGACCGCTCGAGGGCATCACCGCGGTCCTCGCCACGATCAACCGGCGCTACAAGCTGAAGAACTCGGGCATCCAGATCACCGGGCTTCCCTGAGCGAGGACCCGACATGGCCGACGCCCCCGTCACGGTCACTGCCCCCGCGCTCACCGCGTACATCGTCGCGGTGCTGGAAGCGCTCAAGATGTCACCGAAGAATGCCGCCATCGCCGCCGAGCTCATGGTTCGCACCGATCTGCGGGGGGTGGATTCCCACGGCATCGGGATGTTGCCGAGGTACGTGGAGTGGACGCGCGCCGGCTTCATCCATCCCGAGGCCGAGCCCACGGTGGCGCGCGACGACATGGCCACCGCGCTGGTGGACGGCCAGAAAGGCCTGGGCCACCCCGCCTCGGTGCTGGCGATGGGACTGGCCATCACGAAGGCGGCCACCTACGGCATCGGGATCGTCGCGGTCCGCAACTCGAACCACTTCGGCGCGTGCGCGAACTACTCCATGATGGCGCTCGAGCGCGGCATGATCGGCCTCGCGGTGACCAACTCGCCGTTCGTGGCCATGGTGCCGACCTTCGCGAGGAAGCCGATGATGGGCACGAATCCGCTCAGCCTGGCCGCCCCGGCCGCGCGCCTCGCCCCGTTCGTGCTCGACATGGCCACCACCACCGTGGCGGTCGGCAAGCTCACCATCGCCTCGCGCTGGAACAAGCCGATCCCGGAGGGCTGGGGCCTCGACGCGCAGGGCAAGCCCACCTCCGACGCGCGCGAGGTGCTCGCCTCCCGCCTGCTCTCCCCGCTCGGCGGCAGCCGCGAGCTGGGCAGCCACAAGGGCTACGGCCTGGGGGTGATGGTGGACATCCTCTCCGGCGTGCTCTCGGGCGGCGTCTACGGCAACGTCCTCGACCGCACCAGCGGCCGCGATCGCAAGGAGACGAACACCGGCCACTGCTTCGCGGCCATCGACATCAAGCGCTTCCGGCCGCTCGGGGATTTCACCGCCGCCATGGACGACATGCTCCAGGCGCTCCACGACACCCCCCGGGCCGACGGCCAGGAGCGCGTCTACACCGCGGGCGAGCCCGAGGCCGAGACCGAGCGCCTGCGCCGAACCCAGGGCATCCCGATCGCCCCCGCCCTCGTCCGCCAGTGCAACGAGATCGCGGCCGGGCTGGGCGTCAAGCCGCTGGCCTGAGCACGGCCTCCAGCACCCGCTCCACGTCGCTCAGGTCGTCGAACAGGTGATCCGGACGGTCGGCGAGGAGCGCGTCGCGGGTGTACTGGCCGGTGCTGACCGCGATCGCGACCGCGCCGAAGGCCCGCGCGCAGTCGATGTCGTGCGGAGTGTCGCCGATCACCACCACGTCGGAGGGCGCGAAAGCGTGGCCCAGGAGCGCCTGGGCCCGGCGCGCGGCCAGCGAGGGCAGGTGCCGCCGGTCCATGTGGTCGGAGCCGTAGGCCCCCACGCGGAAGTGCGGCCAGAGACCCGTGGGCCCCAGCTTGATGCGGGCGCCTTCCTCGATATTGCCGGTCACGAGCCCCAGCACCGCCTCGTCCGACGCGGCCAGGCGCTCCACCACCGCGGACACGCCCGGCAGCGTGACCACCTGGCGGCCGTCGCCGATCTCGCTCGTGAGCCCGGCCACGTAGGCCTCGAAGAAGTCGTCGAGGCGCTCCTGGACCCGCGCCCGCTCCCACCCCATCGCGCCGACCACGTCGTGGACGATGCGGGTGTCGGTCCGCCCGCCCAGGTCGTACTGGTCGATGCCGCCGGCGCTCCCGAAGACCCGCTCCAGCGCGCCCCGCATCGCGCGGCGCCCCGCCCCGCGCGAGGTGATCATGGTGCCGTCGATATCGAACAGGACGAGCTTCACGGAGCGCGGACGGCCTAGGTGTGGAGCGGGGCGGCGAGGGCCCGCAGGCGCGCCACGATCGGCGGCAGGCGGTCCAGCACCGCCTCCACGTCGGCGGCGGTGCTCCAGCGGCCGAGCGTGAAGCAGAGCGAGCCCTCCGCTTCCTCGGGGGTGCACCCGATGGCCCGCAGCACGTGCGAGGTCGTCTGGGTCAGCGAAGCGCAAGCCGATCCCGAGGAGGCGGCCACGCCGTCCAGATCGAGGTCGAGCAGCACGCCGTCGGCCTTCACGCCCCGCAGCACCAGGCTCAGGTGGTGCGGCAGCCGCGAGCCCGCCGAGCCGGTCAGTCGGCATTCCGGGATCGTCTCGAGCAGCCCTTGCATGAGCCGGTCGCGCAGCACGGCGAGCCGCGCGGCTTCCTGGTGGGCACCTTCGACCCGCATCAGCTCGGCGGCCACCCCGAGGCCGACCACTCCGGGCACATTCTCCGTGCCCGACCGGTAACCGCCTTCCTGGCCTCCGCCCAGCACCTGGGGATGGATCCGCACGCCGGGCCGGATCCAGAGCGCGCCGCTCCCGGGCGGAGCGTACAGATCGTTCCCCGAGATCGTCAGCAGGTCGATGCCCATCGCCTCCACGTTGAGCGGGATCCGGCCCAGCGCGCCAACTCCGTCCACGTGCAGGGCCACGCCCGCCGCGCGCGTCACGCGCCCGATCTCCTTGAGCGGCTGCACCGTGCCGATCTCGGGATTGGCGGCGGCGATCGAGACCAGCGCGGTGTCCGCGGTCAGGGCCGCCCGGAGCATGCCCGGATCCACCCGCCCCTCGCCGTCCACCGGGAGATAGCAGACGGTCGCGCCCGCCTTCTCCAGGTCGCGGCACGCATTGATCACCGAGATGTGCTCGATCGCGGAGAGCAGGACGCGGGCCGCCCCGCCGCTCCGCGCGCGGGCGACCACACCCTTGATCGCGAGGTTGTTGGCCTCGGTGGCGCCGGAGGTGAAGACGATGCCGCCCGCCGCGCCGCCGCAGAGACGCGCGACCTTCACGCGGGCCGCGTCGAGCGACTCGCGCGCCTCCGCCCCCAGCGAGTGGCGGGCCGAGGGGTTGCCGATCCCCGCCTCCAGGAACGGACGCGTGACCGCGAGGACCCGCGGGTCCACGGGCGCGAAGCCCGCGTAGTCGAGGTAGACGCGCCCGGGCTCTGCCCCGGACTCCACCGGCATCTACCGCGTCTTCCTTATCACGAAGCGGTAGACCGCCCCGTCCCGGATGACCTCGAGCAGCTCGTTGCCGGTGTTTTGCGCCCAGCTCCGCATGTCGGGATCGGAGGCGGGATCGTCGGACAGCATCTCGAGTACCTGGCCCGCCGCCATCAGCGCCATTGCCTCGCGGGTCTTGACGATGGGCATCGGACAGAACAGCCCGGTGCAGTCAATCTGCCTGTCAGGATTGACGAGTTTCGCTTCCTGGGCCATGGCAAGCTACCGTACCCCAGCCTTCCGCACCCCGTCAAGGAAGGGCGCCGCGCCGAAATTCTCGCCACATTGAAGGCCCGTCGCCGCTTATTCTTGGATGGACGCCATGGCCAGACGCGCCAGAGCTGCCGAGACCCCCGCGGCCCGCCGCATCAAGCGCAAGATTCTGATCGCGATGACCCTGACCGCGTTCCTGCCGATGCTGGTGGTCGCCTACCTGGTCTACGCGTACGCGCTCCCCCTCCTGGACCCGCAGGCCCAGGAGCGTAACCTGCCGTGGATGCTCGTGATGCTCGGCGGCACCGGGCTCCTCATGGCCGCCGGCAGCTTCATGCTCTGGGACCTGGCCACCTCGGTCGTGCGCCACGCCGGCTCGCTCGATGCGCCGCGACGGCCCACGCCCACGCCGGGCGTGTCCCGCACCGCGCCGAGCCCGACCCGGCCCGCGCCGAGCCTCGAGACCAGCGCGGTGCAGCAGTACGTGCAGCAGAGCGACGAAGTCGACACGCTGATGCACTCCTTCTCGCGCATGCTCGTCACCATCGAGCAGCAGGCTTCGGACGTCAACGAGTACGCCCGGCGCCTCGACACCGCCTACAAGGAGCTCGAGTCCACCAGCGCCCAGCTCAAGGAGTTCTCGTTCAAAGACGAGGTCACCGGCCTCTACAACCGCCGGTTCTTCTCGATCCGGCTCGAGGAAGAGGTGTCGCGCTACCGGCGCTTCAACCATCCCGTCTCGGTGGTGCTGCTCGACCTCGACGGCTTCAAGGCGGTCAACGACGACCTGGGCCACGGGGCCGGCGACGAGACGCTGCGGGCGATGGCCGAGATCCTCCTCAAGCAGTCGCGCGGCATCAACGTCATCTGCCGCTACGGCGGCGATGAGTTCGCGGTCCTGCTCGTCGAGACCTCCAAGAGCGGCGCGCGTCTGTACGCCGACCGCATCCGCTACGTGCTCTCCACGTGGACGTTCGCCCACGGTCGCCGGGTGACCGCTAGCTTCGGGATCGCGTCCCTGCCCGAGGACGTGGCCCCCGCCGCCGAGGAGCTGATCCGGGCGGCCGACGAGGCGCTCTACGCGGCGAAGCGCGCGGGCAAGAACCGCGTGTCGGTGCACGAGGACGTCGCGGCCGGCCGGCCCGGCGGGCGCGCGGGGACGTGACCCGATGACCGCGATGACCTCGGCCCGCCGGGTTCTCATCGTCGACGACGAGGGAGACATCCGCACCACGCTCCGCGCGGTGTTCGGCTCGGCGGGCTACGAGTGCCGGATCGCGGGCAACGGCCGGGAAGCCGCCGCGCTCTTCGAGACCGAGCGCTCCCCGCTCACCATCACCGATCTCAAGATGCCGGTGATGGACGGCCTCCAGCTCCTCCAGCACGTCAAGGCGCGGGACGCCGACGCCGCGGTGATCATGCTGACCGGCGCCGCCGACGTGCGCACCGCGGTCGAGAGCCTCAAGCAGGGCGCCAGCGACTTCATCCTGAAGCCGGTCAACCTCGACCAGGTCCTGCTCTCCGCGGAGCGGGCCCTCGAGCGCCGCCAGCTCCTGATGGAGCGCCGCGAGCACCAGGTCCTGCTCGAATACCGCGTGGCCGAGGCCACCCGCGACCTGGCCACCGCCCTCGACGAGCTGCAGCAGACCTACCAGAGCACGCTCGAGGCGCTCGGCTCGGTCCTGGCCACCCGCGAGGTCGGCACCGAGCTCCACTCCCGCCGCGTCCACGCGTATTCGCTGGCGCTGGCCCGCGCCCACGGACTGCCCGCGGCCGACCTCGACGCGCTGGGCCGCGGGGTGCTGCTCCACGACATCGGCAAGATCGGCATCTCCGACTCGATCCTGCTCAAGCCCGGATCGCTGACCCCCGAGGAGTGGGTGGTCATGCGGAGCCACCCGGAGATCGGCCGGCAGATCCTCGAGGGCATCCCGTTCCTCCGCGACGCGATCCCGGTGGTGCGCCACCACCACGAGCGCTGGGACGGCACCGGGTATCCGCTCGGCCTCGCGGGCGCGGCGATTCCGCTCGGCGCCCGCATCTTCATGGTGGCGGACGCCTTCGACGCGATGACCTTCGACCGGCCTTACTCGAAGGCGATCACGCTCGAAGCGGCGCGCGATCGGATCCGGGATGCGGCGGGCACCCACTTCGATCCCGACGTGGTCGCCACCTTCCTGCACATCCCCATCGAGGTCTTCGCGGAGGCGCGCGCCCGCTCGATCGACGCGGCCCGCTAGGGCCGCTTCACGTCTCCCCGAGCGCGCGCGTCAGCCGCGCCCGGATGTCGGTCCAGGCCTCGTTCACATCGGCCGGAGTGGGCAGACGGGCGACCGCGATCTCACGAATCCGCTCGTAGATCTGGTGCTTGCCCCAGTCCCGCACGGCCGCCGGCACGCTCTCGAGGACCCGGTGGGCGGCGTCCTGGATCGCGGGTGACCAGCGCCGCTCCATCTCGGCCCGGCGCTCCCCGAAGTCGAACGCCCCGCCGGGCGGGGCCGGCATGGCCGCGCGCAGCCGCTCGGTCCCCTCCGCGTCGACCCGACCGTCGAGCAGCGCGACCCCGTACGCCTCGCGGGCGCGCTCGACACTGAGGAACCGCGCGCGCACGTCCGCCCGTACCGCCTCGGGGTCGCGCCGGCGCGGGTCCCCGTGGCCACCCCCGCTCGGCGAGAAGAAGCTCACCACGTCGCCCGGCTCCAGGTGCAGGACGTCCACCTTGCCGATGTCGCGCGCCCGAGCCGTGCCGCGGTTGACCACGCAGCTGCCCATCGTCCCGGCGCGGCCGCCCGCCGCGCCCCACGGCTCCAGGCGGCATCGCTCCATCCCGCGCGCGGTCACGATGGCGTGCGGGTGGAAGACCTGGAAGTCGAGCCGGACCGCGAGGCCGCCCCGGTATTCCCCCGCGCCACCGGTGTCGGGAATCAGGTGATAGCGGCGCATGACGATCGGCACCTCGGCCTCGATGCTCTCGACCGGCGTGTTCCGGAGGAAGCCCGCGGTCGAATCCGCGCCGCTGATCCCGTCCATCCCGGGGCGGCCCCCACCCCCGCCCAGCATGGGCTCGACCACCTGGACCTGGCGCTGGCCGGTCATGAGATCAAGCACCGAGGCGACCACCGGCGAGATGCCGCCGGCCGGCGCGGCGGGCACGCGGCCGGGGAGCGCCTGGGCGAGCGCCCCGAGCACCGCGTCGAAGACTCGCAGCACGGTCCCGTAGCGCACTCCGATCGGGGATGGGAAGAGGGCGTTGACGAGACAGCCGGGCGGCGCGGTCACCCGCACCGGCCGGAGGATGCTCGAGGCCTTGGGGATGCCCGGATCCTCGGTGACGAGATAGGCATTGATGGCCTGGCAAAGGAACGGATGCGTCACCCCGTGGCTCGCGATGTTCAGCGCCGAGCCCACCTGCGGATCGGTGCCCGTGAAATCGAGGTGGATCGAATCCCCCGCGATGGTCAGGGCCACCTGGATCCGGATCGGCACCTCCGAGCGGAGATCGTCCTCCATGTACTCGGTGAAGCGGTAGGTCCCGTCGGGGATCTTGCGGATCGCCGCGCGGGCGCGCTGCTCGGCGTAGTCGAGCACCGCGTCGATCCCCTCGACCACCGTGGCGAGGCCGAACTTGCCGATCATCTCCTGGATGCGTCGGTCGCACGAGCCGACCGCCGCGACCATCGCCTTGATGTCGCCCCAGTTGACCTCGGGGATCCGGCAGTTGTCGCCGATCAGGTTCTTGACGTCCTCCTGCAGCACCCCGGCCCGGAAGAGCTTCGTCGGCCGGAGGCGCAGCCCCTCCTGGAAGATCTCGGTCGCCCGCGGCCACACGCTGGCCGGCACCGCGCCGCCGATATCGGACGAGTGGACGAAGGCGTAGCCCCAGCAGATGATGCGTCCGTCGCGGAAGATCGGGCGGAGGATGTGGATATCCGGCAGGTGGGTGCACAGTGGACCCGACAGATAGGCGTCGTTGCAGATGATGACGTCACCCTCGTCGTAGTGGTCGAAGTAGGCGAGGGTGTGGGCCATGTTGAGCCCGAGATACGACGACGCGCCGAGGTTCCACGGATACGCGACGTACTCGCCGCCGCTCGAGACGAGTCCGGTCGAGAAGTCCGCCGTTTCCTTCACGAAGGTCGTGTAGGCGGTGCGCTCCATGATGCGCGCCATGTCCTCGACCACCGCCTGGTAGTGATTGCGCAGGATCTCGAGCAAGACCCGGTCGATGGCCACGGCTACCGACCCTCGATCACGAGGTTGCCGAACGGGTCGACCCTCGCGCGGAAGCGCGCCGGCACCAGGGTGGTCGTGTCGTCCTGCTCGATGACCGCCGGGCCGTCGACGTGCTGGCCGGCGAGCAGGTCCTGTCGCCGGTACACCGCCGCCTCGTACCGCTGTTTCCGATAGTGGATCGGGCGTGTTCCCATCGGCGTCGCCGGGCCGTCTCCGCCCGGTACGGGCTTGAGGGCGGGCTTCGGCGTCGCGCCGGTGATGGTCGCCCGCAGGTCGATCAGCTCGACGTCGGCGGCACGGTCGGCGTGGGCGTACAGGCGCTCGTGGCGGTCGTGGAAGGCGGCGCGCAGGCGGTCGGTGCCCGGCTCCTCGAGCCACGCCGGGTCGATCGGCACCTCGATCTGGAAGGCCTGGCCGACGTAGCGGAGATCGGCGCTGTGGGCGATCGTGCTCGCCGACACCGCGGGCGCCTCCTCGCGGAGCCAGTGCTGCGCGCGAGCCGACAGCTCCGCGCACTCCGCGGCCAGCATCTTCCCCGGGGTCGCGGAGAGCTTCCGGTGCAGCGTCCTCACGTAGTCGCTCTTGACGTCGGCCATCATGGCGCCCTGGGCGCAGAGCGTGCCGGGCGACGGCGGCACGATGACCCGTGGGATGTGGAACTCCTCGGCCAGGAAACACGCCTCGACGGGCCCGGCGCCTCCGAAGGCGACGAGGGCGAAGTCGCGCGGATCGAGCCCGTGCCGGGCGAGCACGTTCGAGAAGGCCGCGTACATGTTCGCGGTCGCGACCTCGATCACCGCCTCGGCCGTCGCGTCCGCGTCGAGACCGAGCGCCTCCCCGAGCGGCCGCATGGCCAGGGCGGACTTGTCGGGATGGAGCCGGAGGCGGCCACCGACGAAGTTGTCGGGGTTGAGGAACCCGCACAGCAGGAAGGCGTCGGAGAGCGCCGGCTCCATCGCGCCCCGGCCGTAGCAGGCCGGACCCGGATCGGCTCCCGCGCTGCGCGGGCCGACCTTCAGGACCCCGACCGGGTCGAGCCAGGCGATGGAGCCCCCACCCGCCCCGATCGACGACACGCCGACCACCGGCATGACGATCGGGAAGTCGCCCACCGTCTCGTCGGTCGAGTACACCGGCCGGCCATCCCGCACGAGGGCGATATCCGCGCTGGTGCCGCCCATGTCGAAGGTGATCAGGTCGCGGTAGCCGGCCCGGACGCAGACCTGGGTGGCTCCGATCACCCCCGAGGCGGGACCCGACAGCATGATCTCCGCGGTGGCCTGGCGCGCGTCACGAGCGGTCGTCACGCCCCCGTTCGACTTCGTGATGTACAGCGGCACGTGCACGCCGACCCGTCCCAGCTCCCGCTCGAGCTGCTCCAGGTACTGGTCCACCCGGGGCCGCACGTAGGCGCTCAGGACCGCCACCATCGTGCGCTCGTACTCCCGGATCTGCGGCCACACCTCGTGCGAGCAGGTCACGTGGAGACCGGGGAAGCGCTCCGCGAGCACCTTGCGGGCTTCCGCCTCGTGCGCGGGGGCTCGGTACGCGTTGACGAACGAGACGACGAGGGCCTCGGCGCCCTCGTGCTCCACGAGCCGGGTCGCCTCGCGGAGGAGCTCCCCGCGGTCGAGCGTGGTGTCCACGGTGCCGTCGGCCAGGATACGCTCGGTCACCTCGCCCACCCGGTAGCGCGGGATGAGCGGCAGGGGGCGCGTGGCGGTGAAGTTCACCGGGCTCGCGAGCCGGAGCCGCTGGATCTCGAGCACGTCGCCGAAGCCCGCGGTGACCAGGAGACCCAGCGAGGCGCCGTTGCGCTGGATGACGGTGTTGATGGCGATCGTGCTGCCGTGGACCAGGTAGTCGATCGTCCCCGGGTCGAGCGACCGCTCCGCCACGAGCGTCCGGAGCCCGTCGAGGACCCCGCGGCCGGGATCGCCCGGCACGGTCGGCGATTTGAAGCTCGAGAGCTCGCCGGTGTTCTCGTCGAGGAGGCTGAAGTCGGTGAACGTCCCGCCGATGTCGATGCCGAGCCGGTAGCGTTCCATCGCCACGCGCCATGCTAGCCACGCGCTACCGGACCGTCAAGGGGCGGCCCGATTCAGCTCCCCGGTTCCTTCAGGTGGTACTTCTCGACCGCGTAGGCCTTCTGCTTGAACTTCTGTACCTTGCCGGAGCCGGTCAGCGGGAAGCGGTCCACGATCTCGACGTAGCGGGGGACCTTGAAGTTGGCGATCTTCCCGCGGGCGAAGGCCACGATCTCCTCGGACGCGAGCGAGACCCCGTCCTTCGGGATCACGAAGGCCATCACCGCCTCGCCCATGATCGGGTCCGGCACCCCCACGACGGAGACGTCGAGCACCTTCGGATGGCGCAGGAAGAAGTCCTCGATCTCGGCCGG
>Ga0134122_10002551_pt1 | contig 13458 bp, 7 predicted proteins | sample KB302_FD_96461 | JGI IMG/M metagenome (GOLD analysis project Ga0134122, IMG submission 96461) | Terrestrial soil microbial communities without Nitrogen fertilizer from Kellogg Biological Station, Michigan, USA - KB3-0-2 | ecosystem: Environmental > Terrestrial > Soil > Unclassified ... | reverse complement strand
GGGCGGGAAGGGCGGGGCGATCGACCCCCCGGCGGGCAGCAGGATCTGGATGTTCGCGCGGCGCCGCGCACCCTGCAGCCACTCGGCCTGCGCGCGTTCGGCCGTCTCACGAGCGAGGCGGGCGCGCGCGGCGTCGCGCGCGGGCTCGTCGTGCGGCCCGGGACCGAGCGCGGCGCTGACCGCGGCTTCGTCGGGAAACACGAAGGCGGCGAAGCGCGCCTCGAAGAACCGGGCGCGGACGACATCCTGCTCGACGAGCCGGCGGGCCCACGCCCGGTCGATCGCCTGCGCGTCGAGCCAGTGGTCGAGCGCACCGTTGCTCCCGGCGCGCGCCACCACCGCGGCCCACGCCCGCTCGGTCTCCGCCGGCTCCGCGCTGATCCCGATCCGGCCGGCCTCGTCGAGGAGCAGCCGCACGTCGGCGAACCGCTCGATTTCTGCCTGAGTGATCGGCGCGGTCGAGGGGGCGAAGCCGAGCACGCCGAGCGCCCGCGCCAGCGCGATGTCGCTGGCCGCCACCGTCCGCCCGTCCACCACGCCGATCAGCGCGTCGAGCGGTGCCGCCGTGGCCGTTCGCCCCGAAGCCAGGAGCAGCCCCAGGAGGGCCACCACGGCCGGGCCGCGCATCAGAACGCCTGTCCGACGGACACGTAGAACTGCAGTCGATCCTCGTTGCGCAGCTGCCGGAGCGCGTAGCCCACGTCGAAGCGGACGGGCCCGATCGGCGTGGTGAGCCGCAAGCCGGCGCCGGCCCCCGGGAAGAACTCCGACCACGCGAAATCGCGCACCCGGGGCGTGACCATCCCGGCGTCGAAGAACGTCACCCCGCCGAGAAACCGCCAGATGGGGAACCGGTATTCCACGTTGAACAGCAGCCGCAGGTCGCCGCCCTCGGGATTGTTGAACGAGTCGACCGGGCCCACGCGCTCGTCCCGATAGCCACGGATGGTCGTGCTGCCGCCCGCCTTGAAGCGATCCTCGATCACGAGATCCTCGGTGTCGCCATAGGGGGTGGCCAGCCCCAGCCGGCCGGACAGGGCCAGCACGGTGGCGCCGGGCAAGCCGACGTACACGGAGTTCTCGAGCACGAACTTGATGAAGTTGACGCTGCCGCCGAGGTGCGAGCTGCCGACCTCGACCGACGCGAAGTGGTAGCTGCCGGCGTGCGGATCGGTGGGGTTGTCGCGCAGCTCCAGCGCCAGGAACGGCATCACGCTGCCCACGGTGTCGTCGCGCGGGGCGGTCCCCTCGGCCAGGAGGTCCGGATCGATGTCGTGGCGGCGGAATTCCTCGATGCGATACCGGAGACCGGCCCGCAGGCTCTTGGGATGATCGGTGGGCTCGTCGGGACGGAACAGCCGGGGGAAGAGCTCGCGCTGGACGGTATACGTCGCGCCGCGCCGGTCGCTCTTGAAGCCGATCTCGTCCTTGCGCTCGCGGAACACCACGGCCTCGCCCTGCAGGCGCGTGCCGAACAGCCACGGCTGGCGATACTGCAGCTCGGTGCGCTCGCTCTTCTGGCTCACACGCTCGGTGAGGCTGGCGCTCTGGCCGGTGCCGAACAGGTTGTCGTTGCCGAAGGTGACGTAGCCACGAAAGCCTTCCTCGGTGGCGTAGCCCACGCCGAACTCGAAGCGCCAGGGCTTGGCCTCCCGCACCCGGATCACGACGTCGCGGAAGGGCGCCTCGGCCGTGCCCTGGACCTCGACGTCCACGCGGTCGAAGATGCGCGTGGCATCCAGGCGGCGACGGGTCTCGCTGAGATCGACCGCGTCGAGCGGGTCGCCCGGCTTGATCTGTAGCTCGCGCTCGACCACGTAGCTCTTGGTCGCGGTGAGGCCCGCGATCATGACCCGCCCGACCCGTGTCAGCTCCCCCTCGGTGACGTCGAAGGCCAGCGCCATGCGATCGCCGCTCTCCGTGCCCTTGGCGGTCACCGTCGTGCCGTGGTAGCCGCGGCGCTGGTAGAGCTGCTCGATCTTTCGGCGCGCCTCGTCGAGCTTCGCCTCGTCCCATCCCTCGCCGGGGCGAAGCGCGACGACCTTGAGAATCTGGTCCGTCGGCAGCGCGTGATTGCCGGTGATGGTGATGGCGCCGACCGTCCGCCGCGGCCCCTCCGATACCGGGATGACGATCCGGGCGGCTGTGCGGTCCTCGCTGAACGTGGTCGCCGGCGGCCCCACCTCGGCCTGGGGATAGCCCTGCGAGACGAGGTAGCGACGGAGGGCGCGCATGTCCTCGGTGAGGGTCTCCGCCACGTACAGGCCGCGGGGAAACCCCGGGATGGACAGCCCGGTCACCCGCGTTCGCATCTGATCGCGGAGCCGAGACACGAGCTTGGCCGGCGCGCCCTCGAAGGTGATGCCCTCCACGAACACGCGGGGGCCCTCCTCGATCGCGAAGCTCACGGTCCGCTCGGCCGCGTCGCCGCCGAGGGCCCCCGTCACGTGAGCGAAGTGGTAGCCGGCCTCGTGGTAGGCGCGCTCCAGCTGCTCGGCGCTGGCGCGCACCTCGACCTCGTCCACGATCCGAGAATCGGCAAAGGTCAGATGCTCCCGGAGAACTTTCTCCGACAGCGCCTCGCGTCCGGAGAACTCAACCTTCGTCCTCGGGCCCTCCACGATCTGCACCGTGATGTCCACGCGGTGGGCGGCCGGATCCCACGTGGGCTCGCGCGCGGTGACGCGCGCCTCGAAGAAGCCCTGCTCGTGCAGACGCTCCTCGACCGCGCGCACGCCATCGCGCAGGGCACGATCGCGAAACCGATCGCCCTCGTCGAGGCCCAGCGCCTTGGCCAGCGGCTTGGCCTCCGCGTGCACGAGCCCGGTGAGCTCCACGTGGCGCACGCGGGCCTGGTCGCCGGCCGCCACGACGATCGCGACGGTGCGTCCGTTGGTGGCGGGATTCGCGCGAACGTCGAGCGTTGCGGTGGCGCCGAGGTAGCCCTCGCGCTTGAGCCGGGCGACGACGTCCGTCCGGGCGCGGTCCAGGCGTTCGGGATCCGCCGGTCCGCCGAGCGCCAGCCCGGCGGTGGCGGCGAGATCGGGGGCGGCCAGTCCGAGGTCGCCCGTGAAGTCGAGCTGCTCGAGGAACGGGTGGCGTGACACGTGATAGCGGAGACGTACCCCGCCGGGCGCCTCGACCTCCTCGACCTGCACGCGCTCGAACACGCCGAGCGCCCAGAGGCGATCCAGGCTCGCGCGTACGCGCTCACGGGAGAGCGGCTGGCCGACGAGATCGGTCAGGAATCGCTCCGGCTGCAGGCCGGGCAGCAGGTGGGGTGAGGCGACCTCGACGCCGGTGACCGTGGGCGCCACGGTGGCCAGCGCCACCAGCAGCAGCGCGATCATCGAAACCGCAGGCGTATGATCACGTCGCCCCCGTACCCGCCATCGAAGGCCTGCTCGCCAGCCAGCAGCAGCGGTCCCAGGATCTGGTACTCGACGCGCAGCTTGCGCTGGCCGCCCTCGGCGAAGCTCCCGGAGTAGATGACGGTGGTCTTGTCGCCGAGCCGCTTGCCCACGCGGAACTGGCTCTGTCCCGATTCCGTCTTGCTGAAGTCCAGCACGTCCACCAGGGGCGCGCTCGGCTCGAGCCCGAGCAGCTCTTTCGACATCAGCTGCGCGGCCTCGCCGGCGAACGTCAGACCGCCGGAGCTCCCGAGCTCGGCGCGGGTCGATCCCAGCGTGACCAGGGCCAGCAGATCCTCCTGGGGCAACGGGGGCTCGGACGACAGACGGATCGTCAGGTCCTCGACTCGGCCGCTGAGCCACATGGTGACGTCGTAGGTCCGGATCCGGGTGGTGGCCCGAACGTCGATGTGCGGGTTGAGCCGGCGCGGATCGTCGAAGCGGACGAACGCGTTCTCGATCGTGAACCGATTCCGTCGGAACGTGATCCGCCCGCCCTGGGCTTCCACCGCGCCGAGGATCACGGGCCGGGTCACGGTGCCCTGCAGGTGCAGCGTGCCCCCGGCGCGGAGCTGCGCCTGCGGCGTGCGTACGACCAGGTTGTCGTCGAGGTTCAGGTCGAGCTGCAGCGCGAGCTCGCGGCCCCAGTCCATCGGCTGCTCGCGCGCGCCTTCTTGAAGCAGCATCGGCACGATCGAGAGGTCGCGCGTGTAGCTGCCACGCACCAGGTGCGCCTCTCCGCGCACGATCCCGCGCGCCCCGCGGCCGGTCAGCGTCGCCTCGGCGTTCCAGCTGGTGTCCAGCCCCTCGACGGCAGCGATGTTCACGCCCCGGGCCGTGATGGCCACCTGGTAGGCCCCGATCGTGCGACCGTCGAGCCCGGCCTCGCCGGTGGCCTTCACCGTCCCGGCGCCGAGCCGGGCCTGTAGATCTTCGACCCGCAGGCGCGACGGGGAGAGCACGAGGCGGGCCTCGATGTCGCGGATCACCAGCGGCGTGTCGCGCACCGCCAGCAGGCCCCCGCTGATCGTGCCGCGGCCGATCAGGTTCGGTTTCGTCGTCGTGCCGCCCACGCGGACGTCGAGATCCAGGCGCCCCGCGGCCTCGCGGATCTCCGGGCGGAATACGCTCAGCAGCGTCAGCGGCGCCTGGCCGCGCAGACTGCCGTCCAGCGTCCCGGCGTCCTCCATGAAGCCACTGGCGGTGGCGCTGCCGAGGCGTCCGGCCACTTCCAGCCGCTCGAGTGTCAGCCGCCCGGGCTCGCGACGGATGACGATCGGCCCCCGCGCCTCCCACCGCTCGCCGCCCGCGTCGAAGTGCGCGGGCTGCAGCTGAACGACGCCGCGCGTCGCCCGGGGATCGCGCACGGGCACGTCGAGGGTGGCGCTCGCCGAGAATCGCCCGCTCACGGTGCCCACGAGGTCGGGTCGGTACTGACGCAGCAGCGGCTCGATCTCCTGGTCGGCCGCGGTGACGCGGGTGGCGATCGGCGTGGTCCCGTCGAGGCGTCCCTGGCCGGTGGCCGCCACGCGCGATTCAGGGAAGGTGGCCTCGGCGCGCAGCGTCGTGCCGTCGGAGGTGAGATCGACGACGCCGCGGCCGAGTGGGAACCCCGCGACGGCCACGCCGTCGCCGTTCACACGGGCCGAGCCCGCCACGCGGCCGTCACGGACGGTCGCCTTCACCGTGGCGCGCGCGCGGCCCTCGACGCGGAGATCTTCGGGCAGATCCGGCACGCGAGTGAGGTCGAGCGGCCCGGCCTCGGCCTCGATCTCACCGGCGCCCGCCCAGCGCCAGCGCCCCTTCGCGCTCAGCGGCGCGTCGAGCACGCTGGCGCGCAACGCGGGTACCTCGATGCGCTCGGGCGTGGCCTCGAAGCTCACGCCCACGCCGCGGATCGGCGGCGTCGCCGGCACGGTGAGGTTTGCCGACTCGGCGTGTCCCACCGCGCGCCACGCCACGAGCGTGCCGTCGAGCTTCGCGGTCACGAGCACGGCGCCACGGCTGCCCTGGAGTGCCCCAGGCAGCCAGGGGGCGGCATCTTCCAGCCGCGCGTTCTCGGTGCGCGCCAGCACGTCGAGGGAGATGGCGCTCGGGGTGGGCACCGCGATGGTCGCGGCCACGGGCCAGGTGAGGTTGCCGGAGGCCAGCAGGCGCGCCTGGCCGAGCCGGACGCTGGCATCGGTCACGCGCAGCGCGCGGGGCGTCAGCGTGAACGCGGCGGCCAGCGCGTCGGCCCGCGTGTCCGCGACGACGGGCGTGCGGACGTCGAGCCGTCCCGTCAGCGCCGGATCCCGCCAGCGCCCGGTGAGGTCGCCTTCGAGCGTGGCGTCGCCGGCGATCTTCACCGTCCCGAGCAGCGGCGCCAGCCGCGCCAGCTCGCCGGCCAGCTTCACGTGCAGTGGCGCGGGTCCGTCGAGCGTGGCGCGACCCTGCGCGTGCAGCTGCAGCCCCGGCCAGGTCGCCACGCCGCTGGCGAGCTCGAAGGTGCCGCGGTCCCCGCTGCCCTCTGCCGTGAGGGTGCCGGTGCCCAGCGCGGCGAGGTTGGGCGGCAGCTGCACCTGCCGCGCGCTCGCACGCCCGCGCAGCCGGGCCCGCGCGATGTCGCGCAGATCGCCCCGCGCCTCCGCCTCGGCGTCGAGGCGCGCCGTCACGCCGCTGGCCACGCCGGCCAGCGCCTCGAGCGCGACGCTCTCGACGTCACGCAGCCGTACGGTGACGTGCGCGCGGTCGAGATGCGCGGGCTCGAGCGTGGCCCCACCGGTCAGCGTGCCGCCGAACGCGCGCGCGGTCGCCTGCGTCACCGAGATCACGCCCCTGTCGAAGGCGAGCTGCCCGGCCACCGCCCGCGCGGCCACCGGACCGGCCGTGAGCGCGTCGATCGCCACGCTGCCGGTCACCCGAGGCGCCGCCGTCGTTCCCAGCAGGTGCACGTTGGCGCGGGCCACGCCGGCCAGCGTCCACGTCACGCCAAGGCGCCGGCCCAGTGCCGCGAGATCGATCTCTCCGCGGCCGGAGAGATCGAGCGCCGGCGTGTCGAAGGGCGCCCGCACGGCGCCGGCGATGGTGACCCGGCGCTTCTCCCAGCTCGCCACGAGATCTCGGATCTCCAGCGCGGTGGGTGCGACGCGAATCTCCGCGGTGAGTGGGCCGACGCGATCCTGATTCCCTCCGAGTTCGAGCGTGATCTCGTCCGCGGTCACCGTCACGCCGGTGGCCTGCGGGCCCGGCCGCGCGCTGCCGGCGAGCCCGCGCACGGTGAGGCGCATTCCCGCCGCCGGGTCCTCGTAGAACAGCTGGGCGCGGCGGAGCTCGATCGGGCCGAGCGTGATCTCGAGCGGGCCGGCGCGCACGATCTCGGGCAGGATCGGCAGCTCGCGCAGCGGCGGGCCCCCGTCGTCGCGCACCCGCACGTCGAGACCGTCGAGACCGATCGACCGCAGCACCACGCGCCGGTGCCACAGGCTGCTGATGCCGAGATTCGCCTCGACGCGCGCCAGTGTCAGGAAGTGCGGGCCGGGCTCGCCCGGAAGGGCCCGCGCGGTCACGCCGGTCACCACGACGCGTCCACGCCACGGCTCGATGTCCACACGCTCCACGTGGGCCTCGCGGCCGAGCGCCGTGGTGAGCACGGCCTCGACGCGCTCGCGCGCCAGCTCCGGTCCCCAGAGGCGGGCGGCCAGCATGGTGCCCGCCACGAGGAGGAGCACCAGGCCCAGCAGCACCGCGATGCCATAGCGGACGTAGCGCATGGCCCTCAGCATACCCAAGCCGTGTGGACGTCAACCGGGACTTGCCGGGCGAGCCGTGTTGTCGCGCCGCGCACGGCGCCGCGATGACGACGCTGGTGGGCCGCTACGTGCTCCGGATGCGAAGCCGACGGGCCTTTTTCATCGCCCGGCGGGCAGCTCGACGTGAACGGTGATGCCCTGGTCGACGTTGCGCGTGGCCCAGATGCGGCCGCCGTGGTTCGACACGATGGAGCGGCTGATCGCCAGGCCCATGCCGAGGCCGTCGGGCTTGGCGCTCACGAAGCGCTCGAAGATGCGCTCGAGCTCCTCGTCCTTCACGCCGATGCCGGTGTCGCTCACGGTCAGCTCCACGACATCGGTGCTGCGCCGGCTGGTGGCGATCGTGACCTCGCGCCGTCCGCCTTCCAGCGCCCCGATCGCCTCGCCGGCATTGACCAGCAGGTTGAGAACGACCTGCTGCAGCGGCACCGCGTCGGCGAGCAGGGGAGGTATCGTGCGATCGAGGTCCAGCCGGACCCGCACCGCCCGCCGGCGGAAGTCGGCCTGGAGCAGCGTCACCACCTGCTCGACGAGCCCGTTCAGGTTGAGCGGCTGCCGCTCGACGTCCTCCTTGCGGAACAGCGTGCGCAGCCCGTGGATGATCTCGGCGGCGCGCTTGCTGTCCTGCACGATGTCGCCGAGCGTGCTGCGCAGCTCGGCGCCCACGCTCGCCGACGGCTCGCGGGAATTCGCGAGGAGCCGGTCGGCCGCCCGGGCGTTCATCACGATGGCGGCCAGCGGCTGGTTGATCTCGTGCGCGAGCCCGCCGGCCAGCTCGCCGAGCGTCGTCACGCGCTGCACGTGGGCGAGCTCCTCGCGATGCCGCCGCGTCTGCTCCATCGCGTGCTCGGCGCGCTGGCGGGCCAGCGCGCGGGCGAACACGTCGGCCAGCAACGTGAGGCGCGCGACCAGATCGCTGACCCAGCGTCGCTCGTCCCGCACCGCCGCCACCGAGAGGAATCCGTCGACCGAGTCGCCGATCGAGAATGGCACCACGGCGACCGACCGCGTGCGCATGCCCTTCAGCGTCTTCAGATCGACCTCGGCCTCGGCGGGCAGATCTTCGGGGCGCGCCAGCGAGACGGCCTGGCCCTGGCGTACGCGCGAGACGATCCACGGCAGCAGGCGGCTGTCCAGGACGTTGGGCAGCGGGGGGATGCCCTGCCGGGTCCAGGCGTGGGTGATCTCGGCCTTGTCGCCCACGCGCGGCAGCTGGCCCACCGTCGCGCGGTCGACGTCGAGGTCCTCGACGATGCGCCGCAGGGCATCCTCGATGTGTTGGTCGACCTCGCCGCCGTGGTGCGACGCGAAGAGCGCGGAGAGCTCGGCGAGCAGCGTCTCGAAGCGCAGCCGCTCGGCGAGCGCCTGCTCGGCCCGGCGGCGCTGGGCGCGCTGGGCCAGCAGCGCCGCGATGAGCGCGCTCTGCACGAGTAGCAGGACGAGGCCGCCGGCGAAGTAGGCCCCGTACTGTCGCCACACGGAGGGCTCGTCGAACAGGATCACGCTGCCGGCCGGCAGCCGGCGGGCGTCGAGGCGCCAGCGCTGGAGCTGGCGTGCGTCGAATCGGTAGACGTTCGTGTCGAAGTCCCCAGGTGGCGTGCGATCGCCGCGCAGCACACGCAGGGCCAGCTCGGCGGCGCGTGCGCCCTGGGCCTCGAAGCTGACGACGTGGCCGCCGACGACTCCGCCGCCGATCGCCGCCTCGTTCACGCTGTAGGAGGGCGCGCTGGCCACGCCGGCCAGCCGGTTGATGACCTCGGGGTTGCGGAAGTCGCGTCCAGTCGCATCGCGGGTGAAGGGGCCGAACAGGACCACGGTGTGCGCAGGAAGATTGGCCAGCCGCGTCTGTAAGCTCTCGATGGATGGCCCGAGCACGTACTGGATCTGGAGGGCACGTCCGGGCGACGCGAGCTGGGCACGGGCTGCGGCGTCCCAGACGCGATCGATGCCCGAGGCCCCGTTGACGATCAGGACGCGCGTCGTGTGGGGCTGTAGCTTCAGCGCCGCCTCGAGCGTCGTCGCCCAGCCCACGTTGAGCCAGACGCCGGTGACGTCGTCGGGCAGCGCGATGTCGGCGGCGGCGTGGCGCTCGACGCCCGTGAAGACGATGGGGACGCCGGGGAACAGGTGCTCGCGCCGCTGCACGGCGAAGCGCAGCAGGCGGCTGCCGGCCAGCACGAGCAGATCGATTCCCACCGGCGCGTACTTGGCCCGGAGGTAGGCGGCCGTCTCCTCGGGGAACGTCTTGTGGTCCAGCTGCGTGAGATTCAGGTACTCGGTGTAGACGTTCACCGGGCCGGCGTCCGACCGGAGTCCCGCGGTGAGCGCCTGCTCGTGCGAGAGCACCGCCGGGGAGGGGCGCGCGTAGTCGTAAATCAGAAGGACGCGCTTCGGCGGTGCCGCCGGCGGGGTGCCCGGATCCGGTGAGGGCAGCGTCGTCGCTGCGCCCGTCATCAGAAGGGCCAGCACCGCCAGGGTCACGAGACGCGGAACTCTCGTACCGAGGCGCACGTAGCTCACGCCACTGGAAGTATAGGCGGTACGACCAAAGTCCGATAGCCTTCCAGCGAGGGCGTGGATGACGAACGCTGCTGTCTCCGATCGCAGAGCTGAGTACCTGACCGCGTCTCCGCCGCCGGGAGCGCCGCCCCACGCCGACATGGTCTGGATCCCCGGCGGAGCGTTCCTCATGGGCTCCGAGGAGTTCTATCCGGAGGAACGCCCGGTCCACCCCGTTCGCGTGGACGGTTTCTGGATGGATCGCTTCGCGGCGACCGTCGCCGATTTCCGTCGCTTCGTGCAGGCCACCCGCTACGTCACGGTGGCCGAGCGGCCACCCCGCGCCGCGGACTACCCAGGCGTCGATCCCCGTCTGCTGGTGCCGGGCTCGCTCGTGTTCCGCAAGGCCTCCGGCCCCGTCCGCCTCGACGACTTCCGCAACTGGTGGGAGTGGGTGCCGGGCGCCTGCTGGACTCGGCCGGAAGGGCCCGGCAGCAATCTGCAGGGCCGCGCGCGCCATCCGATCACGCACGTCGCCTTCGAGGACGCGCTCGCCTACGCGGAGTGGGCGGGCAAGACATTGCCCACGGAGGCGGAGTGGGAGTTCGCCTCGCGTGGCGGCCTCGAGGGCGCGACCTTTCCGTGGGGCAACGAGTTCGCTCCGAAGAACCGGATGATGGCCAACACGTGGCAGGGCGAGTTCCCGTGGCAGAACCTCCGGACCGACGGGTTCGAGGGCACCTCGCCGGTGGGAAAGTTCCCGCCCAACGGCTACGGTCTCTTCGACGTGGCGGGCAACGTGTGGGAGTGGACGAGCGACTTCTACACGCCTCAGCATCCCGAGGAGGCCGCTCGCCCCTGCTGCGCGCCGCACAACCCGCGCGTGGATGCGCCCGGACAGAGCTTCGAGCTCGACGCGCCGGGCGCGGCGATTCCGCGGCGGGTCACCAAGGGCGGCTCGCATCTCTGCGCGCCGAACTACTGCCTGCGCTACCGGCCGGCCGCCCGGCAGCCGCAGATGATCGAATCGTCCACCTCGCACATCGGCTTCCGGTGCATCGTGCGTCCCTCCGCATGAGCGGTGCAAGCGTCGTCTGACGTGCGCGCGATAGCGTGTCCAGCCGGTGGACAATGGGGTCGAGCTGCGCCGCGCGCGCATCTACGTGGTCGGCGATTTCAAGCTCGGGTGGCCGGGCTTCTACAAGTTCGAAGTCGGTCTCGAGGGCGGTCAGCCCGTGCTGGTCGAGAACATCGTGGGGCTGAAGGAGCTGCCTTCGACAGCCTCTTCGCCTCTACGGGTAACGAGGTGCTCGGCAACGACTCCGGTCTGGCCCAGCTCATGGGCCGGGTCACAGAGTTGCCCATCGCCAGCGGACCGGAGGGCAACGCTGAGCCTGCTGCATCTCGGGCTCAGTGCGAGCGCGCTCATCTCGGGGATTCGACGGTCCGCTACCGCTCGTGGCCGGAGAGCTTCCTGGCCCCAGAGCAGGTGGATACTCACGACATCCGCGCCGAGGGGGGCCGTGCTCGTCGGCCTGGAAGCGGCGATCGTACGGGGCCCGCTATCGGTGGTTCGGCGGGGGGTATGTCTCGGCGAGCCACTTCCTGACCGGGGAGAGCCGCCCTGTGATCGGCGGCCGGGCTGTTCGGACGGCTGAAGCCTTTACGACCCCTTTCTTTCCGCGGGGATGGCTGCGCGCCTGGGAAGCTGGTGGCCCGCTACGCCTCGCTGGACTGGACGACAGCGACATCCGCGGCGGAACACAAAAAATCGTCACCCTGGGCACAAACTGGTACTGGAATCCCTACGTCAAGCTCCGGTTCAACTACGAGCGCGCCGCGATCGATTTGTCGCGGAACGAGGGCGACGGGTCGACTCCACAACTTTCAGGGCCGGTTCGAGTTAGACTTCTGACCCTGATGCGGCTGGACCGGAGGCCGGGAATGAGACCTTGGTCTCATTGGAGCGGATTCGCTCGCCTGTTAGCGTTTCCGGACGATCGCCGCCACCTTGGAGGTGCGTTGATGGGCCGACTGACGAGACCGACACTGCTTGTTGGCATTGCACTCTTGACCGCCGCATGCGCGACCTCGGAGGAATGGGACGACTGGTACAACAACAAGTCGCACTTCGCCTCCGGGAAGCACATGACGTTCTCGCTCGCGAACCAGGGCGACCAGAAGCGGGTCACCCGAGCTGACGTCGAAGCCGCTCGCGCCGAGAGCTGGTGGGGTCGGCCGATCACTGTCAGCGCCGACCAGATCATCGAACGCTAATCGCCCTGGCCACGACGAGGACTCGAATGACCACACTCAGACAGGCACTGCTCATCACGATGTCGCTTTCGTTGCTCATTGGCGCCTGTGCGCGACGGCCGAACATTCCGGTGGTCGCGGCGCCCGCGCCGACGACGGCTCCGGCCCCGGCCGCGCCCGCGCCTCCGCCACCGGCTCCCGCGCCCGCTGCGCCGGCCCCCGCGCCCGCGCCTCCGCCGGCGCCGGCTCCCGCGCCCACGGCTGCGCCCGCGCCGCCTCCCCCGGCGCCGAAGGAGTTCCGGCCGAACGACAACGTCAAGCCGATCTACTTCGACTTCGACAAGTCGGTGATCCGTCCGGGCGACGCCAAGGTCCTGGATGCCAGCGCCGCCTGGCTCAAGCAGAACTCGAATCAGCTGCTGCTGATCGAGGGGCACTGCGACGAGCGCGGCACCAACGAGTACAACCTGGCGCTGGGCGACCGCCGCGCCAAGGCCGCGATGAACTACCTGGTCGCGCAGGGCATCAGCGCCGACCGGATGACCATCGTCTCGTACGGTGAAGAGCGCCCGGTCTGCACCGAGAAGACGGAAGCTTGCTGGTCCAAGAACCGTCGCGATCAGTTCATGGTCAAGGAGCGGTAAGAGCAAACATGCCGAGCGGACGCCTGGGACGGGTGGTGCCAGCGCCGGGCCCCCGACCAGGCGTCAGCCCACGTGTCGTTCGGACGTGGGCGCGGTCGTTCCTCACGCTGCGCCGATCGTGACAGCCCCGGGGGCGAGGCCGCGCTCGGCGGGAGTCACCGTCATCGCGGTGCTCGCCCTGGTCCAGGCGTGCGTGGGTGTTTTCTGGGGCATACGGTGGTTTCGCCTGGCCTTCCAGCTCGGCGAGCGCGGAGCACTTCTGCTGCCGCTGGCCGGCGCGCTGGTGGCCCTGCGCGGGGTCTTCGCCCTCGTCAACGCCGCCCTCTACCTCGCCTTCGCCATCGGAGCTTTCGGACGGCGCGACTGGGCCTGGGGCGTGGGGATGATTGCGGTTGTCCTGAATCTCCTCGGGGCCCTGGCGCTGGTGCTGACCGGTGACGCGCTCGCGCTGATTGCGGTGCGTGCGGTGGTTGCCATCGTCATCTTCGCGTACCTCGTCTCACCGGCCGGTCGCCGCGCCCTCGGCGACACCACGTCGGGGTAGAGCGGTGAGGTGATGCGCCCGGCCGGGCTCGCGATCCTGGCGGCGGTGCTGGTCGTCGGCCTGCTCGCCCCGGTCATGACGGCGCGCGCGCAGGGCGCCGACTGCCTGGTGATCGATGCCTTTGCCGACAGCCAGATCGGCCAGTTCCCCACGGGCTGGCGCGCGCGCAAGGACAGCGGCAAGGTCGCCTATTCCGTCCAGGAGGAAGGCGGCCTGCGTTTTCTGCGCGGCATCTCGAGCGGGCTGGGCATCCAGGCCGGGCGCGAATACGAGTGGGACCTGACGAAGTATCCTATTCTGGCGTGGTCCTGGCG
>Ga0134122_10002548_pt1 | contig 13465 bp, 9 predicted proteins | sample KB302_FD_96461 | JGI IMG/M metagenome (GOLD analysis project Ga0134122, IMG submission 96461) | Terrestrial soil microbial communities without Nitrogen fertilizer from Kellogg Biological Station, Michigan, USA - KB3-0-2 | ecosystem: Environmental > Terrestrial > Soil > Unclassified ... | reverse complement strand
TCCCCAATCACAGCGGTACCCGAAACATCGCGCCCCAGCGGTAAACGCAGATGACCGGGAGTTTCGGCAAAATCAGCGGATTCTAAAATTTCTTTGAGATGCACGATCGTGCGCTTGCGATTCGGGATCTCAATTCCTACCAGATTTTTCCCCGGGATCGGGGCTTCGATGCGCACGCTCTCGGCGGAGAGCGCGAGCGAAAGCTCACTCTTCAGGTTGGTAATTTTCGAGAGCTTCACCGCTTCATCGGGAATGAGCGTAAATTGCGTCACAGTCGGTCCGACGTGGGCGGTGCGCATCTCCACCGCCACTTCAAAGTTCGCGAGCGTCTTCTCGATATTTTCCGCCATTTTTTTGAGTTCACTGTCTTTGGTATGGATTTCCGAGACCGCGGGATCGAGGAGATCCAGCGTCGGCGCCTCCCAGTGCGAGAAATCCGCCGTCGGAATCTTCTGCGGTTCATCTTTGGTGAGACTTTTCGGCGGCAGCACCGGACGCTCGAAGTTCGGACGGCGCACTTCAAACGAATCCTTTTCCTCCAAAGCTTTTTTCACGCCCTTCTCCACTTCCTTCTGCACGAACTCCGGCTTCAGAATGGTAAGCTTCTGTGCCACACCTTTATCGCCATGCGTGCGCCAACGCGGGATGAAAAAAGTAATGCCATCCCACAGCAGCGTAAAGAATGATTTCAGAGACACCTGAAATGCCATCAGGGCGCCAATCAGAAAAAATGCAAAGAGTAAAATCGCTGCGCCCACATCTCCGAGCAGCAGACGAAACATCATGCTCGCCGCGACCCCAAAGAACCCCGCTCCCTCCAATGGCGAATGCAGGAACGCCTTATTCATGGACTCCGGCGGGATTTTCAAAATATGCCAAAAACCGAGTCCGCCCATGAGCAGGAAAAAACTGCCGAGCAGCGTCGTAAAATTCACCGTGGTCTTTCGTCCGAAAAAGGCACTCAGTGCCAGTCCGGTGAAGAGGATCGGCAGCAGCCAGATGCCGATGCCGAAGAGCTTCACAAGTCCACTGCTCAGTTCCCTTCCCACCACCCCGAGATTGCTCGTTAGGGTAAGAAAAAAGAGCGCCGCCAAGAGCGCAAAGAGCACGCCAGCAACTTCCTGCGAAATAGATTTTGGCAGATCGATTTCCACTTTTGGCATCTTCGGAAAGAGCGGCATGCTGCGTCGCACCTTGGTCCGAGTTTTCCTTCTTTTGGTCATGGGGGACGCAAAAACTTTAGATGTATTGTGGCAAAATCTGAAGCAAGTGGAAAGTTATAAAGTAAAAAAGCAGTTGTAGGTTGTAAGTAGTAAGCGGTCAGCAGTAGGGAATAAGTAGTAAGGAGTGGGAAGAAATTTCCCATTCAAAATTCTTATACTCGTAATTCGTAATTTTTAATTCGTAATTTACTAAAACGCAAACCCCGTTCCCAATTTCTCCACTAAAAGCCCCGAGATGGTCTCGAGTTTTCCGAAAAAAAGGAGAACGCCGAGCACGATCATGATTACGGCAAAAAACAGATGGGCGAAGCGGGCGAAAGTTTTGATCTTGCGCAGAACTTTGCTGAGTTCCGGAGTGATGAGCGAAAAAAGCAGCATCGGCACCGCGATGCCCAACGAAAAGACAAACAGGAGCAAACCGCCCTCCGTCGCAGTTTTCTCGCCCGTCGCGAGAAAGAGGATCGTGCCGAGGATGGGACCGATGCAGGGCAACCAGGCGAAACCGAAGGTCATGCCGAACAGTAAATTTTTGAGTCCATATGCCGAATGCGAAACCAACTTAATAACTCCGTTCGTCGGAGCGGTTATCTTCCACGGCAGGATATCAGCGGCAAAAAGTCCGAAGCAGATGATGAGCACGCCGCCGATTTTTTCAAACAGGACACGGTTCACGCTGAGCGACTCGCCTAAGAAGTTCGCACCGATCCCGAGCAGCACGAAGGTGATGCTAAAACCGAGCACAAACACAATGGTTGCCCCGAAGATTTTTAGCCGTGAGAGTTTGGTTTGCGACTTCGTGCCCCCGAGAAAGGCAAAAAATCCCGGGAGTACCGGGATGATGCAGGGCGAGAAAAAAGTTGCTATGCCGGCGAGCAGTGCCGTCCAAAAAGTTATTCCCAGAGCATCCATTTAGAGATTTTAGATTTTAAATGAGAAATTTTAGATGGCATGAAAATTCTCAATTTTTAATTTTGTAATTTTTAAAAAATTTTTAAGGAACAATTTTTAAACAAAGGAGCTTTTATTTTCAGACGCACAATACTTCTAAAGCTTTATATGTTTGGAAATTAAAAATTACGATTTCTTTAAAAATTAAACAGTAAAATTAAAAATTTCTCCGGAAGAATTCCACTTTGAAGATAGCAAGAAGTTCTATTCGGCTAAAACTTCCTGCAGTGCCGCTTCCAAAGTTGCCAACGGCAAATTGCCGGCGATCGGGCGAACCTTCCCGGTTTTCGTGTTCAGAAGAATATTGCCCGGAGTTCCAGTCACTCCAGAGTTCAGTCCGGTTTGCGTTTGCGCGCTCACGACAGTTGCCATTTCATCGGAATCTAAACATTTCTGAAAAGCGGTTTCATTCACCCCAACCCCCTGTGCAAGTTTGCCCAAGTCTTTTACCGGATACTGGGTGCCGGCTTTAATGAGCGCATCAGAAAAATTCCAAAATGCCGTATTGCCACCGAGCTTCGCCACACATTCACTCGCCTCAGCTTTTTTCTGGGCGCCGGCATGAATATTCAGCGGGAATTGGCGATAGACCCACGCGACATTCGGATATTTTTTTACAAACTCTTTCGCGGTGGGATCAAAGGCGTGGCAAAAAGGACACTCAAAGTCGGAATATTCAATCAAGAGAACATCGGCGCTGCGGTTATCGTCGCGGACATGATCACTGGCCTGTAACCCGGGAACATTTTTTGCTTGTTCTGCCGCTTTTTTCTGCTGATCCGCCTGCGCCTGCTCATCATTTTGTTGTTGCTTTTGAATATAGCGCGTGATGCCTTGGTCAATCGCCGTATCAAAACCTTCGCCACTCATCATGCGGGTGACCTGCGCCTGTGGCAAACCGCGAAAAAAAGTCGTAGCACTGAGTCCCAAAGCGCCAAGCGCGATCACACCGATGACAATTACTAAGGTTTGCAAGTGGGTTTGTTTCATACGTAAGGGAGAAATAAAGTGTAGAAATTATAGCTGAAAAGCGCTGCAAAAGAAACCTCTTCTACTCTTCCTTCAGCTCGATCGCGATATTTTCCGGCAAGCTCGGGATGTTTCGACTCCAAAACGGCCAGACCGAAATTTCGGCATTCGCCACTTCTTCACGATTACTGAGGACCGCTTCGGCATCGGCAATGCTTTTCCCAACAATTTGCGCCTTGATGGCATTTACAAACAGAATGCCCGCTTCACTGCGCGGATCGATCCGAAATTCTTCGGCACCGCGCGCCGTAATCGTGATCTTCATCCGTCCGCTGCGCGCATCTTGTTCTAGCAGGTCGGCACTACTCGCATCGAAATCAATCGCCGTGAGGCGCATTTTTGGATCGGTTTTGGTGGAGAGCTCACTCGCGAGGAGGTCATGCAGTTCGGCGGCAGAGTAGGCCCAAGTGCTCATCGTGACTTTGCCATGTACTTCAAAGCGCTCCTGGTTTTTCCCGAGCAGACCCTCATCCACCACGATATCGCTCACCTCCTTGGTCGAGAATTCCTCTCCCGGGAAAAATGCCAAATCCTGATGTTCGCGCTGATTTTTTGCCGCGAGAAAAGTTTTCAGATCATTTTCAGCTCCTGCTAAGAGCTCACTCTGCATCTTGGTCTTGGCCGCCGCGATATCCTTTGTGGTAATTTCGGTGCGCCAAGCGGTCACCCCTTTGGTGAAGGGCTCATCGGACTCCGCCCAGAAGTTTGGGCGCGAACTTTCCGGCAATGCCGGCAGGAAAAAACGAGTCGGCGCAATATTCCCCTGCGCCCCGACGAATTCGCCATTCACATCTTTTTCATCGGCGATCACGTTTGCGCGTACCGTCCCGGGCAGCAGCTTGCCGTCGGCTCCGCGGGTTGCCGCCGGCACATTTGCCCAATCCGTGATGCGAAACACGAGTCCTTCCGCGGTTTGAAAACGGGTCGTGGGTTTGAGATCGCGCTGTTCGGGAAAGCCATTAAAAATGGTGATGCTGCCCGTGGCATTTTGCCCTTCAAATATTTTGGTCAGGGTCGGAAAATCCAGGGTTTTCTCGAAGGGCATGACGATGGGAAAAGCAGCAATGGTCCCCTGACTTAAAACGGAGTTCCCGGCACCATTTTCCACGCTGAGGAGTTCCACATTGGTGATGGTCTCAATCCCCTTGCGCTCGGGAGTGATGGTGATGGTGGCGCCCGGCAAAGCGAGAAAAAAGAGAAAGAGGAGAAGCCCCAGCGCGAAAATGCAGAGCAGTCCGAGCGCTTGCCAGGACGGACGGGTCAGAAGCTCGCGCCAATTGATCGGCTCCGTCTGCTCGGCTTTTGTTTCCTTCCCGGTCTTCTCCAGCATGATGGGAACTTTCTTGATATTTCCCCGCGTTTTCGTGGGAGGTTCATTTTTTACCGCCACCGTGGCATCCTCCGGGATTTTTTGTTCCCAACTTTCCAGACTGGAAAAGGTCGGCAGTCCGACCGTTTCCGACATTTTGCGCCCCGGAGTGAACGGCGTCACCACGATCAATTTTTTGCGCTCTGCCTCGGCGGTGCTGCGCAAGATTTGTAAATTGACAATGCTCTCGAACAGAAAAGCATGCCGCGGAACGACCAAAACCACCGTATCCACTCTGGCATTTTTGATGATTTGCAAAAGCTCTGAAAGATCAGCCTCCTGCTCAATATAGAAAATCCGTTCGTTCATAAGAAAGTTCTGCGCTTCCGCAGCCTAACGACTTTTTGGCACTTTGAAAATCAGGTCGGCTTGCCAGGATTTCCTTTTAATTTCCGCGCAATTTTGTCAGAATGAAGGCAAATTTCCCCGCGCACTATGCCGACTGAAGACGAAAAAAATGTTTTTTTGCAATCGCTCAAGAAGGAGCCAGCGTCTTCCGGCGCAGCCGCTGCCGGGATTCAAAAGAAGAAAGGACTTTCCGGGGTAGCGCTTTTTGCGACGCTCTTTCTCCTGTTCCTGCTCGTCATCACGCTGCTCATCTTCATCATGTCGGTGGGCGGTGCTGAGAATCCGATTCTCCAAAGTTTTGGCATTCAGAGCGGTGAGGTAAAACAATTTCTCCAAGGACTCGTAAACTGGACGTTTGGGACGCTCATCATTCTCCTGCTCATGCTCTTCGCCAGCGGACTTTTTTACGGGCTCACGCTGCCGAAGACCGAAAAACAAAAACGCCACCGCAGCCTGCTCTTTGGCTTCGTCTCCGGCGGACTTATCTTTGCGGTGGTGCTCATGTGGCTCTTAATTTTCGCCTATATCACGAGGCTCCCCGCTTCCGCTGATGCCCGCAACAGCATTGAAGTCCTCAATATCGATCCAGGGGAAAAAATCACCGCGCCGCTCACGATCTCCTTTTCCGCCGCCAAAATTGAGCAGGAGTTGGAGCGCAGCGGCAAAAGGGTTCAGCGTTTCCTCTGGGATCGCGAAGGGGATGGCACCTTTGAAGTCGATACCGGCAAAAATCCACAGGTCAATCTCTGGTTCACCGAACAGGGCAAGCAAGTCGTACGCTTGCTGGTGGAAATAGAGAACGAACCGTCCCAAACCTTTGAAGTCGCCTTCATCATTGACGCAGTCGTCTTTGCCGCGACGCCGGCGGAAGGTGCTGCGCCGCTCAAGGTGCTGTTTGATGCGCGCGAAGTCACGCAAAATCTGGCGGTAAAAAGCTTTGAATGGGATTTTAACAACGACGGCGTGTATGAACTCGCCGGACAAAACTCCACCGCCGAATATGTATTTGAAACCACCGGGGTCTTTCCGGTGCACTTGCGCGTTCTCTTACAAGACGGTCGCGTTCTCGAATTCAGCCGCGATATTGTGGTAAGCACGGTCAATTCAGATCGACTGCGGGCGGTTATCTCCGCCGATCCGGTGCAGGGCAGCGCGCCACTGGAAGTCGAGTTCTCCGCCCAGAACTCCGTTACCGCCGAAGGAGAGATCACGAGCTTTGTCTGGAATTTTGGCAATGGCGAAGAGCGCCGCGGCGAAGACACGACCTACACGTTTCCCACTCCCGGGAAGTATCGCGTAGAACTTCAGATCACCAATGATCAGGGACTCGAAAATACCGCTACCGCAGATATCACCGTTACCGCCAAGACCTCAGCTCCGACCATAAAAATTACCACGACTCCCCGCAGCGATGACCAGGGAGTGCTCACTGCGGAAGCGAGTCCGCTCACGGTCAAATTTGACGCTTCCGGCACGGTCGATCCCGATGGCGATATTGTTTCTTTTGACTGGGATTTTGATGGCGATGGCAACACCGATGCGGCGGGAGAAGAAGCAAGTTACACCTTCCATACTTCCGGAAATTTTCCCGTTACTCTTACCGTAAAAGATGCCGCAAAAAATATCAGCACCAAAAAACTGACCGTAAATATTTTGTCCGAATCCGTCCAGGCCAGAATCACGGCGAATCCGGAAACGGGATCGGTTCCCCTGACGATTGATTTTGACGGGTCCAAATCCGATTGCGGACTGAGTTGCAGCATTATTTCCTACGAGTGGAACTTCGGCGATGGCACCCCACCGCAAATCACCGGGGCCCACACCACCCACACCTATAATAAAGTCGGAACGTTCAGGGTAGAGCTCAAGATCACGAGCACTCAGGGCAAAATCGGCACGGGTGAAAAGATTGTGGCCGTGCGCGTGCCCCCCCTCAAAGCCTGTTTCACCCCCAGTCGCACGAGCGGTCCGGCACCGCTCACCGCGAGCTTTCAGGATTGTTCGAGCGGCACCATCGCGCAGTGGAAATGGGATTTCGGCGACGGCGTCATCTCCACCGAGCGCGCCCCGACCCATACTTTTACCGCAGCGAGAAGCTATACCGTGACCTTGTCTATAACGGACGAAAACGGCACCAGTTCCCAGACCACCCGCGTGCTCACCGCGCAATAATATTTCCTCTCTCTTTTTTCTATGAGTAAAAAAACCCAGAAAGCTTTTGTCATCACCTTGGCAATCCTGTCCATTCTTGCCATTGCTTCCAGCATCATTCTGCCATTTCTGCCGATTGCTACCGGACAGTAAGTGTATTCCTGAAACAAATCTATGGGGCGGCCGATGGGATTTGAACCCACGACATCCAGAGCCACAATCTGGCGCTCTAACCACTGAACTACGGCCGCCATTTTCTGCTGAGGCAGTGTAAAAACTCCGCTGGAAAAAAGCAATGCTCTTCACGGCGCGCCAAAAAGAACTCACGGCGCAAGATTGCCGCTAAAAATTCTCAAAAAAATAACACTCTTGGCAGGCACCAGCTTCTCCCCTAAGCTTTGTTCGATATGACTTCGAACGAAATCTTGCAGTTTTCTTGGCGTATTCTGCGCGCAAAACCTTGGCGCAGTATTTTGGTGGCGCTCGCACTCCTCTTTACCAGTTTGCTCACCACAGTATTTTTTTCTTTCACTGAAGGGCTAAAAAAAAATATTCTTCAACCAATTGAAACCAAACTTTCCAGTGAGGTACTTATTGTAGCTCCCAGTACACCGCCGCTTCCTGCGGGACTGAATCTTTTACAATATCTAAAAACTCAAAATAGCCAAGGGATTTCTCCGCAAGTTCAAGCAGAGATCACCAACTTTCCTGAGGTACTCGCTCTCGCTCCAGAGACCCGCATTCCTTTTCCAGTGGCGACCAGAGCGGAAGTCGTCTTTGGCATCCCCTTAGATTTTGATGTCACGGTGAGCGGCTTTTCTGAGACAGCGGTACAACCTTTTCTTTCCGGTGAACAAAGTTTTCGCGGAGACGAAACCGTCTTACCCGTGCTCCTTTCGCCACTCCTGATCGAAATCTACAACTCAACGCTCGCCGAAATCGTTCCCGGTGCCACCCGTAAAACATTGACAGATTTTATCGGGCGCGAAATCGAGTTCACCTTTGGCAAAAGCAACTATCTCCAAGTCTTCGCAAACTTTTCTCCCGCTGAACCGCAAGTGCGTCGGGCGCGCATCGTCGGCTTTGCGCCATTTCTGCCGCCGTTCACGCTCGCCATCCCTGAAAAAGTGGCGAATGAAGTAATTCATACCTATAGCAACACCCCTCATGCCACAGTTTTCCCGCACTCCTTACTCATCACGCCGCGCAGTCCAAGTGTGGTGGAAAATCTCAAGCAGAAGCTTCAAGATTTAAAACTTAATGTGCGCGATCTTTCGGAAAATCTCGATACGCTCCGCACGGTCTTTTTCACGCTCCAAATCGTACTCTTCACCGCTGCTGGGAGCGCCTTATTTTTTGCCTGCCTCTTCTTTCTCACCGTCCTTTCTTTGTCCGCTGAGGAGCAACGACAAAATATCGGAATCATGCGAGCGATCGGCGCTTCGCGAGCTCAGGTCCGGAAGATCATCCTCTGCTCCGGCGGGATGCTCGGGATAATTCCAATTCTGTTAGGATTTTTCATAGCCGTTATTGCTGCCAGCGGTTTGAATGTCTGGCTCGCGCCCAAAATCCCCGTCACGATCTTTGGGTTTTCCCAAATATTTGCAGTCGATGGTGCGCTTTTCTGCTGGGGCATACCGCTCGTCTTATTGCTCCCGCTCATGAGCAGTATTTTTGTGGCCGAACGAGCTACGCGCATCTCTCCCTTGAGAGCATTAAAACAGTAACTATTGAGCGAAAAAAGAAGCAAGTTCTTCGCAAAAAAAGAACTTTTGACGGCAGGAAACAAGTGCCATATCATGAAGCGCCGCTATTAATGAAGCGCGCCCAAAATTTTTTATAGCAGCGCTTTTCTCCCTTTGTTACACTGCTCTCAGCTCGAACCCTCACAGATTTTTTGTCCGAAATTTTTACCGCTCGCACCATGGAACAAAAACTTTCTTTTCCTAGCCCTGAAACTATTGAACAGGCGCAAGATGGCGACCAAGAGGCTTTTGGAGAAATCTTCGATCACTTTATTCCCACCATCTACCGTTTCGCGCTGTTTCGCAGCGGCAGCGTAACGCAAGGGCAAAAGCTCACCGCTGAAATATTTTCAAAGCTCTGGAAAAATCTCCGCAAATTTCATTTCGGCGGGCGCGTGTCCTTCCGAGTGTTTCTCTTTGCTCTGGTGCTGGAAACCACCGCCCAATTTCTCACCGACCTCGCCAAATTGAGTCCCGAACGCCGCACCTTTCTCAGGGGTCAGGAGCTCCAGAGCGCAGAATTGGGAACGGAAGAAAAAGAACTCCTCCAAGCCTTTAGCGAACTTCCCGCCGCTCAGGCGGAAGCGGTAATTTTCCGCTATTTCTGCCAGCTTTCCAATGAAGAAATCGCCATAATTTTAGAGAAGACCGAAGGGGCGATCCGGATTTTGCAGTCGCGCGGCATCAAGCGCCTGCGTGAAATTATCGATCAGTTGGAAAAAACAATCTCTCCAGAAATCTCATGAGTGCCGAGCTTTCGCTTTCCTTAGAGCGGCGCCTCTATGAAGCCGGGAAAATAGTTCCGGCGGCAGAATTCCAAGATACCTTACAGGGGGAACTCTTCGCCCACATCGGTGAAAAAAACGAACTCTGGTTTGAGCAACAGTGCGCGCTCTTTGAAAACATCCCCCATTTTTCGGCGGTGCGCACCGAAGTTTGGAACAAGCTGCTGGAAGATACCGAAGTCAGCAATCAGATCATCACTTGGCAGTTTTGGAAAAAGTTTTTTCGGCACCCGCTTTTTTGGAAAATTTTTGGAGTAGGTACAGTGTTTGTTCTGAGCATCAGCCTGCTCTGGGGAAAAGTTCTCGGGCGCGCCGCCGAGAGCGCCTCACCGATCAGCACCGTGAGCCCGGTCGGAGCGGTGATGCTCGATGATCAAGCGATTTCCACTGCCAACACCAGGCTTACCGGAGAAAATATCCTGAGCACGACCGATGGTACCGCTGAAATATCTTTTTTTGATGGAACACGGATCACCCTCGATAAAAATACGCGCCTCAGCATTGAAAAAAATCTTCCGGATCCTTCCTTTCCCGACACCGGAAAGATAGAACTCTCCTTAGATCAAGGACATCTCTGGCTCAGCACTTTTTCTGAACCAAAAGAAAACAGTGGAGTTACCGTAAAAAGTGGCGACCTCGTGATCACCCCGCTGCCCGGCACAATTGACCTCTCGCGTCGCGGAAATAGACTTATCATACAGGTTTGGCAGCGCAGCATTCAGGTATCCGACACCGGACAAGGACAGAGCAATATTTTTATCGCCGGTTCTAAAATTTCATTTTCAACGCGAGTCTCTTATACCGAAGACCCCATCACCCCCGGCGAACGCAACGATGAATGGACGGAGCAGATGCTCGAACGCGATGAACGCTATCAGCAGGAACAATTACAAAAAATACTTGCAGCCTATGCCGATGCTACCGGAGTCCTTCCGAATTCGCGCTGGTATCCTCTGAAAGATTGGTATGAACGTGTCGCCTTTACCACTACTAATTCTACAGATGCCCTAGAATTGGCTACCACCAGGTTTTCCGAAGCGATACTGCTCGGAGCTCAGGGCGAAAAACTTCTGGCGCAAAAAACTCTGGCACAGGGTGTACAGATACTCCGCACCTTGTTGGCTCAGGAGCCAGATACGGAACCATTTATTCTCCATTTTTTTGCGACCCTCAAGAAAAATTTTCTGGTGAACACCTTGGATCCGGCACTCTCAGACACTCGTACCGCCATACTGGCTGCCGAGGCCGAAATATTTCAGAATTCACCGGTATTTTTGGCGCGTCACATTTTGGAATATCTCTGGGACATTCAAGACATCCTCTTGGCGCATAAAGGACTCTTGCCACGGGAACGTCTGGTCGAATACAGTGCTGTAAAGGAGCTGCTGCCAAATGCCTTCAGCACCGACCCCGGCGAAAAACGGCTTCTACTTCAGGTGAAAATCCAAGAACTCAAACTCTTAAATTATCTCTTCGCACAAGTTTTTGCCGATGAGATCTTGCGACAGGATGAGCAGAAAGTCATTACCGAAGCCCTGGCAATTTCTGAACAAAAAGAAGATGTGAGCGCGCTTTCGTGGGATGCCAATAAGTTCGCACCGACCGAAAATCCGATATTTCTCTGGCGCGAAAAAATCAATGCGGTGGAGTCCATTGAGGAAAGGCGCGTCGAACTTAAAAAACTGCTGGATACACTCCCCGGTATTCCGCGCGATCTGCCATTTTTAGACGAACTGCGCGCTGAACTGAGCACCCGCTTTCGCGACCTCATCACGGCAAAAATTATCGCAATTCTCGAGGCCGAAGAACGCAAAACCATTTTGTAAATTCATTTTCCTAACAATACTGCAGAAATTTATCTCCTCATGTCCAAGCTCCACTCCACACTCCTGACGGCAACGGAAAAACAAGCAGCCCACAATATTCTCAACAATATCTTGGCACGGGGAGTTGCTACCAATGGAGCGCAGCTGGAAAAGATTAAAAATATAGGCACGCGTGAGCACAACCTCACCACCATTTCTCATACCCAACTCCTGGCGGTATATGAAGAACTCACTTTCACCGGAGAACTTCCCGAGACCGAATGGTTGCGGCGCAAACTCCGAAAGCGATCGATCCGCACCCTTTCCGGTATCGCCCCCATTTCGGTTCTCACCAAACCGTTCCCTTGTCCCGGGAAATGCGTCTACTGTCCGACCGAACGCGCGCCCGCCGATGGCAAAACCCTGTTTGAAATCGACTCGGAAAAAAAGTACGGGAAACTCAAGATCGCGAAAAAGTACAAAGTCCCGGGGGCGCTCGTCATGCCGAAAAGTTATATTTCCTCCGAACCGGCGGCGATGCGTGCGTTGCTCAATTCCTTCGATCCCTGGAAACAGGTTGCCAACCGCCTGCAAGGACTCCGGGCGACCGGACATTTTCCGGAAAAATGTGAACTCATCGTCATGGGCGGTACTTTTTCTTTTCTCCCCAAACGCTATCAAACCTGGTTTGTGAAGCGCTGCTTTCAGGCTCTGAATGGCGATGCCGCTTCGCGCCAAAAGATGAGCGCGGTGCAAGAAAAAAACGAAACGGCAGCTGCGCGCGCCATCGGTCTGGTCCTAGAAACCCGCCCCGATCATATGAGTGCGAATGAAGCCCGGCGCTTCCGGCGTATGGGCTGCACTCGTGTCGAGATCGGCGTACAAACGCTCGATGACAAAGTTTCGCATTTCACCAAACGCGGGCACGGGAAAAAAGAAACCGCGGTTGCTACCAAGATCCTGCGCGATGCCGGCTTTAAAATCTGCCATCACATGATGCCTGGACTGCCCGGGGCAACTTCAGCGAGCGACTATGAAAGCTTCAAAGAACTGTACGAACATCCTGACTACAAACCGGACTATTTAAAGATCTATCCCTGCGTTGTAACACCTTTCTCCGAGCTGGAGCACTGGTTTCGCGCGGGGAAGTTTATTCCATACACCGATGAAGAGCTCATTCCACTGCTGCTGAAAATAAAAAAAATGACGCCGCCCTGGCTGCGCATCGCGCGCCTCATCCGCGATATTCCGGGTACGGCGATCCTCGGCGGTTCACGCCGCACCAATCTCCGCCAGCAACTTACGGCTTTGGCTGAGGCGGAGGGCTGGAGCTGCCAGTGTGTGCGTTGCCGCGAGATTCGCGCGATCGATTTCGATCCCGCAGCAGTAACTCTCAAGAGGATTGATTATAAAGCGAACGACGGGCAGGAGATTTTTCTCACCCATGAAACCCCCCAGGGACAAATCATTTCGCTCTTGCGCCTCCGCATTCCCTCCTGGTTTTTTCCGGAAAATCCCGGCAAGCCGATTTTCAAAGCGCTGAAAAACTGCGCGCTGGTGCGCGAGCTCCACACCTATGGTGAACTCACGCGGATTGAAAACAAAAAAGGTAATTCACAGCATCGCGGCTTCGGCAAAAAACTCCTCTTGGCAGCAGAAAAGATTGTCCGTGATGAATTTCAGATCCCGCGGCTCGCAGTGATCTCTGGAATTGGAGTGAAGGAGTATTATCGCAAGCTCGGATACCTCGAAGAGGAGACCTATATGATGAAGAACATATAAGTTCATAGCAGCTCCTTTGCTCTTCCATGTCATCCCGAATTTATTTCGGGATCTCAATTCTCAGTCTTATTTAATAGAGATCCTGAAGGAAGAGCCAAAGGCTTCCCTTCGGGATTCAGGGTGATAAAACACTTTTTATAAAGAGGGGGGGCGCTTCCAATATCAACTATCAATAAAATAAATTAGAATGTATTAAGCCCCAGTTGTCTAGACAGAATTAAGGAGGAAAGATTTTAGAGGAGGTAAATAGTTACAAGCAGAGTGCAGACGGAGGGAGTTG
>Ga0134122_10002545_pt1 | contig 13474 bp, 15 predicted proteins | sample KB302_FD_96461 | JGI IMG/M metagenome (GOLD analysis project Ga0134122, IMG submission 96461) | Terrestrial soil microbial communities without Nitrogen fertilizer from Kellogg Biological Station, Michigan, USA - KB3-0-2 | ecosystem: Environmental > Terrestrial > Soil > Unclassified ... | reverse complement strand
CGCGTGGCGCCTGGCAACCTGGTCTCAGCGAATGATACGGCGGGGCTGGTGACGCTTACCCAGATGCAGCCTTTGCGTGTCAGCTTCACGCTGCCAGAGCGGGACTTGGCGGCCCTGCGGGCGGCGGCCCAGCGCGCTCCCCCTGCAACGGTGCGGATTTATGTGGCCGCCGATCCGGAGCCGCTTTCGAGCGGCAAACTTGATTTTGTTGACAGCAGCGTCGACAGCTCATCGGGTACCATCGCCGCCAAAGCCACGTTTCCCAACGAGCACTACAAGCTGTGGCCCGGGCAATATGTCGACGTCGAAGTCGATCTCGCGGTCATGCCAAACACCGTCACCGTGCCAACGGTGGCCATTCAAAGCGGGCAGCACGGCCCTTACGTCTTCGTCGCCAAGGCGGACCAAAGCGTAGAGATGCGCAATGTCAAGCTTGCCGGTGCAGAAGGTGCTCGCACGGCGATCAGCTCCGGCCTGAATTCCGCTGATCGGATTGTCGTTCAGGGCCAGTTGCGACTGAGCCCTGGCGCGCACTGGTACGAGGCAGAGCCGGTGCCTGGCGCCAACCAGACCGGTCCGAGCGATAAGAGTAGGCCGCAAGCCGCCGTGAAGACATCCAAGCCATGAATATCTCGGAGTTCTGCATTCGCCACCCCGTGGCGACGACGCTGATGTCCGTGGCCTTGGTGGCCGGCGGAATCTTCGCCTACCTGTTCTTGCCCGTTGCCGCGCTCCCGCGGGTCGAATTCCCGGTCATCAATGTGTCGGCTTCGCTGCCTGGCGCCGCACCCGACACGATGGCCAATGCGGTAGCAACGCCGCTCATCAAGCAGTTCGCCACCATTTCCGGGATTGACACCATCAGCTCCACAAGTTCGCAGGGCTCGACCTCGATTGCGGTGCAGTTCAATCTCAACCGCGACATTGATAGCGCTGCGGCAGATATTCAGTCGGCGATCGCGCGAGTTCAGCGGCAGCTGCCCGATGAAATGACGGAGCCGCCGAGTTACCGCAAGGTCAATCCGGCCGATGCGCCAATCATGATCCTAGCCCTGAGTGGCGACATAACACCGTTGCCGGAGATGGACGCCTTCGCCCAGCAGGTGATCTCGCCAGCGCTTTCCACTGTCGAGGGCGTGGCCCAAGTGCAGGTGTTCGGCAGCCAAAAATATGCCGTCCGTATTCAGCTCGACCCGGACATCCTTGCGGCCCGTGGCATCGGCGTCGACGAGGTGCAGACCGCCGTAGCAGCCGCAAATACGGTGACACCGGTGGGGACGCTGCGCAATACCGAGCAGTCCTTGGCTATTCAGGCCACTACTGATCTATCCAACGCAGATCAGTTTCGTAGCGTCATCGTTGCCACGCGCAACGCGCGTCCGGTACGGCTCGGCGAGCTTGGCGTGGTGTCGGATTCGGTCGAAAACAATCAGACGGCCAGCTGGTACAACAACACGCGTGCCATCATCCTCGGCGTCTATCGTCAACCGGAAGCGAACACGGTGGATGTGGTCAATCGCGTCAAGTCCCTGTTACCGGACTTTGACAGCCAACTGCCGCGCGGGAGCGCCCTCAATGTTCTCAACGACCGGTCGGTGTCGATCCGGGATGCGGTTCACGACGTCCAGTTCACACTCGGCCTTACCATCGTGCTTGTCATCCTCGTGATTTATTTATTTCTACGCCGCGTTAGCGCCACCATCATCCCCGCGCTCGCCGTACCTATTTCACTGATTGCAACGTTGGGTGGCATGTATTTGCTCAACTTCAGCATCGACAACATCTCCCTACTCGGGCTGACCTTGTCGGTCGGCCTCGTGGTCGACGACGCAATCGTCATGCTTGAGAACATTTATCGACACATGGAGGAGGAAGGACTGGGGGCATTCGAAGCCGCCCTCAGGGGAAGCCGCGAAACCGGCTTCACCATCATGTCGATTACGATCTCCTTGGTTGCCGTATTCATTCCCGTGCTGCTGATGGGCGGCATTATAGGCCGAATCTTCAATGAGTTCGCCATCGTCGTGACGATGGCGATCGCAGCCTCTGCCTTCATCTCGCTGACACTTACCCCGATGCTGGCGGCCAAGCTGCTGAGCCCACCACACCGCGGCGAGCGTGAGAACCCGCTAATCGTTGTGTTCGAGCGCGGCTTCGATGCAATCACACGCGGCTATGATCGGACATTGAAATTCACCTTGCGGCATCGGCCAGTCATGCTGCTGGTATTTCTCATTAGTCTAGCGGCCAGCGTTTGGCTGCTCTTCACCACACCAAAAGGTTTCTTTCCGCAGGAGGATATCGGCCAGCTTTCCGTCTCCACCGAAGCCCGCCAAGATATCGCGTTCGAGGCCATGGTGGCGCTGCAGCAGCGAGTCGCCGATGTCATCCGCGGCTCTCCGCACGTTGCCAACGTGGCCTCGATTGTCGGCTCGTCGGGACAAAGCTCTGGCCTCAATACCGGCCGCATGTTTGTCGAGTTAAAGCCACGCGACCAGCGCCCCGATCTTCAGCGCGTTCTTTCCGATCTGCGGGGCGAGGTGGCCCGTATCCCAGGCATCAATGTCTATGCCACACCGGTACAGAACCTTCGCATCGGCGGCCGCTCAAGCCGTGCCGAATTTCAGTTCGTCATGCAGAGCCTCGACCGCGCGCAGCTCTACGAATGGTCGCAGAAAATCGGCGACGCTATGGGGCGCGATCCGCGCTTTGCCGACGTCAACAGCGATCTTCAAATCAATGCCACTGAGGCGACGTTGGTGATCGACAAGGACAAGGCCAACTCGCTCGGCATCTCCGCGGAAAAGCTTCGCTCAACCTTGTATTCGGGCTTCGGCAGTCGTCAGGTCTCGACCATTTACAAGACCGGCGACACCTTCAGCGTCATCATGGAGTTTTCTGATAAGGCCAACTGGACGCCTGCCATTCTACCGGACGTCCGTATCCGCAACGATAGGGGCAAATTGGTGCCAATCGGCACATTTGCCCGCGTCGAGCGCACGGCAGGCTCCTTGACCATCAATCAACTCGGGCAGCTGCCGGCCATCACCATCTCATTCAATTTGCCCCGCAATGTCTCGCTCGGCGACGCGGTGGCGCGCATCGAGCAGCTGAAGACCGAGCTGGAGTTGCCGCGCGGCATCACCACGACCTATTCGGGCAGTGCCAAGACCTATCAAGATTCTCTTGCCAACCAAGGCATCCTGCTGCTTGCCGCGGTGGTTACAATCTATATCGTTCTGGGAATCCTCTACGAAAGCTACATCCATCCCTTTACGATCCTGACCGGCCTACCGTCCGCCGTAGTCGGGGCGCTGGTGGGGCTGCGACTGTTCGGCATGGACTTGAGCCTGATCGCCGTGATCGGCCTCCTCATGCTGATCGGCATCGTCAAAAAGAATGCAATCATGATGATTGACGTGGCGCTGACCACCCAACGCCACGGGAAACCTCCGCCGCAGGCGATCTACGAGGCGGCCCTGCTGCGCTTCCGTCCGATCATGATGACGACGATGGCAGCGCTCCTGGGCGTGCTACCAATAGCAATCGGCGCCGGAGCCGGCGCCGAACTGCGCCAGCCGCTCGGCGTGGCCGTCGTGGGGGGGCTGCTCGTTTCACAACTCTTGACGCTCTACATCACCCCCGTCCTCTACGTTTACATGGAGCGCCTCGCCACCGGCGCGCGCGCCTTGCGCGGCCAAGGGCCGACGCTCACGCGGGATCCACGGCAAAGTCCGTAACGGGGTGGTTGCGATGGAGCGATCTCGCCCCTAAAGGGCGAAGTGAAATTTTGCTTGGCAAAGATCGGGGCAAAGACCGGGCTGGCAACCCTCCTACGCGTCGGACCGCGCAGGAGGGTAAAGGCCATACTTAGTCCTCGATGCAGTCGCGATAACGGCGCCACCAGTAGCTACGCCCCGTGTGCAAGGCACGCTGGCGATAGTACTCGCAGCTCGACGTGTAGCCGTAGCCATAATCGTCGCCGTAAAAGCCGAACGCTACGCCGTTATGGCGGTGCCGGAAATGGCGATGATGCCCATTGCTGGCCCTAAACCCAAAGCTGCGACTTGAGTCGGCGCGCGCGCCGCGATCGCCGCCATAGCTTCTTGTCCGGCCCATGGCATGACCACCGGATGAGGAATGGCCAGCAGCGAACCCACCTCCACCGCTATGGCCCCCGCCACTATGGCCGTGACCGTGCTGTGCGTGTGAGGCAACTGGCCAGGCCACGACCATCAAGGCAACGACGGCCGCGGCCGCAGAGCTCAGGCCGGTATGGTTGCTCCAATTCATAGTCATGATTCACTCCATTGGGTTGTACGCCGCTTGTGACGTGTTAAGGCCGGGCTCCGCGGACCGGTTCCGCGTCATCACGAAGTCCTCATCTCGGTGCGCGCGAATGCCGCCGCGCTAAGCGCTCCTCGCCCCGCTCCTTTGCAGCTCTGCCGCGCAGGACCTTCAACGCATTGCGCTCCACAACTACGGGCAGATTGGCGACCCGACATCGGCACCGGCGATCGAAACCGGTCCGCGTTGGGGGAATGCAATAGCGGCCAGGGCGCAACTAGCCGCTGCCGGGCGATTTTCCGGTGCGACGGGACTTGGGGCCTGAGACGTCGACGTCCATGTTTTCGACGCGAAGGTTCTGCAGTCGATTCTCGATACGCCGACAGGTGCGCGACCACTCCGCCTTGCTCATGTGAGTTTGGTTGTCCCAAAGCTTCACGCAATCGGCATAGTGCTCAGTGATGGGGTTCTTTCCGGTCCGCTGCGCTGAGCCGGTGGCGCCACCCGAGGCCGTGGCTGGCTGGTTGGGGTCGGGCGCCGCTGGGGCTCCGGGCGAGGCCGTACCGGCCGGAGGCGTCGTCCCGGAGGCTCCCGATGGCATGGGCGAGGTAGCGCTCGGCGCCGGGGAAGGCAGCAATCGCGACGGCGCCGTCTGGCTATTCAGAGGCGCCGATGGCGTGGGGGGTGCGGCACCCGGCACGGTCGTCGTTGGCGGGGTAGCGCGCGCCGGACCCGGCGCCGCGGCTCCAGGTGACGATTGAGAACCCGCCGACGGGGCACCGCCCGTCTGCGCCAAGGCCCCGCCGGTCCAGATGCCGAGGGCCACGGCAAACAAGATCCTGTGCATGTGCGCCTCGCTTGCCAGTGCGACAATCTCTTGGGCGAACGCGCAGTCTTTGTTCCTGTTCCAGCGACGCCAGACGGGATGCTACCGCCGCGCCGTCGCTCGCGCCCGATGAGGCGCGCCGTGACGCGATGGGCACACAGGGTGGTGGGCTGCAATGCTTGCCGTAGGGGCCGTGGCCATCGCATAGCGTCGCGATGCGGCCCGGTGCAGAGATGCGCACCCCCCAAACACCCCTCGTTGCGCACGCACGCGCGGTGTCAGCAGTTGTCAAAAAGAGGCGCTGCACGCAATCAGGCGGCGTCAACATCCTGCCGAGGGCAGCTTCGGCCTAATCGCACCCGCAAATAGGGCGTGACCATGCGGATCTTTGCTGATTGGTTGTCTCTCGTCGACGGCGATGTTAGATTTTGGTCGACAACGACGGTACGGATCATGACGAGCCGAGCTGCGCCATCGGGGGAGCCGATTAAGGTGTACTGGCAGCCTGGTTGAACCAGCTGCTTGCGCACTAAGGAGTTCCTTGGCAAACACCAAATACCGTTCCTCTCGCGCAATGTCCTGACGGATGAAGGTGCGCTTGAAGAATTGCTGGCGCTTGGAACGCGGCAGTTGCCGGTCATTGCGCGCGGCAAGGACTGGGTGAACGGTCAATCGCTTAAAGAAATTGCGCGACTGGTCGGCATCGATTTGGGCGTCATCCGTCACTTGCCGCCCGCCGAGCTGGTGCGGCGCATTGACGTTGTCGTGGATAGCGCGTCACGCTTCTTCGCTCAGATTCCCGAGGACCACCTGGACGACCAGCTGCCGGGTCGCCCGCGTTCCTATGCGCAGCTTGCCTGGCACCTTTTCAACGTTGTCGATGCCTTCCTCGAGCATGAAGAGGGCATTCCACTGCAAGCAACGGCGTACAATCGGGTGCCCGCGCCCAGTACGACGGGCCAGCAGATTCTGGCGTACGGCGGCGATGTTCGCCAACGATTTGCGGCGTGGTGGCAGGCCGCCCAGACAAGAACCGATTGGAGCGGTGGCGCCAACGTCTACTATGGCGACGTTAGCCGGCACGAATTTCTGGAGCGAACCACCTGGCACGCTGGCCAGCACGCACGTCAACTGATGTGGATCCTTGAGGATAAACTTCAGATCTTGCCCGACCGGCCGATCGATCCCGCCACCTGGACAGGCCTGCCTATGCCCGACAAAGTCTGGGACAGCTGATACCATCGATCCTAAGTCCTGACCTGGGGATCCAGGGTAGGTGCAGAGCGATTTGATGCGACCGCCTGCGCGGTGAGGCACCTCCAAGCCTTGCAGACGGCATCGACGATAGCCTCGTAGTCGTCATGCAGCCGGTGCGGTAGAGCCACACGCGCTCGACGGGATTGAGTTCAAGCGAATAAGGCGGCAGGGCCACGAGCGTGATTTGGTCGGCACGCTGAGCGCGCGCGCGTCATGCCAGCCGGCCTGATCAAGCACCATGACGACGTACTCATCGTCGACAATCGCGGCTAGCGAAGCGGTCGAGGAATTGCTGCATCGCCTCGGTGTTGGCATAGGGCATGACGAGGGCAAAGCCGCTGGTCGATGCCGGGCTCAACGCAAGCAAAGATGGCGAATGTGAAGCGCTTGTCGCAGAGCCCCGGTGGGCGCTCGCCGCGCTCCACCAGATATGGCAGGTCCGACCCCTTCTGGCCGATCCGCGCTTCGTCCTGGAAGGATAGGCGGATGCGCTTGTTTTTATCCGTACCTGCAATTCTTCTCAGCAGCGCCGGGGCTTTTTAAAGGCCGCCTGTGCGGCCGGGTTCCTTTTCCGGGTGGCTGGGCCGCGCCTTTCGTCGCGAAAGCCCGAGCTCGCGCAGGAAGCGACCCTTTGAGGTCACGTGCAGGCTGTTGCCGAACCGCTTCTTGCAAATGCGCACCAGATCCTCGCGCGTGAAGGCCGAAAGGCCGCTCGCCTCCGGAGCCGGCCCGTCGACCACAAGGCGGTAGAGCTCGGCCTTCTGCTGTGGGCTGAGCCCAGCATCGCGCCCGCCTCGCTCAATCGCCAACACATCATCCTTCTGACGGTCGTGGGTCCGGGGCGGCGTTGGCGGTCTCGCTCCGGCCGGGTGCGTTGCCAAAACCCGTGTCGCAGCGGGCCCCCACGTCCGCCCCAGCGCGGCGGCCACACTGACGCTCGGCGTTGCGCCGCTCGGTTGGGGCTCTGTCGAGACGTTAACCGGATTTCCTAGGATGCAAGCTATTGCCCCCTATCTGTCGGGGTTTGTCCGGGTGGGAAGGCATGCGGAGCAATATGTAGTCTGACAGTCGGTAATCCCCGCGACGGGCAAATCGGCTATGACCCACTCTCTTCTTGCAGACGGCTACAAGATTGCGCGCTCCGGCCTCAGGGAAGGCCCTGACTGGGAGGTGGTCGCCGACAAAGATGGTAAAGACGCGACCTGCCGAGAAAGCGAAGCAAGGCCCGTCACGGCGGTGATCCTGGCGATGCCGACCGCGCCCGCGCGCTCCCGGTTTCGGTCCCAATTGAATAGGCTCGTACAGTGGTTGAAAGGCTGCGCCGACAACTATGCGGCGGCGGCCGCCTACGAAAACCTATCCCGTCTTTCGGATGCGGAGCTCCGGCATCGAAGCTTGAGTCGAGATGTCCTCGCCCGCGATCTCAGTAAGTGGTGACCCCTGGCCGTCCCCGGCGTTGCGGCATTTCAGCCAGTGAGCTCCCGATGCGCGTTTTCTCCGATCTGGCATGGTCAAGCGCTCCGCGCCTTCAGCTAGGGTTCGGGCGCATCCGCGCGACCATCGACGAGCTTCGGCGGGCAGCCGTCGCCTCGGAACGCTACGCAATGCTGAGATCTCTCGGCTTGAGCCGCACGACCGTTTGCTTGCACGTTTTCGAGGAATTCTATTCGATGGCAAATATCTACGAGCGCCGAGGCTAGTCGGAACTGGGATTCCTCCTCATGCGCAACCGCATTACCGGTGATCGCTCCAGCTGTCTGGTGTTTTGCGTGCTCATTGCCGCAATCGCAATCGGCTTTCTGCTGAGCCTGCTGCCGCTGCGGGCCGCAGCCCACGATCACCATAGCTACCATGCCGAGTTTTATTCCAAATGGGTGACGCGCGAAGGGATCTCCTGCTGCAATGCCAACGACTGCCAACCGATCGATGACCGGAATGTTCGAGCCCGGGGCCAAGGCGTTGAGGTGTACGTGGAGGGCGAGTGGGTTTCGGTCTCCCCCGAGAAGATCCGGCCCTATCATGCACCCGACATGAACAATCACCTCTGTCATCTCGGCAGAATCATATTCTGCTTTGTCTTTGGCGGGGGTGCCTAATACTGCGCAAAGAGGTTGTGCTGGCGCGCTACGCGCCGGGCCGCTCACCCTCTACCACCGCAACGACTAATTTTCCTGTTGGTGGGCGCTGTACATGTCGATCGATGCAAGATGCCTAGCCTCGTCCAAACTATCGGTGTGACCAAGGTAAACCCACCGTGCTTCCTGCTCGCTCCATCGGTAAGCCTGGCGATTGGACGGATACCACCGGACCTCCCGCGTCAAATTCAGACCGGCGCGGTTTTTATGCGTGACAGATGTGCTCTTGTATCCAGAACTCATATAGACCTCCTCGAGTCGGAGGGTCCCGCATCGTTGCAATAGCCCGCAATGGCCACAAGGTCTCTAGCGGCGGAGATGTTTTCCCCAAGCCGGCAACGGCCCGGCGCGCGTTACAAAGCGATCCAGTTGGGCATCGCCAGGCGCAAGAAGAGGCAATCGGCAGGCGTTTCAGCTATCTACAGAAACGGGCTATTGTGCCTTCTTCCTCTGCTGGGGACACCGGCAAAGGGATCGCAATTAGCCGACCTCGGCTGTGCTAGACGTTCTCGACCAGCTGCAATGATGGCAGGACGCGGCAGCATGTCAAAAAAAGTTCTCAACGTCGGTGGCAACAGCAAAGCCATCGCCATCCCTAAGTATTTCGAGGGTTGGACGCATGATCTACTCGACATCGATCCGCGCGGCCGACCCGACATCCTGTGTGACGCGCGAAAGCTTACGACACTCGCACCCAATCTCTACAATGCGGTCTATTGCTCGCACAATCTGGAGCACTATTTCGCGCACGAAGTCCCGCAGGTGCTGCGAGGATTTCATCATGTTCTCAAGCCCGATGGCTTCGCCGAAATTCGTGTGCCCGACATTGCCCTGCTCATGCGCACGGTGGTGGAAAAGGATCTCGATCTCCTGGATGTGATCTACCAATCACCCGCAGGACCCGTCCGCGTGCGAGACGTCATTTATGGCTTCGGCCCTGAGATCGAGCGCTCCGGCCAAGATTTCTACGCTCACAAAACGGGTTTCAGCCCGAAGTCCCTCGCGCTTGCCCTCCGAGAAAGTGCCTTTGCGCACCAGGTCGTTTTGCGCGGCAATCTAGAGATCCGCTGCTATGCCTTCAAGCAGGCGCCGGAAATACAGCAGCTCGAGGCCCTGGGTTTGCGCTCGCTCGCGCGCCAGCCTTGATGGCCCGCCAGCTTGCCGCCGAGCTGCCAGCGACCCTCTTCGGGTCCGACACCGGTCCTTATGCGTTGGCAAACAGCGCGGCGCTGGACGCTGCGGGATCACTGCAGGCGTTTGCGCAGGGCATCCATATAGGCGCGGATGCGGGCGCCATTCACACCGTAATCACTTGTCCCCTGCCGACTAGTGGAACGCATATCGATACGGCTGCCGACTTCGTCGACGACAATCCTGATGACGATGTCATCGGTGAACCCAAACCAGCGACTCTGCGCACTGGCCTCGATACGGCCTGCTTCGGCATCCGAGGCAACTAAGGTCCAACCCGGCATCGATTTTGCGACCTGGAGCGCTTCCCGGTAAGCCTTCTGCACGCTCGCTGTGGTCAAAAGCGGCACCACATCAGGATACGCAGACTTTTGCAGCTGCGCCAGTTGAGGGCGTCGATCCTCGACGCTTGCGGCATGCTCGCTGGCGCGTGCCGCGAGAACTGCGCTGAATTTTGGCGGATTGTCGGTATCGGTCGTGATGTCGTGAATGGCCGGAAAATGACTTCGTCGGAAGCTGTACTGCGCCGGCACGTAGACCAGCCCCGCACCCAGCGCAACAGCGACAAACAACATGACACGGCTGCGCGGCGGCAGCCGCGACCTGGCACGCGCAAGCGTTAACACCGAAAGGCCGACCGCACCGGCGGCAACAAAACCGGAAACGGGCATCAAGCGATAAAGGCCAAAGCCGTAGTGCCACCACTCGAGCCAAACACCGAGGGGCGCAAGGGCGAGCAGACCCAACGCGGCACCCGATAACGCCAACGCGGCAGTAGAAGCGACGGTCGACAAAGACATGAAGAACCCCGTGGCCGATACCGTATTAAAGGTGGGCTTAGATTTCGGCACTTCAACATCATAAACAAAGTCAACACGCTAAGCGCCGATCATGCCAGCGGCCCAGCTTCTTTTGCAGCAACGCTCGGGCGCCTTCGGCGGCAAGCGACGAACAAAAAGGCGCCGGATGCCGTCGGCCCCCCGACGAGCGGGATTGCTCGCAGCCCCCCGCTCAGATCGCCGCCGTCGTAAAGGGTGCTGGCTCGAGCCTTGGCGACTTCGGCATTGCCTCAGAAGCTTCGCAAGGCCTACTCGAGCGCATGCGGTGGGCTGCGTCGGTGGTTGGGCGCGGTGGCAAATTTCTTAAGCACGGACCGTGCTGTCCTAAGGAGAGCTCGGGTCCCATGGCGCTGGGCCAGTTGGGTGTTAACCCCGGTATCGTTGCGTGACCGCGTCTGGTCGCAAGCGTAGCGCCCCCGCTGGGCATAAGACAGCTGGTGAGGCGCAAAAAGGCAAACCGGCGCGCTTGGGAGCTAAGGGGTTAATGTGCCGGCGTCAAGAATACATGGCAGATCGCCCTGCGCCGTTCGTCGTGCGGCGTCGATTCGATAGCATTGCGCACACTTGCGCTGCGCCACAGCGCAAGTGTGCGCGCTATGCTTTGCCGGCGTTGCTTTACTGGAGTTGTTGACCGAGAATGGCGCCGCTCAAGCGGTCGCTCTCACAGTACGCCCCAGCCGTTGGACGGGACGTAGCGAGAAGCGTCTTTTAAAAACCGCCTGCGCCGTTACCCTGCCCGCCGCGATCCAGCGCATCCATCGAGTTCCACCAGCCCGTGGACCCCACAGGAAAGGCGTTCGGATCAATCTCGACCTGATCGCGGTACCCATAACCACCGAGTGGACCAACACCATAGAAGGCCGGCGCTTGATAGCCATAGCCCACCGCGGGCGCGCGATAGCCGGAGGCACGCGGGCTCCGATAGCCATAGACCCGCGCGTTATTGAGCGACCTGCACCGCCGCATACCATTTTCCCTCCAGCACACGCGGTCGGCGACTTGCTGGAGTTGGGAGCCGGTCATGCCGGCCGCTGCAAGCTCTCTGGCGGTGCCCCCAACCGGACCGGCTTGCGCCGTTGCAGCCATGGCTGTCACCGCGAAGACAGCGGCCGAACCCGGCAACCAGAATTTTCGTGCCATGATGATCTCCTGTGCTGTGGGAAGTCGGTTGGTTTGGGAGGAGCACGCCTCGTGCGCTCTAACTAGGACCATCTCCAACGCAGGCGTCGATCCAGCACTACCCGCAGATCCGCGCAAAAAAAGTACTGAATTATTCTGGGACGTGGCCGGGTCTCATACAGAGGACGTGCGCACATCCGAACCGTGTCGCCAGCGCAGGGTTTTGCGTTCAATGCCGCAGCCAATCGGCGCGATGGCTTCACGAACACGTGACGCGCCGTGCTATTTGTTGAAGACAACGCCGCGCCAGGTTCTTTTTTGCGCGCTGACCTGACCGTTCGGCCAAAGGTCTACTCGTAAGGGCCCGTCCAGAGCCGAGTGTAAAGCCCACTCGCAAGGGCGCCAAGACATCTCAACCAACCGCCAAACTTGGGGGTGAGGATCGCCGCGGCGGAGGCGTTCCTTAAGGGGGGAGCCGTGTGAAACCATCAGCACTCCACCGCTCGCTGCCGACACCGTGATGGACGATGAAGAGGCCGTTGGGATCGTATTTGTCCTTTACCGCGAACAACCGGGGATAGTTGGATCCCCAGAACGCCAGTTGCCAAGCCGTCTCGAAAAAATCGCTCTCTGCGAGGTAGGACCCGCGCCGCAACACCAAGCGCTCAATCTCGCCAACCGCCCTGCGGATGGCGCCTACCTGACGGCGAGCGCTCGCCAGATCCGGTTCGTGACCGCGAATGCCCGGATAGGCCGGCGCGCCGTGCGCCGCACTGATGAGCAAGGCAAAGGCATCAAGCATCACCGGATTGGTCGCCGTATTGCTCGCCGCGGCGATCCCAGCGGCGTCGCCTCGATGCCGCGCGTCGATTCGAGATCGTAGGACCTGGCAAGGCCCAGTTCCTTGACGTTCGCGTCATTGGTCTGGGTAAGTTTGCTGCGGCGCGTTTCGGCATAGTCGAGGCCAATCGTCGGCCAGCCTTTGCTACTCAATTCGTGGTTGCGGATATAGCTGCCGGCGACCTTGGCGGCCGGACCGAGGTCGGTTTGTGCAGCCAGGTGACCGGGTACCAAACAGCGCTCGCAACAAAACTGAGATCGAACGCATCGACGTTGGATCCCGCTTGTGCATTCCCCCAAGTTCGAGCAAAGCCAGTTTGCGGCCATTACTTTTTTTGCGTGATCGATCAGAGCGCGGCTCATTTGGGCCGCCAACACACCGTCCGGCAATTTCCGGCCCCGTGCCTGACAGCCCAGCACTCCCCCTGCGTTTTGCCAAGCATCACCCGCGCTCGGCACGGCCACCGCATTGTGCCCTGCCAGTTGGCACGGATTGCGCAGTGTGCGTGGGGGTGCGGAGTGGCGCAAAAAAGAGGCGCCTGAGGCGCCTCTTTTCGTTTCACGGCGCTGTGCCGATCAGCGATTGATGTCGACGTCCTTGGTTTCGGGCAGGAACAGCAGCCCGACGACGAAGCTCATGGCCGCCACAACTACCGGATACCATAGGCCCGAGTAGATATCGCCGGTGGCGGCGACGATGGCAAAGACGGTCGCGGGCAAGAAGCCCCCGAACCAGCCGTTACCGATATGGTAGGGCAGCGACAGCCCGCTATAGCGTATGCGGGTGGGGAACAGCTCGACCAGCCAGGCCGCGATCGGGCCATACACCATGGTGACGAAGATGACGAGCACCGCCAGCAACAGCACCGTCACCACATGATTGATTTGGCCTGGATTGGCTTTGACCGGATAGCCATGACGCGCAATCGCTGCCATCAGTGTCTGGACAAAGTCAGCTCGATTAGTGGGAATGGCCTCCT
>Ga0134122_10002543_pt1 | contig 13483 bp, 14 predicted proteins | sample KB302_FD_96461 | JGI IMG/M metagenome (GOLD analysis project Ga0134122, IMG submission 96461) | Terrestrial soil microbial communities without Nitrogen fertilizer from Kellogg Biological Station, Michigan, USA - KB3-0-2 | ecosystem: Environmental > Terrestrial > Soil > Unclassified ... | reverse complement strand
CGGCGGCGCGGGCGGCGGCGGTGCCAGCGGCTCGGCGGGCATCCCCTCGGGATCGAAGACTTCCACCCCCCCGAGAGGATAGGGAGCCGGCTCCGCAGGTGCCGGCCGCGGCTCGGATCGCGCTCCCCGGCCGGCGAATCCCAGCAGGAACCAGGTCCCCATGGTGGCCAGCATCAGGGCGTGGAACCCGAAGAGCTGCGGTGTGCTGACCTTCGACAGGTCCGGCTCCGGCCTCTCGCCGAGACCGAGGAGAGTCACCGGCCCGAAGACCCCCAGCGCCAGCAGGCACGCCAGCACGAGCCCGGCGAGCAACCGCCGCCAGAGCACATGAAAGCCCGGAGGCTGGAGCCCCCGGGCGAGGCACATCCGGTCGAAGGCGAAGGCGGCGCCCAGCCCGAGCAACAAGGCCGGAACCACTCGCATCAGGGCCGCGGGGTCTGCCATCAAACCTTCTGCCGGGTGCGATAGCTGCGGACGACCAGCAGCGCGTTGTTGAGCCGCTGCATCCGCCGCTGCCGCTGCTGCACGGCCTGAACGTCGGCCAGAGCGGGCTGCTCGCCGCGCAGCTCGCGCAGGTAGCGGTCGACCTCGAAGAGGAACTGGTCGAGGTCGGACCGGCTCATGGTCTTGAAGGTGCGCTCGGTGATCAGGAGGTAACCCTCCGCCACGTCCTTCGCCATCGCGTAGGCGCTGCCGCCGGGAAATGCCATCGGGCGGGAATCATACCCGGAGAGGCGCCATGGCGGGGATGTCTCCTAGTTGATCCTCAGCGGACCCAGCTCCATCTCGATATTCTCGAGGGGACTGAAGACGTAGACGAGGCCGAGATTCGAATCGGTGCGACCTCCCCAGAGAATCCCCACCAGCTTGGCCTTGTTGCCGGGGAGACGGTAGAACACGGGCGAGCCGCTGTCGCCGGGACCCGCTCCGCCTCGTACTTCCGATTGGCAGAGCAGGAACATGTCCGTGCCCGCGCTGCCGCGGTCCACGCAGGTGGCGACCACCGTGCCGTAGGTCCAGCCTGTCGTCCGGCCCACCTTGTGGACGATGTCGCCGGTGAGCGGAGAGCCGATCCGGCCCGTGAGGGTAAACCGCGCGGACACCGGCTTCAGGGTCAGCGGTCCGAGCTCGGGATCCACCGAAGAAGGCCGGGCGATCTTGCCGAGAGCGCCCAGACGAGGGTTGTCGTACTTCGCGAAGGCGCTGTCGCTGTAACGGCACCGCCGGTCCGGCGGGCAGGGTGAACCGGTGAAGAAGGGGAAATCGGCGATCTCCGTGCCGATCGTGCCATCGGGGGGCAGGCTCTGCAAGTAGCGCTGGCCGTCGGTCTCGCCCATGACCCCGGTGCAGTGCGAGTTGATCACGAAACCGAAGGTGCTGCCGCGGAAAGCGTTGAAGCCGAGGGTGCAGACGCCGTAAGTCGGCGGCGAGATAGGGAAGAGGATCTGGACGCCTCCCGGCGCCGGCCGGAGCTTGCTCTGCAGTCCGGTCAGCGGCTCGGCGGCTGTGGTCTCGATGAGCAGCACGGCCTGCCGCGGGACGCCCGTCGACAGGATCTCCTGCTCCAGCCGGTCACGATTCAGGCTCTTTTCCGGCGAGGTGGCGTCGAGCCCGATGACGACACGGTTCCTCGCTTCGTCCGCATCGAGGGAGACGACGCCCGGCAGGGCGAGCGCCGGGCGCAGCGCATGGCGCCACTCGACGAGCTGCTCGAACTGGAAGCTCCCCTGCCGTACCCGAACTTCCGGACCCAGGCTCTTCAGGGAGGACAGGGCGGTCCGGTCCCGGGGATTGAGGAGGTAGACGGTCGGATAGCCTTCGGCGTCGTAGAAGAGACCGCCGAAGCCGGGGATCTCGCGTCCCATCCGGACGAGCTCCTCGTCGACGGATCCCGGCGGACCCTCGCCGGTGACCGGAGAGGAAAAGGCCGCCCCGGCGAGCGCCAGGTGGATCGCCGCGACCGCTGTCGATGCCGTGAGCAGACGGCTGGGCACGGTGCACCTCCTTGAAAAGGCCGCCGCGGGTTCAGCGAGACCTGAAGCCATCGTAAGCCTTCGCCGGCCGGCAATCAATCGACCCTCCGGGACCGCTTCGCCCCCGTGGTATCATGCCCGCCGCGGTTTTTTCATTTCGGCCGCCCCAAACCCGCCTCTCGAGCTCTGAGCGCGTACTGAAGGAGGATTTCCCTTTGAGCCGCTTTCCAGGCGTCGATCTGCTGGAGCTGGACTCGCTCCTCAACGAAGAGGAGCGGTTGGTGCGCGACACGGTTCGCGCTTTCGTGGACGACAAGGTCAAGCCGATCATCGAGGAGTGCCACCGCGAGGCCCGCACTCCTCTCGAGCTGGTGCCCGAGATGGGCGCCCTGAATCTCTTCGGAGCCAACATCTCCGAATACGGCCTGCCGGGATTGGGCGGCGTCGCCTACGGCCTCATCATGCAGGAGCTGGAGCGCGGCGACTCGGGGCTGCGCAGCTTCGTCTCCGTCCAGAGCTCGCTGGTGATGTACCCCATCTACACCTTCGGCTCCCCGGAGCAGAAGGATCGCTGGATCCCGCGGCTCGCGACAGGTGAGGCCATCGGCTGCTTCGGCCTGACCGAGCCCGACTTCGGCTCCAACCCCGGCGGCATGCGCACGACCGCCCGGCGCGCCGGCGACGAGTGGGTGCTCAACGGCTCCAAGCAGTGGATCACCAACGGCACCCTGGCCGACGTGGCCGTCGTCTGGGCCAAGACCGAGGACGGCTTCCGCGGCTTCCTGGTCGAGAAGGGCACCCCGGGGTTCACCTCCTCCGACCAGCACGGCAAGTTCTCCCTCCGGGCCTCCACCACCTCCGAGCTGGGCTTCCACGACTGCCGGATCCCGGCCGCCAATCTGCTGCCCGGCACCACCGGCCTCAAGAACGCCTTGATGTGCCTCAACCAGGCGCGCTACGGCATCGCCTGGGGCGGCGTCGGCTCGGCCATGGAGACCTATTACACCGCCCTCACCTATGCCAAGGAGCGGGTGCAGTTCGGCGGCCAGCCCATCGCCTGCCACCAACTCGTCCAGGAGAAGCTCGCCTGGATGGCCATCGAGATCAGCAAGGCGCAGCTCCTGGCACTTCAGCTCGGCCGCCTCAAGGAGGCCGGCCGCCTCAAGCACTGGCAGATCTCCATGGGCAAGCGCAACAACGTCTGGCTGGCCCGCGAGTGCGCGCGGCTGGCGCGCGAGATCCTGGGTGCCAACGGCATCGTCGACGACTACCCGGTCATCCGCCACATGCTCAACATCGAGTCGGTGTACACCTACGAAGGCACCCACGACATTCACGGCCTGATCATCGGCGAAGCGATCACCGGCATCCCGGCCTTCAATCCGCCGGAACGCACCGCGGCTCGGCGGGAGCAGCCGGTGGCTGCGGCCGCCGTCGCCGGGAGCACCCGCTGATGCCGGTCACCATGGACAGCCTGCTCGAGCAGGACTTCATCCGCGTCACCGAGCAGGCGGCCATCGCGGCCGCCAAGACCATGGGCTACGGCAAGCGCAAGTACTCCGATCAGGTGGCCGTGGAAGCCATGCGGCGGGAGATGGACACCCTGCAGATGCACGGCCGGGTGGTGATCGGCGAAGGCGAACGGGACAAGGCGCCGATGCTCTATGTCGGCGAGGAGGTCGGCGCCCTGCGCGGCCAGGACGGCGCCGTCGGAGTGGATATCGCCGTCGATCCGCTGGAGGGGACCAACCTCTGCGCCACCGGCGCTCCGGACTCCATCGCGGTGCTCGCCGCCGCCGAGCGCGGCGGCCTGCTCCACGCCCCCGACGTCTACATGGAGAAGATCGTCGTCGGGCCCACCGCCCGCGGCAGGATCCACATCGACGCGCCGGTCGCCGAGAACCTGCGGAACATCGCCGCGGCCTTCGAGCGTCGGGTGAGCGATCTGACCGTCGTGGTGCTCGACCGCCCGCGGCACGAGCAGCTCATCGCGGACATCCGCGCCGCCGGCGCCCGCATCCGTCTGATCCCGGACGGCGACCTCTCGGCCGGCGTCTCCGCCGCCGTACGCGGCACCGGCGTCCACGCGGTCATCGGCATCGGCGGCGCTCCCGAGGGAGTCATCACCGCTGCGGCCATGCGCTGCCTCGGCGGCGAGATCCAGGCCCGCTTCAAGCCCTACGACGCCGACGAGGAGAAGAAGGAGGCGCAGGAGGAGCGGCTCAAGGCTCTCGGCTTCCACGACCTCTCCCGAATCTACAAGACCGAGGACCTCGCCCCAGGTGACGAGATTCTCTTCAGCTCCTCCGGCGTCACCGACGGCGAGCTGCTGCGGGGCGTCCGCTTCTTCGGCGGCGGCTCGCGCACCTCGACCCTCTTCATGTCGCTGTCGCGCAAGATCATCCGCTTCGTGGACACCATCCACCGCGAGCAGGTGACGACGCCGGTCCGGTTCCTGTAGGCAGACGCCGCTCCCGGATCATGATCAAGCCGGACCGTTGGATCCGCGAGTGGGGCCGCAGCGGCGGCGTCGCTCCCTTCGCGGAGGATCAGGTCAACTCGGCGAGCTATGACGTGCGCGTCTCCGACCACTGGATCTGCCCCACCCGCGATCCCGAGGAGTTCAGAGCTCCCCATATCAAGCTCTTCCCCGGCGAGGTGGTGCTCGCCTCGACGGTGGAGTACGTGCGTATCCCGAGGGACGTCGCCTGCGACTTGAAGCTCAAGTCCACCCTCGGCCGGCTGTGGATCAACCATTCCCTGGCCGGCTGGTGCGATCCCGGTTTCGAGGGCGAGATCACCCTGGAGCTGCAGAACCTCGGCCCCCAGCCCTTCACGCTGGAGGCCGGCCGGCGCATCGCGCAGCTCATCTTCATCGCCATGGAGTCCGAGCCGGAGGTCGCCTATGGCGAGCCGGGGTCCTCCAGCCACTACCAGGGGCAGCGGGGAACGACTCCGGCGCGCAGGTGAGGTCATCCCACCTATAATCGGCCCGGCCATGGGCATCGTGGGAAATCTCAAAACGATGCAGCTCGAGGAGCTGCTGCAATGGCTTTCCCAGAGCAAAAAGAACGGCACCCTGGAGATCGTCAGCGGCAAGGTCGAGAAAAAGATCTTCTTCAAAGAAGGGCGCATCCTCTCTTCGGCCTCCAACAAGCCGGAGGAGTACCTGGGGCACTTCCTGGTGAGCCACGGCCTGATCGCCGAGGAGCAGCTCAACCGCGCCATCGCGCTCCAGGAAAAGAGCCGCATGCTGCTGGGGATGATCCTGGTCAGCGAGGGCGCCATCGCCGAGGAGGATCTGGCCCGCATGCTCCGCCTCAAGGCCGAGGAGAGCATCTACGACGTCTTCTCGTGGGACGAGGGAGACTTCCGCTTCCTGGACGACGAGCTGCCCGAGAGCGCCATGGTCCCGATGCGGGTGGACGTCACCGGCATCGTCATGGAAGGGGTGCAGCGGGTCGACGAATGGCGGCGGGTCCGCAAGCTGATCCCCCACGAGCAGATCGTACCGGTGGCGGTGGTCGATCTATCGAACGTCCCCGGCGTCGGCCCCGGCGAGCAGCGCATGCTGAGCCTGATCGACGACGAGCGCACCATCGAGGAGATCCGGCTCCAGACCCACGCCACCGAATACCAGCTCTGCAAGCTGCTCTTCGACCAGTGGCAGCTCGGTAACGTGAAGCTCGTCAAGCTGCGCGGGCGCGCTCCCTCGGCGGAGCCGTCAGCCGCGGCTGCCGCCGGGCCCGTCGCGGTGCCGACCGCCGGCGCACTGATCGCGGCGGGTCAAGACTACCTGGCGTTGGGGGAGCTCGATGCTGCGCTCCGCCACCTGCGGGCCGCGCGCGACCTCGAGCCGGAAAACCCGGAAGCGCAGCAAGCGCTGTTGCAGGCCGAGAAACGGATTCGGGACGAGATGGAGCGCGCCGGGGTCAGCCTGGGCTCCATCCCGCAAGTGACGGCCACCATGGAGCAGCTCACCTCCTCGCAGCTCTCCCCCCAGGAGGGCTTCATGCTGACCCGCATCAACGGCTCCTACGACATCCAGTCCATCCTGAAGATCACCCCGATGGCGCAGCTCGACGCGCTGATGCTGTTCTGGAAGCTCGCCAGCGGCGGCTACATCCGCCTCGCCCCGCCGCGCGCGGCGCGCGGCACGGCGGGCCGTCACTAGCGCTCGCTCAACCTGGCCGCGGTCTCGAGACGTGCGGGTTTCCCCGTATGGAGAAGCGCAGCGGCCAGCGCGCGGCCTCCTCAGCGTAGTCGACGCCGACGCGAGGGCCGGCCACGATCTCGTCCGCCGTCGCCGGCTCCCCCTTGGCGAGAAAGAGAGGCGGCCGGTCCAGCGGGACACCGTCGAGCTCGCGGCCGATGGCGAGCGCCTGGCAGATCTTCCCCGGTCCGCCGGCGAGATCACCCGGCCGAGCCTTCGCGCCCCAACCCCGGTTCTCCTGCATCCGCTCCTCCCCCGCGACCGGCTCGCCGGCGCGCAGCAGCACGGCGCTGCCGACGCCGGCATCGCCGGTCACGGCGTTGAGGCAGAAGTGCATGCCGTAGATGAAATACACGTAGGCGTGTCCGCCCGGCAGGTAGAGGCTCTCGTTGCGCGGCGTCCGGCGGCCCGCCCAGGCGTGGCTGGCGCGATCGGGAGCCCCGAGATAGGCCTCGGTCTCGACGAGCCGCAGCGCCAGACGCTCGTCCGCCAGCTCGCGCACGAGATAGCGCCCCAGGAGATCGCGGGCAACGATCTCTGCAGGCCGGCGGAAGAAGGACGGCGGCAGGGGACGGAAACGGCTCACGGCGGCGGCGGAACGATATCATCTCCTCCCGATGAGCTCCCGCGATCTCGTGATGCCGCCCCTCTTCAGCGAGCTGCCGGATCCCTTCGCCGCGCGCTTCGACGCCGCCGCTCCCTGGGAGCTCCTCGGCGAGGCCCTGGACGAGGTCCTCGCCGGGCTGCCGTCGAGCGACCTGCGAGGCCGCCTCTCGCCGGAGGTCCACCTCGTGGGCGACCGCATCGTGATCTCCCCCGGCGCTCGCATCCACCCGGGCGTCGTCATCGAAGGGCCGGTTTTCATCGGTGAAGATGCGGAGGTCCGGCCCGGCGCCTACATTCGCGGCGGCGTCTGGATCGGCGAGAAGTGTGTGGTGGGGACCAACACCGAGATCAAGCGGGCCATCCTGCTGCACGATGCCAAGGCCCCCCACCTCAACTACGTGGGCGATTCGATCCTCGGCGCCGACGTGAACCTGGGGGCAGGCACGATCCTGTCGAACTTCCGGCACGACGGCGGCACCATTCTCATCCCCGCCGGCGGCCGCCGCATCGACACCGGCCGGCGCAAGCTCGGCGCCATCCTCGGTGACGGCGTGCTCACCGGCTGCAACTCCGTGCTTCACCCTGGAGCCGTGGTGGGCCGCGAGACGCAGATCTACCCCGGCGTCCAGCTCCGGCCGGGGGTCTATCCCGAGAAGAGCATCGTCAAGCTGCGGCAGACTCTAGAGGTGGTTCCCCAGTCGTAGCGGCGGGCCTACGTGCCCGCCGTCTGTTGGTACGCGGAACGGAAACGGCGGGCACGTAGGCCCGCCGCTACGTCCCTGCATCAAGCCTTTTTCCCCCTCTCCCGGTGAGGGGGAAGGGAGGGGGCGGGAGAGGGGCCAGGGGGTGAGGGTTTACAGCAACCCCGTCGGCCGCGGGAACGCCTGGGTGACCGTCGTATCGATCACCGGATGGCTGACCACCATGACAGTCCGGTCATCCTCCTGCGAACAGTCACCGCCGAAGGCCTCGACACTGGCGAAGACCGCCTGTACCACGTCGCGGGCCGTCTCGCCCTGGTGCTCGCGGGCCACTTCCAGCAGGCGCTCCATGCCGTACTCGCCGAGCGGCCGGCCATTCTCGTCGCGCCCCTGGGTCTCGATGATGCCGTCGGTGTAGAAGACCAGCATGTCGCCGGGCTTCATGATGACGAAGCCGCGCTCGTAGCTGGCGTCGGGCAGCGGCCCGAGCACCGGCCCTCCCTCCTCGAGGTAGCGCACGGTGCCGTCGGCCGAGACGTGGAACGGCGGCGGATGGCCGGCGTTGACGTAGATGAAGACGCCGTTGAGCTCCAGCTCGCCATAGAACATCGACACGAACCGGCTGGTCAGCGTGCTCTTGTGGATGATCCTGTTCATCCGCTCGACCGTGCGCACGATCTTGAAGTCGCGGGCGAGCCCCATGCGCAGCCCCATATAGATGTCGCGCACCTGCAGAGCGGCGGGCAGCCCGTGGCCGGAGACGTCGGCGATGGTCAGACCGAGGATCTTCTCGGTCACCGGTATGTAGTCGAAGAAGTCGCCGCCCACCGCCTCCATCGGCTCGGAGCGGCCGTAGATGTCGAACGCCCCGTATTGCGGAACGCGCCGGGGCAGGATGGAGGCCTGGATCTTCCGCGCCTCCTCGAAGATCCCCTCCATGCGGTCGCGGCGGATCTTCTGGTTGACGCTGTGCCGCAGGATGCCGAGAGAGAACAGGAGGTCGTCCCGGTCATGGCCGGGAGCGACGTTGAAGGCCAGGATGTACTCCTCGTTGCCCACCTCGATGGCGGCGAACCGCTGAACCCCCAGAAGGTTCTCCAGGTTGCGGTCGATGTTCGGATCCTCGGCGTCCATGTAGACCGAACCCTGCTCGAGCAGAAGCTGGATCGGTGGATAGGACGTCGGTATCTTGAGCCCTCGGGGGACTTCCTTCGCATCGCCGAAGGTGGCCTGCAGCACGTAATAGCCGTCGCGCCGCTGATAGAGACGGCCGCCGTAGATCCCCAGCTCGTCCTGGAACTTCTCGATGATGATCTCCAGCAGGGAGTGAATGGTCGTGCCGACGTCCTCGTCGCGGTCCATCGCCGCGACGACCTGCTCCACCTTCTTCATCAGCGCCCGGTAATCGGCCGGGCGGGCTTCGGCGGTGATCATGGGGAAATCGGTCCTGGGTCTTGAGGTCCTGGGTCTTGGGAATGGGTACCGGAGCGCAACGATCAGGATACTTCATCCTCTCCGCCTGCCAAAGTGCCCCCCTCCTTCTTCTCCTTCTTCCGAGTCCAAGACCCAGGGCCCAAGACATTCCCCTTCACCCGTTATCGATCAGCGCCATCACGATCCGGTCCTGGGCGGCGTGAGCGTCGCCGCGAGTCCGGTTGATGAGGATCGAAAAGGCGTAGGTCTTGCCGGACGCCGCCTTGGCATAGCCGGAGAGGGCAGAGACGCCATTCAAGGTGCCGGTCTTGGCGAAGACGTTGCCCCGGTAGGGAGGCGCCGCCAACCGCCGCTTCCAGGATCTCATATCCCTCTCGCCCGAGTAGGGAAGCGATTGCGCGAACTCCGACGCCGCGGGGTGAAAGAACATGTGCCGCAGCAGGGTGGTGAGGGCCCGCGGCGCGAACTGATTGGCACGGCTCATCCCCGAGCCGTCCCTCATGGTGAAGGTGCCGCGGGGCACGCCGATCGACACGGCGAACTCCCCGATGGCGCGCACTCCGGCAGCCCAGCTCCCCTCGCCGCAACGCTCGGCGCCGACGAGCTTGGCGAGCGTCTCGGCGTAAAAGTTCTGGCTCCGCTTGTTGGTCGTGCGGATGGCGGTGACCAGGTCGCTGCGGTGGACCGCGACACGCTCCCAAACCGCTCCCGGCAGCTCGCGGACCGGCCGCAGTCGTCCCTCCACGGCGATCCCCTCCTCGGCGAGGGCAGCCCGCAGGGCCGAGCCGAAGTAGAGCGTCGGATCGGGCACTGTAACCCACGTTTCGAAGGGGCCGGAGTTGACGTCGATCGAGCCCTTCACGGTCAGCAGCGCGCCGGTCCGGCCGATGTAGAGTCGCCCGCCGCGACGCCTGCGGCTGCTGGTGGTGGTGGCACTGTTCTCCACCTGGAAGAGAGGAACGGGTGGCACCGTCTCCACCATCGCGCGGTGTCCCGCCTTGCCCGGCCAAACCCGCACCAGGATGCAGTCGTCCTCGAAGGAGAGGGCGCCCACCGGCGCCTCGTACCACTCGGCGAGCTGGTCTCGCGGCCAGTCGGGGTGGACGAGGAGCGCCTCGAAGAGGCCGTTGGCAAGGTACAGATCGCCCGTCACTCGCCGAATGCCTCGCTCCCGCAACGCCGCAGCCCAGGGGCGGAACGCGCCGTAGGAGTCGCCGCCATACTCGCGGCCGGAGATCTGCGGATCGCCGGCGCCCACCACGCCGAGATCGCCGCGGAGCACGCCGCTCTCGGCAGCGCCGCGCATCAGCAGGCGGGTCTCGAAGAAATAGCCCGGCCCCAGGGTGTCGAGGGCCGCCGCCGTGGTGAACAGCTTGCTGTTCGAAGCGATCACCCGCGGCTCGTCCGGATTGTAGGCGTAGACCGTCTCGCCGGTGTCCAGCTCGACGACGTGGACTCCCATCGCCGCCGTGTCCCGGAGCGCCCTGGCGACCTCGGCGCCGACGGCCTGCTGCAGCGGCGTATCCGGCTGCGTGAGGCCGGATCCGACCAGGAGACCGAAGAAGAAGAGGAACGAGAACGAGAGGGAAGCGATGCGCTTTCTGAACACCATCCTGCGAAGCTAACCTGCCTGAGATTGTAATCCCTGGCGACCTTGCAATCCGAAGCGTTCCTTGATGATCTCGATAGGGTCCCGCTCTTTGGTCTCTCGCCAGGATTCCAGGGCGCGTACGCGGTCTTGCAGTGTCCCATAGAGCGGGGAGAGCAGGCTGCGGATATTCGCGAGCTCCGACGTGAGCTCCCCCTTGAACACCGTCAGACGCTCATCGAAGCTGATCATGCCTTCGGCGAGCAACTGGATCTGGCCGCGGAGGCCCTCGACCTCAACGCGAGTATGGCGAATCTCCTCCTCCAAACGTTCGAAGCGGGCGTCCATCTGTTCGAAGCGGGCGTCCATCCGTTCGAAGCGGCGGTCGAGATAGGCGATCAGCTCCTGGTCCATGACGTGCGGGCTCTCTTCAGAGAGGCGTCGTGCCTGTGTACGACAGGTTATCACGAATTGGGATTACCTCTTCCTCTCATCCTTCACCACCATGCCTCCCTTCATCACGAACCGCACCCGCTCCAGCTCGGTGACATCGGCGAGGGGATCGCCGTCCACGGCGATGAGGTCGGCGTAGCGGCCGGGCGCGACGGTGCCGACGCGGTCGCTCCAGCCCAGCAAGTCGGCGGCGTTGGCGGTGGCCATGCGGATGACCTGATGGGGCGTGAGGCTGAGCTGGAGGAGAGAGTGGAACTGCCTGGCGTTCTGACCGTGGGGGTAGACGCCGGCGTCGGTGCCGAAGGCGAGCTTGACGCCGGCGTCGATGGCGCGCCGCCAGTTGGTGAGCTGGTTCTTGCGCAGCTCCTTCTCCTTCTCGACCATCTTCTGCGGCAGGCCGAGGTGATCGGCCTCGGCGAGGATGTACTCGTCGGTGTAGATGTCGGGAACGAGGTAGATGCCGCGCTCCACAAGCAGGCGGACTCCCTCCTCGTCGATCATGCCGCCGTGCTCGATGGAGGCGACGCCGGCCCGCGCCGCGCGCTTGATCCCCTCGGCGCCGTGAGCGTGGGCCGCCACCTTCTTGCCCCACATGGCCGCCTCCTCGACCACCGCGTTCATCTCCTCCTGCGAATACTGCGGCGCGCCCACTGAGCCCTCCTCGGAGAGCACGCCGGCGGTGGCCATCACCTTGATGAGGTCGGCGCCGTTCTTGACCTCGAAGCGAATCAGCTTGCGGATCTCGTCAACGCCGTCGGCAATCCCGGAGAAACCCTCGAACTTGAGGTACGGGGAAAACCCGGTGAGGTCGTTGTGCCCGCCGGTCGCACCCACCGCCATCGTCGCCACCTGCATGCGCGGTCCCACCACATCGCCACGGTCAATGGCGTTGCGCAGGGCGACGTCGATGAATTCGCTCGACCCTACGTCGCGCACGGTGGTGAAGCCCGCCTCCAGAGTGCGGCGGGCGTAGACGTGAGCGACCACCGCACGGTTCGGCGACTTGGCGGAAGTCTCGGCGGCCGAAGCTCCGACCGCCAAGACGAAGGCGAGAACGATCGAAATCCAGACGGCTCGTAGCATTGGGCGCTCCCTGGGACCACGGGAGCGTATCGTGATCGAGGCCTGCCTCGCGACACCGACGCCTACCCACAAACGTTCTGAAGACCTTCGCAGGCTCAGCGGGTAGGCTGATTCTCACCGACCACCACGATCTGCTCGGCGAGCAACTGCCCGCCGGAATCGCGGAGGTCGACCTCCACCTCGTCGCCCTGCTCGAGGTTCTCTGGCGTGTAGCGGCGCCCCTGGTACTCGACAGTCGTCTGCGAGTCGTAGTGCACCACGACCACGTCGGACCGGCCAGTGGAGAAGCGGGAGTCGTACCGCGACGGCTCGATTTCCAGGGTGCGAGCGCGTGTGTCGACGTAGCGGACGACACCTCGCAGATCCCGTGTACCCAAGTTGTCCCCGTTGTCCCCGATGCCGCCGCTCATATCATAGAGTACCTGGATGTCCTGGACGTAGAGGCGACTGCCCGACTGATCGACGTTGGCCGAGATACGATCGCCGCGCTCCAAGTCCTGCGGCCGGTAGGTCTGGCCCTGGTAGTCCACTCTGGTGCCGTCGTCGTAGTAGAGGATGACCTCCTCCGGGCCGCCGTTGCGCAGTCCATAGGCGCCTCCTTCGCGATCCACGACGATCGACCGATCGCGGGTGTTCACGCTCTGCACGGTACCCCGCACCTCGCCGAACTGACTGTAGCGGTCGTTGCCGCGGTAGCCGCCAAGGACGTCGCCGATGCCCGACGAGCCGCAGCCGGCAAGCAGTGCCGCCGCGACGACGAGAGCCGTCAAGATGACGAAAGATGGTGTCTTACTCATGCTGTACCTCCCGAGGTGTGTTCTGCCCCCTCAGGAGGTCGAGGATGCAGGACCTGTGCCGGCCGAGCGGCCAGCCACTTGCGTTAGACTCTGATGGCGCCGGCCGCAGGGCCGCAACGGTTGACGATCTCAGGTCTATTGGCTTGACAATGGAGGTCCTTCGCGAAGGAAGCCACGATGACGGCCATAGAGATGACGGGAACCATTGATGAGCATCATCGGTTGAAGCTCGATGAAGATCTGCCGGTTCCCGGCCCGATGCGTGTGCGCGTTATTGTGTTATACCCCCTAACCGAGGGATTGGACGAAGAGGACTGGCTGCGCGCCGCCGCTCGAAACCCCGGGTTCTACGACCTCGCAGCTCCAGAGGAGGACGTCTATTCGCTGGAGGACGGAGAACCCTTCCTTGATCAAACATAGGGTCGTCCGCCGCGTTGATCCTGTCTTGGCTCGCAAATCAAGTGGACCGGATTGGTTGAGTTCTGCGTAACCTCTCTGCCTGGCCCCTTCAGGCCGCGATTTCTTGTTTTTTCCCTACCTGGAGCTTTTCCAGCTTTTCCTTAGCCGCCTTGGCCCAGCTTTGCCACGCCGGTAGCTGTACGGCCACTCGGCGGTGGTAGACATCGGCCGGAGTG
>Ga0134122_10002541_pt1 | contig 13486 bp, 13 predicted proteins | sample KB302_FD_96461 | JGI IMG/M metagenome (GOLD analysis project Ga0134122, IMG submission 96461) | Terrestrial soil microbial communities without Nitrogen fertilizer from Kellogg Biological Station, Michigan, USA - KB3-0-2 | ecosystem: Environmental > Terrestrial > Soil > Unclassified ... | reverse complement strand
GCGAGCTCATCACCGCCTTCGGTGGACATCCCTCGCTCAAGATCGGGCCGATGCTGGAAACCCACCAGCACGACGTCAACGAGATCCTCAAGGAAGCGCACGAGCACGAGAAGGAAGGCCTGCAGGCGTACTACGAGCTGCTCGAACTCGTGACCGGCAAGAGCATCCTGCTGGAGGAATATGCGCGCGACCAGATCGCGGCGGAAGAAATGCACCTCGCGGACATCCGCAAGATGATGCGCAAGCCCGGCTCGATCAAGTAGTTTTACCCGCGCGCGGGAGCTTCGCTTCCGGTGCGCGCGTCCCGCTCCAGGAATCGCAGCGACCACTCCAGCGGCGTCTCGGCGTCGTGCCGGAAGGCGCGCCGCCAGTCGGGTGGCGCCACTTCGTTCCAGCAGCGTGCGGTCGATCCGCCGATGAGCACCACCGGTCCCGCCGGTAGTTCGAAGCCGCCGGCGTCGGCGAAATTCTGGATGGCCGAAGGACTCCAGAACGCGTAGCCGGGCGGTGGTCGATCCGCCTGCGGTGTGCGCAATGCCGCGAGCTCCTGCGCGAGATTCTGCGGCGCGCCGGTGGAATAGACGGCCTGCACGTGCACCTTGAGGCGCTTGCCGAGCGTGGCCACGGCGTCGAGATGCTCGGGCTGGCGCAGGGCCGCGTCGCTGGTCGGATAGAAAACATCGGTGCCGTCGGCTACCGCGCCGGCCTCGACCACGGCATTTGCCAGCTCGCGCACTCCGCCGTGCGCGGACATCGCGACGCGGATGCCACGTGCCTCGAGCGTCGCCGACGTCGTCGGCGCAATCGCGGCGACGCGCGTGCCGGGCGGTACTTCGACGCGCGCCGCGGCCGCGCGGCTGGTGACGAACAGCAACGCCGGGCTGCGCGCGCCTATCTGCCTGAGCTCGGGCCAGTCGCGCCATTGGTGCTCGATGCAGCACGCGGCCAGTGCCTGGAAGCCCTGCCGGCGCAGCTGGATGACCACGCTGTCGGCATGCGGCTGCGACTTGGTGATGATCCAGGTGTGCTGCAATGTAACGACTCCGTCACCGATGTTAGCCCCGAGGAACCTTCGACGCGCATGCCGTGACACAGCTGTGACAGTCAGCAGTGATCCCGGCCGTACGCTTTCACTTGATTCCATGGGAGTTTCTGTTCACATGCATTCGCGCGAGCGGTTTCTCGCGGCGTTGCGCGGCGACGCGCTCGACCGACCCCCGGTGTGGCTCATGCGCCAGGCTGGACGCTATTTGCCGGGTTATCGCGCGCTGCGCGCCGAGCACAGCTTCTGGGACGTGTGCCAGAAACCGGAATTGTCGACACGCGCCGCGCTGGAGCCTCTCGCTCGCTACAAGCTGGACGCGGCCATCGTGTTCTCCGACATCCTGGTGGTGCCGCTGGCCATGGGGCTCGGCGTGAGCTTCGGTCCGGGCGAGGGCCCGCGCATCGCGAAGCCGCTGCGCACCGGCGCCGACTACGACGCCTGGAATCTCGACGGCGTGCTCGGTCGCATCGACTACCTGCCGCGTGCGGTGGCGCATCTCAAGCAGACGCTGGATGGAAAATACGGAATCCTGGGATTCGCCGGCGCGCCGTTCACCTTGTTTGCCTATTGCGTCGATGGCGGTGGCAGCGAGGACTTCCGCGAGGCACGCACGCTCATGCACCGCGACCCGGGGCTGGCGAAGCGCGCCCTCAATACCATCGCAGACGTGGTGGCGGACCTGCTGCTGGCCCAGGTGGACGCCGGCGCCGACGCCGTGCAGTTGTTCGATTCCTGGGGCGGCCTGCTCGCGCCGGATGAATACCGCGAGTTCGCGCTGCCCGCCCTGCAACGCATCACCGCGAAGCTCAATGCGCGCAAGGTGCCGACGCTGCTGTTCGTGCGCGGCGGCCATCACCTGATGCCATTGCTCGGTGACAGCGGCGTCAGCGGCTTCTCGCTCGACTGGCGCACCGAGTGGCGCGAGGCGCGCAAGCTCTATCCGCGGCACATCCTGCAGGGCAACATCGACCCGGTGTTGTTGTTAGGAAGCGCCGACGTCATCCGCCAGCGCACGCGCGCACTGCTGGACACCATCAAGCAGACTTCGGATGGCAAGCTCAGCATCCTGAATCTCGGTCACGGCATCCTGCCCGGCACGCCGCCGGAAACCGTGGCCGCACTGGTCGAAACCGTCACGGAGTCCGGCTGAGGCAGCCATGGTCCCGCTCGCGCTGGTCGGCATGAGTTATCGCGAGGCACCCTCGGCGGTGCGCGCGGCGCTCGTGGCTTTCGACTCGCAGGGCGACGGCCCGGCGCGGCAGTTGCTGGAGGCCGGCGAGATCACCGGCGTGGTGCGCATCGAGAGCTGCGCGCGCGTCGAATGGCTGCTGGCGTCGCCGCGGCCGTCGTGGGCGGCTGAGCTCTTCAGCGCCACGCTGATCGGCCACGCGGAAAATCCCGATCACCTGCGCCCGCGTGCGCGCCATGGCGCCGCCGCGGTGGGCGGCCTGATGCGCGTCGCCGCCGGGCTCGACTCGGTCGCGCAGGGCGAACATGCCATCGGCAACCAGGTACTGCGCTCCTTCGAGCGCGCCCACGAGGCGGGCACGGTGTGCCGCAACCTGCACGTGGCCTGGCGTGGCGTGGGCGAGTTGTTAGGCCGGGCGCGCCGCATCCTGCCGCAGGGGCGCACCGGCGGCGTCCAGCAGCTGGTCGCGAACCGGATCCTCGACGTGCCGCGCGATGCGCCGATCGCGGTGTTCGGGCTGGGCGAGATCGGCCGCGCCATGCTGCGCGCGCTGGCGGACGCGGGCTTCACCGCCGTCGAAAGCTTCAATCGCGCCAGCATGCGCGCCTTCGAAGGCGCCGTTGACCGCGCGCACACCGTGATCGTCGCCTCCGGCGCGCCGCATGCCTGGCTCACGCTGCCCCCGGTAAAAAAGGACGACAGCGGTGGCCGGCGCGTATTCGATCTCGGCAGCCCCCTGCAGATCGTCGCGGCGCCGGGCTGGAAGCTGACCCCGCTCGACGAGCTGCTCGATGGTCATGGCGCGGTGCTGCCCGAGTCCGACTTCGCGGCGCTCGACACCGAGTGCTCGGCCACGACCGAAAAGGTCTGCCAGACGTTGCTCGCGCCGCCGCCGAGCGACACACTCGCGGCGATGACCGCGATGCGCACGGAATTCATGCAGAACAAACTACCCGGCCTGCTCGAAGGCCTGCCGCCGCAGCGCGCCCGCAGGGTGACCTCCGAGGTCAACGCCATGCTGCACCAGTTCATCGCCGCGGCGAGGCGCGAGAACCCATGAGTGAGTGGCGCATCGGCAGCCGCGGCAGCGACCTGGCACTGTGGCAATCGCGCACCGTGCTGAACCAGCTGCGTACCCGGAACGACGCGGCGGACCACTGGCATTCCGACATCACCGTGATCACCACGCGCGGCGACGTCGACCAGTCGCCGTACCTGGCGGGCGGCGTCGAGAAGGGCTTCTTCACCAAGGAGCTGGAGATCGCGCTGCTCGAGAAGCGCATCGATCTCGTGATCCATTCACTCAAGGACCTGCCCACGCTCGAGCCCGCCGGGCTGTGGAACCGCACCATCCTGCCGCGCGCCAACGCGGCCGACTGGCTGCTGATCCGGCGCGAGTTCCACGAGCCGCGCGAGGATGGCCTGCTGCCGCTGAAGGCCGGCGCGCGGGTCGGCGCCTCGTCGCTGCGGCGCACCGCCTTGTTAGGCCGTTACGCCCCGCAGGCGCAGGCCGTACCATTGCGCGGCAACGTACCGACGCGCTTGAGAAAGCTCGGCGAAGGACAGCACGTCGATGCCATCGTGTTGGCCGCCGCCGGTCTCACGCGCCTGAACCTGGACCTGTCGCCCTTCGAACTGGTGGAGCTCTCGCCCGAGTGGTGGGTGCCGGCGCCGGGGCAGGGCGCACTGGCCGCGCAGTGCCGCGCGGCTGACTACGACGTCGAGGCGCAGGTCGCAACCGTTGTCGATGCCTGCTGCGCGCGTGCCGTGTTCCTGGAGCGCGAATTCCTGCGCGTCATCGAGGGCGGCTGCTCTACGCCGTTCGGCTGCCATGTCGTGGGCAACCGGGCATCCATCGGCATCGCCACCGACCAGGGTTGGGCGTCGCGCAGTATCGAACTACCGCAGGATCTCTCCGAGGACTCACAACGTGACTCATTCATCCGCGCCGCCGTCGCCGGCTGCAAGCCCGGGCTCCCGCAAGCTGGGGCTCGATCGCTCGGCGACGCTGTTCGCACGCGCTGAAGCGCTGATTCCCGCGGGCGTGTCGAGCCCGGTGCGCGCCTTCCGCAAGGTGGGCGGCACACCGGTGTTTTTCCGCGAAGCGCAGGGCGCCTACGCCACCGACGAGGACGGCAACCGTTACCTCGACCTGTGCATGGCCTGGGGTCCGCTGATCCTCGGTCACGCGCATCCGAAAGTGATCGAGGCCGTGCAGCGCGCCGCCGCGCAGGGCCTGGCCTTCGGGACGGCACACAAATACGAGGGCGAGCTCGCCGAGCGCGTGCTCGCGGCCTATCCGTACGCGCGGCTGGTGCGCTTCGTGGTGAGCGGCACCGAGGCGGTGGCCACCGCGGTGCGCATCGCGCGCGCCAGCAATGGCCGGCGCCGCATCCTCAAGTTCGACGGCTGTTATCACGGTCACGTCGACCAGCTCATGGTCAAGGCGGGCAGCGGCGTGGTCACGCAGGGACTGGCCGACAGCGCCGGCGTGCCGGCCACCGTGGCCGCCGATACGCTGGTGCTGCCGCTGGGCGACATCGCCGCGCTGGAGCGCGCCTTCGCCGAGGCCGGCAAGGACATCGCCGCGGCCATCATCGAGCCGTTGCCAGCCAACAACGGCCTGCTGATCCAGTCCCCGGACTATCTCAGGCGCCTGCGCGAGCTGACCTCGCAGCACGGCGCGGTGCTGATCTTCGACGAGGTCATCACCGGTTTCCGCTTCGGTTACCACGGCTACGACAAGTTGTTAGGCATCGAGCCGGACCTGACCACCCTGGGCAAGATCGTGGGCGGCGGTCTGCCGGTGGCGGCGGTGCTGGGGCGCAAGGAATTGCTGGCACAGCTCGCGCCGCTCGGGCCGGTCTACCAGGCCGGCACCATGGCCGGCAATCCCGTGTGCCTGGCCGCGGGCGTGGCCACGCTGACCGAGCTTGCGGGTGGTGACGCCTACCGGCACATCGAGATGCTCGGCAAACACCTGGACTCGGCCTTCAGCCGCCACGCGCTCCAGTCGCAGGCGCAATTGTCGCGCGTGGGCCCCATCGTCTGGCCGTATTTCGACACGCGCGCGGCGCTGCCGGTGGCAGCGTCCAGCATCAGCGCCAGCGCCGTGGAGCAGTACCACGGCCGCTATCGAGGCTGGCTGGCCCATGGCGTGTACCTGCCGCCGTCGGCGTACGAGGTTTGCTTCCTGTCGGCGGCTCACACCACCGCGGATGTCGATAAACTGCTGGACGTGCTGGCGACCAGCGAAAAACCCTGATGCGCAGCGGCTTGCGTCGACAGTTTGGCCAATGGATCGCGGAACGGGCCGAGCTGCTGGTGCTCGCCTTCACCGTGCTCACGACGGCATCGCTGGTCGTGTGGTGGACCATCCTGTTGCGCGATGAAATGCGTACCGGTGAACTCCGCGATCGCGAAGTCCTGCAGCTACGCGCGGACGTCGACGAAGCGCAGCGCATCGCCGGCTTCGAGGAGATCGCCGCGCGGCATGCGCGCCGCAACGTCATGCTGATCGGCGAATCCACCCTGATGGCCCTGCTGCTGTCGGGCAGCCTCGTGGTGCTCTACCTGCTCGCGCAGCGGCGCAAGCGCCAGCACGAAGACATGGAGAAGCTGCTGCAATTCACCAGCCACGAGTTCAAGACGCCCGTGGCCGGCGTCAAGGGACTGCTGCAGAGCCTGGCGCTCGGCAGCATCCCGGATGCGCAGCGCGCCGAGCTGCTGCGGCTCGGGCAGCTCGAATGCGACCGGCTGGAGCATCTCGCCGAGACCATCCTCGCCTATCAACGCGCCATGTCGCGCGATTCGCGCGAAGGAATTCCGGCGCTCGATTCCGTCAAGTTCATCAACGACCTGCTGGCGCATCGTGCGCGCACCGCGGCCGCCGGCGAAGTGAAGCTGGGCGAGCTGCAGGCGGCGCAGGTGTTCGCCGACCGTGACGGCTTGCGCGTGATCCTGGAAAACCTGCTCGACAATGCCAACAAGTACGGCGGCGGCAGCGTGCAGCTCACCGCCGGCGTGGTCGACGGTCATTGGCGTCTCGACATCAGCGATCGCGGCCGGGGCTTCACGCCCGAGACCGCCGAGAAGTTGTTCGATCTCCACAATCGCGGCAGCGGCGAGGGCGTGACGCACGGCGCAGGACTCGGACTCGCCATCGCGCGCCAGCTGGCGCGCCGCATGGGCGGTGACATCAGCGCCTTCAGCTCGGGTCCCGGGCAGGGCGCGGTATTCAGCGTGACACTGCAGCTCGCGCCGGCGAACGCAGTCTCCGTGGGCCAGGCAGGGGCCGCGCATGGTTGACCGGATCGCCATCGTCGAAGACGAGCGCCTGGTGCGCGAGCTCGTGGCCGTCAACCTGCGGCACGCGGGCTATGACATCGTCGCGGCGGAGAATTTCGAGCAGGGCAAGGAACTGCTCGCCGGGCAGGATTTCCAGCTCGCCATCCTCGACGTCATGCTGCCGGGCGGCGACGGCTTCGCGCTGACGCGCTACGCGCGCGACCAGGGTGTCAGCGCGCCCATCCTGATGTTGACCGCGCGCAGCGACACCACCTCCAAGGTCCGCGGCCTCGACGCCGGCGCCGACGACTATCTACCCAAGCCCTTCGACGTCAACGAGCTGCTGGCGCGGGTGCGCGCGCTGCTGCGGCGCGCGGGCGGACGCCCGGCCAGTGCCCCACCGCGGCTGGCGTTCGCGCGCTACTGGGTGCGCTTCGACACCGGCCAGGCGCTGACCAACGAAGGCGAGGTATCGCTTTCGGACAAGGAGCTGCGCCTGATGGAGGTGTTCTCGGCCAACGAGAACCGCGCGCTGACCCGCACCGATCTCCTGGAAGAGGTCTGGGGCATGGACCAGTTCCCGACGGACCGCACCGTGGACAATTTCATCCTGCGGCTGCGGCGGCTGTTCGAGCCCGATCCCGAGAACCCGGTGCACATCGTGACACTGCGCGGGCGCGGGTACTTATTCCGGAGCGCGCCATGATGGGCGCGACATTCCGGAGCGCGCCGTGAGCGGCGACTCCTCGATGCGTGCGCCCACAGGCGCGGCGCGGGTGACGCCCATCGGCGCCGCCGAAATCGAGGCGGCGCGCGAGTATTTCACCGGCCTGCACACGCGGCTCAGCGATGCCTGGCAGGCACTGGACCCGCAGGCGCCGCAGCGCCGCGACGAGTGGCAGCGACCGGCCGGCGACGTGCTGGCCGGCAATGGGCGCCTGTCGCTCATAGAAAATGGCGCGACCTTCGATCGCGCCGGCGTCGCGTTCAGCGACGTCACCGGCGCCAAACTACCCGCGGCCGCGAGCGAGCGGCACACCGAGCTCGCCGGCCAGCCGTTCCGCGCCATGGGCACCAGCTGCGTGGTGCACCCGGTCAATCCCTATGCGCCGACCTCGCACGCCAACGTACGGCTGTTCACCGCGCGCGGCGGCGAGATGTGGTGGTTCGGCGGCGGCTTCGATCTCACGCCGGTGTATCCCTTCGACGAGGACGCGCGCGCCTGGCATCGTGCCGCGCAGGCGGCGTGTGCGCCCGCGGGCGCATCCGTCTACCGCGTACTCAAGGACGCCTGCGACAAGTACTTCTGGCTGCCGCACCGCGCCGAGACGCGCGGCATCGGTGGGCTGTTCGCCGACGACCTCAACGACGTGCACGCCGAGATCGGCGGCGATTTCCAGCACTGCTTCGCGCTCATCCGCCGCATCGGCGACGCCTACCTCGACAGCTACGTGCGCATCGTAAATGCGCGCCGCAATACACCGTTCGGAGCGCGCGAGCAGGATTTCCAGCGCGTGCGCCGCGGCCGCTACGTCGAGTTCAACCTCGCCTTCGATCGCGGCACGCGCTTCGGGCTGCAGTCGAGCGCGCGTACCGAGTCACTGCTCATGTCCCTGCCGCCGCGCGCCGAGTGGCGTTACGACTACCGCCCGGAGCCCGGCACGCCGGAGGCGCGACTCGCGGACTATCTGAAGCCGCGCGACTGGCTGGGGTCGTCGTGAAAACCGGCATCCTGCTGGTGAATTCGGGCACGCCGGCGTCGCTCGAGACGCGCGACGTGCGCGCCTTTCTCGCCGGTCTCCTGGGGGATCCGCGTGTAGTCGAGCTGCCGCACTGGCTGTGGTTGCCGATACTCCACGGCATCATCCTGCGCGTGCGTCCGCGGGCCAGCGCCAGGAAATATGCGCTCATCTGGACCGCGGAGGGTTCGCCGCTCGCGGTGCAGAGCGAGGCATTGCGCCGCGGGCTCGAGCAGTCGCTCGCCGCGCAGCAGGTGCCGGTGGCGCTGGCGATGCTGTACACCGGCGGAGCGAAGGTGCCGGCCGCCATCGCGGCACTGCGCGCCGCCGGCGCGGACCAGATCCTGGTGATACCGATGTTTCCGCAGTACTGCGGCGCTTCCAGCGGTGCCGTGTTCGACCAGGTGGCCGCGGCGCTGCGGGCCGAGCGGCACGTGCCGGCGCTGCGCTTCGTGTCCGACTACCACGCACAGCCCGAGTACATCGAGGCGCTGGCCGCGAGCATCGGCGAGCATCGCCAGGTGCACGGCGCCACGCAGCACCTGTTGATGTCCTATCACGGGGTACCCGAGCGCTACGTGACCCAGGGCGATCCGTATCGCGCGCAGTGCGAGCGCACCTCGGCGCTGGTGGCGCAACGTCTCGGCCTCGCGGCGGGCGAGTGGAGCGTGTCATTCCAGTCGCGCTTCGGGCGCGATCGCTGGCTGCAGCCGTACACCAGCGAGGTGCTGGCGGCCATGCCGGGCAGGGGTGTGCGCAGCGTCAGCGTGATCTGCCCCGGCTTCGCCGCCGACTGTCTCGAGACGCTCGAGGAAATCGGCATGGAGAACCGCGACGTGTTCCGCGCCGCGGGGGGCGAGACCTACCATTACATTCCCGCGCTGAATGCGCGCGCCGACCACGTGGCCGCGCTGCGGGCGCTGGTGCTCGGCCGGCTGGCCGATGCCGCGGATGGCATTCAACCCCCGGGGAAATCCGCATGCTTTGGCTGAAGGCCTTCCACGTGTTCGGCGTGGTGAGCTGGTTCGCGGCGCTGTTCTACCTGCCGCGCCTGTTCGTCTACCACTCGCAGATCCAGGTCGCGCATATGCAGCGTGGGCATGGACAGGTCACGGTGGTCGACGACCCGCAGGGCAATGCGCGCTTCAAGGTCATGGAGCGCAAGCTGTTCGGCATGATGACCTTCGCCGCGGTCATCGCGCTCGGCTTCGGGGTCGCGATGCTGGTCGCGTCGTCGGCCTATCTACTCATGCACTGGCTGCAGCTGAAGCTGGTGCTGGTGTTCCTGCTGATCGGTTACCACGGCGCGTGCCTCGCGCTGCTGCAGCAGTTCGCGGCCGACCGCAATACGCGCTCCGAGCGCTGGTACCGGCTGTTCAACGAAGTGCCGGCGGTGCTGCTCATCGGTATCGTCATCCTGGCGGTGGTCAAGCCCTTCTGACAAGGGCGGCGCGCTGCACCGCGCGGTATCCAGTAACATCGCGTAAACAATTCAGCGGTGGATCACCATGCGTCTTTCCAGGTTCCTTGCCCTCGCCACGGGCGTCGTCATCGTCCTCGTCTCGGCCTGCTCGCGCGAGCAGCCCAAACCCGAACAACCTGGGGCCGCCAAGGCGCCGCCGGTCGGCGCGCAGGACTGGCCGGCGTTCACCTCGGCCTTCATCGAGTCGCGCTTCAAGGCTGACCCGTCTTTCGCGGTGCAGTCCGGCCGGCACGAGTTCGACGGTCAGATGCCCGACTGGAGCCGTGCCGCGCTCGAGGCGGACGTCACCGAGCTGCGCAGCCAGCTCGAGCGGCTGGAGATGGTCGACGTATCGACCCTTACCGGCGACCAACGCTACGAACGCGAGTACCTGCAATGGGTGATCGCCACCGAGCTCTTCTGGCGCTCGAGCGTGCAGTCGCCGTTCCGCAATCCCGCCTGGTACATCGAGAAGCTCGATCCCTCCATGTACCTCACGCGCGACTACGCGCCGCTGCCGAAACGCCTGGAGGGATTTCTCGGCTATGCGCGCGCCATCCCGCGCCTCGCCGCGGCGATTCGCGCCAACCTGCGCACGCCGTTGCCGCGTCCGTTCATCGAGCGCGCCACCGGCGGCTTCGGTGGCTATGCGACGTTCTTCCGCGACGAGACTCCGGCCATCATCGCGCAGTTACCGGACGGGCAACTCAAGGTTGATCTCACCGCGGCGACCGCGGCCGCCGCCACCGCCATGCAGGACCTGACCGCGTGGCTGGAATCGCAGCGTGCCACGGCCAACGACGATTTCGCCCTCGGCGCACCGGCCTTCTCCGAAATGCTGAAGGTCACCGAGCATGTCGACGTGCCGCTCGAACAGCTGGAACTCGTGGGCCGGCGGGACCTGGAGCGCAATCGTGCCGCGCTGACCGAGGCCTGCGAGGCATTCGCGCCCGGCGCGAAGCTCGCGGCCTGCGTCGACAGGATGCGCGCCGACAAGCCGCGCGGCGGCAGTGTCGAAGGAGCGCGCGCACAACTCGCGCAGCTGCGGCAGTTCGTGCTGGACAAGCACCTGGTCACCATTCCGAACCAGGAGCAGGCGCTGGTCGCCGAGTCCCCGCCGTTCAATCGCGGCAACTTCGCCTACATCAGCATCCCGGGGCCGTTCGAGAATCCCGCCATCAAGGCGACCTACTACGTGTCGCCACCCGATTCGAAGTGGAGCGCGGCCGAACGCAACGCGTACGTGCCCGGCAAGGCCTACTTGCTGTACGTCTCGGCGCACGAAGTGTGGCCGGGTCACTACCTGCAGTCGCAGTTCTCGAATGCCAATCCCTCGCGCGTGCTCGCGCTGTGGTGGGACTACTCGTTCGGCGAGGGCTGGGCGCATTACACCGAGGAGATGATGTACGACGCCGGGTTGGGCGCCGGCAATCCGGAGATGCGCGTCGGCATGCTCACCAACGCGCTGCTGCGCGACGTGCGCTTCCTCTCGGCGATCTGCCTGCACAGCGGCTGCATGTCGCTGGCCGAATCGGAAAAGATGTTTCGCGAGCAGGCCTTCGCCGATGCCGGCAATGCGCGCCAGCAGGCACTGCGCGGCACCTATGACCCGGGCTATCTCGCCTATACCCTGGGCAAGCTCATGATCCGCAAGCTGCGTGCCGACTGGATGACCGCCAACCCGGACGGCACGGCGCAGCAGTTCCATGACAAGTTCCTGTCATACGGCACTCCGCCGATCCCGATGGTCCGGCAGGAGATGCTGGGCACCGTAGGAGCTGTCCTCTGACGGCGACACTAACTACCGTCGGCTGCTGCGCTGCACCGGCAATACCGCGACATTCGCAGCACTTATTCAAGGTATGTGTCCCGACATCGCCTCCCGGTTCCGCCTGGTGCATGAAAATTTCCTGACGCACCGTCATGTGGCGTCCGCGTCGGCCTAACACCGATACGCGATCATGTCGGTAGGCGCCGACAGAGTGTAGGCAGAAGTGCTGAGGGAACTTCGTACGAAAAAGGCGCTCGATATGCTCCATGCGCAAACTTTTTCTGACAGCGGCCGCGTGCCTCGCGGCAGTGGGAGCGGCGCTGGCGCAGGTCGAGGCGACCAGCAGCACGTATTTCATCGACGTGGATCCGGCGCGTTACAACGGGCCGCCGGGTCAGCGCCTGGCCGTGCTGCTCGGCGATCAGCCGCGGCACGTGTCCTTGAACGGCCAGGATGAAATCTGCGTGCAGTTGCAGCGCGCCGCGACGGACAGCTCGGTAGTCGCGCGCGTGCGCGTCCTCAAACCCGAGAAGCACGATGCGGCGATGGTGACCGTTGCCGGTCCGGGTGTGTCGCCGGGCACCTTCCGCAGCACGCCCTGGGGAATGTTGCTGCGCATGGTGCCCGACAAGGCCATCACGCTCGGCCTGATCAAGCCGGTGGGGACGTCCGACGCGCCGGTCTGCAAACTCTCCGACGAGAGCTAACTACCGCGCCGGCTACCGCGGCCGGCTCCGCACCACGTCGATGATGCGGCTCTCGTTGTCCGCGCCGAAGCCCGCGGCGCACAGCCTGCGATAAAGCCCCGCGGCCGCTTCTCCAAGCGCCTGCGGCGCGTCGAGCCTGCGCGCCAGGCGCAACGCGTACTCGACGTCCTTGAGTCGCAACGCCGGCGTGAAATTGACGCTGGTCGAATGGTCGCCCGCGATGAAGCGCCGCACGTTGCGCACCACCTGGGGACTGGCGGCCTGGCCGCTGGCGATGGCGTCGGCCACCGCGCGCGGATCGAGCCCGGCGCGCTCCACCAGCGCCATGCCTTCGGCCGCCGAGGCGATCTGCACGGCGCCCAGCAGGTTGACCATGAGCTTGTAGACGGTGCCCTGTCCCACGCCGCCGAAATGCAGCACGCGGGTCGCGAGTGATGCGAACACCGGGCGCGCCGCGTCGAGATCCGCAGGGTCGGCGCCCACCAGCAAGGTCAGGGTGCCCGCGGCCGCGGCGTCCGGCAGGCCGGTGACCGGCGCGTCGACGTAGCGGAAGCCGCGCGCCCGCACCTTGTCCGCGAGCTCGAGTACCCAGTCGTAGGAGAGCGTCGAACATTCGATGGACAGCGCGTCGGGCGCGTTGTCGGCGGCGAGCGCGCCGTCATCGCCCAGCCACATGGCGCGCGACGATTCGTCATCCGCGGTCATGCCGATGATCACGTCGGCATTGCGAGCCGCGTCGCGCGGTGACGAAGCCACGCGCACGCCGTGGCGAGCCAGCGGTTCGGCGCGCGCCGCGGTGCGATTGAAGACGGCCAGCGTGTGGCCGGCGGCCGCGAGGCGCGCGGCCATCCCCAAGCCCATCTTGCCGAGTCCCAGGAAGGCGATTCGCATCAGTGAGTCCCGACTACTCCCATGTCAGGACTTCATGATAGCGGCGATCAGCGCGCCAGCCACCCGCCGTCCACGGGCAGGATGATGCCGTGGACATAGTCCGACGCGCGCGACGCCAGGAATACCGCCGCTCCGCCAAGGTCCTGAGGGTTCCCCCAGCGTCCCGACGGAATGCGCGCCAGGATCTCCGCGTTGCGTTTCGCGTCGGCCTGCAATGCCGCGGTGTTGTTGGTGGCGAAGTAGCCCGGCGCGATCGCGTTGACGTTGATTCCCTGGCTGGCCCACTCGTTTGCCAGCAGGCGCGTGAGCCCGGCGATGCCGCTCTTGCTCGCGGTGTACGAAGGCACGCGGATGCCGCCCTGGAACGACAGCATCGAGGCGATGTTGATGATCTT
>Ga0134122_10002540_pt1 | contig 13486 bp, 13 predicted proteins | sample KB302_FD_96461 | JGI IMG/M metagenome (GOLD analysis project Ga0134122, IMG submission 96461) | Terrestrial soil microbial communities without Nitrogen fertilizer from Kellogg Biological Station, Michigan, USA - KB3-0-2 | ecosystem: Environmental > Terrestrial > Soil > Unclassified ... | reverse complement strand
TCCCACGGCCAGGACGGCGTCATCGACAAGCACGGCTACATCATCAACGACGTCACACTCGCAATCCTGGAGAAGCAGGCTCTGGCGCAGGCGCAGGCGGGCGTCGACATCGTCGCGCCTTCGGACATGATGGATGGCCGCATCGGGCGCATCCGCCAGGTGCTCGAGAAGCACGGCCACATCCACACCAAGATCATGGCGTACTCGGCAAAATACGCCTCGGGCTTCTACGGGCCTTTCCGCGACGCGGTGGGTTCGGCGAAGAACCTAGGCAAGAGCGACAAGAAAACCTACCAGATGGATCCGGCCAATTCCGACGAAGCGTTGTGGGAAGTGGGCCTAGACCTCGCCGAGGGCGCCGATATGGTGATGGTGAAGCCGGGGATGCCTTACCTCGACATCCTGCGCCGCGTGAAGGATCAATTCAAGGCACCGACCTTCGTTTACCAGGTATCGGGGGAATACGCGATGCTGCGCGCAGCGATCGCCAACGGCTGGCTGCCCGAAGCCTGCATCATGGAATCGCTCACCGCTTTCAAGCGCGCAGGCGCCGACGGCATACTTACTTACTTCGCGCTCGAAGCCGCGGCGCAACTGCGCCGCTAGTCAAATACCAGCAGGATGCCGTGCGTCTGGTCGGCGCCGAGCGCCAGTGCGCCGCCCTTGAGAGCGACAGGCGCAAAGCCGCCGCGTTTCAAGCTGTCGGCCGCGGTCTTCCTGTCGTCGACGCGAAGGCGTATGGCTGCAATCGCCGGCGCTTCTGCATTGGCGTATGTCGCGGGAATTCCCTCAAGCAAGCGTGCATAACGCGCGGGATCTTGAGTTGCGATAGACAGGGATTTGATTCCGCCAACGCTGTTCGCATGACATTGATATTCCGGCCGCCAGACGATCTCGCGAGTTTGGTGCTGGCAGAGAAAGGTACGGAAGCCCGGCGTCTCGGCAGGCGGCAACTGGACCAGAGTGAAGCGAGCCTCGCCCAGACTCTCGACCGGGCGGGACAATGCCAAGGGCGCTTCCGCGTTGATCCCGGCCTGTGTCAATTCGGTATACGCAGCCGCAGCATCCTCGGTAGCCAGGGCGAGCGCGCCGACACCTTCGCCTCGCTTTAGGAAATCGGCGAAATACTGAAACGCCGCAGGCGGCGTGGCGGGCAGTGCCATCAGCTCGAGGTAATCGCGCCCGAACATGATGCAGTGGTTCTGCGAGCCGAGCGAATGAAAGCCGCGCGGCGTGAGCGTAAAACCCATCCTCGCATAGCTGTCGCGCGCGCGGTCCAGATCGCGCACCAAGACCACGGCATGGTCGATGCCGCGAATGTGCCGCCACATCAGGGCGCGCTGGCCAGGTCGAGAGTGCGCAGGAAGCGCTCGGCGTTCTGGTAGCCGATGACGCGCAGTCCCTTGATCTCGTTACCGTGGGAATCGAAGAAAATGATTCCGGGCGGACCGAAAAGGGAAAATCGTTTTAGCAGCGCCCTGTGTTCGGCGCTATTGGCAGTAACATCCGCCTGCAGCAGCAGCATCGCATCCAGCTTGGGCTTGACGCGCGCATCGCTGAAGGTCAGCGCCTCCATCTCCTTGCAGGAAACACACCAGTCGGCGTAGAAATCAAGCATTACCGGCTTGCCGGGAGACCGCAGTTTCGCGTCGAGCTCGGCGATCGAGGCCACGCGAATGAAATCGGTATTGCCGCCATGGATCCCCAGCAGCGGCCAGACGATCCATGCCGCCACTGCGAGCAGCAGCACGCCGAAGATATGCTTCACGCGGACCATCCACGGTCCGGACTTCGGCAGCAGCGCGCCCTCGGAAATGCCGACCGCAAGCAGCGGAATACCCATGCCGAGCGCCATCGCGAAGAGTGCCAATCCGCCCAGCACGACATCGCGCGACTGGCCGATGTAGAGCAATGCGCCCGCGAGCGGCGCCGCCACGCAGGGACTCACGATGATCGCCGAGAGCACCCCCATCCCGGCCACCGAGGCGAGCTTCCCGCCGGGCAGGCGTCGGCTGGCCGAGGCGACCGGCTGATGCAGGAACCCGGGCAGCTGCAATTCGTAAAGGCCGAACATCGACAGCGCAAGCACCACGAAGACGAGCGCGAATGCGCTGAGCACCCAGGCATTCTGCAACGCAGACGCAAGCAACGTACCTGACCAGGCCGCTGCCACACCGGCAGCGGCGTAAGCCACGGCCATGCCGAGCACGTAGGCGAGCGAGAGCAGAAATGCGCGCCGCTTGCCGAGCTCCGTGCCTTCCCCGGCGATGATCCCGGCGAGGATGGGAATCATCGGCAGCACGCAGGGCGTGAATGCGAGCAGCAAGCCGAAGCCGAGAAAACTTGCCAGCACCACCAGCGCGCCGCCGCTTTCGAGCAGGCGCGCAACCTCGAAGTCGCTCACCTGCGCGGTGAATCCCGGCACGGACGAAGCCGCTGCGCCGGGCCGCGTCGCAGAGAACGATGCGGGCTGAATCGTCAGCTTGCTGTCCATGGGGATGTAACACACGCCGATATCCGCGCAGCCTTGCGAGGTTACGGTCAAATGCAGCGGGCCATCCCAATTCTCCAGGGGCAGGCGAATCGCGATCTGCTTGCGGTAGGTTTCGACGTCGCCGAAGAATTCGTCCTTCTTGCGCGTGCCCGGTGGAAACTGCGGCGTGCCGAGCTTGCCCGCCGAATCGGGGTTTGCGGTAAAACGAAACCGTTCCCGGTACATGTAGTAACCCTCGGCGATAGCGAAGCTCACCTCCGCAGTACTCGCGTCAAGCGCGCGCGCCGAAATGCGAAACGCCTTCTCGGGCTCGAGCAGATCACCGCTACCCGCCGCTGCAAGATCGAGCGCGGTGCAGAGCATCAGCAGGAGGCAAAGAACTCTAGCCATGCGAGGTACCGGTTTGCGCGCCGATCCAATCCAGATACGCGGGAAGTCCGCGCTCGATTGGGACCGCAATGATCTCGGGTAGTTCATAGGGATGGCCGGCGCGGATCGCCTCTTCCAGCGCGGCATAGCGTTCCGCCGTGGTTTTGATCAGCATCGGATGTTCTTCTTCGCGCTGCATCGTACCCTTCCAGCGGTACACGGAAAGGCAGGGCGCAAGTATATTGACGCAGGCCGCAAGGCGATTCTCGACCAGGCCATTGGCAAGCCGCTCCGCGGCGGCGCGATCCGGCAGGTTAGTCAATACCAACAGTGTGCTCATGCGCCAGTCCTTCAATTACCGTCGGAAAACGCAAGCGCGCACCCAGCACGCGCTTCATGCGCCCATTGTCGAGCCGGCGGGATTCAATCATGAAAGAAAGCAGCTCGGGCGCAATGCGCGTCCCCGCTTCCCGCCTTGAGATGCGCGGCGGACGTGGCAGTTTCGCCCGATCGGCGACCAGATCGAACCAGGCGCCCATCCTGATCTGCGTGTCGTCCGACACGTTATAGGTGCCAGCGGGCGCTTCATCCCACAGCGCGCGCGCGCAAATCTGTGCGAGGTCCTCGGCGTGAATGTGGTTGGTGTAGACATCGTCCTCGTCGCGCAGGACCGGTGTGCGCGCGCGAAGGCGCTCCAGCGGCAGCCGGTCTGCGGCATATATGCCCGGCGCGCGCAGCACCACCAGTGCAATGCCCAGCCGCGTGCACCATATTGCAAGCTGCGCCTCGGCGTCGATGCGCCGCTTCGCGCGCGCGCTCTGCGGATTCACTGCGCGCGACTCATCCACCAGCGCACCGCCGCAGTCGCCGTACACGCCGCTCGTGCTGATATAGACGAACCGGGTTGGTAGAATTCGGCTCCTCCCGAGCGCCGCAAGCAGGTTTGCGGTGCGGGTGTCTTTGATTCCGGTTTGCGGTGGCGGCGCGCAGTGCAGCACCGCGTTGGCCGCCTCGAGCGGGGCCAGGCTTTCTGGCCGGTCCAGGTCCATGCCGTGCGAGCGCGACACCATGCGTAGTTCGAAGCGGGATGCAAGCAGCGGCGCGGCACGGCGCGCGATGTCGCCGTAGCCGGCGATCAACAGGCGTTTCATCGGTGCAATTGTAGCGACATGCATACAGTCACTCTGCAGCCGGGCGGTCTCCAGTTCCAGGTCGAGGAAGGCGAAGCCGTGCTCGCCGCGGCGCTGCGCCAGGGCTTCATCCTGCCTTATGGGTGCAAAAACGGCGCCTGCGGCAGCTGCAAGGGGAAAATCGTCTCGGGCTCGGTGGACTACGGCGTGTATCAGCACAAGGTTCTCACCGACGATGAAAAGGCCCTGGGCAAGGCGCTCTTTTGCCAGGCAAGACCGCTCACGGACCTGGTGCTCGAGGCGCGCACCATCGGCGCGGCGAAGGACATCCAGATCAAGAAACTTCCCTGCCGCGTGCAGAAGATGGAGCGCATGACGGATGACGTCATGGTGCTGCATCTCAAGCTGCCGGCCAACGAGAAGCTGGTCTTCCTCGCCGGGCAGTACATCGAGTTCCTCCTCAAGGACGGCGCGCGGCGCAGCTTCTCGATGGCCAATCCGCCGCATGACGCGGAATTGATCCAGCTGCACGTGCGGCACGTTGCGGGCGGACACTTCACGGATCACGTCTTCAGCACCATGAAGGAGCGCGACATCCTGCGCTGCGAAGGTCCCATGGGCACATTTTTCCTGCGCGAGGAATCCGAGAAACCGGTGGTGTTCGTCGCCTCGGGCACCGGATTCGCGCCGATCAAGGCGGTCATCGAACACATGTTCCACAAAGGCATCCCGCGCCCGATGACGCTTTACTGGGGCGGCCGCAGGCCGAAGGACCTTTACATGAACGAACTCGCCGCGGGCTGGGCGGCGCAGCACGCCGGCTTCACGTACGTGCCGGTAGTCTCGGAGGCGTTGCCGGAGGACAACTGGGGCGGCCGCAGCGGGTTCGTGCACCGCGCCACGATGCAGGATTTTCCGGATCTCTCGGGCCACCAGGTTTACGCCTGCGGCGTGCCCATCATGGTGGATTCGGCGCGGCGCGATTTCATCGCGCACTGCCGGCTCCCCGAGGACGAGTTTTACGCCGACATCTTCACCACGCAAGCCGACGGCGCGGCGAAACCCTAGACCGTGGTCTCGCCGAGATAGGCCTCGCGCACCTTCGGGTCGGCAAGCAACCGCGCTGATGCCCCGGCAAGCGTGATATTGCCCGACTCCATGACGTAGCCGCGCGAGGCGACTTCGAGCGCGAGGCGCGCGTTTTGTTCCACGAGCAGGATGGTGACGCCTTCCAACGCGATCTGGCGCACGATTTCGAAGATCTTCGCCACCAGCCGCGGCGCGAGCCCCATGGAAGGCTCGTCCAGCAGCAGCAGCTTGGGGCGCGCCATGAGCGCGCGCCCGATCGCGAGCATTTGCTGCTCGCCGCCCGAGAGCGTGCCCGCGGTCTGCTTGCGCCGCTCCTTCAGGCGCGGGAATGCATCGTATCTGCGCTCCAGGTCGCGCGCGATATCGGCGTCGTCGCGCATGAACGCGCCCATGGCGAGGTTCTCTTCCACGGTGAGCTGGGGAAAGATGCCGCGGCCCTCGGGGACCATCACCAGTCCCCTGCGCGGCAATTCGTGTACCGGAGTGCCGGCGATATCTGCACCGGCATAGCGGATGCTGCCCGCGCGCGCCGCAAGCAAGCCGCAGACCGCGCGCAGCGTGGTGCTTTTACCCGCGCCGTTGGCGCCGATCAGGCAGACCAGCTCGCCCTCGCCGACTTCGAGGTCAATGCCTTTTACCGCGCGGATGCCGCCGTAGCCGGCTTCCAGGCTTCTGACTTCAAGCAGCATTCGGCACGCCCAGGTAGGCCTCGATGACCTTCGGGTCGCGCTGCACCTCGGCGGGCGGCCCTTCGGCGATTTTCTCGCCGTAGTCGAGCACCAGCACCCGGTCGCAGACGTTCATGACCAGACGCATGTCGTGCTCGATAAGCAGGATCGTGGTCCCGTCCTTGCGGATGTCCTGCAGCAGTCGGCGCAGTGACTGCGTTTCCGAAGCGTTCATGCCGGCCGCAGGCTCGTCCAGCGCGAGCAATTTCGGCTCGGCGGCGAGCGCGCGCGCAATTTCCAGGCGCCGCTGGTCGCCGTAGGGCAGGTTGCCGGCGGCATCGTTGGCGCGGCTGCGAATGCCGACATAGTCGAGCAGCTGCAGCGCGCGCCGCTCGGTGTCCTTTTCCTCTTGCAGCGTCCTCGGATTGCGCAGTATCGCGCCGAGCACGCCGGCGCGCGTGCGCGCATGGCGGCCGATCATCACATTCTCCAGCGCCGAGAGGCTGGCGAAGAGGCGGATGTTCTGAAACGTGCGCGCGATGCCTTTGCGCGCAATCTGATCGGGCTTCAGGCCGGAGATCATTTCTCCGCCCAGAACGAAAAAACCGCCGTCGGGTGCGTAAATGCCGCTCAGAAGATTGAAAAGGGTGGTCTTGCCCGCGCCGTTCGGACCAATCAGGCCATAGATGTCGCCTTGCGCGATGGCGAACGACACGCCGGAGAGCGCCTGCACGCCGCCAAAGCGCTTGCCGATGCCCTGCGCCTCAAGCAGTGCGGTCATGGGTCCGTGCGTTCATGGGTCAATTCACGCTTGCGTACCGCCGAGGGCAGGAGCCCGGCGGGCCGAAACAGCATTACGAGGACGAGCGCCAGGCCGAAAATCAGCATGCGGATGACTTCGGGCTCGACCAGCATCTTGCCGAAGAGCGCGTGCTGCACAGGCTCCACCGTCCAGCGCAGGATCTCCGGCACGAAAGCGAGCAGCAGCGCGCCGAGGATCACCCCGGCGACGTTGCCCATGCCGCCCAGCACCACCATCGAGACCACCATGACCGATTCGACGAGCACGAAGCTCTCGGGCGAGATGAACGCCTGGATCGCAGAGAACATGCCGCCCGCGACGCCGCCGAAACTCGCGCCCATGGCGAAGGCGAGCAGTTTCATGCCTGTGGTATCGATGCCCATGGCGCGCGCCGCAACTTCATCCTCGCGGATCGCCTCCCACGCACGGCCGATGCGGGAATTCTGCAGCCGCACGTTGATGAGCACGATCGCCAGCAACAGCAGCAGCAGCAGGTAGTAGTACTTCATCGACCCGGTAAACACGACTCCGAGCAGGCTGTCGCTGCGCGAGAAATCGACGCTGCCGACGCGCACCGGGTCGATGCCGGCGATGCCCTGCGGACCGCGCGTGATGTTGACCGGCTGCGACAGGTTATTGAGGAAGATGCGGACGATTTCGCCGAAGCCGAGCGTGACGATGGCAAGATAATCGCCACGCAACTTGAGCGTAGGCGCGCCCAGCATGACACCGAACAGCGCGGCCACCGCGGCGCCGATCGGCAGGATCACCCAGAACGGCAGGTGCAAGCCGAACTGCGGACTCGCGAGCAATGCATAGGCATAAGCGCCAACCGCGTAGAACGCGATGTAGCCTAGGTCGAGCAGGCCGGCGAAGCCGACCACGATATTCAGGCCCAGCGCGAGCAGCACGTAGAGCATCGCAAAGTTGGCGATGCGGACCCATGCGGTGCCGGCATAGGAAAGCGCGAAAGGCAACAGCAGCAAGGTGATCGCGATCAGCGCGACGCCCGCCCAGAGCAGCTTGGTACGGTTCACGCCCGGTCACCCACGCGTTCGCCGAGCAGGCCGGAGGGCCGGAATACGAGTACCAGGATCAGCACGACGAAGGCGAATACGTCCTGGTAATTGGAACCGAAGAGCACGAAATGGCCGCCGTCGGCGCAGCGCTCGCCAAGCGAGGCGGCAAGCATATCGTAGTGACAGAGGTCGCTGAATTCGCCGATATAGCCCGCGCCCAGGGCCTCAACCACACCCAGGAGCAGGCCGCCGACCATGGCGCCGGGAACATTGCCGATGCCGCCAAGCACTGCGGCGGCGAACGCCTTCAGGCCGAGAACGGAGCCCATGGTGTACTGCGCGACGCCGTAGTAGGTTCCGAACATCACACCCGCCACTGCGCCGAGGGCCGCGCCGATGATGAAGGTGGCGGCGATGACGCGGTTGACGTCCACGCCCATCAGGCGCGCGACCTGCGGGTTCTGCGCGGTGGCGCGCATCGCGGTGCCGAGCCGCGTGCGGTAAACCAGCAGCGCGAGCCCCCCCATCATCGCGAAACACAGGCCCACGATGGTGAGCTGTACGCCGGTGACAACCGCGCCGGCGAAGTTATAGGTCGTGATCGGGATGATCTGGGGAAACGCCAGCACGTTGCGGCTCCAGACCAGCATTGCCAGGTGCTGCAGGATGATGGAAACGCCAATCGCGGTGATCAGCGGCGCGAGGCGTGGCGCGTGCCGCAACGGGCGATAGGCGAGCCGCTCCATCGAGTAGCCCACCAGCATGCACACCGGGATCGCGCAGGCGGTGCCGATCAGCACCACCACCAGCGGCGGCATGCCGGCCGCGGCGAGCAGGTTGATTACCGTGAAGGCGACCATGGCCCCGATCATCACCAGCTCGCCATGCGCGAAATTGATTAGCTGGATGATGCCGTAGACCATGGTGTAACCCAGGGCCACGATGGCGTACACGGCGCCGAGCGTCAGGCCGTTCACCATCTGTTGGATGAAGATATCCAAGGCGTCCCGAGACTAGCAAAAAAAACGGCACCCGAAGGTGCCGTCTTCTCTCCTCTGCTGCGAGGATTACTTCTTCGCTTCCGCCTTGGGCGCGTCCTTCGCCGGTGCTGCAGCAGGCGCAGGTGCGGCCGCTTTCATGAACTCTGCGTAGTCGGTAGTCTTGCCGCCCTTGATGATCGCGACCGGCGCGAGCTTGCCGTCCTTCATGGTGAAGATCGTCATTTCGGCGTCCTTGCGGTCGCCCTTCTCGTCAAAAGCGATATTGCCGGTGGCGCCCTTGAAGTTGAGCTTGGCCAGCTCGGGCAGGTACTTGGCCGGATCGGCCGAGTTCGCCCGCTTCATCGCCTCGATCAGCAGGTTCGCGCCGTCATAGGTGAAGGGCGCGTACAGGATCGGATCGACGTTGAATGCTTTCTTGTAGGCGTCGAGGAACTTCTTGTCGGCTGCCTGCGGCGGCAGGCCGGCTTGCGAGCACAGCAAGCCATCGGCCGCAGCGCCGGCGAGTTTGGTCATGTCGTCGGTGCAGGCGCCATCGCCGAAGGAGAACACCGCCTTGATACCGAGTTCGCGTCCCTGCTTGAGCATCGGTCCGCCGGTGGCGTCCATGCCGCCGTAGAACACCGCGTCGGCGTTCTTGCCCTTGACCTTGGTGAGGATCGCTTTCCAGTCCGTGGTCTTGTCGGTGCCCTTTTCGCGCGGCAGTACCTTGATGTTGGCCGCCTTGAGGGTCTTCTCGACTTCGTTGGCGATGCCTTCACCGTAGGCCGTGGCGTCGTCGATCACGGCAACGAGTTTCGGCTTCTTCGTTTCCGCGAGGTAGCTCGCGATCGCCGGGCCCTGCTGGTCGTCGCGCCCGACAGTGCGAAACACGACCTTGAAGCCCTGCTCGGTCAGCTTCGGATTGGTGGCCGAACCCGTGATTACCGGGATGCCGGCAGCGTTGTAGATCGCCGAAGCCGGAATGGTGGTGCCCGAATTCAGGTGGCCGACGATGCCGGCGACCTTGGCGTCAACGAGCTTTTGCGCCACTGTGGTACCCACTTTCGGATCCGCCTGGTCGTCCTCTGCGACGAGGACGAACTTCGCGTCCTTGCCATCGATCTTGATCTTCGCCGCGTTGGCTTCGTTGATAGCCAGGCGCGCGCCGTTTTCGTTGTCCTTGCCCAGGTGCGCGATGCCCCCGGTGAGCGGTCCGACATGGCCGATCTTGATTTCGATCGAGGGCGCCGCTTCCTTCTTGACTTCAGCCTTTGCGGCCGGCTTTTTGTCCTCGCCGCAGCCGATCAGGGCGACTGCCGCCGCCATAGCCGTAAGCCCAACAAATGCGCGCTTCATATATCTCTCCAGAAAGGGGGTTGTTTTAATAGGGGAAAGGAGGGGGCGGATTATACTCCCGGGCTAAGAAAAAGAAAAAGCCGGGCGTAGCCGGCCTTTTTCGCTGTTTTTCGCTGTTTTTCCGGCCGATTACTTGACCGACAGCACCCACTTCACCAAGGCCTTGATATCGGCGTCCGGCACGGCAGCGTTGGGCGGCATCGGCACCTGGCCCCAGACGCCCTGACCGCCTTTCTTGACCTTATCTGCAAGCTTGGCCTCAGCGTCCTTTTGTCCGCCGTACTTCTTGGCCACGTCCGCATATGCTGGCCCGATGGTCTTGGCACCCTTGACCACGTGGCAGGTCGTGCACAGGTGCTTCTTGGCCAGTTCTTCGCTCGCCTGCGCTGGCAAAATCACGCTTAAAGCCACTGCGGCAGCGGAAAGAATCAATGATTTCATGAGGTTCCTGTCGGTTGGGGTTGTGCCGATGCTACCTAAATCCGGCCTCTTTGCAAGCACTGCGCAACTCCTCCAAAGAGCTGATTGGAGCGAGGCAAGTAACGCCCTGGCACAGCCATCCGTTGACAGTGTCCGGCCGCAGGGGCTTGTCCAGGAGCGGCGGCAAGCCGGAAGTATCGTTTGGCGCTGGAAGGATCAGGATGCCCGGCAGGAACTCGCGGGCCAACGCGGCACTCCACTGCGAAACTGCCTCGCGCGCCCCGCGCAGCACCAGAACAGAGGGTGGCGCAAGCAATTCTTCCAGCGCCATGCACAGCTGAGCATAGCCGCCGGCCCGCTCGCGCATATCCGGGTAGAACAGCTCCAGCGTGCGCTCTGCGGCGCGAGCGTAGCGCGCTTCGCCGGTGAGCGCCGCGAGACGGCCCAGGGCCCATGCCGCAGCCCCGTTGCCCGAAGGCGTCGCGTTGTCGTGACCGGGTTTGGGCCGGTGCAGCAGTTTTTCGTGGTCGCGCGCGGTGAAGAAAAAAGCGCCGCGCTCCGGGTCCTCGAACTGTTCCAGCAATACTGCGGCCAGCTGCTCGGCGAACTCCAGATCTTGCACCGCAAATCCTGCCTGGAGCATTTCCAACAGGGCGGCGAGCAGAAAAGCGTAGTCATCCAGGTAGGCCGATAGATGCGCGCGTCCGTCCTTCGCCGTGGCGAGCAGCCTGCCGCCCTGCCACATGTGGACGCGGATGAAATCGAGCGCGCGGCGCGCCGATTCGACCCACTCGGGACGCCCGAACACCCTTCCCGCGTGCGCCATGCCGCGGATCGCGAGGGCGTTCCACGACACCAGGATCTTTTCATCGCGCGCGGGACGGATGCGCTTTGCGCGCGCGGCGAGGAGTTTTGCGCGCGCCGAGTCGACGAGGTTGGCGTCCCGCAACGCGGACGCGACACGCAAATGCCAGAACCTGTTCTCGAAGTTCGGCGGCTGGTCGAAGCCATAATGCACCGCGATTTCCTGATATTCCTCCGGCGTGAGCAAGGCGCGCACTTCGTCGCGGTCCCAGACATAGAACTTGCCCTCCTCGTGCTCGGAATCCGCGTCAAGCGAAGAGTAAAACCCGCCATCAGGCGACTGCATTTCGCGCAGGATCCAGCCCGCCGTACTCTGCGCGCAGCGCGCATACAGCGCCTCGCCAGTCAGGAGCCAGGCATCCGCGAGCAAGTACAGCAGCGGCCCGTTGTCGTATAGCATCTTTTCAAAATGCGGGATGGTCCAGAACCGATCCACGCTGTAGCGGCAAAATCCGCCGCCGAGCTGGTCATGGATACCGCCCTCGCACATGCGCCTGAGCGTGGTCAGTGCGATCTGCGTCTCGGCCTTGCGTAGGCAGAGTTCCAGATCGGACGGATGCGGAAACTTGGGCGCGCGGCCGAAGCCGCCGTGAACCGCATCGAACTGGGCGCGCAACGCTTGCAAAATCGAATCGATGGGTGCGCCGTCGAGATCAGCGCGCCGCGCACCGCCGACTGGCTGCATGCGCGTAAACGCGGCTCTGACCTGTTCGTCCTGCGCGCCAATTTCGCCGCGTTTGTCGCGCCAGAGCTGCGCAATCTGGGCCAGCACTTGCGCGAATCCCGGGAGGCCATGGCGCGCCACTTCGGGAAAATAAGTGCCGCCGAAGAAGGGCGTGCCGTCAGGCGACAGGAACATGGTGAGCGGCCAGCCGCCGCCGCCGCGCGCGAGCATCTGGTGGGCGCTCTGGTAGATCTGGTCCAGGTCCGGCCGCTCCTCGCGGTCCACCTTGATGCTGACGTAGTCGCGGTTCAGCAGCGCCGCGACCTCCGGATTCTCGAAGCTCTCGTGCGCCATCACGTGGCACCAGTGGCAGGCTGAATAGCCGATCGAAAGCAGGATCGGCTTGTCTTCCGCCTGCGCTCGCGCAAGCGCTTCCGGGCCCCACGGATACCAATCGACCGGGTTGTCCGCGTGCTGCTGGAGATAGGGCGACGTTTCCCGCGCCAGCCGATTCGCCATACGAGGCATTATGCGACCTGTGCAGCCTACCGAACTGCTGGATTTCTGGTTCAAGCGCGACCGCAAGGACTGGTTCGCGAAGAACCCTGCTTTCGATGCCGAGATTCGCGCGCGCTTCCTGCCGCTCTATGAACGCGCGATGCAGGCTGAGCTCGACCATTGGCGCGAGGAACCGTCCAGCTGCCTGGCGCAGGTGCTCCTGCTCGATCAGTTTCCGCGCAACATGTTCCGCGGCGCCGCAAGGGCGTTCGCCGCGGACGCGCTCGCCCGTGCCGCGGCGCGCGTTATCGTCGAGCAGCGCTGGGACAAGGCCATGACGCCCGACGAGCGCATGTTCGCCTACCTGCCTTTCGAGCACTCCGAAGCGCTCGCCGATCAGGAACGCTGCCTTGCCTTGATGCAGGAAATCTCGCAGTTTGCCGAAACGGCGGATCTGCCTAAATGGGCCGAGGCGCACCTTGTCATCATTCGCCGCTTCGGCAGGTTTCCCCACCGCAACGCGGCGCTCGGGCGCCCCAGCACACGCGAGGAACTGGAGTTCCTCAAGCAGCCCGGTTCAAGTTTCTGAGTCGGTGATCGCACCTCTGCTGGCGGTCGAGACCAGCCGCATGTATTTCGCCAGCAGGCCCATCGTGTAACGCGGCTTGGGCGCTTTCCACTTCTTCCTTCGCGCGGAGAGTACTTTTGCCGGTACGTTGAGCTGCAGCAGCAGCTTTTTCGCATCGATGGTGATCGAGTCGCCTTCCTTTACCAGCGCTATCGTGCCCCCGACGTAGGCCTCGGGCGCGACGTGACCGACCACCATGCCCCAGGTGCCGCCGGAGAAACGCCCGTCGGTAAGGAGACCCACCGAATCGCCCAGGCCCTGCCCGATCAGCGCGGAGGTCGGCGCGAGCATCTCCTGCATGCCGGGCCCGCCCTTCGGGCCTTCATAGCGGATCACCAGCACGTCGCCGGGCCTGATTTTCTTGGCGAGGATTGCCTTCATCGCGTCCGGTTCGGAGTCGAACACGCGTGCCGGCCCGGTGATCGACAATTTCTTCAACCCGGGGATTTTCGCCACGCAGCCTGAGGGAGCAAATGAGCCATCCAGGATCCCACGGTGGCCCGGT
>Ga0134122_10002538_pt1 | contig 13491 bp, 6 predicted proteins | sample KB302_FD_96461 | JGI IMG/M metagenome (GOLD analysis project Ga0134122, IMG submission 96461) | Terrestrial soil microbial communities without Nitrogen fertilizer from Kellogg Biological Station, Michigan, USA - KB3-0-2 | ecosystem: Environmental > Terrestrial > Soil > Unclassified ... | reverse complement strand
GATCGGCCACTACCGGGATTGGATCGAGCTGCTCGCGGTCCACGAGGAGACCCATCTGGTCCACCTCCTCCGGCCGTCGCGCAACCGGCTGCGCGGCGACCTGCCGATCGGACCGCTCGCTCTCGCGCCGCGTTGGGTGAGCGAGGGGTACGCCACGCTGGTCGAAGGGCGTCTCACCGGGTCCGGCCGGCCGAACGGCGATCTGCGCGCCGCCGTGCTCCGCCGCTGGGCCGCCGCGGGCAAACTGCCGAGCTACGACCGCCTCGGGAGCGACCGCGACGGCTATCTCGGGATGTCGATGGCCTACCTTGCCGGGTCGGCCTACCTCGAATGGCTGGAGCGGCGCGCCGGTCCGGGGAGCCTCAAAAACCTCTGGGCGCGGATGTCCGCGCGCACCCCGCGCTCGTTCGACGACAGCTTCAAAGGGGTGTTCGCCGGTCCGGCGGGAAGCTCGCCGCGCGACCTGTGGGATCGCTTCCGCGCCGAGCTGTCGGCCCAGGCGATCGAGATCGAAAAGCGGCTCGCCCCGCTCTCCGAGGGGGAGCTTTGGCACGATCTGCCGCGCGGTGCGGGCGCCCCGGCTCTGTCGCCTGCGGGGGAGCTGCTGGCGGTGGTTCAGGAGCGGCGGGAGGAGCCGGGGGAGTTGGTGGTGTTTGGGGTGGGGGAGGAAAAAAAGGACCTAAAGGACAGCAAGGACGGCAAGGACGAAAAAAGCAAGAAGCCCGCGCAGGATCCTGAGGACGTGGCGGCGGTGAAGTATGGGCCTCCGGAGCGGCGGCCTCGGTTCCGGCTTCCGGCTGGGGGCGGCCGGGCTCCCTCGATGCCGCGGTTTCTGGGGGAGGACTCGATTCTCTTCGTCCGGTTCGAGCCCGACGGAGAGGGCTATCTTCACCCGGACCTGTTCGCCTGGACGCTGTCGTCGGGGGCGGTGCGGCGGATCACCCGCGGCGCCGATCTGCGGGACGCCGATCCGAGCGCCGACGGCGCGTGGGCGGTCGCCTTGCGGCAGCGCCATGGTTTTTCGCAGATCGTGCGGGTCGATCTCGCGACCGGCGCCGTGACTCCGATCACCGAGCCGTCGATCGAGGAAATCTACGACGCCCCGCGGCTGTCGCGCGACGGCTCCCGCCTGGCGTTTTTGCGTCATGCGGGCGGCCGTTGGCGCTTGATGGTCCGCGACCTCCAAAGCGGCGCGGAGCGCGAGCTGCCGCACCTCAAGGAAAACGCGACGCCTTCCAGTCCCGCCTGGAGCGCCGACGGCAGGACGATCTTCGCCAGCCTGGGCCGCGAGGGGCGGATCGACCTCGTCGCCTTCCCCGCCGACGGAGCGGCCGGAGCCCTCCGAGCCAGGGAGATCACCCGCACGGCGGGCGCCGCTTTCGCTCCGGCTCCGACGCCGGACGGCCGCGCGCTGTTCTACCTTTCGCTCGAACCGCAGGGTCTCGACCTGCGCCGGCTCGACCTCGCGGCCAGGGCGGCAGGGCCGATCGACTCGCCGCCTGGAGCGGCCGGCCTCGCGGTGGACTTCGAAGCAGCGGACCTCGCGCCCGCCGTGCGCCCGATCCCGCCTTCGGCGCCGGTCGATTTCGTCGCCGCCCCGGTGGCCCCCGGCGGGCCCTACGGTCTCGGCCACGGAGAGCGGCTGGCGCTGTTTTCCGGCTCGCTCGCGACCGCGGCGGGCAACCGGAGCGAGCTGGGCTTCCGGGTCGGAGATCCCCTCGGCCGGTTCGAGGTTCTCGGGATGGGCGGGATCGCCGGAGCGGGGGGCGCGGGTCCCCGCGGCGCGAGTCTCGCGCTCACCTATCGCGGCCTGCCGGTGGAGATTTCTCTCCGGGGGTTCGATCTGGCCGAGCGGCCGACCCGCGCGACCCGCCCGGCGCTCCCGGCGGAAACCTTCGGGCTCGATCTCGACCGTTCGGGAATCGAGCTTTCCGCGGATCTCGCACGGCGCTTCGGCGCGTTGCGCACGGCGGCCCGCCTGAGCGGCCGGGTCGAACGGATCGAGCCGGTCGGCCTGGAACGGGCGGAGAGCCGTTCGCGCGCGGGCTTGGAGCTGGGCGGCGCGTGGGGTCTCTCCCGGGGCAAACTCCGTTTCGAACCCTGGATCGCGCTCTACGGCGCGGCCGGATCGGGGATTCGGACCCGCGGCGGCACGGCGGGATTCGCGCTCGAACGCGGTTCCTGGGGCCTCGACCTGGAGATCCGGAGCGCCCGGGTGACGGGTGCCCGGTTCGATTTCGACCGGCTGCAGGTGGGCGGTCCGCCGAGCAGCCTGTCTCCAGAGTCCCCCGAGCGGATCGACGTCTCCGCTCTCGCTCCCGGCGCGCTCCTGGGCGCCCGCCATCAAGGATGGCGGGCCGATCTCGCCGTTCCCGATCTGCCGTTCCGCCTGCTCTACGAGCGGCACCGCGTCGCGGCCGATCTCGGTTCCGCTCGGGATTTCGGCCCCTGGCTCAGCCTCGCAGGGATCGAGCGCCGGTTCGGTCTCGGTCCCTATCCGCTCGCCGGCCTGCCGGCGTTCGAAGTGCGGGCGGGCTTGGCGCAGATCGTCGACGATCCGCGACCGGACGAGATCGGCGAACGGCGCGGCTGGCTGGTGCTGGTCTGGCGTCCGCGCTGAGCGCCGGGAGGAGTCGAACGGGATTCGAGGTTCCGGGGCACGATCTTTGCTTCGAGAAATCACTCGCTTCCTGTTTCTTCCGACCTGGATTGCGGGTGACCCGTTGTGACGAGCTCGACCGAACCCTGCGTCGACGGCAAGGCGCCGTTCGCCGCCACCGACAGCTGGTTCCGCTCTCTGGCCGAGACGACGGAGATCGCGATCCTGGTCTACCGGGAGGTCTATCTGTACGTCAACCCGGCGACCGAGCGGCTGACCGGCTACACCGCCGCCGAGCTGATCGGCCAGCCGATCACGCTGCTGGTCCACCCCGACGACCAGGCCCGGGTGGTCGAGCGCTCCAAGCGCCGGCTCGCCGGCGAGGATTTCGCCAGCAACGTCGAGGTGAAAATCGTCCGCAAGGACGGCGGCGAGCGGTGGATGCAGGTGAGCGCCACGCGCGTCATGATGGCGGACGGCTCGGCCGGCCTGCTCTCGGCGCTCGACATCACCGGCCGCAAGGAAACGGAAATCGCGCTGCGGGAAAACCAAAATCGCCTGGAGCTGGAGCGGGAGCGCGCCCAGGTCACCCTCGCCTCGATCGGCGACGGCGTGATCCGCACCGATCCGGAAGGCCGCATCGATTATCTCAATCCGGTCGCCGAGCATCTCACCGGGTGGGCCGCGGTCGAGGCGCAGGGCCAGCCGGCGCTGCGGGTTCTCCAACTGGTGGACGAGCGGGGCCGGCCGATCGGTTTCGATCCGATCGCGACCTGTCTCTCGGAAGGACGGGTGGTCGAGCTGCCGGGCGGCGCGACCCTGGTTCGCCGCGATGGCGTCGAGTTCGCCGTCCAGGATTCGGTGGCCCCGATCCGCGACGCCGCGGGCACCATTCGCGGCACCGTCTTGGTGTTCAAGGACGTCACCCGGATTCGCCGGATGGAGCGCGAGATGACCTACCTCGCGCGCCACGACGAGCTCACCGGATTGATCAACCGGCGCGAGTTCGAAGAGCTGATCGACACCTGCGTCGCGAGCGCCTGCGGCGAGGGACGCCGACACGCGCTGCTCTACCTCGACCTCGACGAGTTCAAGCTGGTCAACGACACCGCGGGGCATCTGGCGGGAGACGAGCTGCTGCGCCAGCTGGCGACCCTGCTGCGAGCGCGGATCCGGCCGAACGACGTCCTCGCGCGGCTCGGCGGCGACGAGTTCGGCATCCTGCTCGAAGACGCGGATCTCGATCGCGCGCGGCGCATCGCGCAGGAGGTCTGCGCCGCCGTCCGCACCTTCCGTTTCGCCTGGCAGGAGCGCAGCTTCCAGGTCGGGATTTCGATCGGCCTGGTGCCGATCACCGCCGGAGGAGCCGACCGGGTGCAGCTGCTCGCCTCGGCCGACGCCGCCTGCTACGTCGCCAAAGAGGGCGGCCGGAGCCGGGTCCACGAATACCAAGAGGACGACGCCGCGTTGGTCGAGCGCTACGGCGCGATGCAATGGGTCCACCGGATTCAGAACGCCTTGGACGAGGAGCGGTTCTTTCTGCTCCGCCAGGAGATCCGCCCGCTGCACGGCCAAAACGGCGGGCCGGAGATGTCGGAGATCTTCATCCGGATGCGCGACGAGCAGGGTCAGATCGCGCTGCCCGGCTCGTTCATTCCCGCCGCGGAGCGCTACCGCCTGATCTCCCGCATCGATCGCTGGGTGGTCAAAAACGCTTTCCAAAACCTGGTGGTGAAGCAGCGGTCGAGCGTCAAAGAGCTGCACTGGGCGATCAACCTCTCGGGCCGATCGATCGACGAGGAGAGCTTCCTCGACGACGTGATCGAGCAGCTCGACCTCTCCGGCGTTCCTCCCGCGAGCATCCTGTTCGAGGTGACCGAAACCGCGGCGGTGGCGAACCTCGCCCGCGCCCAGCAGTTCATCCGCACCTTGAAGGCGCGCGGCTGCCGTTTTGTGCTCGACGATTTCGGCACCGGCCTGTCGTCGTTCGCGTACCTCAAGAACCTCGACGTCGATTTCCTGAAGATCGACGGCGGCTTCGTGCGCGACGTCAACGAAAGCTCGATCCAGCGCGCGCTGGTCGAATCGATCCACCAGATCGGCCAGCTGCTCGGCATCGCGACGATCGCCGAGTCGATGGAAAGCGACGAGATCCTCGCGACCCTTCAGCAGATCGGCGTAGACTACGTGCAAGGCTACGGAGTCGCCCGTCCCGAGCCTCTGTTTTGAGTTTCGCCGTTTCCCGCCAACCGCTGCAATCTTAGAGACGATCCGAGGTTCCACATGAGCACTTCCGTCGCCAAAGTCATCGAAATCAGCGCCGAGCACCCCGACAGCTTCGAAGCCGCGGTCCAAGAGGGGATCAAGCGCGCCGGCAAAACGCTCAAGAACATGCGCAGCGCATGGATCTCCGAGCAGCACGTCCACATCGAAAAAGGCAAAGTCATCGGGTACCGGGTCACCATGCGCGTGACCTTCGTGCTCGCCGACTGAGCGGAACGACGCGGCCCCCCGAAGCTCGCGGTCAGTTCGCGGGCTCGGGGTCCGCGAGCAACTCCTCGATGCGCAGGCGCACCTTGTCGTCCGGCTCCGCCGCCGCGGCGCCGATCAACGCCTCGGCGATCGGTTCGGGCCACGCGTCCGGTCCCCAGGCGGCGATCACGTCGAGCGCCCGATGACGTAATCGGATCGCCGGACTCCGCAGGGCGGCGAGCAGCAAGGCAACCCCCGCGCCGGGAGTCTCGCGCAGCGCGGGAAGGATCACCTCCAAACACGACCCTTCCGCGAACTTCGGCCCGAAACCGACATCGAGCGCCGGCCCCGCGCCGATCCGGGCGAGGTCGAGCCGCGCCAGGCCAAGCGCCACGGCGCGCTCGCGGCGCACCGGGTCGGTCGTCGCGGCGATCGCCTGCCAGTGCCAGGCGTCCAGCTCGACCTCGGCGCGGCGAAAGTGCGCGTCCCACAGATCGATGCCGAGCCTTTGGGCCGCCTGGTCGGCCGCGGCGAACGCGGCGCGGTCGCCTTCCTCGCCGCTGGATACCGCCTGGGCGATCTTTTCGCGCCAGGCCGGCCAGGCCAGAACTTCGTCGCACCGGGCGATCAGCCGGGCGCGCAGCTCCGGCGTCCAGCCGTGAATCTCGCGCTCGGCCCAGGCTTCCTCGTCCTCTTCGGCCAGGAAACCGCGGATCGTCGCCGCGTGATTCAGATCGTCCAGCCGCTCGGCCCGCTCGACCAGCAGATCCAGATAGAGGCCGGTCGCGTCGGCCCCCTCCTCGTAGTCGTCCATGCTTCCCGAAGGGCCGTCCCGTCCGTCGATCAGCGCGGAGAGGATCTCGCCCGCCGCCACGAACAACTCCGGATCCGGAGAGCCCCGCTCCAGCTCCTCGCGCAGTTGCCCGGTGCGCGCCGCGATCAGCACCGTGTAACCGAGGTCGATCTTGTTGCGGAATCCTTCGCGCAACAGCCAGCGCCGCACTTCGGGGCTTTCGCTGTCGGCCAGGCGCTCGATCAGGTGAATGCGTCCCCAGCCCTCGACCTGCCGGGCGAGGGAAAACAGGGTGCGCTCCGGATCCTCCAGCCGGTTGGCCAACGCGACCGCGGCGTAGAGGGTGAACTCCTCGTGCCGGGCGAGGGCGCCCAGCAGCTCGTCGTCGTCGCCGCCGCGCAACAGGCCGAGCCAGGCGATCGCCAGCTTGACCGGCTCGCGGTCCGGCGCGCGGGTGGCGAAAAAACGCGCGATCGAGTGGAGCTTCGACGGATCGATGCCGCCGCGGACGATCCGGCCGTTCAAGGCATCGACCGACTCCAACGCGGAATGGCGGAGCATCAGATCGTAGAGGTCCGCGAGCGCCTGGGCGGTCGCCCGCTCGCCGAGCGCCACCAAAGCCTCGTGCAGGCTCTCGGCCACCGCCTCGTCCACCCCCGCCCCGCCGTGCTGGGCAAACGTGCCGTCGAGCGCGCCGGCCGCCCAACGCAACCCCCCGGCCGCCGCCAAGCGGCTCTCGTCGGGCAGCGCTTCGCCCCCCTCCGCAAGCCCCGGCCGGCCGGGCACCAAATGGGCGCGCACATGGTCGTAGATCGAAATCTCACCGCTCTTCCAAGGGAGGGAGACCCCTTCAAGCGACCAGCCGGTCCGACCGAGAAGACGGGAGAACAAAGCCATACGGGGAGAAGTTTATGCGACCGGCCGGGGGTGCGAAGCCACCGTGGGATGGAGGGGCGCGCGGACGATACGCTTCCCTCACTCGCAGGCGAGAGATATCGCCAAAGCCCGGCAGATGTCGAGCATTTTCTCGGGACTCACGGATCCAACGAAACTCCGCAGCTCCGACTGCTGGACCGTAAAGAGGTTGCAGAGATTGACGCAAGAAGTCTGCTTCAACCCTTCTGCAATCCCCAATTCAACTTCGGTGGGGGAGCCGCGGAGCGTGGACGTGACCGCCGCTACTGTGACGGTATGAAGCAGAGGGATCATCGAAGGCCGACTGAGGACCAAAACCGGACGTCGCTTGTCGGGACGAGCGAGATGAAGGAGCCAGATTTCTCCGCGGTTCAGTCGTTCGGCCATCTTTGAGCGCCCAGGAGCTCTTCGACCTCGTCGAGCAAAATGTCGGCTTGGCCTGAGTATGCCTGAACGAGGCGGGCCTCGATCGCAAGCCGCTCTTTGGCCTTAAGGTAGATCTGGACGGCGGAGCCGATGAAGGCCGACCTCCCTTTTTCTCGGACCTCAGAATCGGCATCGATTCGATCCAGCAAGTCGGAGTCCAGAGAGATCTGTACCGGTAGGGCGGACATGATCAGAGATTACAACAAGATCTGGCCCCGCATGGCACACCCCGTGCTCTGCCTCCTTCTCTTCATGAACCCACGAAGCAGGGAGCAGGGGCCGAGCGGCGGATGAGCGCTCTGGGACTCGCGGTGGATCGCGGAGGGGCGGAGGTTCATTCCCCGGACCTCGATCGGCTGCTCGATGGGATGGCTCATCGCGGCCGCGATGGGCGTTCGGTTCGGGCGGCGGCCGGCGGTGCGCTGGGGCACCTTCATTTTTGGACCACTCCGGAAGAGGTGGACGAGCATCAGCCGCTGGCGCTTGCCGGGCGGCGGGCGTGGATTGCGTTCGACGGCCGGATCGACGATCGCGAGGGGCTTTGGCGCGCGTTGCCCCGGTCTCCGGGGACTTTGGCCGACGCGAGCGACGCGCTGCTCGCGGGCGCGGCGTTTTCCGCTTGGGGGATCGCGGGGTTCGAGCGCCTGGCCGGACCGTTCGCGATCGCGATCTGGGATGCCGATCGGCGGGAGGCGATCCTGGTTCGGGATGCCCTCGGCGGACGCGGCCTGGCCGTGGCGCTCGACGACCGCCGGCTGCTCGCCGCGTCGGAAGAGGGGGCGTTGGCGGCGGTGCTCGACCGCGGCGCGGAGCTCGACCGGGCGCGGGTCGCGGCGTATTTTTCGCTCGAAGACCCCGCGTCGGGACGGACTTTTTGCCCGTGGGTACGGCAACTGGCCCCGGGCGAGATCCTGATCGTGCGTGGGGATCGTGTCCGGAGCCGGTGGCTTCCCAGGGTGCTCCCGATGGCCGGGCTCGCCGCGATGAGGCCCAAGGAGCGCGCCGAAATGCTGCGCCAGCGGCTCGATCTCGCGGTCCGCTGTCGCCTTCGGGCGGTGGGAAGCCCGGCGGTTTTGCTCTCCGGCGGGCTCGACTCGGCGCCGATCGCCGCGCTGGCGCAACGGGATCTGCCGGCCGGGGAGCGCCTGCGGACGCTCTCCTGGGTTTTTCCCCGCCATCCGCGCGCCGACGAAAGCCGCCATCTCGCGGCCTTGGAGGGCAAACTCCGGCTCGAAATGCATCGCCTGCCGTGCGACGACGAACTGCCGCTCGCCGATCTCGCCGCCTGGCCCACCCACCCGGCCACGCCGGAGCAGAACGCCTACCGGCGGTTCCACGAGCGCGCCTATGAAACCGCGAGCCGGCTGGGCAGCCGGGTGCTTCTGTCCGGGATGTGCGGCGATCAGCTCTACGGCGGCGCGGAGTACCGGTTGCGGGAGATGCTCCGGGCGGGGCGTTTCGCCGCCGCCGCGGGCGAGCTGTGGGGCTCGCTCGGTCCTCGGAGCCCGGGGAGCGGCGGGGCCGGTTCGCTGCGCGCGGCCCTCGGCGCGCTCCTGCCGGACCGGTTGCGGCTGGAGCGGGCCGGCCGGCGCGGCGCGGCGCGCTTTCCCTGGCTCACCGAAGAGGCGCTGGGCCTGTTGCCCGATCCGGTCGAGCGCGATGGCTGGGCGGTGGGCTACCCGCGTCCGGCCCAGGCGAGAAGCCTGCTCGGCGCCGGCAACGGCCACGGCCTCTCGGTCGAGCGGTACTACTGCGACCGGCTGGGGGTCGAAATGCGGTACCCGCTGCGCGATCGGCGGGTGATCGAGCTGTTTTTGGGGCTGCCGGCCGAGGATTTGGGCGGGGCCGGGAGCACGCGCCCCGTCTTGCGCCGGGCGATGACGGGCCTGCTTCCCGCCTCCATTCTCGCCCGGGAGGACAAGGCGACGTTCGAGGATCTCTTCCTTGCCGGCGTCTATGCGAACCCCCCTGCCGAGGTGGCCGCGATGTTGCTATCTCCCAAGGCTATCTGGCGTGAGTACCTGGTGTCCGGCTGGATCGAGACCGCTTGGCGAGAGCGGCGGACGGGCCTTTCCGGCCTGCTGATCTGGTTGGCGCTTTCGCTCGAAATCTGGTGGCGGCGCCGGTAAGTCGAAGGAGCCCTTGCAGGCGGTTTCGGCCTGCTCTGGAGATTGAAGCGACCATGGCCTATTTGGAAGTTCCGTCCCTTGCGCCCCTCTTGCAGAACCTCGTTCCGGGTCCGAAACGCCCCTACGAGCCGCCGAAACTGATCGTGTTCGGCGACCTGCGCACGCTCACTCTCGGGCCTTCGCCCGGCATCGGGGAAAGCGGCAACCCTGCTTTGTTCAAGTCTCGCTGAGTCGTTCGTTCCGAAAGGTGATGGCCATGCCGATCCGAAATGCCCGCGATTTATTCTCACGCCGTCTCACATTCGCGACGATTCTGGGGCTGTGCGTCGGCGGATTTTTCGCCGCGGCGCCGATCGACGCCCTGACCTATACCTACGACAACACCACCTCCGGCGCCGTGACGTTTTCCGGCGCGGGAGGGGCGGCCGGATGCAACACGCCGCTGGTGCGGACGTTTTCGGTCGCCGATTCCTTCACGGTCTCGCGGGTGGCCCTGGGGCTCGACATCGACCACCTGAACCGCGGGGATCTTCGGATCACGCTCGTCGCGCCGGGCGGAACGACCCTGCAGCTCCTCCCGGGCGCGCCGGGGGGCGGCGGCGATACCCAGGACAACTACGACATTCTGCTCTCGTCCAATACCGAAGGAACGCTCGCCGACGGCGACCTCGATCCGACCGCGGCGCCGTTTTTCAACCGGATCGTGCCGATCGCCAACATCGACACCACGTTCGCGGGCGTCGCGAGCAGCGGCACCTGGACGCTCAATATTTGCGACGTCAGCAACAACTCGATCGACGGCACGTTCAACCGCGCCTATCTGAACCTTTCGAGCACCACGGCGGCGGCCTCCGTCTGCACCGGCACCGTGACGTTCGATTGGGGCGCCAACGGCAACGTCGTCGCGTTCACCACCGCGACGACCGGCGATCTGACGTTCTCCCAAGGGACGGTCACCGATCACGGCGGAACCGGCTCCAACACGGCGACGGCGTTGGGCAATCCGGCGGTGACGCGGACCACGACCAACGGCAACCATTCCGGCTACTACTCGTTGTCGATGGACGCTTCCGCTCGGGTGGGAGTGCAGGACAACGAGGCGGTGGGCATCGCATCGACGATCAACTTCGCGCGGCCGGTGCGCGACCTGCGGTTCACCTTCCTGGACGTGGACATCACCTCGCCCAACGGTTGGGAAGATCAGATTCAACTGACGGCGACCGGCCCCTCCGGCAATCGAGTCGCCTACACGATCACGCCGGTCGCGGGGGCCACCGTGCAGCTGGCCGGCGATCTCGGCGAAGGGGACGCGACGGCCGCCAACGCCGCCACCAACGGCAACCTGGACGTCGCGTTCGAGAGCGCGGTCTCCGCCATCACCTTCAACTACTCCCAGGGCGACGATCCGGCGAACGAGAACCAGTTCATGGTCGTCGGGATCAGCGACTTCGTCTTCTGCGGCTACGACTACGGCGACGCGCCGAACAGCTACGGCACGCTGCTCGCGGGCGGGGCGCGCCACGCGATCGGCGATCGGACGCTCTATCTCGGCACGAATCCGCCCGACGGCGAAGCGGACGGCCAGGCGGGCGCCGCGGCGACCACCGACGACACGACCCAGGTGGGCGGCATCGACGACGAGGACGGCGTGGCCTCGTTTCCCGCCTATGCCTCCCCATCGACGACCTATACGGTGAGCGTTTCGGCGGTCAATCTTTCGACCACTCTGTCGGCCTCGCTGGTGGGCTACATCGATTGGAACCGCGACGGCGATTTCCTCGACGCCGACGAGGTCTCGGGCACCGTGAGCGTGCCGGCGAACACGTCGACCCCCACCGCGTTCAACGTCACCTGGAGCTCGGTTCCTCTCAACGCCGGGGGGACGACCGCGACCTACGCCCGGTTCCGGATTTCCTACACCGCGGCCGAGGTGACCACGCCGGTCGGCGTGGCGGCCAGCGGCGAGGTGGAAGATTACGAGATCCCGGTCGGCACCCTGCCCGTGACCGTGGCGTCGTTTTTCGCCGCCCGGACCACCCGCGGGCTCGAAGTCGAATGGACGACCGAAACCGAAACCTCGACCGTCGGCTACGCGCTGCTCGGCCGCAAGGGCGAAAAGGGATCGTGGCAGCCGCTGACGCCGAAGCTGGTGCCGGCCCGCTCGCTCGATCGGCTCGCGCCGCAGAGCTACCGGGTCGTGCTGTCCGATTCGGGGGTGTCCGAGCTGCTGCTCGAAGACGCGTCCCTCGACGGCGGGCGGACCCGCCACGGCCCGTTCGCGCTCGATCGCCTCTATGGCCGGCCGTCGGCCGCCGAGCCGATCGACTGGGCGGCCGTGCGCGCCGAGATCGCCGCGTCCGAGCAGGAGGAACGACGGGCGAAGACCCGCGCCGCGAGCGCGCCTTCGGCCGAGCTGCGGGTCGATGCCGACGGCATCTATCGCGTCACCTACGAGGATCTTCGCGCGGCGGGGATCGACTTCGCCGGGATCGGCGCCGATCGCCTTTCGCTCGAAATCGCGCGGGGCGGCAAGGGGGTGCCGATCTATCTGCAGGGGAGCCCGAAGAGCCCGGGAGTTTTCGGTCCGGGCGCGTTCTTCGAATTCCGCGGCGAGGCGGTCGCGGGCAGCCTCTACACCCGCTCGCGGGTCTATCGCCTGACGGCGCGCTCCGACCGCCGGGCCTTGCGCGTGGCGGTGGAGGACGGCACGCCGCAGGGGGCGGTCGTCGCCTCCTACCCGGAGACGCTGGCGATCGACAGCGACCGGGTCTACAGCTTCGCTTCGCCGAACGGCGACCCTTGGTACGAGGCGCCGGTGCTCGCCCAGGGAAGCCCGGCGGCGAAGAGCTTCCCGCTCGAAGTGGACGGCCTCGCCGGCACCGAGGCGCGGCTGCGCGTGGAGCTGTGGGGCGTCACGAACTGGCCCTCGACGCCCGACCATCATCTGCAGATTTCGCTCGACGGCACGCGGCTCGCGGACGACCGGTTCGACGGGCTGACGCCGAAGAGCTATGACCTCGCCCTGCCGCCCGGCCTGCTGTTCGAGGGGACGAACACGTTGGAGGTCCGGCTGCCCGGCGACACCGGCAACGCCTTCGATCTGGTCCACGTCGATCGCTACTCCGTCCTCTATCCCCGGCGCTTCGTCGCGCGCGGCGGCCGGCTGAGCTTCCCGGCCGCCGCGGGAAGGATCGAGGTCTCCGGCATCGCCGCCGCCGATGTCGCCGATGTTGCCGATGTCGCGGTCTACGCCAAGGGCGGCTCCACGCGGCTCGCCAATGTGGCGGTCGAAAATCTCGGCGGAACCTACCGGGCCGCGTTCTCGATTCCCGGAGCGGGCTCGGAGACGAAACTCCGGCCGGTGGACGTTGCGACCGGCGCGGCGATGCTGAGGCCGGCGATCCAACCGGCGCGCGAAGTGCCCGCCGAGCTGGGCAACCACCGGGCCGACTATCTGATCGTCACCCACCCGAGCCTCGCGGGAGAGCTTGCGCCGCTGATCGCGGCGCGCGAGAGCGAGGGGCACAAGGTCAAGGTGGTCGATGTGCTCGACCTCTACGCCGCCTATTCCGGCGGCGAGATCGACCCGCAGGCGATCCGCGGCTACGTCCGCGACGCCGCCCAACAGCTCGGCGCGCGCTACCTGCTGCTGGTCGGCGCGGACACCTACGACTATCTCGACCATCTTGGCATCGGCTCGGTCAGCCTGATTCCGACGCCCTACGCGCAGACCGACGACCTGATCCACTTCACCCCCGCCGATTCGCTCTACGGCGACCTCGACGGCGACGGCGTCCAGGATTTGGCTCTCGGCCGCTTCCCCGCCCGCACCGCCGCCGAGCTGCGCCAGTTGATCGCCAAGACCCTCGCCTTCCCCGCCGGGCGGACCGGCGCGCTGTTTGCGGCGGACGCGACGGATGCCGAAGGCGCCCGGACCTTCAGCGCGATCAGCGATCAGCTGATCGCCCAGCTGCCCGCCGGCTGGCCGCTCGCCCGGGCGTACGTCGATGACCTCGGGGCGGCGGCGGCCCGCACCCGGCTGATCGCGGCGTTCGATCAGGGTCCCGCCCTGGTCCATTTCGTCGGCCATTCCGGCCCCACGGTCTGGAGCTTCCAGGGTCTCTTCTCGGCGGCCGATGGCGAAGCGCTCACCAACG
>Ga0134122_10002537_pt1 | contig 13491 bp, 12 predicted proteins | sample KB302_FD_96461 | JGI IMG/M metagenome (GOLD analysis project Ga0134122, IMG submission 96461) | Terrestrial soil microbial communities without Nitrogen fertilizer from Kellogg Biological Station, Michigan, USA - KB3-0-2 | ecosystem: Environmental > Terrestrial > Soil > Unclassified ... | reverse complement strand
GTGATCGAGTGGGGCTTGACGAAGAGCGTGGCGGGTCTTCCCGTTGCCCTCGCCGGGCTGATGCGTCTCAATGTGGACGTTCTGGTGGCCTCGGGCACTTCATCGGTGCTTCTGACCAGAAGCGCGGCGCGAACGATCCCGGTGGTGTTCGTGGCTGCCGTGGACCCGGTGGCGATGGGGCTGGTCAAGACTCTTGCGCGGCCGGGCGGAACGATTACCGGCATCACCGCCGTGGCCGAGGAACTCAATGGGAAGCGACTCGAATTGCTGCGGCAGCTCATTCCGAATATTTCCAGTGTCGCGTTCCTCGTGCGATCGGGCAGTCCGGCAACGCCCGAACACGCGAAAGAGGCGGAGCGTGCCGTAAGAACATTGGGAGTCCGCCTTCAAGTCGTTGCTGCGCGCGACCACAACGAGCTTGAAAGGGCAATTTCTGCTGCGCGGGGCGCGGGAGCGCTACTCGTCGTGGATGACACCGTCTTCACAACCCAGAGAGCCAAGATTGCTGAGCTCGCGCTCATGAACCGGCTGCCGACAATGTACGGTCACAGAGATATGGTGCAGGCTGGCGGCCTTATGACTTATGGACCTGACTACGGCGACCTCTACCGGCGCGCGGCCGAATACGTGCAGAAGATCCTGCAAGGCGCCAAGCCAGAAGATTTGCCGGTCGAGCAACCGTCCAAGTTTGAGCTCGTGATCAACCTGAAGACAGCGAAGTCCCTCGGCCTGACGGTCCCGCCATCGCTGCTGGCGCGGGCGGATCAGGTGATCGAGTAAGCCCGCCCCCGGCCGGCGACGGCGGTCAACGCCCACATTCGGCTACACCACCGCCCTCTCTGGCGCCCAGGGCGCTACTCGCCTACACCGCCCGGCCACGCAGGCCAGGGGGCTCCATGGGGAACACCGTGGCTCACACTGTCGATGGTGCAGCGGTACGGCCACCTCGCACCTGAGCACCTGCGAGCGGCGGTTGAACGCCTCGTGCGCCCAGACCTCGCTGCGGAAGTAACCCGCGCCTCGAGTGGCCCAGCGTCGCGGACATCGTACGGCTGCGGAAGTGTGCGATCCTACAGTCACGGAGGGCTAGCCTCAACTGGCTAAGGCAGTGGACTTGAAATCCACCGGGCCGCGAGGCCCTTGGGGGTTCGAATCCCTCGCCCTCCGCCACTAAATTCCTACGCCCGGCCGTCCGTGTCAGAGGTGCGCGCCGCAGTACTTGCAGTGGGTCGCGTCGACGTCGTGCCCGTCAGCGCCGCACGCCGGGCACGCCTGGCGGGAGATGGCGCGACCGGCGTGTGCCAGCTCCACCGAGACGATGCCGGTCGGGACCGCGATGATGGCGTAGCCGAGGATCATCAGGAGCGCCGCCAGCAGCTGGCCGAGCGGGGTCCGGGGCGCGATGTCGCCGTAGCCCACCGTCGTCATCGTCACGACCGCCCAGTACATGCTCGTTGGGATGCTGGTGAAGCCGTGCTCCTCGCCCTCGATGACGTACATGAGCGTACCGACGATCACCACGATGGTCACGATGCCGCCCAGGAACACGGTGATCTTCCGGCGGCTGGCGCGAAGCGCGGTGAGTAGCTGCTGGGCCTCGCCGAGGAAGTGGCCCAGCTTGAGGATCCTGAACACGCGCAGCAGGCGGATGGAGCGAATGACCAGCAGCGAGTGCGCCCCGGGCACGACCAGCGCAAGGTACGTTGGCGCGATCGCCAGGAGGTCCACGATGCCGAAGAAGCTGCGGGCGTAGCGCCACGGACGATCGACCGCCAGGAGCCGCAGTGCGTATTCGACCGTGAACGCGACGGTGATGATCCACTCCACGGCTCGAAGCACGCCACCGTACTCGCGCCGGAGGTCGGCAACGCTCTCCAGCATTACGGCGACGACGCTCACGAGGATCGCGATCAGCAGGCCGACGTCAAACCCCCGACCCGCGGGCGTGTCGGCCTCGAAGATCACCTCGTGCAGACGCACGCGCCACCGCGATCGGGTGGAGAGCCCGTCAGCAGAGACAGTCACGCGTCCATCCTACGGGCCGCGAGGCCCTTGAGGGTTCGAATCCCCGTTACTTGTGCCCGGCGTTGTGCCCGAGGTCAGCCGCCCGCCTAGAGCGGCAGCACGATGCCGTCCTGACCGGGATCGGCGCCGCCGTCGAGGCCGTCGGGGTGGATGCGGATCGCGTGGACGGCGGCGAAGCCGTAGGTGGTCGGGTTGCGTACGACCTCGTAGCCACGGGCCTCGAGGGCGCGCTGCACGGCACGCGGGATGCGGTTCGACACGTCGATCGCATTGCTGGTCGCGGAAAAGCGTGGCGCGCTCACGGCCTCGACCATCGTCATGTCGAAGTCAATCGCGTTCAGGAGCACCTGGAGCACGCCCATGGCGATCTGGGTGGCGCCCGGCGCGCCGATCACGATGTGCGGGCGGTCGCCGTCGAAGACGATCGATGGCACGACGGAGCTGAAGCGCGCCTTGCCGGGCGCCAGGCTGCCCGCTCGGCCGGGGCGCGGGTCGAACACGCCCATGCAGCCGTTGTACATGAAACCCAGCCCCGTGGTGACCACGCCCGACGGCATGCCGAGCGAGTGCGTCATGGTCACGCAGTTGCCCTCGGCGTCGCGCACGGAGACGTGGGTCGTGTCGCGGCCCGGCGTGCCGCCACCGTTGAACCGTGGCACATCCGCCTTCTCCCCGGCCCGGATCTCCGCGGCGAGCGCCGCCGCGTGCGCCTTGCCGATCAGCCGCTCGACCGGCACGTCGACGAAGGCCGGGTCGCCGATGAATCGATCCTTGTCGACGGTCGCGCGCTTCATGGCCTCGGCGACCACCTGCACGTAGTCCGGCGAGTTGTGGCCGAGGGCCGCGAGGTCGACGTGCTCCAGCACGTTCAGCATCTCCAGCAGCATCACGCCGCCACCGGGCGGGCGATTGCTCGACACGCGATAGCCGCGATACGTGGTCCACAGCGGCGCGTTTCGCGTCGCGCGCCACGCGGCGAGATCCTCCAGCGCAACCAGCCCGCCGTGCGCCCGCATGTCCTCGGCGATCGCGTGCGCGATCTCGCCCTCGTAGAAGACCGGGTCGCCATGCTTGGCGATCAGGCGGAGGACCTGGCCGAGATCGCGGTTTACCACGCGGTCGCCGACACGCTTCGGCGTGCCGTCGGGACGGCAGTAGAGCGCGCGGCCCGCCGGCGTGTACGCGAGTCGATCGGGGCTGGACACGCGGCCCATCTGCCCCTCGTCGGCCCAGAACATGGCGACGTTCGGGCGCACGGTCCAGCCAGCCTCCGCCCACGCGATCGCAGGCTCGACGATCTGCGCCCACGGCAGCCGGCCGTGCGCACGGTGGGCCTCCGCGTAGGCGCGCAGGCTCGCGGGCACGCAGATCGACTGATAGCCGACGTCGTTGACACGGCCACGCAAGATGAAGCCGTAGCCGTCGCGCGCCTCCGACTCGATGAGATCGGCCCACATGTCGGGCCGCACGGCGCGCGGGGCCGGCGCGTGAAAGTCGATGTACTCGTGCGCGCCACCCGCCATGAAGATGCCGCAGCTGCCGAAGCCGGCGATGCCGCACATCATCGGATCGACCACGCCCTGCACCAGCGCGCACGCCATGGCGGCGTCGACCGCGTTGCCGCCCGCCTTCAACATCTCCGCGCCCGCCTCCGCGGCCTCCGGTTGCGGCGCCACGATCATCGCGTTCGTGCGGTAGCGCATGCGGCCTCCTCGAGAATGGTGCGCCCAGGGTAGCAGGCTATGCCGACCCGGTGCGCCGCGCCTCCAGCACCAGTCCCTGAAGCACCCGGCCAATCGTCCCCCGCGGATCACAGATGCGCGTGTCGGCCAGGCCAATCCCGCTTGGCTCATAGATGGAGACCGAGTCGAGGCCGACCCACTCGCCCTCGAGTGGCCGGGACAGCGCAACGGTGAGGTCCGGATTGACCGCGCTCTGCAGTCGATGATCGAGCGCGGCGCTCACGCCGCTCCCGGAGTCCGCCGCGACGAGCACGCGCTCCAGTGGCGAAGGCGACTGATCCGGCACGAGCGGCACGCGCTGGCGCATCCAGGCGGCCACGCGGCCGCTGCCGAACTCGCCGCGCGCCAGTCGTGTCTCCATCGCCGTGTGATAGCCGTCGGGCTCGCGAAAGAACGGAAACTGGAACGGGCGTGACATCTCGGGCGGCGGCAGGGGCTCGGCCTCGCTCGGGATCTGCACCGGCACGGTCTCTTGCCGGATCAGAGTGATCACCGCATGAGCCACGGCGCGATCGGCGTGGAGAAGCTGGCCGATGAGGCGCTGCACTTTCGTGCCGGATCGCAGCGGCTCGATCTGGACGCGCAGCCGGTCGATCGGGATCGGGCGGAGGAAATCGACCGTGAGGCGGGCAATGAACATCTCCGGCGCCGTGGCTTCGACCACGTGAGCGATGAGGGCGGCCGGTGGGCCGCCGTGCTGATGGACGGGGCTCCACGGGCCCCGAGTGTGCGAGGTGGCGCGCCAGCTATCGCCGTCGGGTAGGAAGAACGCGTCGGTCATCGGGCCCTTCCTTTGCTCGTGGATCACTGGTATTCATCGTCGACACGAATGGTGTGCCGTCGGTGGCCTCGATCGTGAACGTTCATTGAAGGATATGTGGCGGGTGTCCTTGTCCGCGGTCCTTCTCGCCCTCCTGGTAGGGGGCTGCGTGGTGACCCCACCCGTCGGCCCGCCCGCCGTCTCTCCACCCGATCTGCGCGGAACGTGGATCGGTACCTGGGGCGGCACGCCGCTGCGCATCGTCGTGCTCGACCAGCAGATCGCGGCCGGCGACTCCGGCGTCGTGATCGGATCGTGGCACCTGCTCGGTCAGTACTATCCGACGCTGAACGGTGTGATGACCACCACTATCGGTGGGGAGGCGGTTTCGACCAACATGACAGGGCTGGTCGCGCAGCTGGGCCAGGGTTACAGCCTCACGCTGCGCGCCCGCGCCTCGGCGGGAGATCAGGAGATGAGAGTCCGGCTCGTCGAGGCCGACCGCCTCGAGGGTGAGGGGCAGTCGCAGTACTCGTGGGGCCCTCAAGGGTCGGTCCAAGCGGTGAGGCGCCGCTGAACGGCGGGTCACTGGCCCAAAGATTTTTAGAGGGCCCGAGGGGGCCATGCGAGTACTCTGGCCGCGAAATGAGGACCCTCGAACGCGAACGCGCGGATGCGCTGCTCGACGCTCGACCGGTTCAGCGAGTCCCGCACGTCGCGGACACGCTCCCCGAAGAAGACGACAACTCGCCGGTCAGTGCGTTCATCGGCCTGCTCCTGGGCGTCGTCGTCTCGCTGCCGCTGTGGGCGGCCGTCGCGGTCGCTGTTCTTCTGATTCTTCGCTGACCGATTCTCCCGCTCGCGCCTTCATCGTCCTGAACGTCACCGAGTAGCGGAGCGTCTTCGTCGGCGGCACGCTGTGCTGCCACTCATAGCGGGCGTCGCCGTCGAGGACATACGCCGAGCGGGGCGCGATGGTCACCGCGCGCGTCTGCCGGCCGGATCCGAGCCCTCGCTGGAAGCGTAGCCGGCACTCGCCCAGAAGCGACACGCCGATGACCAGGCCGAACTGCGGCGCGTCGCGATGCCAGCCGATCCCGGCGCCGGTCGGGTAGGCGTTCACGAGGACCTCGGCGAGGGCGTCCGGGCTGACGCCGGCCATCTGCGCGACGCGCCGGCGGACGGGGTCCAGGAAGTCGGGGATCGGGGGACCCGGGGTGATCCGCCAGGACTCATAGCCGTAGACCCAACCGAAGTGCTTTGTGCGGCGGCGGGCGACTGTCCCCCGCATCGTAACCGCCGCGAAATCGAGCCCTTCCAGGCGGCACGCCAGCTCGCGCTCCTCCCCCTCGTCCAGGACGCCGGGGTGGTAGGTGAACCCCGCCGGTAGGCCATCGAGCATGCCAAAGGATACGGCCGCTCGCGGCGTTTCTGCCGACAAGTGCCGTTCGGCTAAGGTTGAAATATGTCCACGCTCGTGGCGGAAACACCGTACGGCAGGGCAGGGGCGCTGCCGCTCGGCCGGATGTTCGTCAATCCGGCCTTCGACTTCCTGCTGATCGGGGGCGGCCTGAGCCTGCTCGTCGGGGCCCTGGCGTGGGCGGGAGGACTGCGCCTCACGCAGGACCACGTCCCGGCCATCCTGCTGCTCGGTAACTTCGCCCACTTCGCCGCGTCGACGGTGCGGCTCTACGCCACGCCGGGCGCGACGCGACGCTGGCCGATGCTGACGCTCGGGTTTCCGCTGGCGTGCCTCGTCGTGTTCACCACGGTGCTGACGTTCGCCGACTGGCTGGTGCGCTACGTCTTCGCCGTCTTCATGGTGTGGTCGCCCTACCACTATGCGGCGCAAGCCTACGGCCTCTCCATGATGTACGCGTATCGCTCCGATTGCCCGCTCGCCGATCGCGAGAAGCGGCTGGTTCGGCTCGCGTGTCTGCTCCCCTTCTTCTGGGCGGTGTTGCGGCCGCAGGGTGGTCTCGGCATCACGCTCAAGCACCTGGGGGTCGTGGCCCCAATGCCGCTCGAGCATCTGCGCGCGGGTGTGGGCCTCGGCGTCTCCGTGTTCGCGCTGCTCGCCCCGCTCGTGCTCTGGCTCGTGCTGCAGCGGCGTGGCCGGACGCTCCCCCTGATCAGCCTGGCGGTGATCATGGTGAATGCCGTGTGGTGGACGGCGTTCAACTACATCAACGCGTTCTTCTGGGCGGCGCTGTTCCACGGCGTGCAGTACCTCGCGATCGCCTCGATCTTCCACGTGCGCGAGCAGACGCGCCGGCCCGAGAATCATCGTGGATGGGCGTTTCACGCCGGGATCTTCTATGGCGCGAGCGTCGCGCTCGCCTACGTGCTCTTCCAGCTGTGGCCTGACGCCTACGTCGCGCTGGGTTACGAGCCGATGCTGACCGCGCAGCTCGTGGTGGCCGTGATCAACATCCACCACTTTGTGGTAGACGCCTACATCTGGCGTCTTCGCCGCGATCCGAACCTCCGCACCGTTGTCGACCAGGCCGTTCCCGCCCAAGCCTGACCTCGTCTGGATAGTTCCCGGCCACGGAGTGCCACCGTGCCGGAGCCGCCCGCTCACGAATCATCCGCAGAGTGAAGCAAACTACACACGGTCCTACCTGTAAAACACCAGCTACGGTAGGTATTTAAGAACCAAAGAGGAGCCTTGGCAGCGCCCTTGCCATTCCTCCCGGCCAAGTAGCGAAGGCTCTTTCCGACAAAGGCAAACCAGCCGTGAGGCTGGGACGCAAAGTCACGGATCAGGCAGTGGGGCCTGATGGCCGGGCTACCGAAGAAAGGGGCGGGCTGATCCCCTCCTCCGGAGAGAGACCGAAACAGGATTCCAGGGAGAGTGTCATGGACCGCAGGGGCGGAGCGATCGCGATCTTCAAGCGGGCGGCGCTGATGGCGCTGGCCGCCGTGTCGTTCGTTACGTTTGGAGCGCAGGCCGCGGTGGCCGAACCGCGCAGAAACCTCGAGCGCGGCATCATCGTGGACCTGCCCGGTGTGGACGCCGTGCTGTACGAGGTGACCGAGAACATGTACCTGCTCGACGGCGCGGGCAACGTTGTCGGGCCGGAGCAGGCGGTTTCCCGCAAGGCGCAGGCCTCGCTGGTTGGCTGGGCCCGCCTCGGATCGCCGCTGTGCCCGGCCAAGCAGATGGTCACGAAAGGCGTACACTTCAAGACCTGCTCCATCACGGCCGATGGTGTCGACAACATCAGTCTCATGACCGGCCGGGGCACCGTGGACGGTTCGTTCGCCGTCGTCGTCCAGGACGATAACGCCGCGGACGCGCCAGAGTTCGTCGTGATGAACGGTCTATTCCACGGAAACATGGATCTCTCCATGCGGCCGCTCGGTACGGTAATCGGCACCTTCATCCCGAATAGTACCGGTGTAGCGGTGCCGTTCTGTGGAACGTTCCGCCTGCCGTTCGCCGTCGAGTTTGACGGCCAGCGCGTCAACCCGCGGCGTGGTTCGGCGGCCTACTACATGGCCGACGACGGACAGACGGTGTTCCCAGCGGCGGCGGAAGAGAAATCGCTCCGGATGCCGACGGTGCGCCTCGAGCTGAAGTTCGGCAACAAGTGTCGCTAGTCTGCGGGTAGCGCGCCTATCAGGTCCCGGGCCGGTTGCCGCCCCTCCGGCCCGGGACCTTCTTCACTTCGTAGCGCAGAGAGGCGGAGTCGGCAGTCCTGCTCGCGAAGTCCTTCCAGCGACCCACATCTGGGCGTCTTCGCCGCGATCCGAACCTCCGCACCGTCGTCGACCAGACCGTTTCCGCCCAAGCCTGACCTCGTCTGGATAGTTCTCGGCCACGGAGTGCCACCGTGCCGGCGCCACCCGTTCACGAATCATCCGCAGAGGGAGGGAAACTACACACGGCCCTCCCGGTAGAACGCCAGCCACGGCAGATATTTAGAGACCGAAAGTGAGCCTTGGCAGCGCCCTTGCCTTTCCTTCCTGCCAAGCACAGACAGCCGATCTCTCCTCCGGAGAGAGACCGAAACAGGATTCCAGGGAGAGTGTCATGGACCGCAGGGGCGGAGCGATCACGATTTTCAAGCGAGCCGCGCTGATGGCGCTGGCCGCCGTGTCGTTCGTTACGTTTGGAGCGCAGGCCGCGCTGGCCGGACCGCTGAAGAACCTCGAGCGCGGCATCATCGTCGACATCAACGGCACCGATGCGGTGCTGTACGAGCTGACCGAGAAGATGTACCTGGTCGATGGCGCCGGCAACCCCGTGGGGCCGGAGCAGGCTGTGGCCCGTAAGGCCGATGCCTCGCTGGCTGGCTGGGCTCGCGTGGGCACGCCGCTGTGTCCGTACGAGCAGATGACGACCAACTCGCGCCGTACCGTGTGCTCCGTGACCGCGGAGGGCCTGGACTCCATCAGCCTTCTGACCGGCCAGGGCACCGTGGAGGGAACGTTCGCGGTGGTTGTGCAGGACGACAACGTCATTGACGGGCCGGAGTACGTGGTGATGAACGGCACCTTCAGCGGCGCGATGGACCTCTCGATCCGTCCGCTGGGCAAGGTGTCGGGTACGTTCGTTCCGAATACTACCGGCCAGGCGGTACCGTTCTGCGGAACGTTCCGCCTGCCGTTCGGCCTCAATCTCTGGGGCAAGCGTGAGAACCCGCGGCGTGGTCAGTCGGCCTACTACATGGCCAACGATGGCAAGTCAGTGTTCCCGGCGGTGCACGGCGAAAAGGCCCTGGGAATGCCGACCGTCCGTCTCGAGCTGACCTTCGGTAGCCTGTGTCGCTAGTCGTCGGGTAGCGCTCTTCAGATCCCGGGCCGGTTGCCGCCCCTCCGGCCCGGGATCTTCTTCACTTCGTCGCGCAGAGGGGCGCAGTCGGCAGTCCTGCAGGCGCAGTCCTTCCCGCGACCCCGTTCCATCCATACCCCGGTCAGGTGCTCCCGTTGGGTGCGGTGTATACTACGGAGGCTTTTCCGTTGGAGAGGTGGCCGAGTCGGCCGAAGGCAGCCGCCTGCTAAGCGGTTACAGGGCCAAAAGCTCTGTCCAGGGTTCGAATCCCTGCCTCTCCGCCACGGGCCCTTAGCTCAGGTGGACAGAGCGTCGGGCTACGAACCCGAAGGCCAGAGGTTCGAATCCTCTAGGGCCCACCACTCTCATGCACGACGAGGCTTGGATGCGGGAGGCGCTGGCCGAGGCAGCACGCGGCCAGGCCTCCGACGAGGTGCCGATCGGCGCGGTGGTCGTGATTGATGGCGCCATCGCCGGGCGTGCCCACAATGCGCCGGTGGCATCGAGCGATCCCACCGCCCACGCCGAAGTGCTTGCGCTGAGAGCGGCGGCGGAGAAGGTCGGGAATTACCGGTTGCCCGGCGCGACGCTTTACGTCACGTTGGAGCCGTGCGCCATGTGCTGTGGCGCCATGCTGAACGCTCGGATCGCGCGGGTGGTGTACGGCGCGCGCGATCCCAAGGGCGGCGCCGTCGAGTCGCTCTATCGGTTGCTCGACGACCCGCGCCTCAACCATCGCGTGGCGTCGGTGGGCGGCGTGCTCGCCGAGGAAAGCGCTGCCCTGCTGCGGGGGTTCTTTGATAGGCGACGACGGTGAATGACTCGCGGAGGGGTGGCCGAGCCCGGTTGAAGGCGTCCGACTCGAAATCGGATAGGGGCCCAGAAGGTCCCTCGGGGGTTCAAATCCTCTCCCCTCCGCCAATTCTCGGCAGATCCAGCGTTGGAGGGGTGACCGAGCGGCCGAAGGTGCGGCACTGGAAATGCCGTGCACGGGTAACCCCTGTGCCGCGGGTTCAAATCCCGCCCCCTCCGCCATCTTTTCGATGTGGCCGTGCTAGACGGGGAGTTAGCGGTGCCCTGTAGCCCGCAATCCGCTTCAGCGGGGTCGAATCCCCTCCCGAGGGCGGGCCGTGTTGAATGAGCCTCGTGGGACGGCGTTGAAGGTTGGGCCCCACGCAACGAGAATCGTCGAACCCCGCCAGGCCCGGAAGGGAGCAACGGTAAGACGACCCTCTCGTGTGCCGTGGGAGTACCTGGCCGGAGTCGGCTCTGCGGGGAGATCGCAGTACGGTTCGATCGACGGAGGGTGCACGGTCACTCTTTTCGCATGACGCACGGAGTGGCATGACGTATCAGGTCCTCGCGCGGAAGTACCGGCCGGCGGCGTTCGACGATGTCGTCGGCCAGGACGCCATCACTCGCACGCTGCGCAACGCACTGGCCTCGGGGCGCATCGCCCACGCCTATCTCTTCGCCGGTCCGCGGGGGATCGGCAAGACGACGACGGCCCGGCTGCTCGCCCGAGCCCTGCTGTGTCCGGAGCGCAAGAGCAGCGCCGATCCCTGCGGCGTGTGTCCGGCCTGCACCGACGCGGCGGCCAGCGTGGACATCATCGAGATCGACGCCGCGTCCAACCGGCGGATCGAGGACATCCGGACGCTGCGCGAGAACGTCAAGTACGCGCCGGCTCGCGGCCGCTACAAGGTCTACATCATCGACGAGGTGCACCAGCTCACCAGCGACGCCTTCGACGCGCTGCTGAAGACGCTCGAGGAGCCGCCCCCGCACGTCGTCATGGTGCTGGCCACCACCGACCCGCGCGAGCTGCCGGCCACCATTCTCTCGCGCGTGCAGCGCTTCGACTTCCGCCCGATCGCGCCCGATCTGATGTCGGCGACGCTGGAGACCATCCTCAAGAAGGAGAAGATCGCCTTCGAGCCGGCGGCGTTGCCGGCCATCGTGCGCGGCGCCGAGGGCTCGCTCCGTGACGCGCTGACGCTGCTCGACACGGCCATCGCCTACGGCAACGGCAAGCTGGAGGCCGAGACGACGGCGAGCCTGCTCGGTACCACCGCGCCCGCCGAGGTTCGCGCCTTCGCGCGCGCGCTCGTCGGCCACGAGGCCACGCCCGCGCTGGAGGCGATCGACCGCGCCGCGCGCGACGGTGAGGACCTGGGCGCGTTCACGCGCGACGTCATCGAGCTGCTTCGCCGAAGCCTCGTGCTCAAGGCGGCGCCGGCCGCGAAGCTCGCGGACGTCCCGCACGCGGAGGCCAACGAGCTGCGCGCGATCGCCGAGGCGGCCTCGCTCGACGATCTCCTCTACGTGCTGCGCGCGTTCCTGGACGCCGACGAGGCCATGCGCGAGTCGCCCCATCCGCGCGTCGAGCTGGAGATCGCCGCGGTCCGGGCCACGCGCCGCCCCGAGCCGCGCGCGGTGGAGGAGATCCTCAAGCGCGTCGAGGACGCCGAGGCGCGGCTGCGCCAGCAGGCCGTCTCCTCGCCGCCGGCGCGCGCGCAGGAGAGCCTGTTGCCCGGCGTCGAGTCGGCGGGCCGTCCCGCCGCCGAGCCCCGCCGTTCCGTCGCCCCGCCCGAGCGGTCGGCGCCGTCAGCGGCATCGTCCTCGCCGGCGCCGGCTCCGGTCGCCGCGTCGGGGGCTCGGTCCGCACCCGTCGCCGCCGCCGTGGTCGACGCGCCGGCAGCGTCGGCCCCGTCCGCCGCCCCGGCGACCACGGACGTGGCGACCGGCTGGCAGCGGGTGGTGGAGGACGTCATGCGGCGCAAGCCGACGCTTGGCGCCGTGCTGGCGCAGACCCGGCCGGGTACGCTCCGGGATCGAGAGCTGAGCATCCGCCTGATCGGAAATCACTTCCACCGTGAGATGCTGTCGGACAGCGCGAACCGGGACCTGATCGGCCAGGCGCTGCGGCGCCACATCGCCGGCGCCGAGCGCGTGAACGTGACGAGCGAGAACGAGACCAGCGGCGGCGAGGTCACCGACCATCCGGCCGTGCAGGCCGCGGTGGCCCAGTTCCAGGGCGAGATCGTGGCGGTGCGGCCGCGCGTCACGGAAGGAGAAGGCCAGTGAAGGGTGGCTTCGGCAACATGATGAAGCAAGCGCAGAAGCTGCAGGAGCAGATGATGGCCCTGCAGGAAGAGGTGGGGAAGAAGAAGGTCGAGGCGACCGCCGGCGGCGGCATGGTGACGGTGGAAGCCAACGGCAAGCAGGAGATCGTTTCGATCAAGATCGACCCCGAGGTCGTCAGCAAGGAAGACGTGCAGATGCTGGAGGATCTCGTCCTCGCCGCCTGCAACGAGGCGCTGCGCAAGTCGCGCGAGCTCGTCACGCAGGAGATGGGCAAGCTCACCGGCGGCCTCAAGATCCCCGGGCTGGGTCTGTAGGAGGCCCGTAACGTACTATCCGGAGCCCGTCGCCCGCTTGATCGAGGCGCTGCAACGGCTGCCCGGCGTGGGACCAAAGACGGCGCAGCGGATGACGTTCTTCCTGCTCAAGCGTCCCATCGACGAGGTGCGTGAGCTGTCCGAATCCCTCCTGGCCGTCAAGGAACGCATCGTGTCGTGCACCATGTGCTTCAACATCACCGACCAGGACCCCTGCCGCATCTGCGCCGACCCCGCCCGCGACCCCAAGCTCCTGTGCGTGGTCGAGGAGCCCAACGACCTGCTGGCGATGGAGCGCACCGGCGAGTACCGCGGTCGCTACCACGTGCTGATGGGCGCGCTCTCCCCGCTGGAAGGCATCGGCCCCGATGATTTGAAGGTGCGCGAGCTGCTGCTGCGCCTCGAGGCCGACAGCGCGACCGAGGTGATCCTGGCCACCAATCCGAACGTCGAGGGCGAGGCCACCGCGCTGTACCTGGCCAAGCTCCTCCGCCCGCTGGCCGTGCGGGTCACACGGATCGCCCGCGGGCTGCCGGTGGGCGGCGACCTCGAGTACGCCGATCAGGTCACGCTCACCAAGGCGCTGGAGGGGCGACGCGAGTTCAGCTAGGCCACGTGCCGGGCCCTCGTGGAGGGTAGGCACGAAGGGATGCGCGGACTATAATGGCTGGCGTCAAGCTCGACGGACACTCCCCGGTAGCTCAGTTGGTAGAGCGCCTGACTGTTAATCAGGAAGTCGCTGGTTCGAGACCAGCCCGGGGAGCCAACCTTCACACCTACTTC
>Ga0134122_10002536_pt1 | contig 13492 bp, 10 predicted proteins | sample KB302_FD_96461 | JGI IMG/M metagenome (GOLD analysis project Ga0134122, IMG submission 96461) | Terrestrial soil microbial communities without Nitrogen fertilizer from Kellogg Biological Station, Michigan, USA - KB3-0-2 | ecosystem: Environmental > Terrestrial > Soil > Unclassified ... | reverse complement strand
TGGGTGCAGCTGGGGTGGTTTCCGGTGGGCGGGCTGGTGCAACGGGAGGGCTGCTGCAGCGTCGGCGGGAGGTACTTCGTTTGGAGGCACAAGGCGTCTCCCTGACAGGGTCTGTAGAAGAAGGGAAGCAGCGACGGGAACGATTGCTGGAGCAGGGACAGGAGTTGCGTGAGCAAAGTCGGCAACTCGCGGAGTCGCTGCGTGACGCTGAAATGCAAGAACTTTCACTGCGGAAAGATGAAGCAGGACTCCAGCACATGCTGGGAGACCTGACCCAGCGGCTCGATACATTGACGGGAGATGCGCAACGTGGCTTGGCAGAAGCGCAGCGGCTCAATCAAGAAATCCGTTCCGGCGAGGCGCAGCTTGCACAATGGATGGCGGAGAAGGCCAGCCAGGAAGCCGGGCTCACCCGTGTGCGCGAACGGGTTCGGCAGATTGATCAAGATACGCAGGGGCTTCAACAGCGATGTACAGAAGCACAATTGGCAGCGCAGGACATCCGGACAACCAGCGAGCATCGCCATCAGGATCTCCTACGGATTCGGCAGGAGCAGCACGACGCGACCGCGCGTATTGAGACCTTGGCGCGCCATGTCGAAGAGCTCGCAGCCTCCATTGAGCAGAGCCGGACTGAACGTGAGCGACAGGAAGGGCGTTGTCGCGAATTCGGCGAGTCGGCAGCTCAGGGCAAGGCACGGCTGGTCGAGATGCAGGAGCAACAGGCTCAGGACATGGCGGCGGCGCAGCGGCTCGAGGCCGGGCTGGAAGATATTCGGCGCGCGGTCTCGTCTCTCCGCGAATCCCGCATGGCGGTGGAGGTCAAGAAGGCGGAAATTCGAGTGCAGTTGGGGACTGTCGAATCGACGCTCTTGGGGACATACCAGGTCGATCCGGCAACGCTGCTCGATCAGCCGGTCGTCGAGCTGGGGCCCGAGCGACTGGCCGGTGGAGAAGAGCCGATTCCGGAAGGCCGATCGGCAGTTGATGAGGCCGCGCTTCGTGAACAATTGCAGAAGATTCGCGAAAAGCTGGATCGTCTGGGGCCGATCAATTTGGCAGCCATTCAAGAACACCAAGAGTTAGACGAGCGGCATCGATTCCTGACGACGCAGGAACTAGACCTTTCCACCTCCATCGGCTCGCTCAAAGAAATCATCCAGCGCATCAACCGTACGACGAAAGACATGTTCGCCAGCACATTTGCCGAGCTACAACAGAAGTTCAGCGAGGTATTCGTAAAGTTTTTCCCGGGTGGTCGAGCCGAACTGCAGCTGGTCGAGGTGCAGGCGGACGAGACAGGAGAAGCGCGCGGGCCACAGGAGCCCGGAGTCGATATTGTAGTGCAACCACCGGGGAAACGGTTGAAGAGCATCACGATGCTCTCGGGTGGTGAAAAAACCTTGACGGCAATGGCGTTGCTTTTTGCGAGCTTCTTAATCAGACCGACGCCGTTCTGTATTCTGGACGAAATCGATGCGCCGCTGGATGAGGAGAACATCGGACGTTTTACCGGCGTATTGCGTGAACTGTCCCAGGACGCACAGTTCATGGTCATCACCCACAGTAAGCAGACGATGGCCATTGCAGACTCGCTGTTCGGGGTCACCATGGAAGAGCCTGGGATTTCAAAAATTGTCTCGGTAAGGCTCAGCAATTTGCAGCCAGTTTGATAAGAGCGGGCAGGCTAAAACATCCATACTTCAGAGGACTTCCGTACCTCTGTTTCTTGACGTCAGAGTGGGGCTCTGTTATATACCCTCACAGAGCCTGACCTATGGGCGGGCCACTCGTCGCTTGAGCTTCGTGGGGCCAAGCGAGTCACCCGAATGATCCAATTCGTCATCTGCAATTTTCACTAGACCGATAGAATGAAACTGATTCGAACGCTCCTCGATCGCCTCTCCGATAGCCTCTCCCTCTCCGTTCCGGAGATGCACGGGATGGCGACGGAGTTATCCAACGTTCCGCCGTTGCGGCTGGTGTCGGACAAGTCCGTGCTGTCTGGACCCATTGATTCTGCGACACGTCGCCAGCCCACCCCGATCAGCCAAGTGGATACGCTCGACGACGCGATCCGGCGCAGTCAAGCCTGGTTTCTATCTCGGCAACATCCAGCAGAGGGCTACTGGGTTGCGGAGCTTGAAGCCGATACGACGTTGACCGCTGAGTATCTCATGCTGCGGCGGTTTCTTGATCGGGTCGATCCAGAACGAGAGCGCCGGGCACTGTACCATCTCCGGGCCATGCAATTGCCCGATGGCGGATGGCCGATTTTCTACGGAGGGCCTTCCGAGATCAGCGCCTCTGTGAAGGCGTATTTTGCCTTGAAGTTGAGCGGCATTTCCGCAGACGAGCCATTCATGGTTCGGGCCCGTGACCGGATTCTGGCCATGGGCGGAGTGGTTCAAGCGAATGTGTTTACCAAGATCGCGCTGGCGCAGTTCGATCAATATGACTGGGAAGGCATCCCCCACATGCCGGTTGAGCTGATGCTGCTCCCGAAGGGGTTCTACTTTAACATCTACGCCATTTCCTATTGGTCCCGCAGCGTCTTAACTCCACTGCTGATCATCTTCGCGCACCGACCGGTGTGTCCGATCCCGCGGGAGCAGGGGATCGAGGAGTTGTATCATATCCCGCGCAAGGAGATACGCTATTGGAAGTTCCCGCCGTTCAACAAAGATCAAAGGTGGTTCACCCTGCACAATTTCTTTGTCGCGTTGGACGCGATGCTGAAACTCTACGATCGGGTGCCTCTCCTGTGGTTGCGCGAGAAAGCGCTGCATCATGCCACGACCTGGATGTTGGAACACATCAAGGGCAGCGGCGGATTGGGGGCGATTTATCCGGCCATAGCAAATTCAATCGTCGCTCTTCGCTGCCTCGCCTATCAGGTCGATGATCCATTGATTCAGAAAGCCCTCCGCGAAATCGAATTGCTGGAAGTGTACGACACCGTATCGATCGGTGATCAGCGCGTCGAGGCACTGCATCTTCAGCCCTGCCACTCGCCGATTTGGGACACGGCGTTACTCATGAACGCCTTGATCGAGACCGGGATACCGGAGGACCACCCATCACTACAGAAGGCGGCGGCGTACTTGGTATCGCGCCAAACGAAAACGGTGGGAGATTGGAAAATCTCCTCTCCCGATGCAAAACCGGGAGGTTGGTATTTCCAGTTTGAGAATGAATTCTATCCCGATGTCGATGACTCGGCCGTGGTGTTGATGGCCCTCTCGAAAGTCCGGATGGATCAGACCGTCGAGTTCCAAGATTCCATCCAACGGGGAATGAATTGGGTGCTCGCCATGCAAGGGTCCGATGGCGGGTGGGGTGCATACGACAAGGACAACAATCGTGTCGTGTTCAATTACATCCCCTTTGCCGATCACCATGCCTTGCTTGATCCGAGCACAGCCGATTTGACCGGACGCTGTCTCGAGATGCTTGCGGCGTTGGGCTACGATCGGACCCACCCAGCTGTGGGGCCGGCCCTTCGATTCCTCAAACGAGAGCAGGAGGCCGACGGCAGCTGGTACGGTCGGTGGGGCGTCAACTATATCTACGGCACCTGGTCCGTCCTCGCAGGTCTCCGTGCGATCGAGGAGGATCTTTCGCAGCCCTATATTCGCCGCGCGGTTACCTGGCTTGAGTCGAAGCAGAATCCCGATGGCGGGTGGGGCGAATCTTGTCTGTCTTACGGCGACCCTGCATGGAGCGGGAAGGGGGACAGCACGCCTTCTCAAACGGCCTGGGCCATCATGGGACTCATGTCTGCGGGCATGAGCGACGCTTTCAGTGTCGCTCGCGGCGTCCAATATCTGCTGCGTCAGCAAATGAAAGATGGTTCGTGGGAAGAGGTTCGTCATACAGGCACCGGATTCCCTCGAGTATTTTATCTACGCTACCATTGGTACTGTCGGTACTTTCCCTTGTGGGCCTTGGCGATGTATCGGAATCTGCGGACGCGCGGGAAGATGCGGGCTGACGAAGTTCGGCAGCAGGCTCTCGCGTCCGGGTGTCATCGAGCCGGTCGTTGAGCCGCCCGCCGACGCCCTCCGTTGGCGCGGAGTACTCCCACTCAGGATCTGCAGTGAATCCCATTGCCATCTTTGCTGCGACTCGTTGGGAACTTCAGGCCGTTCGCCGTGCCCTCACGACGGATCGTGTCGAGATCGTTGCCGGTGTCCATTGCCATGTAGGGCAGCGGGGGAATCGCGCCTATTGGCTCATGCAAACCGGCGTCGGTCCTGTTGCGGCCCGTGCAGTGGCGGGAGGGGTATTGAAGGCCCAGGCGATGTCGCTGGTCATGTCTACGGGTTTTGCCTGCGCGCTCGTGCCGGCTCAGGTGGGAGACCTCATCGTTGGCACAGAGGTCTCCTCGGTGCGGGCGGAAGGAAGCTCGACAATCGGGAACGACCCTGTGTTGTGTGATGAGACCGTATGTAAAGGCCTTCTGGCCGTGGCGAAACACGCAGGGTTAGTCGTGCGGGTTGGAACAGTCGTGTCATCGGACACCGTGGTGTGGCAGGCGTTGGAGAAGCACCGGTTGCAACGTCTGACCGATGCAGTCGGACTTGATATGGAGAGTGCGGCACTGGCGGCGGTCGCGCAGGAGCGGCATCTTCCGATGGCGATCGTGCGGACGGTTTCTGATTTAGTGGACGAAGATCTTCCTCTTGACTTCAATCTTTTTCTCAGGCCCACTGGTTGGCTCAATGGCATGCAGGCGCTGATAAGTCGGCCTTCCAGCCTCCGGGGGCTGAATCGGTTGCGAAAGCAGAGTCGTGTGGCGGCGGATCGATTGACGGATTGGTTTCAGCGTTATGCCGAGACAGACAGATAATGAATGGTTTCGACGATCAAGGCGTCTGTCTGAGTAATCCTTCGGGGTGAAAACGATGCAGATACCAGTAGATTATAGATCCTGAGGTAATAGATGACGAATGTGCTCGGACAGCTGGGGGCATGGACGGTACACCGAGTACGGGAAATGGGCAGCATGTGGTTGTTTATGCTGTCGTCTTTCGCCTGGCTCGCAAGACCCCCCTTTCGATTCCATCAAACGATGAAACAGCTCCACTTTGTCGGGTACAAGTCCACATTTGTCGTCGTGCTGACGGCGGCGTTCACGGGGATGGTGTTGGCGCTGCAAGGGTATTACACCTTACGGAAGTTTGGCTCCGAGGGGTTGCTGGGTTCCGCGGTGGCGTTGAGCATGATTCGGGAGTTGGGGCCTGTGCTGGCTGCGCTGATGGTGACTGCCCGGGCCGGATCAGCCATGACTGCTGAAATCGGTATCATGAGGATCACGGAGCAGATCGATGCGCTGGATACCATGGCGATCAATCCGCTGCAATACTTGATCGCGCCGAAACTGGTAGCCGGCCTGATCGGAGTGCCATTGCTCGTGGCCATATTCGATGTGGTCGGTATTTATGGTGGTTCCCTCGTCGGTGTTGACTTATTGGGTGTGAGCGAAGGGGCCTACTGGAACTCGATCCTATCTGCCGTGGAATGGAAAGATGTCTACGGCGGCATTCTCAAGTCGATCAGCTTCGGGCTGATCGTCAGTTGGGTCTGTTGTTATAAAGGGTTCTACACGAGACAGAGTGCCGAGGGGCTCGGGCGTGCGACGACGGAAGCGGTGGTCCTCTCGTCGGTACTGATCCTCGTATGCGACTATTTCCTGACCTCGGTTTTGCTCTAGAAGACGTAAGGGGTAAAGGGTAAGGGGTGAGGTGATGGAGGAATGATTAGACTCGTCGGTGTCGAAAAGAAATTTTCCGATCAGCCTGTTTTGCAGGGAGTCGATCTCACGATCCCTGTCGGCAAGATGACGACCATCATCGGCGGCAGCGGATCGGGAAAGAGTGTGCTTCTTAAGCATATGATCGGACTTCTTCAGCCGGATCGTGGTGAGGTGTGGGTTGGAGATGTGGAAATTTCCCGTCTGTCGGGCGCACGTTTGAACGATGTGCGGAAACGGTTTGCCATGCTCTTTCAAAGCGCTGCGCTGTTCGACTCGCTTTCGGTGTTCGAAAATGTGGCATTCCCGTTGCGCGAGAAGTTGCGCATGAAAGGCCCGGAGGTGATGCAACGGGTCGAGGAGAAACTGAAGGAAGTCGGGTTGACAGGGATGGGGCATAAATTTCCTGCTGAATTGAGCGGGGGCATGCGGAAGCGGGCTGGTCTGGCACGGGCCTTGGTCATGGAGCCGGAGATTATTCTCTTCGATGAGCCGACGACCGGGCTAGACCCTCTGCTGGCGAAGTCGATTCACGATTTAATTGTGGCCATGCAGCGGCGGTTTGGTTTTACCGCGATCATGGTCAGCCATGAAATCCCGGAGGTCTTTGGGATTTCCGATTGGGTGGCGATGCTTCGAAAAGGAAAAATTGTGTTGATGGCCACGGCTGCAGAATTCCAGCGGACCACAGATCCGGAGATTCGGGAATTCATTTCAGTCGGGGGCACTGTGGTGCTGCCCAATTCGCTGGCTGAGTAAAGGAGGATCACCGGGGATGGAAAAAACCAAGCTGGAAATCGTGGTTGGCGTCTTCGTGCTCGTCGGCGTATTGTGCCTCGGGTATCTCTCCATCAAGCTCGGGAAACTCGAGATGGTCGGCGGGGATGTCTATGAGGTCGAAGCCCAGTTCAATAGCGCCTCGGGGCTCAAGCCTGGTTCGACGATTGAGATCGCCGGGGTCGAAGTCGGCAGAATCCGGGGGATTACGCTCGTTGAGGATCGGGCGAAAGTGAAATTAGCGATCAATAAGACCGTGAAACTCTATACGGACACCATTGCGTCCATCAAGACGCGGGGGATTATTGGGGAAAAATTTTTGGCTCTGAATCCGGGAGGGGGTGGCGATCCGCTCAAGCCGGGGGATATCATACGCGATACCGAGTCGGGGCTCGATCTTGAAGAGCTAGTGAGCCAGTTTGTGCATGGGAAAGTGAACTGAGCTAACTGGTTTCTTTGGTTCCTCTGGCTAGTTTCGCTTGACGACCTAACGAGACAAACTAAATAAACCAAACAACATCCTGATGCTGGAGGAGGGGACATGGAGATCAAGGGATCCGCTGCGACACAGGCGCAGCCATGGAGTTCGAAGTGGCTGCTCAGTGGTTTGGCCGGTCTGTTGTTGTTCGGCGGAATTGCCGTCCAGCCGGCAGCGGCTGGCGGTGCGACGGAGGCGATGAAGCACACCATCGATCAGGTCCTCACAACCATTCAGGACAAAGAACTCAAACAACCGGGGAAAGCTGAAGAACGCCGGCACCGATTGGAACAGATTGTCGGAGATCGGTTCGATTATCAAGAAATGTCGAGGCGGTCGCTGGGGGCCCCTTGGAATACGTTGCCTGACAAAGACAAACAAGAATTTGTCGCACTATTTCAGACCCTCTTGACCAACTCCTACGCGGACAAGATCGAGTCCTACTCTGGAGAAGGTGTGAAGTACATCAGTGAACGAACGGAGAACGACTATGCCGAAGTCAGGACAAAAGTGTTGAATGGCAAGCTCGAAATTCCGCTGGACTACCGTTTGCTCAACAAGGGTGGTGATTGGCGGGTGTATGACGTGGTGGTGGACGGTGTGAGCTTAGTGAATAATTACCGGGGACAGTTCTCGAAGATCCTCCGGTCTTCAAACTACGCCGACCTCGTGGACCAGCTTCGTAAGAAGTCTGAGAAGATCAAAGCCCAGTAACCCACTCCAAGAAGTCATGACGATCCTGCACGGCTTCCTTGCCGTTGTCATCCTGTTCTTTGTGGTGAACGGCGGCACGCGGCCGGACTGTGCATGGGCTGATGTCCAATACTTTCCGATTCCCGCTGTGTCCAGCAGCAAGAATGACGGGAATGACGCAGGTTTGATCGTGCCGATTCTGGTCACTGAGCCTGATGGAGAGCTCAAATACATCATTGCTCCCATGCTCATTCAAAATTCTATCGTGGGGACGCGCGGGACGATCAATCTGTTTCGATACGAACCAGGGGGACGGGAAATGCGCTTCATCGGATCCTACACGGAAGAGATCGAGCGCAAATTGTTATTCAGTTATACAGATCCGGCTTTCAGTAATGGTCGCTACTCGTTGAACTTCGGTGCCTCGTTTTTCAAGAACGCCACGGCTCGGTTTTTCGGCTTAGGGCAAGCGACCTCAGAGTCAGCGGAGACGAATTACACCGCACGCGAAGGGCGGGCGAACTGGCGTTTCGGGATCCATGCGAATGAAGTCACTCAGATTGCCATTGGTCAGCGATTTCGCCAAGTGAGTCTGCAGACGGGTGGGGCAACGGATCTTCCCTACACGGGCAACCAGTTCCCTTCCGTCGACGGCGTTCAAGGCGAGACCCTCATTCTCGGACACCGGGCGACATTCTATTATGATACGCGAGACAATCTTGTCTCTCCGACCGATGGGACGGCCGTCACGGCCTATGCGGAGCTGAACCAAAATATCCGTAATGGCGATCATCCCCTCTACTCCCGCTACGAGCTCGAGATTAAGAAGCTGCTACCGAGTGAGTCGAAACACGCGATTCTCATCATGCGGGCGGATCTTCAGGCCACGATTGGAGATCAGGTACCGTTCTTCGAGCAAAGCTCCTTGGGAGGGCAAAACAATTTGCGAGGCTATGGTGTCGATCGCTTCATCGACAAGAATCTCATCGCGCTGAGTATCGAAGAGCGTATTCACCTGGCACGAACGAAGGTGGCGGGGGTGATGGCGGACTTTGAGATCGCGCCGTTTCTGGATACGGGACAGGTGTTCAATAATTTCAAAGACGTGAGCTTTAAAGATTACCGTATGACACCTGGCATAGGGTTCCGCGGGATCGTCAGGCCCAATGTCGTCGGGCGCGTTGACTACGGCTTTAGTCAGGAGGGTGGCGCGGTCTTTGCGGGGCTCGACTTTCCATACTAATCCGGCGTCGCGAGGTATCTTGGGGCTTGCGATGTCTGGTCTGGCGCTGTTCGCCGGGTTCCTCGTTATGGTCTGTGCTCGGACATCGCCAGCCCAAGCGGAGGGATTCGGTCCGTTCCCTGTCAGAAACTTCCAGCCCTTTCAGCAGTTGGTGTTGACTGTTCCCGGCGACCGGGCGGCTGTGCTGAAGCAGGGTACGCTGGACGTGCGGTTGGAACTTGCCCAGACTGCCAGTATCTACGACGATAGTTCGCCGCCGATGAACGTGACTGTCAAATTCGAAACTCTCAGGTCCGGTCTCTTTCTTCGTTATGGTGCCACGGACAGATTGGAGCTCGGGCTAGAGGTGCCGGTTCTCTATCGGTATGATGGATTCATGAATGGAGCCATTAAGGGGGTCGAACGGGCAACGAGTGGCTTGAATCCGGACCAAGCTGCGCTTGAGAATACCAGCTATGTGTTCAATGTCACTCGGAACGGTCAAACAATTATGAGCGGAGGTCCTGGTGCGACAGGGTTGGGGGATACGACGCTGATGAGCAAATTTCAGTTCCTCAAGGAGGGGGCGTCGATGCCGGCTGTTTCACTCCGTGGGGCGGTGAAATTGCCGACGGGTGATCGATCGGCTTTTTTCGGAAGCGGAAGTCCTGATTTTGGATTGGGTCTCGCGGCTGAAAAACTTGTGGCCGGCCGATGGATACTCTATGGTAACGTGACCGGAGTTGTCCCGACCGGAACCATAGCAGGTTTTGGCCTGCAGCCTACTCTGTCCGGACTTGCCGCCATTGAATATCTCTGGTCGGAGAATCTGTCGGTCACAGCCCATTTTGACTACTATTCGTCGCCATTTTCCGGGACGGGCTCGAATGTATTCGACAAGGGCGTGACAGAATCAGTCCTGGGGTTCAGCTATCGCATAACCCAGCCTCTGCTGTGGCAAGTCTATGCAGTCGAGAACCTCGACTTCATCAGGGGGAGCGCAGCCGACTTCACGCTCTCAACCCTGTTGACCTATCGATTTGGGTCATGAGCGATACGGAAGGTTCGACGCGAGAGAAGCTAACACCTTGACAACATGGGACCCTCATGTGAAACTCATCCCTGCGAGCGTCCAAACCGCCACACCGCTTGCCACTGATCATCAGCGCTTAGCTTGTTGTGACAGAGTGTGTGCGTACGCATTGACGCAAAGGAGCATCCGCTATGTCGATTTTGAAGACCATTCACAGTCCGGCTGATCTGAAACGGCTATCGCCAACGCAGTTTCCAGCCTTGTGCCAGGAGCTGCGGGAACAGATTATCGGCGTGGTATCCAATGTTGGGGGTCACCTGGCCTCGAACCTTGGCGTCATTGAACTGACTGTGGCCCTGCATGCTCTCCTCAACACGCCTAAAGATAAGATCGTGTGGGACACGAGCAATCAAGCCTATGCGCACAAGCTGCTGACGGGACGCCGCGAGGGGTTTCACACGCTCAGGCAGTACGGAGGGTTGAGCGGTTTTTGTAAGCGTGAGGAAAGTGAATACGATACGTTCAATGCAGGCCATGCGGGAACCGGCGTGTCCGCTGCCTATGGCATGGTCGAGGCGCGTGACCAGTTGAAACAGCGACACAAGGTCGTCTGCATTGTTGGTGACGGGGCAATGACGGCCGGAATGACATTGGAAGGTTTGCAGCATGCCGGAGGGCTGGGAAAGGATTTCCTGGTCATTCTGAACGATAATCAAATGTCCATTTCGAAGAACGTCGGAGCCATTTCCTCCTACTTAAACCGGACCATCACCGGAGACTTTTATGACAGGATGCGGGAGGAAACAGGGCAGCTGCTGGGGAAAATCCCCCATATCGGTCAGGACGTCCAAAAGTGGGCCCGTCGGGCTGAAGAGCTGGCCAAGGGAGCGATCCTTCCAGGGCTGCTCTTCGAAGAGCTCGGGTTCAGGTATGCCGGACCGATCGATGGACATAACTTCGAGCATCTGTTGCCCACCTTGGAAAATGTATTGAAGATGAAGGGGCCTGTATTGCTCCATGTCGTGACGAAAAAAGGGCTGGGCTATGAGCCCTCGGTGAAGAATCCTGTGTGGTTCCATGCCTGTCCTCCTTTCGTGCGGGAGACCGGGGTGCCGGCAAAGAAAGCTGCACGGCCGTCCTATACGCAGATTGCCATCGAATCATTGGTCAAGCTGGCCCGAGCGGACAAGCGGATCGTCGCGATTACAGCCGCAATGTGTGAAGGGACCGGCCTGGGTATTTTCGAGAAAGAGTTTCCGGACCGGCTCTATGACGTCGGGATTGCCGAACAGCATGCGGTGACGTTTGCCGCGGGTCTTGCGACCCAAGGCCTCCGTCCGGTGGTGGCCTTATATGCCACCTTCTTACAGCGTGCATACGACCAGGTGGTGCACGATGTCGCGACACAAAACCTTCCAGTGACCTTCTGTATCGATCGCGGCGGACTGGTTGCGGAAGACGGGACGACACACCACGGGGCATTCGATTACGCGTTTCTGCGGCACATTCCAAACATGGTCGTCATGGCGCCGAAGGATGAAAATGAGCTGCAGCATATGATGAAAACCTGCGTCCTGCACGATGGGCCTGCTTCGGTGCGCTACCCGCGTGGACTCAGTCTGGGCGTCGCGATGGATAAGGAGTTGGAGGCATTGCCGGTCGGAAAGGGTGAGTTGTTGCGCGATGGCACGGAGGTGGCGATTGTGGCCATCGGTGTGCCGGTCTCCCATGCCGTGACAGCGGCGAAGCGGCTTGAAGAAGAAGGTATTTCCACGGCTGTGATTAATGCCCGCTTTGTGAAGCCCCTGGACCAGGACTTAATCGTCGAGGTGGCGAAGCGGGTTCGATACGTGGTGACCGTTGAAGAAGGCTCTAAGATGGGAGGGTTCGGCTCAGCCGTTCTTGAAGCTTTGTCCGAGGGCGGCGTGACCGGTGTGACGACGAAGATTCTGGGGTTGCCGGATTGGTACATTGAGCAAGGGCCGCAGGATTTCCTGCGCGAACGATATGGGTTGACGGCGGACGGGATCTATCAGAGCGTGAAGGAGTTAATCGACAAGACACCGGCTGTGCCACGAGAACAGTTCAGCTTTGCGTCATCGCTCGACCGGCTTCCGCATGGAGATGAGCAGGGAAGCTGATAGGGGACGTGAGGCGTGAAGGGTTAGGGGTGAGGCGAGAGTAGGATGCATATTACGAGACGGAAAACCAGGCAGATTCAAGTCGGCAAGGTCAAGATCGGCGGAGACGCCCCTGTGTCTGTCCAGTCAATGTGTTCGACGGATACGCGCGATGCCACTGCGACGATCGAGCAAATCAGCCAGTTGGAGGCAGCAGGGTGTGAAGTGATCCGTGTCGCTGTGCCGGACGATGAAGCGGCGGCTGCGTTGCCAAAAATCAAGGCGGCCATGACCGTGCCACTGATCGCGGATATTCATTTTGATCATCGACTGGCACTGAAAGCCGCGAAGGTTGTGGACTGCGTCCGGATCAATCCGGGCAATATCGGGGCTTGGTGGAAAGTCGAAGAAGTCATCAAGGCTGTGAACGATCATGGTATTCCGATCCGCGTGGGAGTCAATGGTGGCTCGCTGGAGCGCGACTTGTTGGACAAGTACGGGTGGCCCTCACCGGAAGCGCTGGCTGAGTCTGCGCTTAATGCCGTCCATGCCTTAGAGGACGTAGGCTTCACGAATATGAAGGTATCCCTGAAGGCGTCGGATGTGCATCATGCGATCGATGCCTACTGGTTGTTTGCGCACCAGTCCGACTATCCGCTGCACATCGGGATTACAGAGGCAGGAACGGCAATGACCGGGGCGGTCAAATCCACCATGGGTCTCGGGTACTTGCTCTCGCAGGGGATCGGTGACACGTTGCGCGTGTCACTCGCTGCTGATCCGGTCGAGGAAGTGAAGGTGGGGTTCGAAATCTTGAAGTCGCTCGAACTTCGCCACCGAGGGATCAATGTCATTGCCTGTCCCACCTGCGGCCGCGTAGAGATCGACGTGGTGAAGCTGGCCAATGAACTTGAAAAGAAGCTAGGCCATATCAAGACGCCCCTCAATGTGTCGGTCCTCGGTTGCGTCGTGAACGGTATCGGGGAAGGGAAGGAAGCGGATATCGGAATCGCCGGCGGCGAAGGCAAGGGCATTCTGTTCAAGAAAGGCAAGCTCGTCCGAAAGGTGCCGATTGAGGAGTTGATGGATACGTTGGTTCATGAGGTTGAGCTGATGGCCAAGGAAAAGGACGCTGAAGAGAATGGGGAGATCGCGGTTCATTCGAACGAGGGATGGGAATCGATGGTTCCGCAGTCGGGTCAGCCTGCCACTCTCGGAAAAGAAATTCCTGTGTTGCCCAACCGATAGTTACGCTCCTGCCGAATCTCTTCGTCCTCACCTTCCACCCTATACATTGAGATATGGAAAGAAGGCTCGCTATAATGTGCGCAGGGCGCCGTACCCAAGTGGTTAAGGGAGCAGTCTGCAAAACTGCGATGCAGCGGTTCGACCCCGCTCGGCGCCTCCAAACAGA
>Ga0134122_10002535_pt1 | contig 13493 bp, 13 predicted proteins | sample KB302_FD_96461 | JGI IMG/M metagenome (GOLD analysis project Ga0134122, IMG submission 96461) | Terrestrial soil microbial communities without Nitrogen fertilizer from Kellogg Biological Station, Michigan, USA - KB3-0-2 | ecosystem: Environmental > Terrestrial > Soil > Unclassified ... | reverse complement strand
GGGCTGGATTTTGTGCGCTCGGTAGATGCCATCGCGGCGGATCTCAACGCCGAAGGCTGTGGCGAAAAGCAGGTAACGTGGCGTCTGCGTGATTGGGGCATTTCGCGCCAGCGCTACTGGGGCTGTCCAATCCCAATCGTGCATTGCGCCGCTTGCGGCGACGTTCCGGTTCCGGAAGACCAGCTTCCTGTCCTGTTGCCCGAAGACTGTGTACCGGACGGCAGTGGCAATCCACTGAACAAGCGAGCTGATTTTGTCAACACGGCCTGTCCGAAATGCGCCGCGCCGTCGAAGCGCGAGACCGACACCATGGACACGTTCGTTGATTCATCCTGGTATTTCCTGCGCTTCGCCTGCCCTGACCAACATAGCAAGATGGTCGACGAACGCGTCAACTACTGGTTGCCGGTGGATCAGTATATCGGCGGCATCGAGCACGCGATTCTGCATCTGCTTTATTCCCGCTTCTGGACCAAGGTCATGCGTGACCTGGGACTGGTGAAGTTCGATGAACCGTTTACGCACTTGCTGACCCAGGGAATGGTGCTGAACGAAATTTTCCAGCGCAAGGTGGATGGTGGCCGTGTCCAGTATTTCAATCCATCGGATGTTGAAATTGAATTCGACGACCAGGGCAAACGCAGCCGCACGATTCTGAAGTCCGACGGCCGACCGGTCGAGTCCGGTGGAATACGCACGATGTCCAAGTCCAAAAATAACGGGGTGGATCCCCAAGCCTTGATTGACCAGTATGGCGCGGATACTGCGCGCTTTTTCATGATGTTCACCAGTCCGCCTGAAGACACCCTTGCGTGGAATGACGACGGCGGGGAGGGGGCGTACCGGTATCTGCGCCGTCTATGGAAATTTAATTACGAACATCACACGGCAATATCCGATAGTGCGGCCAGCGTTACGGCGGCGGACCGGAATTACAGGCGAGAACTGCATCTGCTGCTGCAGCAGGCCAATTTCGATTACGAGCGCAAACAGTTCAATACCGTAGCTTCGGCGTCGATGAAGATCCTCAATCTGCTGGAACAGGCGGGTGCTGGAAAAGCCGGCTTGTTGCGCGAAGGAATGAGTATCTTGCTCCGGCTGTTGTCGCCCATCGCGCCGCATATCGCGCAAACGTTATGGCGCGAATGCCGTTTTGGGGATGATATTCTGAATGCAGACTGGCCGGTAGTCGACACAGCGGCATTGGTGCGCGAACAGATTGAACTGGTGCTGCAGGTCAACGGCAAACACCGAGGCTCTGTCGTTGTTCCGAGCGACGCGTCCCGCGCGGCCATCGAGGACTTGGCACTCGCAAGTCCGAACGTCCAGAAACATATTGCAGGCCTGCCGGTCAAAAAAGTCATCGTTGTACCGGGGCGGCTGGTCAATATCGTTGTATGAACAGACAATGAACAGCGTGTGTAAACGTTATTCGCTCCGGGATCCTGGCCTATCGGCTTTGACCACTGCGATTATCGCCGTTGCGATGATATTGTCTTCCTGCGGCTTTCAGTTGCGGGGTCAAGCAGCCATTCCGTATAAAACGCTGTTCATCGAGACTTCTGGTTATTCCCAGTTTGCGAACGATCTCGAGAGGGCAATTCGCTTCAGTAGCGGAACCAAGGTAGTCAGCAACCGCGATGATGCGCAGGCGATCCTGCGAATCATGGGAGAAGCGCAGGAAAAGCACATTCTTTCGCTGTCTTCTGGCGGGCGGGTACGCGAATTTGAATTGAACTACCGGGTCAATTATCGATTGATCGACCATGCGGGCAAGGATTTGGCACAACCCGGGCAGATCGACCTGCGTCGCGACATGACTTACGACGACACCGAAGTCCTTGCCAAGGAATCGGAAGAGCAGCTGCTGTACCGGGACATGAAGAAGGATGCCGTACAGCAGATGATGCGTCGCCTGTCGGCAGCCAAGCCGGTCGCATAGATTCTGATGCGGACGATATAATCCGCGCAACGACAATCCCGGATTTGCGATGCCACCCGAAGGTTCAGTCGGCGTAGTCAGCCCGAGGCTCGCCCATTTCAATGATCCCTTGGCGCTCCGGAGCGGCGCCCGGCTGGAAGCTTACGATCTCGCGTACGAGACGTACGGTACGCTCAATTCAAAACGCAGCAACGCGGTGCTGGTTTGTCATGCGCTCAATGCATCGCATCATGTTGCTGGAAGCTATGCCGACGATCCGGGCAACGTGGGTTGGTGGGATAACCTCATTGGCCCAGGGAAGCCGGTCGATACCGACCGCTTCTTCGTGGTCGGCGTCAATAACATCGGCGGTTGTCATGGTTCCACGGGACCGGCCAGCGTCAATGCTTCCACCGGCCAACCCTGGGGAGCTGCCTTTCCGGTCGTCACGGTGGAGGACTGGGTGGAAGCACAGGCGCGGCTCGCGACGAGGCTCGGCATCGACCGATTCGCCGCGGTGATGGGCGGGAGTCTTGGCGCAATGCAGGCCATGCAATGGGCCATTAGCCAATCTTCTCGCGTGGGGCACTCCATCGTCATAGCGGCCGCACCAAAGCTCTCGGCACAGAACATCGCATTCAACGAAGTAGCCCGCCAGGCCATCACCACGGACCCGGATTTTCACGGCGGCAATTATTATTCCCATGGTGTCGTGCCGAAACGCGGTTTGCGTATTGCGCGCATGATCGGCCATATCACCTATTTGTCCGACGATGCAATGGCAGAGAAATTTGGCCGCGAGCGCCGGGCCGGTGCTTTGCAATTCAATTTCGACGTTGAGTTCCAGATCGAATCTTATTTGCGGTATCAGGCCGACAAGTTCGCCGAGCGCTTCGATGCCAATACCTATTTGCGCATCACCAAGGCACTCGATTATTTCGATCCCGCCGCTGCGCATGGCGGCATTCTATCCGCCGCTCTTGCGCGTGCGACGGCAAAGTTCCTGGTGGTCTCATTCACTTCCGATTGGCGGTTCACACCAGCACGTTCGCGGGAAATCGTCAAGGCTTTGCTGGACAACCGGCTCGGTGTCAGCTATGCGGAGATCGATGCGCCACATGGCCACGATGCCTTTCTGATGGACGATTTTCGCTATCACAATCTGTTACGCGCATACTTCGACAACATATCGCGCGAGGTGTCCGCGTGATACAGAATGCGCCGGTCTTTCTTTCCGCCCGCCCGGATTTCGTGGCGATCGCAAAATGGATCCAGCCCAATGCAAAAGTGCTGGATTTGGGCTGCGGGGATGGGTCTTTGCTGCATCACCTTCAGGAAGCGCGCGGCGTGACGGGTTACGGAGTGGAAATCGACGACGCCAAAGTCCTTGCCTGCGTAAAAAGCGGTGTGAATGTTCTGCAAAATGATTTCGAAAGCGGCCTTTCCGGATTCGAGGATGGTTCGTTCGATTACGTGATCCTGTCACAGACACTGCAGGCTATTCGTCATACCGAACGTGTCGTCAATGAAATGTTGCGGGTCGGCCGGCAAGGCATCGTCACATTCCCTAATTTTGGCTACTGGCGCCCCCGCCTTCAGGTTCTCGCCGGCAACATGCCGGTGTCCAAAGCATTGCCGTACGAGTGGTATGACACGCCGAACATTCACCTCTTTACGATCGACGACTTCGAGAAGTTCTGCGCTGCACAGGGCATTCGCATCCTGGAGCGAAACGTGATGGTTGATGGCCGCCCGGTGGCATGGATGCCAAACCTACGGGGCTCGCTGGCGGTCTACCGGTTTGATAGAGCGGTCCGGGTCGGCTGATTGCGCGGCATGACACAGGCCTCGCTGGTCTCGGCGCTGTTCACGCGCCGCATGCTGATCTGCGTATTCACCGGTTTTAGCTCCGGTCTGCCGCTTTACTTGCTGCTCAATCTGCTGCCTGCGTGGCTGCGTACCGAAGGCATCAATCTCAAAGTCATCGGCGCATTCGCGCTGATCCAGTTTCCCTACACCTGGAAATTTCTCTGGTCACCTGTTCTCGATCGCTACGTGATACGCCCGTTGGGCCGGCGCCGCGGCTGGATGCTGGTGACGCAAATTCCGCTCATGGCGAGCGTTGCATGGCTGGGTACGCTGTCACCGCATACCGAACTGTCCTGGGTCATTTACGCCGCAACCGCAGTGGCTTTTTTGAGTGCAACACAAGATATCGCGATCGATGCCTATCGCCGCGAGCTGCTGTCCGATAAGGAACTCGGTCTTGGCAATGCCGTGCACGTAAACGCTTATCGAATCGCCGGACTGATCCCTGGGTCGCTGTCGCTCATTTTGGCAGACCACTTTCCCTGGGAAATGGTGTTCGGCATCACCGCGTTGTTCATGCTTCCGGGCATAGCGATGACCTTGCTGGTCGCCGAACCGGAAATGGCGGCCCCGCCGAAAACGCTGCGTGCGGCGGTGGTCGAGCCGTTTCGCGAGTTCGTGGGCCGGGCCGGTGTGCGCAGTGCGTTGTTGGTCCTCGGTTTCATTTTTTTCTACAAGCTGGGCGACAGCATGTGCACGGCGCTTGCAACACCTTTTTATCTCGACATGGGGTTTTCCAAGTCGGACATCGGGTTGATCGCAAAAAACGCCGGACTATGGCCCAGCGTGATCGGAGCCTTGCTGGGCGGGCTATGGATGATGAAACTGGGAATCAACCGTGGATTGTGGCTCTTCGGTGTGGTTCAGGTTGTGTCGATTCTCGGCTTTGCCTGGTTGTCTCGCATCGGACCGTTTATGGAAATCGGGGTATCAGAGCGAACGGCGTTGGCGCTCGTGATCGGTTTTGAAGCCCTGGGGGTTGGCTTGGGCGCTGCTGCGTTTGTCGCGTATATCGCACGCGCGACCCACCCTGCCTATACGGCGACCCAGTTCGCGCTTTTCACCAGTCTCGCCGCCGTGCCCCGCACATTTCTGAACGCAACAACCGGATGGCTGGTGGAGCAAATGGGTTGGTTCGGCTTTTTTTTGCTTTGCGTATTACTTGCGATGCCCGGCATGCTGCTCCTGTTCAAAGTCGCGCCATGGAGCGCAAACGGCACTGTTCTGCCGGCAGGTCAGAGCTCGAAGTCGTAATCGATACTGAGCGGGGCGTGGTCCGAGAAACGCTTCTGTTTGTAGATGGCGGCCGCGCTCGCTTGGGCCGCCAGCGCTGGCGTCGCCATCTGATAATCGATGCGCCAGCCCACGTTCTTGGCCCAAGCCCGACCGCGGTTTGACCACCAGGTATATTGCTCGGGGCGGTGGTCAAGCTTGCGGAACACATCCACGTAGCCAAGATGAGCGATAACCCCGGAAAACCATTCCCGCTCCTCGGGCAGAAAACCTGAGTTCTTGCGGTTCGAACGCCAATTCTTAAGATCGATTTCCTTATGCGCGACGTTCCAGTCGCCGCAGACGACAATGTCGCGCCCGCAACTGCCAAGCTTGTGCAACGGATCGATGCAGCGATGCATGAAGCTGAACTTGACCTCGAGTCGTTCCGCGGAACTCGTGCCGGATGGCACATAGAGCGACACGACACTGAGGTTACCGAATTGCGCCTCGAGATAACGTCCTTCGGCGTCGATATCCGCGATTCCAACGCCAGAGATTATGCGATCGGGCTTTTTCCTGCAGTACAGCCCGACCCCACTGTAGCCGGGACGCTCGGCGCAATGGAAATAGCCTTGAAAGCCCCCGGGATTACGCATCGCCTCGGTCAGATCCTTGTCCTGAGCCTTGAGCTCCTGCACGCAGACAACGTCCGCGCCTTGCTTCGCCAGCCAGCGCAGGAAGCCTTTGTTGACTGCCGAACGTAGGCCGTTTAGATTGAGCGTGACTATGCGCACAAGAGGTCAATGAGCGATTTCAGGCAGGAGTTTATCGATTTTGCGGTGGCCCGCGGCGTTCTGTGTTTCGGCGAATTCAAAACCAAGGCCGGACGGTTATCACCGTACTTTTTCAACGCCGGTCTGTTCAACGACGGCGAGACCTTGCGATTGCTCGGTCGATTCTACGCGAAGGCAATTTTGTCGACAGACACCGCGTTCGACGTGTTGTTTGGCCCTGCGTATAAAGGCATTCCCCTGGTGACAGCAACATCGATCGCTCTTGCCGGGTTTGGACGCAACCTTCCTTTTTGCTTCAATCGCAAGGAAACCAAAGATCACGGTGAAGGCGGCCTTACGGTAGGCGCGCCTCTCGTCGGCCGTGTCCTGATAGTCGATGACGTTATTTCCGCAGGGACATCGGTGCGCGAATCGGTCGAAATTATCAAAAGTGCCGGTGCCCAGCCCGCCGGGGTATTGATTGCGTTGGACCGGATGGAACGCGGTAGCGGTAAATTGTCCGCCACGCAGGAGGTTCAAGACCACTTCCGCATTCCAGTAATGAGCATAGCCACGCTCGACGATGTGGCGAATTTTTTGCAAGCGCGCGCACCTATGGCACAGCACCTTCAATCGATCCAGCGCTATCGCAAAGAGTATGGAGTGACTACATGAAATCGTTAAGCATCATTGCTTGTGTGATGACAGCGTTTCTAGCGCAGCAGGCCCATGCGCAGGATAAAAACGTCCGCATGTACAAGTGTGTGGATACCGATGGCAAGGTTTATTACTCCGACAAATTGAATCCGGACTGCGCCAAGCACACGGAAATGAACCGGCAGGGCGTGGTGGTCGAGAAGAAGGAAATACCAAAAACCGGGCAGCCGGCCAAAATGAATGCGCCGACAAAAACATCGCTGGAAATGGAACGGCGCGATAAGGCGCTGCTGGCGTCCTATACGAACGAGGAAGAAATCGATGCCGCACGCGACCGGACTCTGGTCACTCCCATCCAGGGGATGAAGACAATCGAAGCAAAACTGGAAAAAGCGAATCTGCACCTGAGCGAACTCAAGAAACAGGCCGATGCCCTTGCGTCGCAACAAAAAAAGCTTCCCGACCGTCTGCTGGAAGACGTCAGCGCAAGCCAGAAGGAAATCGCCAATCTGGAAGCGGATTTCGCGCAGCGCAAGGCCCAGTCGGATTCCATCCGCCTCAAGTACGAGGTGGAAAAAAAGCGTTTTCGTGAACTGAAAGGTTCAGAGCAGCCCAGCCAATAGCGCTTTAGCGCAATTTGGTCTTCAGGATTGCGTTGACCTGCGTGGGGTTAGCATTGCGCCTTGCCTTCATAATTTGCCCCACCAGCGCGTTGAAAGCTTTTTCCTTGCCGTTGCGGTAATCGGCTACCAGTTGTGCATGTGTTGCGATCACTTCATCGATGATTTTTTCAATCGCGCCGGAGTCGGAAATTTGCTTCAGCCCCTTCTTCTCGATGATCTCGTCAGCGGTCCCTTCCCCAGCCCACATGGCCGGAAGTACGATGCTCCCCGCTGCTGAATTTGAAATGCTTCCTTCCGCAACCCGAGCAGCTAGAGTTTTGAGAGAGTCTCGCGGCAATTTAGTATCTAGCTGGTCGAACTCTATGCTTTCTTGTTTCAACTTAGAACTGATCGGGCCCAAGAGCCAGTTGACAAGTAGAGAAGCTTCTTTGTCAGTTGATCCCTTTAGCAACGTAAGTGCGGATGATGAAATACTGCGACTGGCCGTTAGTTGCTCAACTTGTTGAACAGGGATTTTGTATTCAAGCAGCCGCTCTCGCTGCTTGTCGAGCTTTTCAGGCAACGACTGCCTTACTTGTTCAATCCACTCCTCGGAAATCATGACTGGCAACAAATCCGGATCCGGAAAATAACGATAGTCGTGCGCATCTTCCTTGGTGCGCATCATGCGTGTTTCACCTTTATCGGGATCGAACAGCACGGTGGCCTGTTGGATCTTGCCGCCGTCTTCCAGTGTTTCGATCTGCCACTTGATCTCGTACTCGATCGCCTGCTGCAGAAACCGGAAAGAATTGAGGTTCTTGATTTCACGGCGCGTGCCGAGGGGTGCACCGGGGCGTCGTACTGAAACATTGGCGTCACAGCGAAACGATCCTTCCTGCATGTTCCCATCACAGATTTCGATTTCTTCCACGACCCGCTTATGCAGAGCTTTCGCATACGCAACGGCTTCCGCCGCCGAACGCATAACGGGCTCCGAAACGATCTCCAGCAGGGGAGTCCCCGCGCGGTTAAGGTCGATACCACTCATGCCCTGAAAATCCTCATGCAAGGACTTTCCGGCGTCCTCTTCCAGATGCGCGCGAGTAAGTTGTATCTCGATTTGCCCGCGCGTCGGGGAATCAATGGGAATCTTCCCACCCTGCACGATTGGTATCTCGTACTGGCTGATCTGGTAACCCTTGGGTAAATCCGGATAGAAGTAATTCTTGCGCGCGAAGATTGAGCGCGTGTTAATGGTCCCCCCAATTGACAGCCCGAAGCGGATTGCCCGCTCAACAGCGCCCCGGTTCAATACCGGTAACGTGCCGGGCAGAGCGAGATCGATCACGCTGGCCTGTGTATTTGGAGGGGCGCCAAACTGCGTCGACGCATTCGAAAAAATCTTGGATCGGGTCGATAACTGCACATGCGTTTCCAATCCGATCACCACTTCCCAATTCATAGGCGGGTACCTAAATGCCTGGTGGCATGCGGCGATGCCAATCGGTTGCCTCCTGATACCGATGCGCCACGCCAAGCAACTTTGCCTCTTCGAAATAGTTTGCCATGAGTTGCAAGCCTACCGGACGGTTGTGGGCGCCGAAGCCGCATGGAAGACTCATGGCCGGGATACCGGCCAGGCTGCCCGGTATGGTGTAGAGGTCTGAAAGGTACATGGCAACCGGATCCGCGGCTTTTTCACCAAACCCAAACGCAACACTGGTCGTGACCGGACCTGCGATCACATCGCACGCGCGAAATGCTTGCTGGAATTCATCGGCGATGATCCGACGCACTTTTTGCGCCTGGATATAGTAAGCGTCATAGTATCCGTGCGACAGCACATAGGTGCCGATCAGGATGCGGCGCTGGGGTTCCGGACCGAAGCCTTCGGCGCGCGATTTCTTGATCATGTCATCGAGGTCCGCGTAGCGTTCGGCACGATGCCCGTACCGTATACCGTCAAACCGGCTCAGATTGGAGGAGCATTCCGCCGGTGCAATAACATAATAGACAGGAATTCCAAGCGCTGCGTTCGGCAGGGAAATGTCCACCAGGTTCGCGCCCAGCCGGGCGTATTCGGCTAATGCCTCGCGGACCGCTTTTTCGACATCGGGTTGCAAGCCGGCGTCGAAAAATTCTGCTGGCACACCGATGCGCAAACCCTTCACGTCGGATCGCAGGTCGCGGGTGTAGTCTTCCGCCGCGCGCTCAACACTCGTGGAATCCTTCGGATCGAAGCCAAGCATGCCGTTGAAGAGCAGCGCGGCGTCTTCGGCCGAGCAGGTCATGACTCCGGCCTGGTCCAGGCTGGAAGCGAATGCGATCATTCCCCAACGCGACGCGCGTCCATACGTGGGTTTGATGCCGGTAACCCCGGAGAAAGCGGCCGGCTCTCGTATCGAACCGCCAGTATCGGTAGCCGTGGCTGCAGGTGCTATCCGAGCTGCCACGGCCGCTGCCGAACCACCGGAACTGCCGCCCGGCACGGCGTTTTTGTCCCACGGGTTGAGTACGTTGCCATAGTGGCTGTTCTCGTTCGAAGAACCCATCGCAAACTCGTCGCAGTTGAGCTTGCCAAGGGTCACCATGCCGGCGCCAGCGAGGTTCTCTACGATCGTGGCATCGAACGGACTCATGTAGCCTTGCAGCATGCGAGACGAGGCGGTGGATGCAAAGTCTCGCGTGACGAAGATATCCTTGTGCGCGATCGGCACGCCCGTTAACGGGGTGGCATCGCCGCGGGCAATACGCGCGTCGGCCGCTTTCGCCTGCCCGAGCGTAACATCTGGACGCACGTCCAGAAACGCGTTCAGCGCTCTGTGCTGTTCGATGCGGTCGAGGTAGATCCTGGCTAGCTCAACAGCGGAAATTTGCTTGCTCAACAGTGCGCGGCTGAGCTCGGCCACCGATTTATCAAACATCCGTCGCGCCTATTCGATGACTTTTGGCACGAGAAAAAGACCGTCCTGGCTGGCGGGAGCGTTATTCATGACCAAGTCGCGGTCAGGGTGATCGCCAATCACGTCTGCCCGCAATCGCTGACTGCCCCCGAGAGGATGCGACATGGGCTCGATGCCGCTGGTATCCACTGCTTGCAGCTGCTCGATCAGCTTGAAAATTTCGTTCAGCTGTATGAGCGTCTGCTCGCTTTGCGCATCGCTAATTTCGATACGCGCCAGATGCGCGATGCGTCTGACGTCGCTGGAAGTGAGTGCCATTGAACGAAGCTATTTAAGTCGCGCGACGCGCGGATTTGCGGTCCAATCCCGGATTTTGTCGTTCATGCGAGACATCACCGGATGACCCCGGTTTTTATTAACTGCAGCAGAACGATAGGGTATCATACGGCATTCATTTTTCCGCACCGCGGCAAACTTCGGATCCCCTCATGTTCGGATTTTTAAACGGTTACTTCTCGAACGATCTCGCAATCGATCTCGGCACTGCAAACACTCTGATCTATGTTCGCGGCAAGGGTATCGTGCTGAATGAACCTTCGGTCGTGGCAATTCGGCAAGAAGGCGGACCGAACGGCAAGAAAGTGATCCAGGAAGTGGGCCTGGCGGCAAAACAGATGCTTGGTCGGACCCCGGGCAATATCACAGCGATACGCCCGATGAAAGACGGCGTCATAGCCGATTTCACCGTGACCGAACAGATGCTCAAACAGTTCATCAAAAAAGTTCACGACTCACGCCTGTTTTCCCCCAGTCCGCGCATCGTTATCTGCGTCCCGTGCGGCTCCACTCAGGTGGAGCGGCGCGCGATCCGTGAATCCGCCTATGGAGCGGGTGCGCGCAAGGTTGAGCTCATCGAGGAACCGATGGCAGCCGCAATCGGAGCGGGGCTGCCAGTGGAAGAGGCCACCGGTTCAATGGTGGTCGATATCGGCGGTGGCACCACCGAGGTAGGCGTGATCTCGCTGGGGGGCATTGTTTATTCCGGTTCCGTGCGGGTGGGCGGCGACAAGTTCGACGAAGCCATCATTAACTACATCCGGCGCAATTACGGCATGTTGATCGGCGAAACAACGGCCGAAGAAATCAAAAAGGAGATCGGCTCTGCTTTCCCGGGCTCGGAAGTCCGTGAGAAGGAAGTCAAGGGGCGAAACCTGGCCGAGGGCATCCCGCGCAGTTTTACGATTTCCAGCAATGAAATTCTCGAAGCGCTGACCGATCCGCTCAACAGCATCGTCAGCGCCGTGAAGTCGGCCCTTGAGCAGACGCCGCCAGAATTGGGTGCCGACATCGCCGAGAAAGGCATGGTACTCACGGGCGGCGGCGCGCTGCTGCGAGACATCGACCGCTTGCTAATGGAAGAAACCGGTTTGCCTGTCATCGTTGCCGACGACCCCTTGACCTGCGTGGTCCGCGGCTCCGGACGCGCGCTGGAAAAAGTCGACAAACTGGCCACCATATTCACCAACGATTGACAAAACGCGGGGGATCCGGGTGTTAGGCGAGCGGAGTCAGCGAACGGTCATCTGTCCTCGATACCGCGACCCGCGCCTGGCATAGCGAAAAGAGTGCCCACCGCCAGCTAGATGCAATCCTCGCCACCGCCTTTTTTCAAACGAGGCCCCAGCCTATTTGCCCGCCTCGGTTTTTTCACGCTGCTGTCTCTTACGTTGCTCTACGCCGATGACCGCTTCCATTACATGGAAGCCGCGCGCAAGGTCATCGCGGTCATCTTGTATCCACTGCAGGAATTGGCCGATTCGCCCGGACAAGCGGCCCTGCGCATCAGTAATTTTTTCGTTTCGCAATCGTACCTGCAGCACGAGAATGATCGACTCGCGCACGATAATTTTTTGCATGCCGGTCAATTACAGTCCCAGCAGGCCCTGATCGCCGAGAACCAGCATTTGCGCGAGCTGCTGGAGATCCAGGAACGTGCCGAGCAAACATCGATGGCTGCTGAGATTCTTTATGTCGGCCGCGACGCTTTCAGCCGAAAGATCATCATCGACAAGGGATCCTCCCACGGCATCGAGGAAGGTGCCGCGGTGGTGGACGACACCGGGCTGATCGGTCAGGTGACGCGCGCATTCCCGTGGACCGCGGAAGTGGCACTAGTGAGCGACCGCGAGCAAGTGGTGCCCGTGCAAGTCGTTCGCAACGGATTGCGTGCTGCCGTATTCGGCATAGGGTACGACGGTGCACTGGATCTGCGGTTCATGCCGGTCAATACCGATGTGGAAAATGGAGACCTGCTGGTGACGTCCGGCATTGACGGCGTGTACCCGCCCGGGCTGCCGGTCGCGGTGGTTTCGAACATCGAGCGAAACGCTGCCTATCCATTTGCCAAGATAACCTGCACGCCAGCGGCCGGCGCAAACAGAAACCGCCAGGTCCTGGTGATGTCAAGGCTGGCGCCGCTCCCCGATTATCCGATCGCACCCGAGGCCAAAAAAGCCAAGGGGAAAAAAGCGAGAAAAGGCGGATGATGCGCGCGCCGATGTTCGGCAAGCTCAGCGCCAGCGAAGAAATTCTTCTGCCCGTCAAGCCGGCGTACCTGATGGTTACGCTGTTCAGCGCGCTGATGATCAATTTGTTGCCGCTGACAGGATGGGTGCTTGCATTGCGGCCCGATTGCGTTGCTCTGGTATTGCTCTACTGGGGCATCTACCAGCCTCGCAAAATTGGATTCCTGCCGGCGTGGCTGCTGGGCCTGGCGATGGACGTCGCAGACGGCAGTCTGTTCGGGCAACACGCGCTTGCCTACTCGGTAATGATGTTTGCCGCCATCGCACTGCACCGAAGAGTATCCATGTTCGACATGCGCCACCAGATGCTGCATGTACTGCCGCTGCTGCTCATCACGCAACTCATCGTGCTCGGGGTTCGCCAGGCGGCCGGTGATGCGTTTCCCGGCTGGTGGTATTTCGTGTCGAGCATTACCGGGGCGCTGCTGTGGCCCGCGATGGACATGCTGCTGAAAATCCCGCTGCGCCAGCGAACCGATCCGGACGAAGCGTGAGCCGCTGCAGCACAGTTTCTTCCCGACACGTACCCTCGCAATGAACCGTGCCGTCGAGCTGCGCGACAACCAGCGCGAACTCTACTACTTTCAACTAAGGCTTGCGATTGCGGGTGGCGCAGTCTTGTTCGCGTTCTTTGTGCTGGCTGTGCGCTTCTTCTATGTGCAGGTCATTCAGCATGAGTACTATCACACGCTCGCGGAGCAAAACCGTATCTTCATTGTTCCTGTCGTGCCGAACCGCGGCTTGATCCTGGACCGCAACGGGGTCGTCCTGGCGCACAACTTCGCCGCTTATACGCTGGAGATTACGCCTTCACTGGTGCGTGATCTCGAGACAACGATTGCCGATTTGTCCGCCCTGGTCGAAATCACGCCAAAGGACCGTAAACGCTTTCAGAAATTGCTAGATGAGGGCCACGATCTTGCCAGCATCCCGATCCGCACGCGTCTGAACGATGAGGAAGTGGC
>Ga0134122_10002534_pt1 | contig 13494 bp, 10 predicted proteins | sample KB302_FD_96461 | JGI IMG/M metagenome (GOLD analysis project Ga0134122, IMG submission 96461) | Terrestrial soil microbial communities without Nitrogen fertilizer from Kellogg Biological Station, Michigan, USA - KB3-0-2 | ecosystem: Environmental > Terrestrial > Soil > Unclassified ... | reverse complement strand
GGGGCCCATGGCCGGCAAGCTCCTCGCGGAGCTCATTCACTCGGGACGTCCGGCCGCCGTGCTGGCCGAGGCCGATCCCGCGCGCTGTGTCCTCGAGCGTCACTAACCGCCCGTCACCGGAGGCCCCATGAAGCATCTCGCTCTCGCCGCGCTGCTCGTGCTGTTGGCTGCCGTTCCCGTCCCCGCGCAGCAGGAGACACCGCGCATGGGCGGCGTGCTGAAGGTCGCCGCCATCGGCGAGCCGCCCACGCTGGACATCGCGATGTCCACCGCCACCCAGGTCTACGAGATCATGTGGCACGCGAGCGAGTCGCTCTTCACCTACGACAAGAGCTTCAGCCCGATTCCGATGCTGGCCGAGGGCTACACCCTCGACAACAAGGGGCTGCGCTACACGGTCACGCTCCGGCGCGGCGTGAAGTTCCACAACGGCAAGGAGATGACCTCGGCCGACGTGGTGCCCTCGCTCAAGCGGTGGTCCAAGCTCGCCTCCGTGGGCAGGGTCCTGGCCAAGTCCATCGAGTCGATCGAGGCCAAGGACGCCTACACGGTGCTGATCCACATGAACCAGCCGTCGGGCTCACTCATCTATGGCCTGTCGGAGCCGCACGCCTCCGTCTATCCCAAGGAGACGCTGGAGGCGGCCGGCGAGGGCACGCTGAAGGACTTCATCGGCACCGGGCCGTACCGGTTCGTCGAGCACAAGTCGGATCGCCACATCAAGTTCGTGCGCTTCAACGACTACAGCGCGCGCACCGATCCGCCCAACGGCTTCGGCGGCAAGAAGACGGCGTACTTCGACGAGATCCTCTTCCTGCCGGTGTCCGACACCGCCGTGCGGCTGGCCGGCGTGGAGACGGGCGAGTATCACCACGCGATGTTCGTGAAGCAGGACGCCTACGAGCGGATCAAGTCGCTGCCGCAGATGGACTCCCGCATCGTGAAGCCGCGCGGGTGGGCGGTGGCCGTGCTCAACCACAAGGCTGGGGTGATGACCAACAAGAAGGTCCGCCAGGCCCTGCAGGCGGCGCTCGACATGGAGCCCATCGCGGTCGCCGGCTTCGGCTTCAAGGAGTTCTACCGCCTCGACCCCGGCCTCTTCTTTCCCGAGCAGCCGTGGCACTCGACGGTGAGCGCGCCCCTCTACAACCAGAAGGACAAGGCCAAGGCCCAGCGGCTGCTGCAGGAGGCCGGTTACGCCAAGCAGCCGGTCCGGTGGATGGCGACGAAGGAATACGAGTTCATGTACAAGAACGCCCTCGTCGCCAAGCAGCAAATGGAGCAGGCGGGCTTCGTCGTCGATCTCCAGGTGGTCGACTGGGCGACGCAGAACCAGCGGCAGGACAAGGCCGAGCTGTGGGACGTGTTCTCCACCGGGTTCGTGTTCTCGGCCGACCCGGCCCTGCACGTGGCGCTGCGCTGCACCTTCGCCGGCTGGTGGTGCAACGAGGAGAAGGAGCGGCTGATGACCGAGATGCGCGGCGAGAGCGATCCCAAGAAGCGCAAGGCGATCATCGAGCGCGTGCAGGCCATCTACTACGAGGACGTCGGCACCGTGAAGATCGCCGACTACTTCACGCTGGACGCCGCGCGCCGCGAGCTGCGCGGGCCCTTCCGCACCGCGCCGCGCATGTACTTCTGGAACTCGTGGCTGGCCAAGTGATGCGGACCGAGAAGCGCCCGGTTCACGCCGCCCGCGGGATGGTCGTCACCAATCATCCCCTCGCCTCCGCCGCCGGCGCCGAGATTCTGGCCGGCGGCGGCAACGCGGTCGACGCCGCGGTGGCCGCGCTGTTCGCGCTCAGCGTGGTGGAGCCCATGATGGTCGGCATCTTCGGCGCCGGCCACGCGCAGATCTTCACGGCCGGCGGCCTGCACACGGTCATCGACGGCTACACCACCGCGCCGGCCGCGGCGCGGCCCGACATGTACCGGCCCCTGTCCGACACCTGGCCCGACTACATGGAGGCGCGCGACCGTGAGAACAGCGTGGGCCTGCGCTCGGTCGGTGTGCCGGGCACGCTGGCCGGCTGGTGCGAGATGCTCCAGCGCTTCGGCACCGTCGATCTCGCCACCGCGATGCAGCCGGCCATCCGCCACGCCGAGCGCGGCTTCCGCGTGACGGGGTACCTGGCCGAGTGCCTCGGCGAAGCCGCGCCCGACCTGGCGCGCTTCGAGGCGAGCGCCCGAGTCTTCCTCCCCGGCGGCTCGCCGGTGCGCGCGGGCGAGCGCCTCGTGCAGGCGGAGTACGCCGAGACGCTGCGGACGATCGCGGCCGAGGGGCCGGCCGCCCTGTACGGCGGCGCCGTCGGCCGCCGGGTCGCCGCGCACATGGCGCAGGCCGGCGGCCTCATCACGCTTGACGATCTCACGCGCTACCGCACCATCGAGCGCGCGCCGGTGCGCGGCACCTACCGCGGCTTCACCATCTGCGGCTGCCCGCCGCCGACCGGGGGCGGCATCCACCTGATCCAGATGCTCAACATCCTCGAGGGCGTGGACGTGAAGGGCCTCGGGTTCGGCACCGTGGACGGCATCCACCTGCTGGCCGAAGCGCTCAAGATCGCCTTCACCGACCGTAACGCCGCCACCGGCGACCCCGCCTTCATCGACGTGCCGGTGGCGCGGCTGATCGACAAGGGCTACGCGCAGACGCGGCGCGCGGAGATCGACATGGGCAAGGCCAGGACGTATGGCGCCGGGGTGCCGGCCGGCTCGGGCCATACCACGCACCTCACCGTCGCCGACGCGGACGGCACCGTCGTGGCCGCGACGCAGACGATCAACAGCCTCTTCGGCTCGCGCGCGATGGCGCCGGGCACCGGCATGCTGCTCAACAACACGATGTGGCTCTTCGACCCGCACCCCGGGCACGCGCTGTCGGTGGCGCCGGGCAAGCGCATGACCAGCTCGATGGCGCCGACGCTCGTGCTGCGCGACGGCCGACCCTCGATGGCGCTCGGCCTGCCGGGCGGCGCGCGCATCTTCCCGTCCGTGCTGCAGGCCCTCGTGAACGTGATCGACCACGGCATGACGCTGCAGGAAGCCGTGGAGGCCCCGCGCGTCTGGACGCAGGGCCAGGAGCTGGAGGTCGAGGAGGCGATTGCCGAATCCGTGCGCGATGGTCTCCGCGCGCGCGGCCACCACGTGACGCCGGTCGCGCACGTCGCGGGCGGCATGGGCGCCATCGCCTTCGACGGCGACGGCGGTCTCACCGGGGCCTCGTGCTGGCGCGCTGACGGCACGCCGATCGGCATCGGCGGCGGCTACGCCCGGCCGGGCATCCGCTTCTGGCCTGGGCGGAGGCAGTGATGTCGCGCTACTTCTGCCACGACCACCCCGACACACTGGCGCTGGAGACGCGTGCGACCGACGCGCGGCCCGGCGCCGTCGTGCTCGAGCGGTCGCCGTTCCATCCGGGCGGCGGCGGTCAGCTCACCGACCGGGGCGTGCTGCGCTGGAGCGGCGGCGAGACCGGCGTGACGGCCATCGAGGCCGAGGGCGGGCGCCTCTGGCACCTGCTGGCCGAGCCCGTCGAGATCGCGGGCACGGTGCAGGCCGTCGTCGACGCCGACTTTCGCGCGATGATGACGCAGCTCCACACCGACACCCACATCCTGAACGCGCTCGTCTTCCAGAAGTTCGCGGGCGCCCTCGTCACCGGCGCCCAGCTCAACGCGGATGCGACCGCGCGGATGGACTTCGACCTGCCCGACGCGGACAACGATCGCCTGCGTGCGCTGGAGCCGGAGATCAACGACGTGATCCGTCAGGACCTGGCGCTGCGTTACGACTGGGTGGCCGCCGACGCGCTCACCGCCGAGGCGGGGCTCGTGCGTTGCCGCTCGGTGGCGCCGCCGCCGGCCAGCGATGGCACCGTGCGGATCGTGGAGATCATCGGCCTCGACCGTCAGGCCTGCGGCGGCACGCACCTGCCGTCGACGGGTCAGTCGCGCCCGGTGCGTATCTTGAAAATCGACAACAAGGGGCGCCACAACCGCCGGGTGAAGATCGGCCTGGCCACGTAAGCGCGGCCGATGACGCTGCGGATCGGCCTCCTCGCGCTCGTTGTCGCCATGACCGGATGCGCGGCCCGGCCCGTTGTCACCGCCGGGAGGCCGGCGAGCCCCGCGCCGCACGGTGCGCCCACCCGCTTCGAGCAGGAACTGACGACCACGATCGACTCCGACACGCTCACCCGCGTCCCCGAGCGTAACGCTATCCTCTTCACCGGCGGCGTGGTGGTTCGGCAGAAGAAGTGGGTCTTGCACGCCGACCGGCTCGAGCTCGTCTTCACCGAGACCCGCGACGGCATTCTATCCATGGAAGCGGCCGGGAAGGTTCGTGTGGTCACGCGCGACTGTGCGTGGGCCACGGCCCGGCGGGCGGAGTATTACGGTCCGCGCAGGGTGATCCATCTCAGCGGCGACGTCCAGGTCTCGCGGTGGTCAGTCCCGCCTCGCTTCAAGTCGTACATGATCGAGGTCGACCAGATTCGGCCGGCACGGCGGCCCTACGACGACGAGAAGCCAGGGAAGCGGCGCGAGCTACTTGTGCTGGGAGACCGCGACGGCGGCGGCGACACCGAGGCCGATATCTAGTCCCGCTCGAGCGCGGCCAGCGCGTCGCCGACGAAGTACTCGAAGTGCGGCGCCTGCCCGATCCGGTGCTCGGCGATCTCCAGCAGCACGACGTCCGTCTCCGCGAGCTTGGCGCGCCAGCGCATGGCCGCGCGGTCCGGCTTCTCGCTGTGCCGGTCGGGCCAGCGCTGATATAGCGTCTCGTAATAAAAATAGTTCTCGACCCGGCGGAACAGCCGGCACTCGTTGATCGGATCGAGCACCTGGAACACGAAGCTGCCGCCCACGCTGACCAGGCTGCGCGCGCGGCCCTGCGCCGTCGGCCGGCAGACGCGTGCCCACGCCGCCACCTGGTAGTCATCCGGTGTGACGAACAGCTTCAGCAGGTCGGCGAGATCGCGGTCCGTGCGCTCGGGCCGCGCATTCCAGCGCACGTCGCGGACCTCCACGCCGCCGAGGTCGACGCCGCCGAGCCGCTCGACCTCGCGCATCACGTGGCCGGCCACGCGCACGCCGACCAGCCGGCTCCAGTGCGTGCCGCCTCGGGGAAAGGGCGGGCGCGGATCCTCGGCCTTCATCGCCGCCACCAGCGCGTGCCCGTCGATGAGCGGGACGCGATGCTCCCGCAGCAGCTCGACGAAGCGGCGCCGGCGCCCGTCGGCATCGCGCGGCGGCGGGCACACGCCGGCGGGCAGGTGCTCCGTCATCACCGAGGCCTTGTTGGGCGTGACGAGGACCAGCAGGACCTTGCCCTCCTTCGCGAGATGGGAGTGCAGCGCGCCGGCGCGGGCCGCCACCTCGGCGAGGGCCGCCGCCGGCGCCGGCTCGTCGGCGCCGCACCAGGCCGCGACGTACTCGCGCTCGTACAGCGCGCCGGCGCGGCCGATCACGATCGAGCGGTCGTACATGTGCGACTTCGCAAACACGTCGTAGTAGACCTGGTTGGTCAGCGGGATCACCCAGCCGCGCGGCTCCACGACCGCGGCAAACCAGCGGTCGAAGCGGCGCTGGAAATCGCCGCTCGCCCACCCCGCAAGCGTCCACGACGGCCGCAGGGGGTAGACGAAATTGCCGAGCTTCGGCGACGCGAGCCACGCGCGCCCGAACGGATCGTCCTGCACGAGCAGGGTGAGCACGAGCGGCGCGCCGATCACCAGCAGCATCAGCGCGAGCACGAGGGCCCGGGCCGCGCGCACCACCATCAGAAGCGGAAGTAGAGGAAGGGGTTATACGTGACCGTCATCGCCTTGCCGGCGGCCAGCAGGAGCAAGGGCAGCGCCGCGGCCATGCGGGCGAGCGGCCGTGGGCGCAGCGTCGCGGCGCGCGGGCGCAGCGCCGGGAGCGCGCAGATCAGCAGCCCGGCCGCCAGCGTCCACCACTGGTCCGGCGTGATGATGGCAAAGCGCGCCGGCAGGCCGGGGCGCGCCATGGCCGCCAGGTAGCGCGCGGCGGCGACGAGGTCCGGCGCGCGGAAGAGCACCCAGCCGACGGTGACCGCCGTGAACGTGAGCAGCGCCCCGAGTGCGCGCGGCAGCCGCGCCAGCGCGCGGCCGAGGAAGAGCCGCTCGAGGGTGAGGAAGAATCCCTGGTAGGCGCCCCACACGACGAACGTCCACGCGGCGCCGTGCCACAGCCCCGAGACGAGGAAGCAGATCCACAGATTGACGTAGAGGCGCAGCGGGCCGACGCGGTTGCCGCCGAGCGGCAGGTAGAGATAGTCACGGATCCACGTCGAGAGCGAGATGTGCCACCGGCGCCAGAACTCGCCGAAGCCGACCGCGAGGTACGGCCGGTCGAAGTTCTCCATGAGCCGGAAGCCCAGGACGCGCGCCAGGCCGATCGCCATGTCGGAGTAGCCCGAGAAGTCGAAGTAGATCTGCAGGCTGAACGCGACGGCGCCGAGCCAGGCCAGCCGGAAGCCGGGCGGGCCGGCGTCGGGGGCGAAGGCGAGGTCGGCGACTTCCGCCATCGTGTCGGCGATCAGCACCTTCTTGGCGAGGCCGAACACGAAGCGCGTGAAGCCCTCGGTCCAGTCCTCGAAGCGGCGCGAGCGCGCGGCCAGCTGCCCGGCGATGTCGTGATACTTCACGATCGGCCCGGCCAGGAGCTTCGGGAACAGGAAGACGTACAGCAGGTAATCGCGCAGGCGGCGCGCCGGCGACCCCACGCCGCGATAGACGTCCACGATGTACGTGATCTTCTCGAACACGATGAACGACACGCCGATGGGCAGCGCGATGGCGAACATCGGCGGGAGCGTGACGCCGAGCGTGGCCGCGGCCAGCGAGCGGCCGACGCCGGCGGCGAAGGTGGCGTACTTGAAGTACGCGAGCAGGCCGAGGTTGGCGGCCACGCCGGCCGCGACGAGCCGGCGGCGGCGGCGCACGTCGGCGGTGGCCGCCATGAGGCGGACGATGCCGAGGTCGAGCAGAGCGGAGCCGAGCGCGAACACCACGAAGATCGGCTCGCCCCACGCGTAGAACAGGATGCTGGCGACGAGGAGCACGCCGTTGGTGAAGCGCGCGGGCAGCAACGCGTACAGCGCGAGCACGGCCGGCAGGAAGCCGAAGAGGAACAGCGGTGAGGTGAAGACCACCTCTTACTTGCGCGAGTGGCCCGCGAAGGCGGCGGCGACACCGAGACCGATGTACATCCCGCCCGAGACCCACCGCTCGCTCGCCAGGAAGCGCGGGCTGGCGCGCAGCCAGCGGGCGGCGGTCCCGGCGCCCACCGCATAGAGCCCGTCGGTCACCAGCCCCAACCCGACGAAGATCAGGCCGAGCACGAGGATCTGCACGCCCATCCGGCCGCGGCTGACGTCGGCGAACTGCGGCAGGAACGCCAGGAAGAAGAGCCCGGTCTTGGGGTTGAGCAGGTTGACGACGAAGCCGTCCACGAACGCACGCCGCAGCCGCACCGCGGCCGGCCGCTCGGCGGTCAGCGTCGAGCGATCGAGCAGCCGGCGCACGCCGAGGTAGACGAGATACGCGGCGCCGAGGTACTTCACGACGCTGAACGCGACGGCCGAGGCCATCAGCAGCGCGGAGAGACCCGCCGCGGCGGCGGCGATGTGGACGAGCGTGCCGGCGTGCACGCCCAGCATCGACACCAGCCCGGCGCGCCGGCCCTGGTCCATGCTGCGCGTCACGATGTACAGGACGGCGGGGCCCGGCGTGATCAGGAGCAGCAGCGCCGCGGCGACGAAGAACCCGAGGCCGGCCAGCGGCGGCATGGCGTCAGTGGGCGTTCGCGCGGGCGACGCCGGGCGCATCGCCCCCCACGCTGCGGCGGAGCACGCGCAGCAGCGGCAGGCAGAGCAGCAGCGCCACGCTCACGCCGAGCAGCAGCCAGCCGAACGACACGTAGCGCGCCAGCGCCGTCTCCGCGAACGTGGTGCCGATCGTCCCGATCGAGTACGCCATGTTGAAGATGGCGTACACGGAGGCGTAGGCGCCGGTATGGCCGCGGTCCACCACGTTGGCCAGCTCGTCCAGCGTGGGGTTCATCAGGAAGCCGAAGGCGATGTCCACCAGGACGAGTACCACGCCGGCCATGACGATCGTACGGGGCACGACCAGCAGCGGCAGCGTGGCCGCCATGGCGACGATGCCGAACGTCATCGTGGGCCAGGGGCCGAAGCGGTCCACGACCTTGCCGACGAGCGGGGCGCTGAGGCCGTAGGCCAGCGACGAGATCGTGAACAGCAGGCCCACGGCCGCCGGGGTCGCGCCCAGCACACGCTCGAGGTGGCTGGGAAAGAGCGGTTCCAGCAGGCTCCAGCCGATCGAGGAGAGCACCACCACGACCGCGGCCGCCTGTACCGAGCGGTCGCGGAGCAGCGCCCCGAGCCGCGACGGCGCCGCACTGGCCTGCGCGCGATCGGTGAGGATCGTGAACCGCAGCACGCCGTCGATGACCAGCGCGGCGCCGGCCACCAGCAGCGGCAGCGCGTGGCCGCCCGCCTGCAAGAGCACGCCGCCGGTGACAGGCCCCACCAGCAAGCCCCCGGTGCTCCCCATCATCGCCACGCCGAGCTTCTCCGCGCGATGCTCCGTGAAGTGCTCGGCGACGAGGGCCAGGCCCGTCGTCCACGTCGCCGCCGCGGCCACGCCCTGCAGCAGGCGCGCGAGCAGCGTCAGTCCCACACCGCCCGACAGGGCGAACAGCACGGTGGCGAGCGCCTGGGCGGCGAAGCCCCAGAGCATCGGCTTGCGCCGCCCGACCTTGTCGGAGAGCACGCCGAAGATCGGGGTCGACGCGAGCACGCCGAGCGCGTAGACGCCGTACATGATGCCTAGCATGGTGTCGCCGCCGGCGCCGGCGCCCAGGGGCACGAGCACGCCGTAGAGGAAGCCGTCGGTGAAGAGCGCGACGGTGACGGTGACGAGCGTGGCGACCGGAGTCCCGCGCACCCGGCGAGGATAGCACCCGCTCGGGCCGCTTCGGAAGTTTGCTAAGATGCGTGAGCTTCGAAGGGGAGAGGCCATGAGTGAGCCGTCGATCGTCAGAAAGTCCTACGAGCCTGAGGGCGCCGCGAACCCGACGAGCCAGCCGTGCGTGATGCTGATCTTCGGCGCGTCCGGCGACCTCACCAAGCGCCTGCTCGTTCCCGCGCTCTACAACCTGGCCTGCGACGGCCTGCTCTCCGATAAGTTCGCGGTGCTGGGCGCCGCCATGGACGATCTCACCACCGAGTCGTTCCGGGCGCGCATGAACGACGACATCAAGAAGTTCCACACCCGCCACACCTTCGACCCGAAAGCGTGGGCGGACCTCGTCAGCCGCTTCAACTACTTTCCGGCCGGCTTCGCCGACGACAACGCGTTCGCCAAGCTGAAGACCGAGGTGGCGCGGCTGGACAAGGAGTATCAGTGCGGGGGCAACGTCCTCTTCTATTTCGCGACGGCCCCGCGGTTCTTCGGCTTGCTCTGCGAGAAGCTGCACAAGCACGGCTTCAAGGACGGCCCCGGCTGGAAGCGCATCATCGTGGAGAAGCCCTTCGGGACCGACCTGGCCTCCGCCCTCAAGCTGAACGAGGACGTGCTGGCCCACTGGCACGAGGACCAGATCTACCGGGTCGATCACTACCTGGGCAAGGAGACGGTCCAGAACCTCCTGGCCTTCCGCTTCAGCAACGGGATGTTCGAGCCGCTGTGGAACAAGCACTTCATCGACAACATCCAGTTCAACGTCTCCGAGGCCGTCGACGTCGAGGGCCGCGGCGGCTACTATGACACCTCCGGCGTGCTGCGCGACATGATGCAGAACCACATGTTCCAGATGCTGGCCTATCTCTGCATGGAGGTTCCGGGCTCCTTCGAGTCCAACGCCATCCGCAACGAGAAGGCCAAGCTGCTGGAGGCGGTGCGCGTCTACACGCCCGACGAGGTCGCGCGCTACGTGGTGCGCGGCCAGTACGGGCCCGAGCTCGATGACAAGGGCAAGGTCGTGAAGCCCGGCTACCGGCAGGAGAAGGACGTCGACCCGCAGTCGAAGACGGAGACGTTCGCCGCCGCGCGCTTCCACATCGACAACTGGCGCTGGGAGGGCGTGCCGATCTACCTGCGCTCCGGGAAGGCGCTCTGGAAGCGCGGGACCGAGATCATCGTGGAGTTCAAGAAGGCCCCACAAGTGTTGTTCCGCAACACCTCGGTGAAGGAGATCGGGGCCAACCGCCTCATCTTCCACATCCAGCCGTACCAGGGCATCGAGGTGCAGTTCCACGCCAAGATCCCCGGCCCGACGCTGCAGCTGCAGCCGGTCAACATGCGCTTCGGCTACGGCGACGCCTTCAAGGCCTCGCGCTACACCGGCTACGAGGTGATGATCTACTCGTGCTCCCACGGCGACGCCACGCTGTTCTCGCGCGGCGACCTCGTGGAGGCCGCCTGGCGGGTGGCGCAGCCGATGATGGACTACTGGAAGGCCGCCCCCGCCGACTTCCCGAACTATGCGCGCGGCTCGTGGGGCCCGACGGCGGCCGAGGACCTCATCGGCAAGGACGGGCGCCGCTGGTTCGAGCTGCTCACCGACGACGTGCTGAACAAGATCGAGATCTTCAAGGACGGCGATCCGCTCTTCCTCTCGCAGGTGATCCTGGCCCTGCGGCCGGAAGTGCTGGCGCCCGGCGAAGTGATCATGCGCAAGGGCGACATCGGGCAGGACGCCTACGTGGTGGTCCGCGGCCAGGTGGAGATCGTCGACGACCACGGCGTCGTGCTGAAGACGCTGAAGGACGGCGACGTGTTCGGCGAGCTCGCCCTGCTGATCCACACCCCGCGCACCGCCACCGTCCGCGCCAAGAGCAGCTGCGATCTGATGGCGCTGGACAAGGCGAGCTTCGCGCGCATCCTGCGGGACCATCCGCAGTTCGCCGCCCGGGTGGCCAAGATCGCCAAGGAGCGCTACGATCTCGACATCGCCACCGACGTCCTCATGGGGGTAGCTGCCCGCGCCTGACGCGCCACCCTGCATCGTCGCACCGACCCGACGCATCACGAGGTGACACATGAGCCATCGCGTTCTCCGGCCGCTCGCCGCCTCTCTCCTCCTGCTGGTCGCCGCCGCGCTCGCGCCCTCGCCGGCCGCCGCCGCCGACGGCCAGCTCACCTGGGCCGTGCACATCACGCTGGCCCCGACCTGGTTCGACCCGGCCGAGACGCCGGGCCTGATCACGCCGTACATGCTCATGTACGCGCTGCACGACGCGCTCGTGAAGCCGATGCCGGGCCAGGCCTCGGCCCCGAGCCTGGCCGAGGCGTGGAGCGGCTCGCCCGACGGGCTCGTGTACGACTTCACGCTGCGCAAGGGGCCCCGCTTCCACAACGGTGAGCCGGTGACGGCCGAGGACGTGAAGTTCTCGCTCGAGCGCTATCGCGGCGCCGCCCACAAGACGCTCAAGGCCAACGTGGCCGCGGTGGAGACCCCCAACGCGCGCCACGTGCGCGTGCGCCTCAAGAAGCCGTGGCCGGACTTCATGACGTTCTACACGAGCGCGACCGGGGCCGGCTGGATCGTCCCGAAGAAGTACGTCGAGCAGGTCGGCGACGAGGGCTTCAAGAAGGCGCCGATCGGCGCCGGGCCCTACAAGTTCGTCTCGTTCAACCCGGGCGTCGAGCTCGTGCTGGAGGCCTTCGACCAGTACTGGCGCAAGCCGCCCGCCGTGAAGCGCCTGGTGTTCCGCGTGATTCCCGACGAGGCCACGCGGCTGGCCGCGCTCAAGCGCGGCGAGGTGGACATCGCCTACTCCATCCGCGGCGAGCTGGCCGAGGAAGTCCAGCGCACGCCCGGGCTCGCGCTGAAGCCCACCGTGATCCAGTCGCCCTTCTGGCTGTACTTCGCCGACCAGTGGGACCCGAAGTCGCCGTGGCACGACAAGCGCGTGCGGCAGGCGGCGAGCGTGACCATCGACCGCAAGGGCGCCAACCAGGCGCTGACCCTCGGCCACTCGCCGATCACGGGGAGCGTGATTCCTGTCGGCTTCGAGTTCTTCTGGCAGCCGCCGGTGCCCGGCCACGATCCGGCCCGCGCCAAGAAGCTGATGGCCGAGGCCGGCTATCCGAACGGCTTCGACGCCGGTCAGTACTTCTGTGACGTGGCCTACGCCAACCTGGGCGAGTCGGTCGTGAACGATCTCCGCGGCGTCGGCATTCGCCTCCAGATGCGTCCGCTGGAGCGCGCCGCGTTCTGGCAGGGCTACGCCGACAAGAAGTACAAGAACGTCATCCAGACGGCCAGCGGCGCCTTCGGCAACGCCGCCACGCGGCTCGAGAACTTCGTGGTCACCGGCGGCACCTACGTGTACGGGACGTACCCTGACCTCGACGGGCTCTTCCAGGAGCAGGCGGCCGAGCTCGACCGCAAGAAGCGCGAGGCGATCCTGGTCAAGATCCAGCAGCTCGTGCACGACAAGGCGATGTTCGCGCCCATCTGGCAGCTCGCGTTTCTCAACGCGGTCGGTCCCCGCGTAGAGGAATCCGGCCTCGGCCTCATCGGCGGCCATGCCTACTCGGCGCCCTACGAGGACCTGAAGCTCAAGGCCCGGTGAGGCTGACCCGGCGTGCCGTCCTTCGCCTGATGGCCGCGGCAGCAGCAGCGGGCGCCGGGCCGGGCCGCGCGAGCGCAGCGTCCACGCTGCTCCAGCGCCCGATTCCGTCTAGCGGCGAGGCGATCCCCGCGATCGGCCTCGGCACCTGGCGGACGTTCGACGTGGGCTCCGGCGCCGACGTGCGCGCCCCGCTCAAAGACGTGCTGCAGAAGTTCGTCGAGCTCGGCGGCCGCGTCCTCGACTCCTCGCCGATGTACGGGACGGCCGAGTCGGTGGCCGGCGATCTCGCCGGCGGGGCGCACCTGACCGACAAGCTCTTCTGGGCCACCAAGGTGTGGACCAGCGGTGCCGCCGCGGGTGTCACGCAGATGGAGCAGTCGCTGGCGCGGCTGCGCGTCAAGCGGCTGGACCTGATGCAGATCCACAACCTGCTCGACTGGCGCACGCATCTGAAGACGCTGCGGGAGTGGAAGACGGCCGGCCGCGTGCGCTACATCGGCGTCACCCACTACACCGCCGGCGCCTACGACGAGCTCGAGCGCGTGCTGCGCGCCGAGCCGCTGGACTTCGTGCAGGTGAACTACTCGATCGGCGAGCGCGAGGCCGAGCGTCGCATCCTGCCGCTGGCGCGCGAGCGCGGCGTCGCCGTGCTCGTGAACCGCCCATTCTCCGAGGGCGGCCTCTTCCAGCGCGTTCGCGGTCAGGCGCTGCCGGCCTGGGCCGCGGAGCTCGGCTGCGAGAGCTGGGCGCAGTTGTTCCTGAAGTGGATCCTCGCCCACCCGGCGGTGACCTGCGTGATCCCCGGCACCAGCCGGCCGCAGCACCTCGTCGACAACATGAAGGCCGGCGTGGGTGCGCTCCCGGACG
>Ga0134122_10002533_pt1 | contig 13496 bp, 10 predicted proteins | sample KB302_FD_96461 | JGI IMG/M metagenome (GOLD analysis project Ga0134122, IMG submission 96461) | Terrestrial soil microbial communities without Nitrogen fertilizer from Kellogg Biological Station, Michigan, USA - KB3-0-2 | ecosystem: Environmental > Terrestrial > Soil > Unclassified ... | reverse complement strand
GCGGTCGCCGTGGAGCAGGTGTTGCCGCAGGCGATGCCCTTCGGTTTGGACTTGACCGCTCCCGCGCCGGTTCCGCCCTTGGTCAGGGTGAGGGCTCGGCGGTTGGTGGGGCCGGAGGGGCCGGCGCTGCAGAGTTCTTCTTCTTCGCCTTCTTCGGTGCATTCGAAGTAGGCGACCACTTCGAATTCGGGTTTGGTTCCCGGCCCTTTAGGTTCTTCTCCTTCGAATGCTAGTGGCGCGCAGATTGTGTCGCCGGGGCCGCATTCCCAGGTGAAAGGGCCGCCTTTTTCGACTACCCAGCCGGCGAATTCGGAGCCGGGGGCCGGAACCTCATGGAGCCAGGTTGCTTCGAATCCTCCTTCAGCGCTCAGTTTGTCTTCGCAGACGCCGGTGGCGGGTCCAGGGGCCGCGTAGCTGCATGCTATCGGCGGGCTGCCTTCGAGTTCGCCTGCTCCGTTGCCTCCGACACTGCTGACTTCGCCGTCGCCGCCGCCTTCGATGACGACCTTCATCGTCCCGTTCGCGAACGCCTGGGCGGCCGGAACGAGAAGCAAGGCCGCCACTGTGGCGAGCAAGATGGTTAGACGTCTCACGTAGCTCTCTCCTTGTGCATTGAGCCCCCTGCCGGGCCGCTTCCCGCGCGGTCCTGGGCGACTCGCTTTCCCTGTTTGCGTCCCCCGCTGCCCTTTGGACGGACCGCTGGTGAACTACTTCGTACATTGATCACGCACGAGTAAACCAGCGCTCGTCGGGCGCGTCAAGGAAAATGCGGCGTCTCCAAAGCAGGCGAAATTCGCGTAAAAGCGTGACAAACCGCTTTGGAATGGGAAGCCGGTTTGGGTACCAGGGTGTTATCTGGCGTCGCTCTGTCGCTCTCAGCGTTCGGAGAACGCGGGGCTACGCGAGCGCAGCGCGGATCTCCGCGGCCAGCTCCGCCGAGGTGTGCTGAAAGGCAGGCTCCATCTGCGCGATCGAGTCGCTGCTCAGGCGGGCCCGCCGCGCCGCCTCCCGCCACCTGTCCGTCGCGGCGCCGACCTCGGCGACGATTGCCCGCGCCCCCTCATCGCTGAGCCGGAAGAGCTCGGCGCACTCGAGCAGCATGCCGAGGTCGGCAACGCTGGACCGTCCGTCGATCCCCGTGCTCAGCAGCTTCACCCCGGGTTCCGGATCGGGATTCAGATCGAAGGCTGGAGCAAGTGACCATCCTCCACTGGTGACGCGGAGGAATCCGTGATTACGTAGGTGGTTGTCGGTGTTGCTGACGAGGATCGAGAAGGCGATCCGCCGGTTGAGCTGATGCAGGTCGTCCGTCGCCCGGTCCGACTCCTGTTCGATGACGTCGACCATGTCGAGGTAGCTTCGGTCCTCCCCGTCGGTCGCTTCCAGCAGCGTCATCGCGCTGGCGTAGCCGATCCGCATGTCGCCCTCGCGGTCGAAGCGATCGACGACCAGCACCGACCTGCCGTCGATCTCGTGGAGCTTCGCGGCAGGCGTGCTTATCCCGCACTCCCTGGCGAGGCCAAGCGTCACCGCCTCCCAGCGGACGACGTCCCACTCGTCACCTGAGAGCCGGGGGAACTTCGCGATCGCAAGCCGGCCATCCTGGTCGAGCACGTGCGCCTTGGGGCGCGCCCCGCCGAGAGAGCTGCCGCCCCGCAGGAGAACCTCCAGTTCCTCCTCGTCGGCGACGTCGCGTTCCACCCGGTCGGCGAGGTTGAGCAACGTGGGAAGGTCGACCAGGTGGGGGACGCCGCCGTCCTCGGCGGCGAGAAACTCCTGCGTCGCCGGATCGCGGAAGCGCAAAGCCCCCTGGCGCAGGTCGTCGCGCACTCCGAGGAGATAGTCGACCTCGGCGAAGCTCGGCTCTGCGCCGCTTCCGGCACGGCGGCGGGCGCGGCGGTTGATAAGCGTCCTTCCCCAGCGGTCGGGAGCGCAATCCGAGAAGGCGCCAAAGATGCTTCGTCCGACCGGCGTCTGGAGCTGACCAGCCGCCAGCGGCAGCATCGGGTCGAGGGGGTAGGCATCCTCGCGGGCGAGGTACTCGGGCGAGTAGCTGAAGGTGGCCGACTCCGTCTTGCCCCGTCGATGTGCCCACATCCGCCCGGCGATGACGTCGCTGCCGCCGATCTGGACGGCGACTTCGACCTCGCGCTCAGCCATTGGCTCGTTTGATCAGGCTGGCCGGCCGGACACGGTGTGGAAGCTCTCGGTCGGAGCGCAGCCGCCCCACGTCGGACTCGTATGGATCGAGCGCGGCGGTGACCACGTCGAGGATTCCGAGCCCGCGCAGCACCTTGAGCACGTTCTCCAGGCTGACCCCCCCGTCTCCGCCCTCGAGCCGAGTGAGAGTGTCGCGAGAGACTCCGGAGCGGTCCGCGAGCTGGGCCTGGGTCAGGCTGCGCAGCTTTCGCCACCTCGCAACGTCCTCGGCAACAAGGCGGCTTGCGCGGCGAATCGCCGGTGGGATGGGCCTGGGGGCCTTAGATGAACTATTACGAGGCATATATCAGGCATAATAACAGTTATTGCCTGATATATCAGTCGCTAATGCGCCGGCCCTCTCAGTGTCAAAGCTTGAGCTTGACCGAGCCGACGACGAGCGCGGCTCCGCTCGCCTTCGCTTTCAGGGACCCGGTCTTTTTCAGTTCCCGCATCGCGGCGGAGGAGAGCTTGACCTTGACGGTCTTCTTGGCGCCGTCGGCGAGGCTGAAGGGGCTCTTGCCGATCTGCACGCTCTTGCGCTTCGCCCCTTGCTTCACCTTCGCGGTGAGCTTGAGGGTTCCACTGCAGGGACCGCCGGAGCAGATGAGCTTTATCAGGGCCTTGCCGGACTTGACCTTGGCGGTCGCCGCGGCCCTGGCCGTGCCCGGAGGGGGAGGAGGGAGAGATTCGGAGCTCGCCTGGAAGGTCGCCGTAACGGCGGCGCCTTTTTCTTCGATCGTGATGACGCAGGAGCCGGTTCCCGAGCATTCTTCCCCCGACCAGCCGGCGAAGCTTGAGCCCTGGGCGGGTGTCGCTTTGAGGACGACTTCTTTGCCCTCCGGATAGCTGGCGGCGCACGTCGTCCCGTTGCAGATGACCGTCCCCTGCCCCGTCCCGGCCTTGGCGATCGTCAGCGCGTGCATGATCGGCGCGAAGGCGGCATCGATGCTCGAGTCCGCTTCGAGCACGAACGAGCAGGGTTCGAGGCCGACGCATTCTTCGGCCGAGCCTTTGCCGTTTTTGAAGCCGAGGAATTCGGAGCCGGGTTCCGCTTCGGGGACGAGCGTGACTTCGACGCCGTATTCGTATTCGTCTTCGCAGCCTTCCGCCGGGCTCGCTTCGACTTCGCAGAAGATCCGGCCTTCGCCCGATTCGTTGATCACGAGCGCGGGGGTGATTTCGTCGAAGATGGCTTCGACGAAGGTTTCGGCTTTGAGCGTGAAGGTGCAGGGTTTGGTGAGTCCGTTGCAGACCGTGGCCGAGCCGGTGCCGCCGGTGAATCCGACGAATTCCGACCCTTCTTCGGGTTCCGGGACCAGCGTCAGCTTGACCGCCGTTTCGTATTCGGCTTCGCAGAAATCGGGCGGCCCGGCGACCGGCCCCGACCATTCCCGGCAGAAGACTTCGCCGGAGCCGGTGCCGCCGGTGCCGATTTCGAGCGGATAGGGGCCTGCGGCCAGCGCCGGTGAGGCAAAGGCGAGGGCGACGATCGAGGCGACCAGGGCAGCGAGCACGAGGCGAGCTCTCGACCGGCGCAACCCATGGCTCCATTGCGATCTGAAAGGCAACTGTCCCCCTGTCGGCCCGCAGGCCCGTCTCCCTGCGCCCGCCCCCGCGAGCGACGTCAACCAATGAAGTGAAGCAGCCGCCCCGCCGCAGGTCAAGCGGCGGGGCAGAGCCTCTATTCGGCTGTCACTGCCCAGGTACCGAACCCGAGGCCCGGAGAGCCAGTGACCTTGAACGGGACCACGGCGCCGAATTCGGTGGGACCGAAAAACCCGGTGAAGGCGAGACCGATGTTGAAGATCACGCCCGCTTCGGCCTTGGGATAAAGGCAGAGAGCACCTGGTTCGGCGGCGGGCGCAGCTGCCGAGCCCGGGCACGCCGCGGCGAATTCCGACGCTTCTATTTCTTCGGCAACGCCGGCCGATGTAATCGAGTAGCTGGCCGGTTCCGATTCCAGCGAGTAGTAGAGGGTCGGCGCCGGCGATACCGGCGACGCAAACGTGACCGGAACCAGGGAGTTGTCTTCACCTTCCGTGGTGGCGCCGCCCGAGGTGCCCCAGACACCTCTCAGCGTCGCTTCGCTCGGGAGCGGTTTCGATTCGAAGGTGCCCGCGGGGCCGGGTTTGCCTTCGGGGCCGGGTTTGCCCGGGTCGCCTTGGGGCCCAGGGGGCCCCGAAGGGCCAGAGGGTCCCGCCGGGCCCACAGGGCCGGTGCCCTGGAAGCGCTTGGCGATTTTCACGACTTCGCGCTTCTGCTTTGCGGTCAGCCCCCCACTGGCGGCGATCGCGCCGCCGACGAGGGAGAGCACGAGAGCAACTACCGCAACCGCCAAGCCGGCGGTCCCCAAGCGCGCATGAAGCGCCCCGAGGTGTGTGCGTAGGTTGAACATCTCCTCCTCCTTGTCGATCAATGATTCTTCACTTCCTGCGCGCCGGCTTGGCGCAGTTACTGCGCAGCGTCGGGCTGCGCACACTTCCCTTGCCGTTTTGCCCTTCGAACTCGACCAACGCGTGGGCGGCCGCGCCGCAGAGGTTGCGGCTGTTCACCAGCAGTCCCTTATTCGCTCCCTGCATGGTGAGGACGAACTTGTCGATCGGAGCATCGGGAACGGTCGAGAAGGTGGTGCGGATACCGCCGTCGATCGAGTCGATCCGTCCGACGGCGTTGACGTCGATCTGTCCTTTGAGGGCAACGACAAGATCTGGCAGCAGGTGATTCGAGGATCTGAGATAGACGGGGCCCCTGAGCGGCTCGTCGAGCAGAGGGGTGAAAGCCGTCGCATGTCCGTAGACCGATCCGCTTGGACACTGATCAGCCGAGAATTGGACTCTTGTGCACACCGTCCTGATGTGGGACTGGTCGAGGAACTCCGAACGCGGGAGTGCAACCCGAGCCCGACTTATGTTCGCGCCGCCGGGTCGTAGCCGGAGCATCGCGCGCAGGCGCGGGTGAGCCCCTCGATTGGTCTTGCCGAAGAGGCGCAAGGAGAGCTTCGGCTTGAAGCCGAGCTCCCGGCAGCCGCCAAGCTGATAGCGCGAGGCCGCTTGCGCCGTCGCTCCCCTGTCGGACGTGAGAGTGGCCTGCGCCGCCATCTCTTTACAGCTGGTCGGATTGAGGGCGAAGCTTGGCCGATCGATCTCGGCCTCGATCGTCCTGTAGGAGATCGGTACGCCTTCGAGGATCTGCGGCAGGGGGTCGGACTTGACGGTCGCCTGGGCTGAATAGGGATCAACGTAGATCGCGGCCCTGGTAATGACCGTGCCGAGATCGAAGGGGCCGGCCTGCGCGGGCGTTGGGATCACAAGGCTGAGAGGGGCGCCTTTATAAGGACCGGCCAGGTAGACGAGGATCAGTTCCTTGCCGGGCTGCGGCAGCCAGAGCGGCGAGGGACCGGGGCCGGCGGCCACCACGACCTTCCCTACCTGGGAGCCGGGCGGGCATTTGCCGCTCTGCGCCGCCGCTCCTTCGCAGAGGGGGACACCGGCGAGCTTGGCCGTCGCACCCGGCGGAAGAGTGAGATCGATGCCGCTCAGGTTCTGCTCCCCCGATGCACGGGTCAGCTTGACGACCAGGGTCGAGAAGGCCCCGGCGACCGGGTTGGCCGTGCCGGCCGAAAGCTTTGGTGCGAAGCCGCCGGTATCGCAGCCGGCGTCGATCGTCATCGGAGCGATCCCCTGAGAGGGCGGCGTTCCCGACCAAGGAGTGAACCGCCATTTGGTCGCATAGCTTCCGCAAGCACTGGGAGTCGCCAGTGGGCCGTGCGCGCCGCCGAACACGTGGATGGTCGCTTTGCGGACCGGCGCCTGTGGCATCTCGACGAAGGTCGAAGTGATTTGGCCGGTGGCTTTGTCGACCTCGAGCTCACCGGGCAGAGCGATATGAGCGCCGAGGTCGTCGGCGATCAGCCAGACCCGGAAGAGGTCCCCGGGTTCGGGGGTGCGCAGGTAAAGCCCTCCGTGCAGCGGGCGTTCCAGCAGCGGCACGTCGATATCTACGGTGCCGAGCTTGGAAGCGTCGGGACACTGCGCGGGCCGGCGGGATTCGTAGCCGGCCTGAGCATCGCTGCATGCCTGCTGGCCTTCGGCGGCGCCTGACGCGATCGTCATCCCCTCCGGGAAAGTGACCTCGGCGTGGCGGATGTGCGAGGTGGCGAGGCCTTTGACGGATTCGTTCTGCGGCAGGGTCAGCTCCACATCCACGCCGCTGGAAGCGGCTGCTTCGCGAGTCGTGGGAATCGCGGTGAGAGCCGGCGCAAAGCTGAGCTGCCCGCAGCCGGAGACCGGCCCCAGCGGCGCGCTCATCGAAGAGGGCTGAGTGGGCAGCTGGTAGCTGGTCGCGGTGAACGTGACCGCCAGCGGCATGCCACAGCGGGTCGGGTTGATCGTCAGCGGGAAGGGCGGCAGGTTGCTTGGGCGGCCGCCCCCGGGCGGCGGTTCCCCTTGCCGAGCCTCTTCGGGGGTTATGCGCAGGGCGTCATGGGCTGGGTCGGCCGGAACCGCCCAGATCGTCGTCGTCACGTCTGTTGGGGGAAAGGCGGAGAGGATGCCTTCTACGCTGGCGCTGGCGCCGTAATCGAGGGGATCCTCCGAGCGCAACCTGACGTTTATGACGTTGGGGTAGCTCGAGGCGTAGTAGCCGAGCCTTGCCACGGTGTCGGGACCGCGCGTCAGGTAATAGAGCGGCTCGATGAACGAACCCAGGTTGTAAGCGGAGATGTCGACGATGCCGAGCTGCGAGTCGAACGGGCATTCCTGGGATTGGAACTGGACGAAGCTGCACTGTGGAAAGGCACTGAGGTTCGCGAGCAGTCCCGGTGGCAGGTCGACCTCGACATCGCGCGTGCCGGAGAACGGGAACCCGACCGAATCGGTCTTCATCTCGAAGCTCGTGTCGAGTTCGGGATGGTCCCCTGCCTGAGTGGTGCTCAGCGAAGCTCCAACCGACTCCAGCCCATACTGTTCGGATTCGGCGGCTCTTGCCGAAGGGGCGAGGCACAGCGTCGCGGTCAGCGCGACTAGGAGCAACTGGCGCTTCATCGCCCAACCCCTCTGTGATGATGCTTACGCCGGTGGCCATGTCTCCGTTGCTTCTTGACGCAACGCGTCCGGCCGGCGCGTCGCACCTTGCGCTTGCCCTTGGGGCAGACGCGATGAACGTTGCCCGAGCTGTGCAGCGCTTCGCTCCCCGCACCGGGAAGGACCGGCGGGGTGCCTGCCTGGGGTCTGCAGGCTTCTCCTTCGCATGCCGACGATTGAGCTTCCGGGAATCCGCCATCGACTCGGGCGTCATAGATGGAAGCAGTCTCACTCTTGTCGCTGGGCAACAGGATGTCGTTGGTCCAGATGAAGACGTCGTTGCCGTCCGCGGACGCCCCGTAGAGGTAGGTTGGGAGGGCGCTTTGACCAGAAGAGATGAGCGCCAGGCAGCCGCTCGGGGAGGTACAGGCATCGACGTCCCGCGCCCGCCACTCGTAGACGTCGCGAGTGTCGTTGACGTCGGACGGGACGAGCGCGGTGGGCGACTCGAAGAAGGCTCGCTTACCGTCAGCGCTGAGGTTGGCGACTTCGGCCAGGGGGTTGAGCAGTCCTTCCTCTTCGAACAGCAGGACGAGCTTCGAGTCGGCAGAAGACTGGACGAGCGTCGGGTCGCAGGAGATGCAGATCAGGCTTTCCTGCGTGCTGTCGTAGCGATAGACCTCCCTGTCACCCGAGCTGCTCTCGCCCGTCAGATCGGCACGGGTCTCGAAGAGGAAGACGTCTCCCTGCGGCGTGGTCCGCGAGGGATCGCTGGAGCGTCCCTTGAACTGTTCCTGGGTGGGGCTGACCGCGTGGCTGGTCCAGAGACCGAGCCCTCCCACAGTCTTTCCGGACCCCAGGTCTTCGCCCGTCACGTCTACGTGCTGGAGGACTGCTATGAAGTCGATGGATTCGCCCTGGGCGTCCCAGACGTAGAGATTGTCTTCGCCTTCTTCCCCCGACCCTTCGTTGAGCTGCTCGGAAGAGACGAAGTAGGCCGCCGTGCCATCGGCTGAGACGTTGACCGGGATCGTTTTGCCGCCGCTGGCGATTTCGGTCGTCGTGCCTGTGGCGGTGTCGAACGCGAAGAGATCGCCGCGCGCCGGCTCGAGGCCGCTCGCGGCTTCGGTCGGCCGCAGGTAGAAGAGCTTTCCGCCGTCCTGCGAGAGACCGGCGAAGATCGCTTCTTCGTCTGTGACTTCGCGCGTCTGGGCGTTGTCGATCCGGACGTAGAGTGTGCCGTCGATCGCGAAGGCGACCGTGCTGCCGTCCGCAGAGGAGCCCTGGTAGAGGGCGTCCTGGCCGGTGCCGGGCACGACGTCCCCGGGCAGAAGCGAGACGACACGGGTGGGGCCGGAAGCGGGCCGATCGTAGATCGCGATCGTCCCAACGGGCGGCGCATCTTCCTCGAGCTTCGCTTTAGAGGCGAAGACGATGTGGTCGCCGCCGGCGCTGATCCAGCGAGGCTGCGCTGCGGGGTCGCCCTCGGGCAAGAGGCTGCCTTTGCCGAGGAGCTGGAAGCTTCCGTCGGGCATACGGACCATGTCTCTGTCGGGAAGCGAAAGTTTGGTGTCGGCAAGGAAGGTCCAGGTCCAATAGTCGTGGTCGGGAGAGAAGCTCCCTGGAGCCGGACCTTCGGTTTCTTCTCCTGAGGGGCCGGCCGCTTCGGTGTGCCAGCCGCTTTCCGGATCGCGCTGGGAACGGTAGCCGTCGGAGTTGAGGGCGCCGCTGCCTCCGTAGCCGGGCAGCGCACCACCGATCGTTATGAAGAGAGCGCTTTCCCCATTCGGAGAGGCGAGTGGGGCGCTCCAGGCGGTGGGCACGCCGGCGCCGCCGATCGAGAAGGCGCCCGGGGTGAGCCCGTTGGTGTCCGGGGGGGTGACCAGCTCATAGGCGCGGCAATCGGGAAGCGCCGCTGACCGGCCTGTGCGAAGAGCTTCGTTCGGGCATGGCGTGGGACTCGAGAAGGACGGATAGGTCGCGAAGCGAGCGGCTTCACCCTCTACGTCGCATTCTTCCCTTTCAGGTTCGGCCGCATCGCAGTTCTCGGCCACTACACGGAAGCGATACGTCGTGCCGGCCGAAAGCCCCGTCACCGGCAGTGAGACGGCAATGGGTTCGCTGGCAGCAGCCAGGACTGCATCCGACGCCGGCGCTTTGACGGCGTGGTCGAAGCCGTGATCCGGCCCTTCGATTTCTAGGTCTTTCAGGTAAGTCGCTTCGTCGACGTATTCGAACCTGTACCTGGTCGCCGCGCCATTGGGATTCACGTCCGCTTCCAGCAACGCTTCGGTCGTCGAAAGCCCGGAGACGGACTCCCCGCTGACGAGCGGAGGACCGATGTGGATGGGTTTGAAGGCGTACAGATGGCCAACACCCGAGAGTCGGGAGGTGACGTAGAGGTAGCCGATGTTGGGACTGGAGGCGCTGCTGTCCAGAGCAATCGCCTGTAGTCCATCGTTTTCGAACGAGTGCGTGACCTTGGAGATAAAGTCGTATTCGCCCGATTCTTCGTCGAAGCGGAATTGGTAGACGGCTTTGCTCCCCAGGTCGCTGACGTAAGCGTCGCTGTTCGTACGGTCGACCGCAATGTCCAGCCTGGCAAACCCAGAGCTGAAGCCGCATTCCGTTTCGCCTTCGACCGTTGCGCAGTTGGGCGCGTCCGACCCGTCAATCGTCCCCACCAAGTGGCCCGGTTCGCTCCCTCCCAGTCCTTCGAAGACGTAGACCTCGCTGACAAAGGGTTCTTCCAGCGTGGGAATCGGTTTCGCCCCGGGCTTCAAGCCGACCGCGTAGATGTCGAAGTCGGGAGCCGGCCCCACCGCAGCGTTTCTGCTGTTCGACAGCACGCCCGATCCAATCCCCGACACAATCGGTGCGTTGCCTCCTTCCGCGGAGCTGTAGACGTCGATTTTCGAACCGATGTCGACGTAGAGGCGGTCTTCCGAGTCGACCGCGACCGTCATCGTGGTCGCTGACTGAGGGGCAACCACGAGATTGGGGGATCCGTAGGTCGTTTCCTGGTCTGGCGGGTAAGAGCTGGGCGAGTAGCGGATCACCGCCTTGCCTTCCGAGGCAATCTGCGGATCGATGAAGGCGACGACGTACAGGTTCCCTGCAGAGTCGACTTCGATGTCTTCGATCAGCGCTCGTTCGGGGTCTTTGAGTTCCGGGTACGCTTCGCCCAGGCTCTCCAAAAGGTGGGTCTTCGTTTCGGTACGGATCCAGTGGCCTGCCGCATCGAAGATGTAGATCCTCTGGTTGGGGCCGAACAGGTCTTCGCCATCGATGGCATAGATATCCCCTTCGGGATCGAGGGCTACCCGGATAGGCGGATTGAACGTTTCAGGGCCTTCAGGGGGGGCTGGATATGGGCAACCCGGATCGGGCTGGAGATCGAGGCTGTTCGTGCCGCAATCGCCGCGAAGCGAGAGCGTCGGATCGAAAACGTGCGTCGTTTCTTCTGCCCATGCAGTCGGCGGTCCCGCTGCCATGGCTATAGACACCAGCGCCCCGAGCACAGCGAGCGCAACCGCGGTACGGCACGGTCGCTCCAAGATCAACGCTTTTCTTTCCCCTGCCATAGACACCCCACGTTTGGACGCGCCAAAGTCATTGGGCAAGCGTTGAATAGTGGCCGACGGGTACAAGATCAAAGGTTTCGAAGGGAAACAGCTGGTCAGCTGCAGGAGAATGCATGTTTTGCCTGCAAATCACAGGTTGTCGTTTTTGAGCGCCCCTCAAATCCGCGGGCCTGCAGGTCCGCGCAGACGAGAGGCCCCGTAAGCGCAAGCGAGCACAATCGGCCGGGAGGATCAAGACTGTTCGTGCCGCATCGACGAAGGCAAAGGAGAACACACGGGACCGACCCTTTCGGCCGGTCCCGTGTGTCAGGAGACTTCCTACTTCTGCTTACAACTAAAGCAGTAAGTGAATGTGTAGATCGGTTGGTTCGGAGACACTGTATAAGGCGCTCCATTTGCCTGTAGTGCTGCAGGCCGACGAGCTTCCCGTCTCCTTGGTAAGCGCTATTTCTTTAGCATGAATCTTGTTGGCTTCAGAAGCTAATGAATCTAATATTTCCGCTAACGCGTCTTCCGAGGCGTAGATGCACGTCGCAGCCGGGCAGAATATGCCTCCTGAAATGGAGAAGCTTCCTAACGGTTTTAAGACATGCATGATGGCTTGACCAACATTTAATTCTGCGCCTAACACATGCACCGTCCATGGTAGTGCTTCAGCTTTGGCGGTAGTAGTAGAGCACCCTACGTTGTTTTTGCAGTTCGACCAAGTAACGGATTTGATTTCCCCTAAGCCGTTGCTGTTGAGCGTGCCTTCCTGATGGCCTAAGCATTCAACCCTTACGAATCCCGACGTAAATGTGTCGACTTCCGAGTGGGCTAAGATTTTCCCATTGTAAGGTAACTGTCCTTCGGGGCAGCCTCCGGACCCTGCTCCGGCTTCTAAGTGACAGATCAGGGTTGTTTTCGCGTTAGCCGAGCTCGCTCCAATGAATGCCATTGAGGCAAGCGCCGCAACCATGGCGAGGCCGAGCATCTTGACTAGTCTCATCGGACTCTCTCCTTTATTCGATTTGTAGGTCGACGTCGAGGCCTAGGTACTTGATGACCTCGAGTGCTCCCTTTCTTTTGACATGCCCAAGTCAAATTGGGCAGGGTTTGAATAGCGGTCGTCGGACTGTTTGATCAAGATTTCCGATGAGAAATGTGTGCGATGCTGGCGAATTGGATTTTTGCCCTGCAAATAGCAGGTTGTCGTATACGAGGGCCTTCAAAGCTGCGGGACCCGCAGACACGCGCGGGACCACGAAGGAGGTCCCGCGTTTACCTCAGGACAGCCGCAGACGGCGGCGTAGGCCCACTCGCGCAGCACCGTGCGGGAAGCGCTCGGCCTTGCCGTTGTGCGGGGCCGATACGGCTGGGTGCGGATGTGCCTGATACCCAGCGCCCTGCAGGCGAGGGAATGGGCAGCGGAGCGGTAGGCGGAGCCCTTTACCTTCTCGTCGGACAGGATCTCGACGTAGGCCAAGCGGATGGCGTCGTCGACGCAGACGTCACGCACTCCCAGCCCGCCCTGGCGCGGCGCACGCCCTCGGCGTCGGTCGGCTGAGCCTGCCGAGGCCGATCCGCTTCAGTACCGCGGAGACCGTGGAGGTCGCCATCTCCAGGGTCTCCGCAATCTCGGGGCGGTCACGTGCAGGCGCCGCAGGGCTGTGATCGCCTCGACGCGATCGGGCGAGGTGGCGTTGTGGACGCGCCTGGGGGCCGAGCTGCGGTCGAGTAGGCCGGCCTCGCCCTCCTCGCGGTAGGGGCGGACCATTTGCCGGCGGTCTTCGCGCTCCTCGAGCACGCGCAGGACCAGACGCTTCCTGCCCTTCGGGCCGAGGGGCGCGTTAGCGTGGAGCTTCATCCGGGTTCCTCCTTGTTGCTGGGACTTCGACACCGCCAGCCTCCAAGCAGGATGAACAACGTGCTTAGGAATTACATCTAGATCCTCGAACCGAGACGAAGGCCCGCGCTAGCGGGCCTTCGGTGGTTGGAGCTTGAAACAAAGAGCAACTTTACCGCGGCTCGTTCAGGGTTAGGGCACTAAGTGAATATGCAGGTCGCCTGGTTGAGTGACGCTGTTTAAAGCGCTCCACACGCCAGTACTACTACAGGCTGACGAACTTCCGCTCTGCTTTTTCAGTTCTACTTTTTTGGCGTGAATTGTATTAGGTTCAGACGAGCTTAACGAATCTAAGATTTCAGTTAACGCATCTCCTGTGGCGTAGATGCACGTCGTTGCCGGACAGAACAAGCCTCCTGAAACGGAGAAGCTGCCTTCCGGATTTAAGACATGCATGATTGCATGGCCAACGTTTAATTCCGCACCTAACACGTGCACCGTCCACGGAAGGGCTTCCGCTTTGGCGGTAGACGTGCTGCAGCCAATATTGTTTTTGCAGTTAGACCAGGTGACGGCTTGGATTTCGCCTAAGCCTTCGCTGTTGATCGTACCTTCCTGATGACTTGTGCATTCAATGCTTACGAAGCCAGACGTGAATGTACCGGCTGCCGAATTGGTAATGATTTTCCCGTTGTAGGGTAATTGCCCTTCGGGGCAGCCCCCCGTTCCTGGGTCTCCAACTTCTAAGTGGCAGATCAGAGTTTCTTCCGCACCGGCCAAGCCCACTCCGATGAATGTCATCGAGGCGAGCGCCGCGACCATGACAAGGCCGAGCACCTTGACTAGTCTCATTGGTTATCTCCT
>Ga0134122_10002531_pt1 | contig 13499 bp, 13 predicted proteins | sample KB302_FD_96461 | JGI IMG/M metagenome (GOLD analysis project Ga0134122, IMG submission 96461) | Terrestrial soil microbial communities without Nitrogen fertilizer from Kellogg Biological Station, Michigan, USA - KB3-0-2 | ecosystem: Environmental > Terrestrial > Soil > Unclassified ... | reverse complement strand
TCGTCTGCAATTCATCAAACGGTTCAACCGGTAGTTCAAATCGCGCCCGACGGTAAATCCGCAACGATACGAGCGCGGCTGCTGAAGGTTGGCGGAAAAACCGGTGAACTTGCGAGTGGAACGTATGAAGGCCGGGCGATAAACACTGGCGGTGTTTGGAAGCTTCAAAGCCTGACTCTTAAACCGAAGTGGTCCTTTCCGTTCGCCGGGAATTCCGGGACGAGCCCCTAATTTCCGGTCGGAAATTAGGGGCTCGTCCCGGAATTCCCTGGTGTATGCTTCCGCGATGCAACGCCCTACGCTTTCCATTGCGTTCGTCATTCTGAGTGCGCTTTTGGTATCCACATCTCTAGCGGCTCAGTGGATTAAGTATCCAACTGCGGGAGTTCCACGAAAGGCCGATGGGAGTGTGAACATGACCGCGCCCACGCCGCGATTGGCAGATGGCAAACCCGATTTCTCCGGGATATGGATGACTGGGGAGCCGAATCGGCCATCGGCGGGCTTGTCGAGTCCCAGCAACCAGGCGGCCGCCGGGGCAGCGCCGATTATCGACGACAAGCCTGGCGATTCCAAGTCCATCACGGCATCGCGTCAGATGTCGAATATCGGGGTGGATCTTCCGGGAGGTTTGCCGTATCAACCGTGGCTTGTCCCGATCGTCAAGCAGCGCACCGACAACATGGCGATCGACGATCCCCACATCCGCTGTCTGCCGGACAATTTTATTCGCGCGTATGGCCTGCCGCATCTGTTGAAGTTCGTGCATACGCCGAGTCTTCTGGTGGTGCTCAATGAAATGAACGCCGGATACCGTCAGGTATTCACGGATGCGCGCCCGCTGCCCGATGATCCGACTCCTTCGTGGCAGGGCTATTCGTCGGCGAAATGGTCCGGGGACACCCTGGTGATCGACACGATTGGACTGCGCGACGACACCTGGATCGATTGGCGTGGAAGTGTGCTGACCGAAGCCGCCAAAGTGCGGGAACAAATCCGGCGGCCGGATTTCGGACACCTTGAAATCCAAGTCACCGTGGATGATCCCAAGGCGTATACAAAGCCATGGACTGTCACTCTAAAGCAGCGCATCGTCGTCGATACCGAACTGATCGACGAGATCTGCCTGGAGAACGAACAGTCTCTTCAACACTTGAAGTGACCCGGATTATTCATTGACCGACATCTTCCTGGAAACTTCCCAGCTCGGCCCAAGCTTCCGAAGATCTAATTGAATACCGGAGGTCCGATTTTGACGAAGACCTACCCGGACTTCTCCTGGTGCGAGTCTCAAGAATTCGATGTCCGAAAGTGCGTCTGGCACGCGCGTTACCACGCTACGGATTGGGCCCGTGTATCGGGATCGTACAAACTTGATGAAACTGACAAGATCGACATCGTCGCCGCCTCCGGTCAAAATAAATGGCCGGTTCTCATCGTACTCCTCTTGAACCTGGTCAAAAGGACGCCCGGTAATTGCTACCTGCGCATAATCGAAACTGTACGTCTCTCCGTCAGGCTTTTTGACGATGGACCATGCGGATGGCGCCCCAATCGGACGGCTTACCTCCATCGCCACTCCATGGCGCACCTCCGGGGTCGCCGAAATCGGCGTCATGTAAACTTGGAATCTTTGCGTCGGGCCTTCACCAAACGCACCGGGACCGTCTCCGTCAATCAGCCACGGCGCCGCGCCTGCCGGCAGCACTTTTATTAAGTCTGCAACTTCCTGGTCCGTTAGTTTTATCCCTGTGGCTCCAATCCGAAGCGGCTGAGCAGCAGGTTGTTGGCCGGCCAGCACGGTAGAAATCAGCAGTCCGGCAAGCAGGAGAGAAAAGACTACCTGAGATCGAAGTTGCTTTCGATTCACTGGATTGCACCTCTGCTCTATCGATACGCATAAAAGTGAAATCGAGTTACGGAAATCCCGACATCCGGCAATTCTCGCTGACGCGAATCTACGGTATGATGCCCCCACTACCCCCCCAAGGAGGTAAATTCCATGAAGCGAATATTGATTCCCCTGCTTATCGCGCTGATCCCAGCGCAATTCATCGCTGTAACGAACGCCACGACGTCGCAGCTTCCGTCCAAACCGGATCTGGTTTACGTTCGTCTCACGGCTCTCGACAACGAACGCGGCCGCCCCCTGACAGGGCTTGTCAAAGAACAGCTCAAGGTTTCCGAAGACAACACGCCGCAGGACATTGTGTACTTCTCCGAAGAAGACCTTCCGCTTCACGTGGGAATTCTGCTGGATGGTAGTGGCGCCGCGAAAGACGAACTGAAGGCGAAGGCGTTACCCGTCCTGACAAGAGCCGGCGGGAGAGACGACGAATTCTTTACAGTGGAGGCTGGAAAAACCCCTCTCAACGACGCTGTCCTGCAAACAATCAACACGCTTGCGCAACCCGGAAACACCAAAAAGCGCGCGCTGGTTTTGCTCACCACAAGAAGCGATCCGGACGCGTACCCCTTCGCAAAAGTCCGGGACCTCCTCAAAGAACTGGATATTCAACTCTACGTGATAGCCTTGCAGGCGAGTTCCGATATTTCGAACGACAGCGGCCGGCAAATGTTGAGAGACCTTGCCGAACGGAGCGGTGGAAACGCTTTCTTTCCGTCACGGCTATATGAGCAGGCCGACATCTGCAAGAAAATCATGGCTCAGTTGAAGAACCAATACCTGATCGGGTTCCGTTCGACCAACAGAGCAACGGATGGGAAATGGCGCAAGATCAAGATCACTGGAGAGTATCTGGACACTCAAACGAAAAAGGTTAAAAAAATAGAGGTTCACGCAAAGCCAGGGTACTACGCGCCGAAGTGAATACAGGGGACGGGGAGCACAAAAGAGAAATTGGTCCACATCCCTCAATTCCTTGCATCGATAATGCGTGCCCGAGGAGGTATCCCCCATGCGAGTTGCCTGCATCGTCAACAACGTCCACCATCGGCGGTTCCCGCTGATCGACGAGGAGCGCGGCGTGGTCTGGAGCAATTGCGTGTTCGATATGGACGGCACAGTGGCCCAGATCAAGCTGAACACGGACGAGGTCGCCGATATGAGCAGTTTCTCCGGCCGCGCTTCGAGCATCCACGTTACCGAAGCGATTCGGATCGAGAACAACCTGATCCGTCGCGTGGAGATGATCGGCACGGGCGTTCCGTACCATTTCAATTCATCGTGGGGACCGGGGCTGAGCGGGAAATAGGCGCTTTGCAAAGACGTAAGAGCACGCGTGCGCGTTCGACTAACGGATATCCGCGATCATTCTGTTCAGGAACTCGATCTGCCGCTGGAGTCTCGCGACATGTCCGGCTGGCAGAGCGGCGTTATCGGCTGGTCGATTGGAGAGAAAGGATCGGGCGCACCGATTGAACTCGACGAGCTGCTTGGAGAGTGCCATGTCGGCCTCTTCAGCGTGGGCTTCCAGCTGCTGCTCTGGGGAGTGGCGAAAGAACTCCCCGACGTCTGGCTATTTCCTCAGGACATGTCGACAAGCTGCCTTGTGCCATTCGAGCCAGCGGCCTGGTCGTTGATCGACCGAGAGGAACTGAGCCGAGTCGCGATGGGTGGCGACGTCAGACTTCGACTCGATCAGAGCCCCATCCGGTTCGGGAACTACATTCTCGAGAGTCTAAAGGGTGCCGAGATCGCTAAAGAACGCTGTGCGATCTGCAACGAGCCCCTTCGCATGTATTTTCGTGTGGGAAGTCAGCAGGCCTGTCCTGCCTGCACCCATAAGTTCAAGCAAGAGATGCGCGCCGAACTGGCCGGAAACTATCGCCGCGCGCTGCGTAACGGGATTGCTGTGGCCATCGCTGGTGGAGTGATTCACGCTGTTCTGCTTGCGGCCGTGCATGTGTCTTTCGGATCCATCCTGATTGGCGTTCTCGTCGGTTTTGCAATGAGGATCGCTTCCAAAGAATCCGCGGGATTCCGATACAGATTGACAGCTGTCATGCTCACCTTCGTGGCGGGATCGCTGCCGTGGTGGCGACGCTTGCTCCCGTTTGGCGCTCTATTAAGTAACGGCACAACCATGTCCGCGGTCTATCTCGCGGTCGGTATGTTTGCAGCGTGGAAGGTTACTGCACGAAATGTGCCGACTGAGATCCACGGACCGTTTCAGTCGAAGTCGACCTGATAGATATCTGCATGAGCGTGCCAGGCACGATCGTCGGTGTCACCTGATTGATGTTTGCACCCTGAAGCAGGAGTCGAGCCGCCCTGTCGAAATCCTTATCGAGAATCGCAGAATTGAAATCCTGGTCCAATTCCTTTAGCGCGCCGGTGCGGCTATGGTTGGCGCGCAGCCGTCGCACGGTGCATACGGCGTCAGGAAAAAGTTGTTCGGATCGGCGACGAGTGCGCCCTTGAGGTTTGGCGGAATTGGTACCGCGACGCCGCCTACGGACATCACCTTGAAGCCGGCAGTCTTCATTGTCGCCACGATCGCATCGACATTCTGCACGCGCAGTTGCAGTCGAGCGGCGCCACGGTCCTGAATCCGCATGCGAAGCGGAGTGCGCTCGACTCCCTTGAACTCGACAAATTCGATCCAGAGCATCGATCCCGGCGCCTGGACGCGGCTTCGCCGGACCTGAGCTGCAGACAGCCCCGTGAGGGCACGCATCGGGGCGTCCGGCGCAAATGCTGTCTCGCCTTCGACGGTGAATCCGAGGACGTCACGATATGCATGCTTCGTCTCGTCCATGTCATTAACAGTGATCAGGAGTCGCATGTCGAGGATGTCGCTCGCCGGTGCGGGGCCCGTTACGGACACAGACGCCGGCTGCCGGAGCTCGATGAATCGGCGATCGATATCCCGAATCAGAATGGCACGCGTGCCGTCTGCCAAGGCGACAGGCTTGCCTCCGGGTGTCTCGATCGTTCCGTTGGCCTGCTTGACGCGCGCCAGCGTCGTGTCGAGATCACGCACGATGAGCACGAGCGTCGCGTTCCCAGGATCCTGGATCCGCAATGGGATTGTCTGGTGCATCACGTTCTGAATTTCCATCAGTTCCACTGTGACTCGCGTGCCCGTCATGCGTGCGGATTGGTGACGCTCTTTTGCACCCGCGATATCGAACATCGCAAACAGCTGTGGATTCGTCTGGTTGTACGCCCGTTCACCAGTGGCTGGCAGCGCCGGGACTTCCATGCCAAAGGCGTCATGAAAAAATGCCAGAGAGCGGTCCATATTCTCCACAAACGCGGTGAACGCCCCGGTGCCGAGCACAGCGTTGGTCGGTGTCTGGCCGATTGCTGCCGCGCATCCGAGCGCGGCAGCGAATATGACCACAGAAATCGCGCTTGCAATCGATCGCATAATGTCTCCTTCATCGAATGAACAGAGTGGATTCCAGCTCCGCGCGCTATTAGACACCAGCTCGGCGCGTCGATTGCAACATTTCCTTATTCAGGGAACGGGGTATTAATACCGCCGTCCCCTGAATTTCCCCCTGTACAATGTTTAGTTCTGAGGACAATGGCAATGCTGTCTGGAAAGGTAAGGAGTTGTAGTGATCAGCGATCTTAAGAAGATACGAAACATTGGAATTAGCGCACACATTGATTCCGGCAAAACGACACTGACCGAACGGATCCTTTATTACACGAAGCGAATCCGGGTCATCCACGACGTCAAGGGTAAGGACGGCGTCGGGGCGAAAATGGATTCGATGGATTTGGAGCGGGAGCGCGGCATCACGATTCAGTCTGCGGCAACGTTCTGCGAGTGGAGCGGCCACTTCATCAACATTATTGACACCCCGGGGCACGTCGACTTCACGATTGAGGTCGAGCGATCGCTTCGCGTCCTGGATGGAGCGGTGCTGGTGTTGTGTTCGGTTGCCGGAGTTCAGTCACAGTCCATGACCGTCGATCGGCAGATGAAGCGTTACAGCGTCCCGCGACTCGCCTTCGTCAACAAGTGTGACCGTGCGGGGGCGAACCCGTTTCGTGTCACCGCGCAGCTGCGCGAGAAACTGAAGCATAACGCGATCATGATGCAGATTCCGATCGGACTCGAGGCGGACCACGAAGGCGTCGTCGATCTCATCGACATGAAAGCGCGCTATTTCGACGGACCCAGTGGCGATGACCTGCGCGTCGAAGAGATTCCCGCCGCGCTTCAGGCGCAGGCGGAAGAGAAGCGCGCAGAAATGCTGGACGCCGTCTCGATGTATTCCGACGAGTTGATGGAGGCGATGCTGGAGGAGAAGGTGACACCCGAACTGATTCACGCCGCAATTCGCAAGGGAACGATCTCTCTCGCTCTGACTCCGGTGTTTCTCGGCTCGGCATACAAGAACAAGGCGATTCAGCCTTTGCTCGATGCGGTGACGCGCTACCTGCCAAGTCCGGTCGAGGTCACCAACGAGGCCCTCGATCTTTCCAAGGGCGAAGAAAAAATCATACTCCGCTCTGATGTCAGCGCGCCGTTTGTCGCTCTGGCGTTCAAACTGGAGGAGGGACGTTTCGGCCAATTGACTTATATTCGCGTCTACCAGGGGCAGTTGAAGAAGGGCGACACGATCGTCAACAGCCGCACCGGGCGCGACGTGCGCGTCGGACGGCTCGTGCGGATGCATTCCGACGAAATGGAAGACATCCTCGACGCTTCTGCCGGCGACATCGTCGGATTGTTCGGCGTCGATTGCGCGTCGGGCGACACATTCACTTCCGACAAGATCCAATACTCGATGACATCGATGCACGTGCCCGAACCGGTCATTCACCTCAGCATCAAGCCCAAGGACAAGAAGTCGCAGACAAACATGGGAAAGGCGCTGCAGCGTTTTACCAAAGAAGACCCGACGTTCCGCGCCCGTGTCGATGAGGAATCCAACGAAACGATCATTTCGGGCATGGGAGAGCTTCACCTGGATGTTTACGTCGAACGCATGAAGCGCGAGTACGGCGCCGAGGTGGAAACCGGCGCCCCGCAGGTCGCATACCGCGAAGCGATCTCCCGTAAGGCGGAGTTCAACCACACGCACAAGAAGCAGACCGGCGGTTCGGGTCAGTTCGGACGTGTCGCCGGATACGTCGAGCCGATGGCGGAAGGCGATTTCGAGTTCGTCGACGAGACCCATGGCGGCTCCATTCCCAAGGAATTCATCAGCTCTCTCGAAAAGGGCTTCAAGTCGATGATCGGGAAAGGGCGCCTGATCGGATTCCCTGTCACTGGCTTCCGCGTCGTGGTCAATGACGGCGCCTCCCACGCCGTGGACTCCTCCGACAACGCCTTCCAGGCCGCGGCGCGCGGCGCATTCCGTGCAGTCTACGCATCGGCGAGGCCGCAAATTCTCGAACCGATCATGAAGGTTTCCGTGGAAGGGCCGCTTGAATTCCAGGGAGCCTTCGTGCGCACGGTGATGCAACGCCGTGGAGTCATTATCGGTACGACCGAGGAGGAAGGGTTTGTCCGGGTCGACACTGAAGTGCCATTAGCGGAGATGTTCGGATACTCCACCGATCTCCGGTCATCGACCCAGGGGAAAGGGGAATACACGATGGAGTTCGCAAAATATACGCCGGTTCCGTCCGAAGTTCACAAGGAACTGGTCGAGAAGTACGGCACCGGCCTGGTTGCCGATGACGATGAATAGACCGCGAATAGATGAGGAATAGGCCATGTATAGCAAAGAACTTAGCGAACGCAATCCGCTGCGGTTGTTCGAACACTCGATTCATGGAGGCGTCGGCCCGGGCAATGTCGGAGTTGTAGTTGCCCGGCACGGCATCGGCAAGACTGCATTCCTGGTGGGAATCGCTCTCGATGACGCCCTACGCGGGCGCAAGGTGCTGCACGTCTCACTCGACAAGACGGTCGATCATCTGCGCGAATTTTACGACGAGATTTTCATGGATCTCGCCCACTCCGCGGGCCTGGAAGATCTCGCTTCAGCGCGGCTCGACATGGAACGCCACCGCATGATCCATACCTATAAGGATGGAAAATTTACGACAGACAAGCTGCGCCATTCGGTGCAATTCCTGAATGAGGTCGCGCACTTCGAGCCGGCCTGTCTGATCATCGAGGGATTCGCATTCGAACAGGCAACGCTTGCCGAAATTGAAGCGCTCCGCCAACTCGCCGCAGAATTCCACGTCGAGTTGTGGATGTCTGCAATCACTCACCGTGGCGTCGCATCAGACGCGCTCGGCATACCCGCACCACTAACGCAGCTCGCCCCTGCGATCGCTGTCATCGTTCAAATGGCAGACGATAGCGGCACTGTGAAATTATCGCTCTTGAAGGATCACGACAATCCGAACGTCGCGAAACTCACGCTCGCCCTCGATCCGTCAACAATGCTGCTCGTGAAGAAGTAGGAGAAACGGGGACGGACACCAATCTCGTGTCATCCCCGCACAAACTTTAAAAACTGAACCGGCGTCAGAACCCGAATACCAATTGGTGCAATCGGCGGGATGCGATTCCCCCAAAATTACAGGCTAGTCCGAAAGATAGGCGCGGATTGCTTCGTCCAGGGTTTTCAGGTCCGCCGCCTTCACGTGGCCCGCGGTGCCGAGAATTCGACTCTTCTTCAACTGACGAATGCCCGGGACAACGGCGTACCCTGCGGCCTTGAGACCGCTTGGCTGGACCCTTACCCGCAACGGCAGGATTTCGGGGGCCAGCGAGGACAACGGCACGGCGACTAATGAATCCAACGCAACGTTCTGTACGGAATTTGAAACCACGACGGCTGGACGCCGCTTTCCCATTTCCGGAGGAGTGGCGTCTGTGAGATCCACCCAGATGACAGCGCCGCGAGTCATGTTCTTTTCCTGGACCGAACAGAGGGCTCACGATCCAAAGGCGCGGAGGCCCAGGCGTCGAGTTCCCCGGACTCTTCCGGGTTCTCTCGCAGAAACGCCGTGTACTCCTCAGCGGATCGCGCCATTTTTGACCGATGGATCTGGGCTTTGAGCAGATCGCGAACCAGAGCAGTCAGATTCTGATCCGGCCGCCTTAATGCCCTCAGCTCCGCGAGTATTGCACCGTCCAACTTAATAGTAGTTGCCTTCATACCGTCGGAGTATACCATTTTATGATCCTGGTCGAGAACGAGCTTCAGCGCGTCGACCCCGAAAACGGTTGAATACAAGAATGGAGACGAACTAAGCGGGCGACGATCGTTTTGGCGCCCATACCGCCCCGCTACTTTTTTCTTTGCAGGGTTCGAGGAAGCGGATAACGTCTCCGTCATTATGAAGAACACCGCGAAACTTTCCGTCGTCTTGTTTCCACTGCTCGTGTCTTTGGTGATTGTGGCGCAGGCGCCGCTGCCCGCGGTGCAGCGGCCCTTCACGCCGGTCACCCAGAAGATGTTGGAAAACCCGAGTCCGGATGACTGGCTGATGTTCAGCCGCACATACGATGCCCAGCGCTACAGCCCGTTGAAGCAGATCACTAAACAGAATGTCGGGCAACTCAAGATGGCGTTTACTCTCGACATGCCCACGGGATCGACGGAAACGATTCCGCTCGTCCACGACGGCGTGATGTACGCGACTATGCCGTCGGGCGCCGTGCGCGCTCTCGATGCGGCAACAGGCACCACAATCTGGGAATACAAACGGCCAGGGGCTGGCGGACGTTCCAAAACTCTCGGAATCTTTCAGGATTTGATTCTCTACGCCGCACCCGACAGTTATGTTGTCGGCATTGATGCTCGAACCGGTGAGATGCGGTGGCAATCGAAGGTCGAAACGCGCGGCAATTCGTCTGGGCCGCTTGTGGCCGACGGCAAGGTGATCTCCGGCGGTTCCTGCAGCGGGAATCGCAATAACTGTTTTATTTCGGCGCACGACGCACTGACCGGCAAGGAGCTGTGGCGGTTTTACACCACGCCTGCACCGGGCGAACCCGGGGATGAATCCTGGGGAGGCGCAGACGTGAAGAATCGCCAGGCTTCGACGTGGGGATTGCCTGGCACCTACGATCCCGTGCGCAAGATGCTCTATTGGGGCGTCGCCAACCCGATGCCCGACCAACGCTCGGCGCGGCACGACGGCAACCCGGACGCCACTTCCCGGACAGCGCCCTCAGACCTCTACAGCAATTCGACAATCGCGCTGAATCCGGACACCGGAAAACTGGCATGGTACTACCAGCATTTGCCCGGCGACGACTGGGACTCCGACTTCACGCATGAACGCACGCTGGTGCGCACGCGCGTCAGCCCCGATCCGAAGTCCGTGAAGTGGATCAATCCCACAGTCACGCCCGGTCAGGAACACGATGTAGTTGTCGCCATCGGTGAAGCCGGCGGCATTTTCATGCTCGACCGCAACGACGGCAAGTTCCTGTGGGCCACGCCGTTTCCGGCAGACGATCCGAAGTTTGTCATCTCGGATATCGATGTGAAGACTGGCAAGACGTCGATCAACTGGGACAACGTCTTCAAGCAACCCGGGGATCGCCACATTATTTGCTTCTGGAATACCCGCAGCTACTGGCCCACGGCGTACAGCCCCGTAACGAACTCGCTTTACACTTCGTATATCGATAACTGCCGTGACCTGACGGTCGGTGGAACCGGAGCGCGCGGAGGACAATTGAATATCATCCCCAGACCGGGTTCGAATCCGAATGAACTCACCGGCCTGGCGAAAATTGATCTCACCACGGGCAAGATCCTGCGTTTTGATGTCGGCCGGGCTCCGGGCAACGGCGCAATGCTGGCGACGGCGGGCGGACTGATTTTCCACGGCGACATGAGTCAGAAGTTCAAAGCCTTCGATGCCGAAACCGGAAAGGAACTTTGGCAAACGACGCTGGTCGGCAACATTTCCGTCAGCACCATTACGTATGCCGTCAAGGGAAAGCAATACGTGGCCGTCATGACGGGCGACAACCCCAAGGTTGCGGAATTGTTGGCCGAGGCTCCGGAACTCAAAACACCAAAACACAACGCGATCTACGTTTTCGCCCTGCCATAGATTTCCAACGGAAACGGAATCCCAATGAGTAATCACAAGACGACTAGAACCTACATGCAGACCCTGCAATCCCGAGTAAGCGAACTGTAACGTTCAGTCCGAGAAACGTCTTCCCACATTGAGGCCGGATTCCAGAACCTGGCGGTTCGGCCGATTCGCAAATGCAAATAGGGAGGACGATCATGACCAGGCGACAAATCGCGGCGACACTCATATTCATCGCCGCTGGCAGCGTCGGCGCGGCAGCATCACAGCAGCCCGCGCTCGAGGAACCGGGCGCGATTCGGGGAGTTGTAACTCGCGCGGGCACCACGAAGCCGCTTGATGGCGCACAGGTCACGCTGCAGGGAAGCGCGGCCAATCCTCAGGCGATTCAGGCATTGCTGAACACTGCGGCGTCTCAGGGAATCGTCGTGAAACCCGAGCCAGGTGCGAGCACCGCTCAGATCATTCAGGCGCTGTCCAACGATGGATGTCACGAACCTTTCCATCGTTGTTTCTCCGTCATCCGAAGTGACCGGAACGCTCATTGCGGCGACTGGCGTGAAACTGCCGCCTTCGTTACGCGTACGCGTCAATCCGAGTGCCGGCGTTCCAGGCTGTTCTCGCGCGATCTGCGATGGTTGGTCCGGACGGATCGTTCAATATTCCGGCCGTGCCGGAGGGACACTACCGTGTGATGACCGTGGCCGGGTTGCCGCCGGACCTCTATCTCGCGGACGTTCGGCACAAGACTGTCCGTGTGTTCGATGCGGGATTCGATGTTCGTCCAGGAGAGAATAGTCCTATCCAGGTACTGATAGGCTCCGGAGCCGGAACGCTAAGCGGCATCGTGCATGACGGGCCAGCAAAGGTCGTTGCCGGAGCACCGTCGCGCTGGTGCCGGATGCTCCGCATCGCGGGAACCTCGCACTCTATCTGTCGGCGGCCACCGATGACTCCGGACGATTCGTCATGCACGGCGTGCCTCCCGGCGACTACAAGCTGTTCGCGTGGGAGAGCGTGCGTCCTTTCGCCTATCAAAACGCGGCGTTCATCGCGAAGGACGAGGATCGGGGCAAAGTGATTCACGTTGGACAGGGCAATACGGCAAACACGGAACTGACTATCATTCATTGATGCCGTAGATGCCGCTGACTCCCGACGTTGCGCGCGTCATAATGAATTTTCTATTCTGAACCAGCGAAAGCGGGAAGACGTTCAATTTGAGATTCCAAACCACTCGTTGGAGCATCGTGAATGCGGCAGGAGGCGGCGATTCTGCTGCGCGATCTGCGCTGGAGAAGCTCTGTGAGACCTACTGGTATCCCCTCTATGCGTATGTCCGGCGTGGCGGCGCGACTCCCGACGATGCGCGGGATCTCACCCAGGGCTTCTTTGCTTCCTTGATCGAGCGGCGCGACTTCGATTCGCTTCGACAAGAACGCGGCCGTTTCCGGGCTTTTCTTCTGGCGTCCCTGCAGCACTACCTTGCGAACGACTTCGCACGCCGGACGACGCTGAAGCGGGGCGGGGGAGTACTTCCACTCTCCCTCGAGTTTGACGGTGCGGAGGGACGGTATCGGTTTGAACCGGCGGATAAGGAAACTCCGCAGACACTGTTCGAACGGCGGTGGGCGCTCACCGTGATCGAGAGGGCGCTGGCAGAGGTGCGCAGGGAATGGGAAGCGACGTCGAGGGCAGCCGAATTCGAAGCGCTCAAATCCTGCCTGCTCGGCGGCACGCCCGCTGGAGGATACGCGGCCGTGGCGAGGGAAATCTCCAGCAGCGAGGGCGCGGTCCGCGTGGCGGTTCACCGGCTGCGCCGCAAGTTTCAGAAGCGGCTGCGGGAGGAGATCGCCGAGACGGTTACGGACCCGTCCGAAGTAGACGACGAAATCCGATACCTCTTGCGCGCCCTAAACGCCTAGTGTCGCGTAATGTCGCGTAACGTTTATCGACCGTTCTTTCTATTCCTGGTATGGCAACGAAGAACTCGCAACAATCCCGACAATGCCCGCGCTGCGGAAAACCGGTACTGCCGGACGCGGCGGAGGGTCTTTGTGCCGCGTGTCTGATCGCTGCAAACATGGCGACCGTCACCGGCTCCATCGATGATGCGTCCACCATGGTTTCCGTGGCCTCCGGCTCAGGGTCGTCCGGTCCAGGCGAACCTCGGCTGACTGCCGGTCAGACCTGGGGGCCATACCGCATCGGCCGTCTGCTCGGACGCGGAGGCATGGGCGAAGTTTACGAAGCCGAGAGCCTTGAGACCGGGCGCCGCCTCGCGTTGAAACTGCTGCGAAGCCGTCTGGAAAGGGCCGACGACCGCGCGCGCTTTCTCCGCGAAGGGCAGCTTGCCGCGTCCATCAGTCATCCACATACGGTGTACATCTTCGGAAGCGAAGAAATCGAGGGCATGCCCGTGATCTCGATGGAATTGCTTCCGGGAGGGACGCTGAAAGAGCGAGTGGCCGCCAGCGGTCCGCTGGCACCGCAGGACGCCGTTGCCGCAATAATGGACATCATTGGCGGGCTGGACGCTGCACAGGCGGCG
>Ga0134122_10002530_pt1 | contig 13501 bp, 10 predicted proteins | sample KB302_FD_96461 | JGI IMG/M metagenome (GOLD analysis project Ga0134122, IMG submission 96461) | Terrestrial soil microbial communities without Nitrogen fertilizer from Kellogg Biological Station, Michigan, USA - KB3-0-2 | ecosystem: Environmental > Terrestrial > Soil > Unclassified ... | reverse complement strand
GCTGCTTTCAAGGTACTCGCCCTTCTTCGTGAAGCCGCCCAGCGCGCGCGCGATGTCGGTGGTAACAGACGGCTTCTCGGCGATGATCAGCTTTTTGGACATGCGGGGGCGCGAAGGATACCCGCAAAGCGCGCGCCCTATCAACTGCGCAGGAAAATGCCGCGCTCGCGCGCGCGCTTCAGCGCGGCAAGCGCGTGCCGGTCAGGACGGCAAGGGTGCTGTAGTCAGGACGGCAAGCGTGCCGTAGTCGGCGATAACAGGTCTTCCGCAACCAGGCGGCTGCTGGGGATATGCTGGTTCCAGAGCACCATCAGCACGACCAGCTTCAACTGCTCGATCGTGAGCCGCTCGCCGGTGGCCGCCAGCGCACGCTCGATCACGTATTCGCGCGTCTGCGCGTTGAGGATCCCGGACTGTTCGAAATAAATCAGCAGACCGCGGCATTCCGCATCGAGCCGAGCGAGTTCCTTCGGCGCATAGGCGCGGAAGGCGGCGCCCGAGTCGGGCAGCGCGGCGAAGGAACGGTGCGGGCCGCGCGCCACGCCGGCGAGCCAGCTGAGCGCCTCGCTGATATCGGATTCCCCGAAGCCGGCCGCGGAGAGCTTCTTCGCGACGCGTTCCTTCTCGTTGGAGACTTCGTGCTGCTGGCAGTTCTCGAACAGGTAGACGAGGATGTCGTACATTATTTTTCTCTCCTCAATGGTGACTTCGTTCAGGTCCTTAGTTTAGTCGCTGATACAGGCCGCCAGGCAGGGCGGTGATGCGGCCGGCAAGTTCCAGCCGCAATAAATCGGCGGACACTTTCTCGGCGGGCAGTCCGGCGCGCGCGCACAGCGAGTCCACGTCGACCGGATCGAAGCCCATGCAGACGAGCAGCGGTTCGTCCGCGCTCCCGGCTGTGGCGGCGCCGGCGTTCGCAGCCGCGTGGGTCGATGCAAAACCGGTGCGGCGGAAGGCCGACAGTTCGGCGAGGACGTCCTCGGCAGATTCGACCAGCTTGGCGCCGGATTTGATCAGCGCATGGCAGCCTTTCGAAAGCGGCGAATGGATCGAGCCGGGCAGCGCGAACACGTCGCGACCCTGCTCGGCGGCCGCGCGGGCCGTGATGAGCGAGCCCGAGGCGAGTGCGGCCTCGATCACCAGGCAACCCTGTGCCAGGCCGCTGATGAGGCGATTGCGGCGTGGAAAATTGTGCGCGAGGGCCTTCGTGCCGAGCGCGAACTCGGACACCAGCAGGCCGCGTCCGGCGATCTCGGCCGCCAGCGCGGCGTTCCCGGGCGGATAGGTGATGTCGGCGCCGGTTCCGAGTACGGCAATGGTGGAGCCCTCTCCCGCGAGTGCGCCGCGATGTGCGGCCGCGTCGATGCCCTGCGCCAGGCCCGAGACGATGGTGAGACCCGAGGCGCTGAAACTGCGCGCAAATTGTTCCGCGTTGCTGTTTCCCTGGACGGTGGCGTTCCTGCTGCCGACCAAGGCGAGCGCGGGGCGGTTGAGCAGTTCAGTGCGTCCGCGGCAGTACAGGATTGCGGGGGGATCGGTGATCTCGAGCAGCAGCCTGGGATAGGCGGCATCCGCTAGCGTGACGATGCTGTTCCCCGGTTCTTCCAGCCAGGCCAGTGCTTGCGCCACTGCGCTCGCCACGGCGTCGGAGTCGAGCGCGCGCAGCGCCTCCGCACTCGCGTAGCGCGCGAGTTCAGCGCGGTTGGCGGCTATGACTTTTTCAGGAAGACCGAACTGCGACAGCAGCTTGCGGATGGTTGCGGCACCGAGGCCCGGCGCGAGGGTGAGTTGCAGCCAGCTCGCCAGCGCCGGGTCCGAAATCATGCCGGCGGCTCGCTCCGGCAGAATACTGCGCTGCGCTTAGGGATTTTGTACAAGATCCAGCTTGTTGACCGGTCTCGAGATGTTCATGACGAGTGCGTAGGATACCCGGTCGAAAACGCGGAACACAAAGGCGAGACCGTAGCGTTCATTGGGCAGGACGAGCGGCGCGGCCCCCGAGTCCCTCGGGCGCGTCGCGTCGGCGACTGTCGCGCCGGGACGGTAGAGCGCGACCACGGTGCCGACATCCACGCCCTTGGTCCTGCCAAGGTTGATCGCGATCACCGAGTGATTGCCGTATTCGCCCACGCGCGTGTCCCGGCCGTAAAGGGAAATGATGCGGCCTTGCAGCTCACTGGACGGAGCGTGCGGCGCATAGTTGGGGACATCGGGCCTGCCTGCCGCTACCAGCTTGTCGCCGACGCCGACTTCCTGCGTCACCGATGAAAGCCGGATCACTGCGGGTTCGCCAGCGCGCACCACGCTCGCGCTGCCGAGGTAAATCGCCTCATAGCCAAGGGTCGTCTGGGTGTCCGGATCGATCAGTGCCGGGCCGCGCCGGTAGACGAACCAGGTTGTCACCTTGGAGTCGCCCATACCGCGCACGAAGGCACGATCGCCGTTGGAAAGGACGACGCGCGAATCCTCGCCAGCCGCGATGATGGTCGGCGCGTTGTCCAGGCCATCGGGTTCCACCACCAGGGGACGCGTGAGGAACGGCTCGATGATCCCCGGCGGAATGCTCGGTACCGGAGTGTGCGCGGTAGATTCGGCGCGTATCCGCGGGCTCAGCTTGACCGTACCCGAGGAAAGTGCGAGCCGGCCGCCCGCGCGGTCCAGCACGATGACGTTGCCGGGGTAAATGCGGTGCGGATTCTTGATTTCGTCCTTGTTCATGTTCCACAACTCGCTCCAGCGCCAAGGCGAATCCGTATAGCGCTGCGCGATCCCCCAGAGCGTGTCTCCCGGGACGACGACGTAGCGATCGGGAGCGTCAGGTTTCATCGCCAGCGGGGTTTTCGGGGCTTGGGCCAAGGCGCCGGCGGAGAGTGCCCCGGTGACGACAAAAGCGAGCGTTGTGATAGACTTACGCCATTGTTGGTACATAGAGCCCCCGATCGGTGGCTGACATTCCGGGCCGGTTGAGATTGCGGTTTGCGTACCCAAATGTAGCATAAAGCCCCAACTGTTTAACTATAGCCTGAGATACTGCACGTAATCGATTCAATTTGCAAGCAAATTACTGATTTATGGCCCTCCTGAACATCCTTCGCTACCCAGACGCGCGCCTGCACAAGGTAGCAGTTCCTGTAACCGTGTTCGACGGGCCTTTGAAGCAGTTCGTCGCCGATCTCGCGGAAACGATGTACCAGGCCCCGGGCATTGGTCTGGCAGCCACCCAGGTCGACGTGCACCGGCAGATTATCGTGATCGACGTTTCCGAGCGCCGCGATTCGCTCGTTGTGCTCATCAATCCCGAGATTGTGGATGCGAGCGGCGTCTCGGATATCGAGGAAGGCTGCCTCTCGGTGCCAGGGATCTACGACACGCTGGAGCGCGCCGAGCGCGTCAAGGTGCGCGCCCACGACCAGAACGGCAAGCTGTTCACGCTCGAGGCGCAGGGCCTGCTCGCGGTATGCATCCAGCACGAAATGGACCACTTGAAGGGCAAGGTGTTCGTCGAGAGCCTCTCGCAGCTCAAGCAGCAGCGCATTCGCGCGCGGCTCGCGAAGCAACTTCGCAAGAGCGCCTGATCCTTTCCTGCGTCTAGTCTTCGCAGGCACTCCGGAATTTGCAGCGCGCGCGCTGACGGCGCTGCTTGAGGCCGGTCACGAAATAGCGTTAGTGCTCACGCAGCCGGACCGGCCCGCGGGCCGCGGCTTGCGCCAGTCGGCAAGCGCGGTCAAACAGCTCGCCGTTGCCCGTGGCCTGGAAGTTTTCCAGCCGCAAGGCCTGAACGATGGTGCGGCGCTCGGCCGCCTCGCCGCGGCGCGGCCCGACGCGCTGGTCGTCGCGGCCTACGGCCTGATTCTGCCGCCGCGCGCGCTCGAGATCGCGCCGCATGGGGCCTTCAACATCCACGCTTCGCTGCTGCCGCGCTGGCGCGGCGCGGCTCCGATTCAACGCGCACTGCTGGCCGGTGATCGCGAAACCGGGATCACGATCATGAAAATGGATGCTGGACTGGATACCGGACCGATGCTCTCGTCCCACCGGCTGGCGATTTCGCCGCAGGACGATGCGCAATCGCTGCACGACCGACTTGCCGCGCTTGGCGCCGCGGCAATCGTCGGCGCGCTCGCGCAAGTCGCAGCGGGTAGTGCGCGGTACGCGGCGCAGCCGGAGGCCGGCGCAAGCTATGCGCGAAAAATCGGCAAGCACGAAAGCGCGCTCGACTGGACAAAGCATTGTGTCGAACTGGAGCGCGCGGTACGCGCGTTGCGTCCCGCGCCCGGCGCTCATTCGGAACTGCGCGGCGAAGCCATCAAGCTCTGGCGCGCGCACTGCGTCGCGGGCAAAGGCTCGCCCGGCGAAGTGCTCGAGAGCGGCGCCGCGGGCGTGCGCATTGCCTGTGGCGAAGGCGCTCTGCTCGCCACCGAGTTGCAACGCGCCGGCGCCAAGCGCCTCGCAGCGGCGGAGTTCCTGCGCGGATTTCCGATCGCCCCCGGCGAAAGTCTTGGCGCCGCTCGCTGAAGCGCTCGCGGCGGCAGCTTCGCTGGTCGCGCGCGTGGCGGCCGGCCGCAGCCTGTCGGCCGAGTTCGAGCGCGCCGGCCCGGATCCGCTCGACGGCTCGCGCGCCGCACTCGCGGACCTGTGCTATGGCGCGCTGCGGCGCTATGGCCGCTCGCAGGCGATCGTCAATGCCCTTTCACGCCGCGCCGGCACGACCGATCCGCTGGTCGAGGCCTTGCTTTGGTGTGCCTTCTACGCGCTCGAATCGGGCCGTTACGCGGAATACACGGTAGTCGATCAGGCCGCGCGCGCCTGCGTCGCGATGCAGCGCGCGAGCGCGAAAGGCTACGTGAATGCGCTGCTGCGCAATTTTTTGCGCGCGCGCACCGGGCTGGAGGCGCGCCTGGGCAACGACGAGCTCGCGCGTCACTGGCACCCGAAGTGGTGGATAGAGCGCGTGCGAGCCGCGTATCCGTCGGCGTGGGAACAGGTGCTTGCGGCCGGAAACACGCACCCGCCGATGTGTCTGCGCGTAAATGTGCGCCGCACCTCAGTGCAGGCGTATGCCACGCGCCTCGCTGCAGACGGAATCGCCGCGAGACCGATCGGTGCTGCGGCGCTGCTGCTGGAACGGCCGCTGCCTGTGACTCGCCTGCCCGGTTTTGCCGAGGGCGAGGTTTCGGTGCAGGACGCGGGCGCGCAGCGCGCTGCGGGTCTGCTTGATCTGCGCACCGGCCAGCGTGTGCTCGACGCCTGCGCCGCGCCTGGCGGCAAGAGCGCGCACATTCTCGAATCGGCCGATGTCGAGTTGACCGCTCTGGACGCCGATGGCGCGCGCATCGCCAGCATCAGCCGCGACCAGGCAAGGCTCGGGTTAAACGCACGCGTGCGCGCCGCAGACTGCACGGCGCTGGAGGGCTGGTGGGACGGCACCGCCTTCGAGCGCATACTCGCCGACGTGCCCTGCTCGGCCTCCGGAGTCGCACGACGTCATCCCGATATCAAGTGGCTGCGCCGGGATGCGGACATCGCCGCATTCGCGCAACGCCAGGCGAACATTCTGGACGCGCTTTGGCGCACGCTCGCCCCGAATGGTAAATTGCTGTATGTCACCTGTTCGATTTTCCCGGAAGAGAATGCCGCGGTGGTCGACGCTTTTGCCGCACGTACGCCCGGCGCACGCCGCGCACCACTGCCGGATGGCGGCGCGGCGCAGCTTGTGCCCGGTCCCGAACACGACGGATTCTTTTTCGCCCTGCTAGAAAAGCCGGCCTAGGACGAACCCGAGGCGACGCGCGATGCGAGGCTTCGCTCTCTGCAAGAAGCTGTTGGCCGCATTCGCGCTGGGCCTCGCCGCGCTCGCGGCAACACCGGGCGCGCGCGCTGACGACATCGAAGTCGCCGACGCGCGCGTCGCCGTGACCGAAGACGGCGTGGTGCTCGCCGCCGACTTCGCGTTCGATCTGAATCCGCGTCTCGCCGAAGTGGTTACCAACGGCGTGCCGTTGTATTTCGTCGTCGAATTCGAACTGACGCGCCCGCGCTGGTACTGGTTCGACGAAAAAGCCGCCGCGAAGCGCCTGCAGCTGCGCCTGTCCTACCATGCGCTTTCACGCCATTACCGGCTCTCGACGGGTGTCCTGCAGCGCAACTACGCCACGCTCGAGGAGGCCTTGAACGTGCTGCGTCGCGTGCGCAACTGGCAGGTAGTGGAGCGCGGCGCCGCGCTCGCCGACGCGAACTACGACGCCGCGGTGCGCATGCGCCTCGACCTCACGCTGCTGCCGAGGCCATTCCAGCTCAGCGCGATCACCAACCGCGAACTCAATCTGGAGTCGCCGTGGCGCCGCTTCACGTTCCGGCCGCCAGCCGCTGCTCCCGCGCCGGTCGAGAGCCGCGAGCCGAAGGAGGCGGAAGGGCGATGAGGCTGCTGATACTTCTCGGGGCGGCGCTCGCGGGCGTACTGCTGTTCCTGCTCGCCACCGCGAGCGGCAACACCACCGTGTTCGCGGAACACTATCCCTTGCTGCTGGGATTGAACGCTGCGCTCGCTGCGTTGCTCGCCTTGCTGGTGGCCTGGCAGATTCGCATGCTCTGGCGCAGATACCGGGCGAGGGCTTTCGGTTCGCGGCTTACGGTGCGCCTGCTGCTGTTGTTCGCGTTGATGGCGGTGGTGCCCGGTGCGCTCGTTTACACGGTGTCGGTGCAGTTCCTCGCCAAGAGCATCGAGTCCTGGTTCGACGTCAAGGTGGATGCGGCGCTCGAAGGCGGCATCAATCTGGGCCGTTCGGCGATCGACCAGATGATGGGCGAACTCCAGGCCAAGGCGCGCGCCATCGCCGCGGAACTGGCGGACCGGCCTGCCGGCCAGCAGGTGGTGCTGCTCGACCGGCTGCGCGACCGCGCCGGCGTGCAGGAGGCCGTGATCGTGGGCGGCAATGGCCGCGTGCTGGCGAGTTCGAGCGACGACGTCTCGCGCCTGGTGCCGGAGCTGCCTACGCCGCAGGTGCTGCGGCAGGCGCGCAGCTCGCGCGGCTATACCTCGGTCGATGCCGCCGCTGGCAAACCGCTCGCATTGCGCGTCGTGGTGCCGGTGGCGAGCCTCGCGCTCACCGATGACGCGCGCTTCGTGCAGTTGCGGCAGTCGGTGCCCGAACAGTTCGGCAGCAGCGCCGAGGCAGTAGAGGCGGCGTACCGCGACTACCGTGAGCTCGTGCTCGCGCGCCAGGGACTGAAGCGCATCTATATCGTCACCCTCACGCTGGCGCTTTGCATGGCTCTGCTGGTCGCGATTGCGCTTGCGGTGGTGCTGGCGAGCCGGCTCTCCGAGCCGCTCGCCAATCTGGCCCAGGCGACGCAGGCGGTGGCGCGCGGCGACTTCAGCCGCCAGGCACCGGTCACCAGCAGGGACGAATTGGGCGTGTTGATCGAGTCGTTCAATTCGATGACGCGCCAACTGGACGATGCACGGCAGGTGGTCGAGGCAAACAGGACGGCGCTGGAGAGCGCCAAGGCCAGGCTGGAAAACATTCTCGCCAATCTTTCCGCCGGGGTACTGGTGTTCGACCGCGAGCTCGGCTTGACGATTACCAACCACGGCGCGCAGGCGATCGTGGGCGCGGAGCTGGATGCTTTTGCCGCGGAGATGCGCGAACAGTTCCGTGCGCACGGCACCTTGCCCTGGCAGCAGGAGATCGAGCTCAAGGGCACCGGCAAGGCGCTGCTTGTGCGCGGTACGGCGCTGTCGGAGGACCCGGCGGGCGGCTACGTGCTCGTGTTCGACGACATCACGCAGCTCATACAGGCCCAGCGCGCGACCGCCTGGGCCGAAGTGGCGCGGCGCCTGGCGCACGAAATCAAGAATCCGCTGACGCCGATCCAGCTCTCGGCCGAACGCATGGAAATGAAACTCTCCGGCAAGCTCGCCGCCGAGGATGCCGAAACCCTCGCCCGCGGCACGCGGACCATCGTCAACCAGGTCGCGGCGCTCAAGAGCATGGTCGACGATTTTCGCGACTACTCGCGCCTGCCGGCGCCGGTCTTCGCGCCGCTCGACCTGAACGCGCTGGCGCAGGAGGTGCTTGCCCTCTATGAAACATCGAGCACGCCGATCGCGCGCAAACTCGCTCCCGGGCTGCCCGAAGTGCGTGCAGATTCCGCGCAGATCCGCCAGGTGCTGCACAATCTGGTGCAGAACGCGCAGGATGCCGTCGAGCACCGCAAGAGCGGCGCCGAGCCGCCGCTGATCGAGGTGTGTACCGAGGTCGCGGGCGACAAGGTGCGACTTGCGGTAACCGACAATGGGGCGGTTTCCCCGAGGAAATGATGGCGCGCATTTTTGAACCCTATGTCACGAGCAAGCCGCGCGGTACCGGCCTGGGCCTGGCGATCGTGAAGAAAATCGTCGACGAGCACCACGGCGAACTGGCGATCGAGAATCGCCCGGCGCAGGGCGTCTCGGTGAGCATGCTGCTGCCGGTGGCGGACAGCCGCGCCAGTGCGGCGACGGGTAACGCGGCGCGGGCGGCGTAAGCATCATGGCGCAGATTCTGGTTGTCGATGACGAGGTCGGGATCCGGGAACTGCTCTCGGAGATTCTTGCCGACGAGGGTCACCAGGTGCTGCTCGCGGAAAACGCGGGCGAGGCGCGGCGCCTGCGCGAGAACCAGCGGCCGGACCTGGTGCTGCTTGACATCTGGATGCCGGATACCGACGGCATCTCGCTTCTCAAGGAATGGGCCGCGAGCGGGCAGCTCGGCATGCCCGTGGTGATGATGTCCGGGCACGGCACCATCGAGACAGCGGTGGAGGCAACGCGCATCGGCGCGCTCGACTACCTGGAAAAACCGATCGCGCTGCAGCGACTGCTGGCGACGGTGAAGCGCGCATTGCGCAACCATGAAGCGGTAGCGCCGCGCGAGCTCTCGCTCGCCACGCTGGGCCGCTCGCCGGCGCTTGCCGAGATGCGCAAGCGCCTTGCCCAGCTCGCGCAGACCGGCGCGCCGCTCATGCTGCGCGGCGAACGCGGCATGCGCCCCGAGCTATTTGCGCGGCTGCTCGCCGCCGCCGGCGCGCCGTTCGTCGAGGGTCGCGAGGTGATGGCGGGAGCATCCTCGGAGACGCTGCTGCGCGCCGCGGGCGGCGTACTGTTCGTCGGCGACCTCGCGCTGCTCGGGCACGCGGAGCAGAAGAACCTGGAATTCCTGCTCGCGCGATGCGACAAACACAAGGCGCGCGTGGTGTCCTTCGCCGCGGTGGATGGGCGCACGCTGATCGAGAAGCACGAATACGACGCCGGCATGGTCGCGCGGCTCTCGGAACTGGTGCTCAAGCTGCCGCCGCTGCGCGAGTTTGCCGAGGACGTGCCGGATCTCGCCGCCATGACCCTGGTCCAGCTGGTCGAAACGCGCGCCTGCCCGCCGAGGCGTTTTTCGGTGGCGGCGCTGAATGCGCTGCGGCATCATTCCTGGCCGGGAAATCTAGCCGAGCTCGATAGCGTGGTGCGCAACCTCGCGCTCGGCGCGCTCGACGAGAACATCGGGCTGGAGGATGTCGAACGCGTGGTGGCGGCGCACGCGGCCTCTTCGCCGCCGCCCGAGATCGCGCTGGATCGGCCCTACCGGGAAGCGCGCGAAGCGTTCGAGCGGCTCTATTTCCAGCATCTGCTCGCGCGCGAAAACGGCAGCATGTCGAAGGTGGCGGAGCGTTCCGGCCTGGAGCGCACGCACCTGTACCGCAAATTGAAGGCGCTTGGCCTGCCGGTCGGCAGGCGCGAGGAAAGCTAGGAGGGGGAAACGGGGAAACCTGGGTTCCCCTGTTCCGATTTATTTTTTCTTTTTCTTGACGCGTTGCGGGCGCGACTTGCCGTAGCTGCCCTTGTAGATTTTGCCGCGCCTGGTTCTCTTGTCGCCTTTTCCCATTTCGCTCTTTCTAGGTTGCAGTGCCGGCCATTATATCGGCCGGCTCGTAGGCCAAGTACGGCGCGAGCCATTTTTCGGTTTCTGCCACCGTCATCGCCTTGCGCCGCGCGTAGTCCTCGACCTGGTCGCGGCCGATCTTGCCGACCGCGAAGTAACTCGATTGCGGGTGCGAGAGGTAGAAACCGGAGACCGCGGATGCCGGCAGCATGGCGCAGGACTCGGTGAGTGAAATGCCGGCGTTGCGTTCGGCTTCGAGTAGCGCGAACAGGGCGCGCTTCTCGGTATGGTCGGGGCAGGCGGGATAGCCCGGCGCCGGACGCACGCCGCGATACGCCTCGGCGATCATTTCCGCGCCGCTGAATTTTTCCTCCGGCGCATAGCCCCAGAATTCGCGCCGCACGCGCTCGTGCAGGTGCTCGGCAAAGGCTTCCGCGAGACGATCGGCAAGCACCTTGAGCATGATCGCGCTGTAGTCGTCGTGTTGCGCTTCGAACTGCGCTAGTTTCGCCTCCAGTCCGCCCACCGCTACCGCGAAAGCGCCGATCCAGTCCGGCACGCCGGCATCCTTCGGCGCGACGAAGTCGGCGAGGCATTGATTCGCGCGCCCGCTGGGCTTCTGATTCTGCTGCCGCAGGTTGTGCCAGGTCATGGCGACGGCGCGCCGCGTGCCGTCGGCATAGATCTCGATGTCGTCGTCGTTTACGCGCGCCGCCGCGAACAGGCCGCAGACGCCGTTCGCGGCGATCCATTTTTCGCGCACGATCGACTGCAGCATCTCAAGCGCCTCGGCGTGGAGCTTGCGCGCCGCATCACCCACCACCGGGTCGTCGAGGATCTTGGGATAGGGGCCGGAGAGTTCCCATGCCTGGAAGAATGGCGTCCAGTCGATGTACGGAACCAGTTTGTCCAGCGCGTAGCCGCGCAGAACCTGGATGCCCGGGTCGCGCGGCGCAGGCGGCCGATAGCCGGACCAGTCGATCGCGTGTCCGAGGCGCCGGGCCGCCGCGATCGATAGCAGCGGCCCCGGACCTTTCTTGCCCTGGTGCTGGACGCGGATTTTCTCGTAGTCGGCGCGTACGCCGGCGACATAGCCGTCGCGCTGTTCGAGCGAAAGCAGGTTCTGCATCACGCCGACCGAGCGCGAGGCATCCGGCACGTAAACCACCGGGCCGGGGTAGTTCGGCGCGATTTTCACCGCGGTGTGTGCGCGCGAGGTGGTGGCGCCTCCGATGAGCAGCGGCACGCTGAAGCCCTCGCGCTGCATTTCGCGCGCCACGTGCGTCATTTCCTCCAGCGAGGGCGTGATCAGGCCCGAGAGGCCGATCGCATCGGCGTTCTCGCGTTTCGCGGTCTCGAGGATGGTCTTGGCGGGCACCATCACGCCGAGGTTCACGACGTCATAGTTGTTGCACTGGAGCACCACCGCGACGATGTTCTTGCCGATGTCGTGCACGTCGCCCTTCACGGTGGCGATCACCAGCTTGCCCTTGGGCTTGGCGGCTTCGCCGCTGCGCACCTTCTCGGCCTCGATGTAGGGAATCAGGTGCGCCACCGCCTGCTTCATGACGCGCGCGGACTTGACCACCTGTGGCAGGAACATCTTACCCGCGCCGAACAGGTCGCCGACGATGTTCATGCCGTCCATCAGCGGTCCCTCGATCACCTCGATCGGACGCGCGAACCTTTGCCTTGCCTCCTCGGTATCGGCGACGACGTGCGTGGCGATGCCGTTGACCAGCGCGTGCGAGAGGCGTTCCTCCGGTGTGCCGCGGCGCCAGGCGTCGTCCTCCTTCCCCGCGCGCAGCCCGCCCTTGACGCCGGCCGCATGCTCGATCAGGCGCTCGGTCGCATCCACGCGGCGCGCGAAAATTACGTCTTCGACCCGTTCGCGCAGTTCCGGCTCGATCTTTTCGTATACCCCCAGCTGTCCGGCGTTGACGATGCCCATCGTCATGCCGGCCTGGACGGCGTGATAAAGGAACGCGGTGTGCATCGCTTCGCGCACCGCGTCGTTGCCGCGGAACGAGAACGACAGGTTGGAGACGCCGCCCGAGACGCCCACGCCGGGCAGGTTGGCGCGTATCCACTTCACTGCCTCGATGTAGTCGATGCCGTAGCGCGCGTGCTCTTCAAGTCCGGTGCCGATGGCAAAAATGTTGGGGTCGAAGATGATGTCCGTCGCCGCAAGTCCGGCCTTTTGCGTCAGCAGGTCGTAGGCGCGGCGGCAGACCGCGATGCGCCGATCCAGCGTGTCGGCCTGGCCTTGCTCGTCGAAGGCCATCACCACCACGGCGGCACCGTACTTGCGCACCAGGCGCGCCTGGCGCAGGAACTCCTCCTCGCCCTCCTTCATGCTGATGGAATTGACCACGCCCTTGCCCTGCAGGCATTTGAGGCCAGCCTCGATCACGCTCCATTTCGATGAGTCGATCATCACCGGCACGCGCGAGATATCGGGCTCGGAGGCGGCCAGATTGAGGAAGGTCACCATCGCCTTCTCGGAATCGAGCATGCCTTCGTCCATGTTGACGTCGATCATCTGGGCGCCGTTCTCCACCTGCTGGCGCGCGACCGACAGCGCCTCGGGGTAATTCCCTGCCAGGATCAGGCGCGCGAAAGCTTTCGATCCCGTGACGTTGGTACGTTCGCCGACGTTCAGGAACAGCGACTCCTTGCCGACATTGAGCGGCTCGAGTCCCGCGAGCCGCAGCATCGGCGCGCGCTCGGGCGCGCGGCGCGGCGCGACGCCGCGCACCGCCTTGGCGATGGCGTGGATATGCTCCGGTGCAGTACCGCAGCAGCCGCCGACCAGATTGAGGAAGCCTTCGCGCGCCCAGCTGCCCAATTCCTTTGCCATCGATTCCGGCGTGTCGTCGTATTCGCCGAACGCGTTGGGCAGGCCCGCGTTGGGATAGCAGGACACCGGCACCTCGGCGACGCCGGAGAGTTCCTCGACGTACTGACGCAGTTCCTTCGCGCCCAGCGCGCAGTTCAATCCCACTGCGAGCGGCTGCACGTGGCGTACGGAGTTATAGAACGCTTCCGTGGTCTGGCCCGACAGCGTGCGCCCCGAGGCGTCGGTGATGGTTCCCGAAATGATCAGCGGCAGCCGCGCGCCGCGTTTTTCGAACTCGGCTTCGATCGCGAACAGGGCCGCCTTGGCGTTCAGCGTGTCGAAGATGGTCTCGACCAGCACCAAGTCGGCGCCGCCGTCGATGAGACCGCGCAAGGCGTCAGTGTAGGCCGCGACCAGCGTCTCGAAGCTCACGTTGCGAAACCCGGGGTCGTTCACGTCGGGCGAGATCGAGGCGGTCTTGGTGGTGGGCCCGAGCGCACCAGCGACGAAGCGCGGTCGGGCACGGTCGCCCTTCTGATATTCGTCCGCGGCGTCGCGCGCGAGGCGCGCGGCGGCGTGGTTGAGCTCGTAGGCGAGCTCCTCCATGCCGTAGTCGCCCAGCGATACCGCGGTCGAATTGAAGGTGTTGGTCTCGATGATGTCGACGCCAGCCGCGAGGTAGTCGAGGTGCAGGCGGCGGATCAGCGCCGGCTGCGTCAGGGTCAGCAGGTCGTTGTTGCCGCGCAGGTCG
>Ga0134122_10002529_pt1 | contig 13504 bp, 10 predicted proteins | sample KB302_FD_96461 | JGI IMG/M metagenome (GOLD analysis project Ga0134122, IMG submission 96461) | Terrestrial soil microbial communities without Nitrogen fertilizer from Kellogg Biological Station, Michigan, USA - KB3-0-2 | ecosystem: Environmental > Terrestrial > Soil > Unclassified ... | reverse complement strand
GATCGTCCTGACTCCAGGGCTCGGTGGCGGTTTCTCTCGCGGCCATCTGGGCGGCCATCTCGGCGGCCGCCGGGTAGCGCTCGAACAGGCTGCGGACGATGACGGTCGAGAGGAAACGGTTGAGCGTCTGCTCGGTGCATTCGTACGGGTAGTCGATCAGATAGGGCAGGGCATCGAGCACGCCGTAGAACAGCTGGGCGTCGAGCGTGACCACCATTTGTTCCGAGGTGCGGGTCGGATCGGCCTTGGCGAGATCGGCGAATTCGAGGGTTCGGGTTTCATTGCCGCGCAGCGCGGCGAAGCGCGACTGGGCGAGGTGGAGGCGGCTCGGCAGGATCGGCAGCGCGCGCAGCTCGCCGTCGGAGAGACCTCCTTCCGAGGAACGCGCGGTGACGCGGAATTCGACCTCGCCCACGCTCTTCGGCACGGCGAGCGGGAAGACCACCGTGGCGCCTCCCCCGGGCTCGACGGTGAACGGCAAAACGGCTGCTGCCGGCGCCAGGCCGAAGGCGGCGAGGCGGTCTTCTTGCGTCGCCCCGTCCACCAGCTCCAGGCGGACCTCGCCGGAAAGCGGCACCTCGCCCGCGTTATTGACCACGGCGCGGATCTCCGCCTGATCGCCCTCGCGCAGGAAGCGCGGCAGGTAGGGCCGGACCATCAGGCTCTTGGCGCTGCGGGTCTCGGCGTGGACCGAGCCGAAACGAAAATCGCGGGTGAGCGCGTGGACCCAAACGCTCCACGAGGTGAGCGAATCGGGCACGGTGAATTCGATCGCCGCCGAGCCGTCGGCTCCAGTGAGCAGGTGCGGTTGCCAGAACGCCGTCTCGGCGAAGCTCGAACGGAGCGGCACCGGGGCGGCCGGGGGTGGAGGTGGAGGCGGCGGGGGCACAGGCTTTGCCGCGATCTCCTCGGGGACTTCCACCGGGGCCACCGGCTCCAAATAGCCAAGCGAGATCATGTCTTCCGCAATCCCCTGCGGAGCGGCGGCCTTCATCGAGAAGGCTACCGATCTGTTGCGCCACCCCGGCCCGCCCAAGGCGTAGGGTCCGACCCTCTGCAGCTCGTCCTCTCGGAATGCGACGCCATCCGGCAGGGTGACAAGATCGTTGGTCAGGTAGTCGGCGGCGTTGACCCCGAGGCTCGATTGGATGCCGGCGGGCGCTTCGGCACTTTGAGGGAACAACCGGCTCGCCGATGGAGGATCGTACGGGGCGAACGCATCCAGCGACCGGTCGTACATCGAGGCGAGCAGCTCAGCCGCCGCGACCGGGGCGCGGCTGTCGTCGTCTTTCGAGCCGGCGGCGGTGCCTTGCCGGACTACGACCTTCCAGGTCTCCCGTTCGCCGGGCCGAATCCGGTCGCGGAAGCTCGCCAGCTCGACGGTCAGCTCGCGATCGTCCCAAGGGACGTCGATCGAGTACCACTGCTCAACGGCTTGGAAGTCGCGCACGGCGGACAGGCGGAACAGAAGTCCGCCGCGATCGGCCGTGCCGACGGTCATGTCGATCCGGATCGGACGATCCCCAGCCACCAGGCGGCGCCGCTCGCGCAGACGGCCGGATTTGAACGTTTCGAGGATCATCTCCTGGCCCAGGAAGCCGGAATGGACCAGCATCCTCGCGGACTCGCCTACGCGGACCGTGTTTTTCTCGAACGTAAGCAGAGCGGCGATCGGCAGAGGGGTCGGAGGGGAGGCGCCTGCCGCCGAATCGGAGTCGGCCACGATCCACTCGCCCTGCGTCTCGGCGCGGGCGCCGAAATCGTCCGTCGTTTCGTAGCGCAGCCGATAGGCGCCGGGTTCAAGCGCCGGCAGCTCGACCGGGGCGCGCCCGTCCTGGCCGTGCTGCACGTCGCCGCGAGCGACTTCCGGGCCGTCGTCCCAAGTCCGCAGGGTTCCCCGGAGACCGCGATACGGCTCCCAGCGCGGGCGCAGCTGATCGCCCGGCGTGACGATCGGCTCCGCCCCCCCGGCGACTGCGGCTCCCGGCGGCGCGAGGATCGGCTCTTCGCTCGGCAGCAGCGGCCTTTCGGGACGTCGCAGCGCGAGAAGCCGCCAGGTTCCGCGGCCGGCGCGCGGCGCGCCGTCGAGATCTTTGCGCACGACGGCGATCTCGTTGGGCTCCGTGGGCCGGCCGGCTTCGAGGAATCCCCGGTCGGACTCGAGAGTCGCCTCGATCGCCACGAAGCCGACCCGGTACGAACGCTCCGCCTCGCGGGTCTCGCCCCCTTCGTCGGTGACCGCGGCGCTGATCTTGAAGCGGTAGGTCACGTCGCGCGCCAGACGCTCGTCCGCCTCCGGCGTGAACGCCACCATGAAGGTGCCGTCCGCACCGATCTTCGCCTCCCCGGCCGCCACCCGCTCGCTCGCGGTTTGCTGCGGACGCCAACCCCAAAAGCCCCACCAGTCGGGATAGACCGGCTCCCGCGTCACCTGCCAGGTGGCTTGAACCCCGTTGCCCCCAGTCACCGGCAGACCGAACAGGTAGCGCGCGGTGCCCTGAAGCTTCGCCGGCCGATTGAGGCGCAAAGGCTCGGCCGGTGGATCGAAAACCACCTCGAACGTCGGCCGCTTGTACTCCTCGACCTGGATCGACGTCCCGCCGCCACCCTGGCCGGCGAACGAGACCGAGAGCGACCAGCCGCCGAGCGTCCGGCCGGCGGGGATGACGAATTCACCGGACGCCGTGCCGTAGGCGTTGGTCGTCACCGTCGCGAAACCAGCCTCCTGGCCTACCGGATCGGTGAGCGTGATCCTCACCTCGGTCCCGGGGTTGAGGCGCGGCTCTTCGCCGCTTCGGCCGCGGTAGGCGAGCACCTTCCAGAGCACTTTCTGTCCCGGCCGGTAGACCGCGCGGTCGGTGAACACCAGGCTCTGCTGCGTCTCGGCCTCGGGCGCTTTGGGCTGCATCCAGCCGAGATCCGTGTAGGCCGCCGACTCAGCCTTGCGCCCGACGAGGAAATACTGCCGGTAAGGGCCGGAACCCGCCTCCGGATTCGTCTTTCCGGCCGATTTCGCCAGCTCGGCGCCCGGCTCCGGTAGGCGGACGAACCCGTCCGCTCCCGCGGTCTTCGTCGCCACGAGCACCGAGTCGCCCGCCGATTCGCCTTGGCGATAGAGCCGAACTTCCGCTCCGGGGAGAGGCTTGCCGCTGTTCCCGTCAAGCGCCACGACGGCCAGCTCGCCGTTTTCCACCCCGCGGCTCGCCAACACCAGATCGCCGATCATCAGGCGAACGGAGAGCACGCGGTTGCCTTTCGGACGAAAATCCGCGCGGGCCGAGATCAGGATCGCATAGACCCCCGGTTGAACGAGCGGCGGCGTCACGTAGGTCGCGTGCTCGGCAAAATCCGGAGTCGCCGGCAGGTTGACGCTCCAATCCGTCGCGGGCGTTTTTCCGAGCAGGCTCTCGGAGGATTCGGCGTCCTCGCCGAGAGGCAACGCGCCGCCACGCTCGATCCAGCCGCCGAGATCCAGGCGGTAGGCGCGGAAAAAGAGCGCGGGCAGGTTCTTGTGGCGCACTTGGATCGACCGCCGTTTCGCCCCGTCGCTCGCCATCGACTGGACCGAATAATCGGGCGCCTCGATCTCGCGCACGATCCGCCGGCAGGCCGCCCCGCCGGGCGACCCGGGATACGCCTTCCAGCCTTCGAGCGCGATCTTCCGCGCGTCGATCAAGGCGTCCGGCCGCTCCTCATCTTTCACCCGTTCGGCGAGCGCCCCCTGGCCCCACGACCACCAGGAGACCGAGCGGTAACCGCGCGCCGGGTCGGCGAGCCGCGTCGCGAGCTGACCGGTCAAGAACGCGCGATCGGCGGTGCCGTTCAAAGAGCTGGAGAGATGGCGGACCCGCACGAGCCACGCCTCCAGCTCCGCGGCTTTCCGTCCGCCGCGCCGATGCCAGGCTTCGAGATCGGCGAGCACCGCGACGAGCTTCGAAAGCGGATGGATGGCAGGATCGTCGAGCCGTACGGCCGGCGGCGTTTCGGCCACCAGCGCCGCGCGATCGAGGCGCCAGGTGCCGTTCTCCTCGGCCGGCGACCAGAGCGTGGTGTCGGCGAGCAGCCCGGCGAACAGGTAGGAGATCGCGTCGCGCAGGGTGCCGCGCACCCCCGCCGGGTAGTCGTTGGGGTTGAGGAAATCCTTCCACGCGGCGACCGGCAGGGCGCCCAGCGACTCTCGCACCTCCCAAACGCGGGCGTAGGCGGCGATCGCCTCGGCGGCGAGCTGATCGTGCGTCCAGGCCGCGAGATCGACCTTTTCGGTGCCGGTCACCCGCTCGCGGTGATTGATCTCCCAAGACTGAGCATTGAGATAGGTCACCAGCGCCGCGCCATAGGTGAGATCGAGCACCGCGCGCTCTTCTTTGCCTTTCGGCCATTCCTGCTCGCGCAGGAAGCGCACGGCGGTCTCGAAGCCGCCCAAGGCGATTTTCATCCTCACCGCTTTGATCAACGCGCGGGTCGCGAGCGGCTCGTCTCCCGCCGCCCGGGCGGAAGCAAGCAGGGCGACCGCTTTGTCGTACGCCGTCTGCACTTTCTGCTCTCCTAGGGCCAGTCGGTCGATCTCGGCGAGCGCCGCGAGCCCCGCGGCGGAAAGGCGCGGGGCACCGAGAGCCGGAGCCGGCTTCGCGATTCCGCGGGCGGCGGGGACGAAAAGCAGCCCGAGCAGGAGCGAAGCTCCGAGGGCGGAGGGGACGCGGCAGGAGCGTAACGGGCGCAGGATCATCGTGCGAGTTTAGATCATGCTCCGAGGGATTTCGTTCCGGCGCGTATACCTTCCACGAATCGAAAGCGCGGTCGAGAGGAGGCCCGGCCGGCGGTGCGTCGGTTCAGTCGTTCGGTTTCGCGGCTAGAAGCAGCACTGAGAGAGATCGGTCGGATTGCAGCTGGTGATTTCGGTGCAGTTGTCGTGCATCGTGTTACAGCTAGGAATTCGAGTGGCTCCGGCGGCCACGCCACCCAGCTTATGAGCTTCCAGTCTTCGGACGGTTTCACGCGATAGGGCGAGTTTGCGGTTGCGGCGCTTTTCCATGGCGTTCTCCTTGGGGCACCTTCCCACCGAGCCTCCGTTAGTTCATGGTGCGCTGGGGTGTGCGCGACGCGCCTGCCTTCGATCGCGAGCGGTTGCGCGATCTCGCGGCCCGCCCGTCTGCCTTTCGACGTTCATCCCGGCGGGAGCATCACTTGCCTGTCTCCCAACCTCGACAATCCCACACTCTTCTCCGACGGTTGAAATCACAATGGCTTCAGAGAGTCGTGTCTTGACGCAGTGTCTACGCATCGAGCAATAGACCTTCCTGGCCCAACCAAGGAGAGGGACAACTCGTGAAACAGTGGAGTTTGGTGAAGTTTGTCTTATTGGGTGGTTCCATCGCACTGGCACAGAACTCGGCTCAGGCGGCGCCTACCGCCCAGAGTCCTCTCGATCCGTCGCTCGTCTCCGGTCGATCCGCCCTCGCGGGCCTCCAACAGAATTGGCAGGACGACTACGTCCGCCGCGGCGGCGACCGGAACGTGGTGGTCGCACTGGGCTGGGCGCGCGGCATCTCGGAGCGCTTCACCCAAGCCCGCGGACAGGCCCGGTTCGATCTGATCCGCGGCAGCGTCGCGATCACCGTTCAGGGCCTGGAGCGTCCCGCCGACGTCTGGCTGCTGGACAACAAGCCCGGCCCCAACAAGTCCACGCTCGCCGAGCGGGGAGACCGCCTGATGCGCCTGGGGAGGATCGAAAGCCCGGGACCCGGCGCGCTCACCGCCGAATTGGGCGCGGCGTACTTCAAAGACTTCGAGCTCGACTGGGTGATCCTCACCGATGCCGGCCGCACCCCGATCGATGGAGGCGTGCTGTTCGGCACCCGGTCCGGCCTTGAGCGCCGCTTCACCCGCGAGCGCCTCGCGGCCGAGCTAACCTCTAGCGAGATCAAGCCGCTACGCCTGGCGAGCAACCTTTCCGCCTCGTCCCAAGTGCTGGTCTCCTCCGGCTTGGTGACGGCGGACGTGGCCGATGGCGCAGACCTCTTTTTCCACGGCACCTTCTCCGGCAACGGCCGAACCTGCGCCACCTGTCATCGGGCCGAGAACAACCAGGGACTCGACATCGATTTCATCGACACGCTGCCTGCCAACGACAAGCTGTTCGTCGCCGAGCAGCCGGTCTCCTTGGGAGGAGTCCCGGGCCTCGAGCGGCCGCTCTTGATGCGCGGGCATGCGATGATCCTCGAAAACGTCGACGGCTTGGAGAATCCGACGGGCAAGTTCGCCATGCGCGGCGTGCCGATTTCGCTCTCGCAGGCCACCTCGATCCTGGCCCCCAACGACGGCAGGGCTCCCACGCAGCGCACCGGCTGGAGCGGCGACGGGGCGCCCGCGCCGGGGACCCTGCGCATGTTTCCGCTCGGTGCGACGATCCAGCACCTCACCAAGTCGCTGGCGCGCACCCCGGGGACGGATTTCGTCGCACCGACCGACGACGAGCTGGACGCCATGGAGGCGTTCATGATGAGCAGCGGCCGCCTGAACGAGCTCACGCTCGCGAACGTGACCCTTTCCGACGCGGCCGCCCAGGCGGGCAAGGTCCGGTTCGTGGCCGCCGACGCGCGATGCAACACCTGCCACGCCAACGCCGGAGCCAACGTGGGCAACGGCCAGAACCGCAACTTCGACACCGGTGTGGAACGGTCGCCCGACCCCAGTCAGACCACCGAGGCCCACCCGCGAGACGGCGGATTCGGAGTCGCCGCCCGGGATTGCGACGCCAACGGCTCGAACGACTGCTTCGGCGACGGCACCTTCAACTCAACACCTCTGATCGAGGCGGCCGATACCGAGCCTTTCTTCCACAACAACAGCGCCGCCACGATCGAGGACGCGGTGGCGTTCTACACCACCTCCGCGTTCGCCAACTCGCCGGCCGGCGCGGGTATCGCCATCCCGCTGTCGCTGGCCGACATCGACAACATTGGCAAGTTCCTGCGGGTGATCAACGCGGCTTTCAACAACGCCATCTCGATCCAAAGAAACCAGGCAGCGCTGGTGCTCCTCGACCAGTGGATCGCGGTCTGCGGTGACAATGGCAGCCTCTCCTGCGCCAACGGCGTTCAGGTGATGAGCACGGTGGAGAGCCTGCTCGAACTGTCGAACGTCGAGGGACGCGACGCCATGCAAGTCCTCGACGACAAGGGGCTTTATCCCGAGGCGGAGAAAGATTTGAAGCGCGCCATCTCCGCCAACCACTCCGCCATCTCAGTCCAGAAAGCCCGGCAAAAGCTGAAGTTCGTCGAGAGGGCGCTCGAGGATCTCCAGTCCGCAAAGGCCCGCTACGGCACCGGCCTCAACTTCACGCTGGGCGAGGGGAATCTGCTCTTCTAAGGTCCGCTCTATTGAGTTTGTGGCCCTCCCGTCGGGGTTTCCCGGCGGGAGGGTTCGCCCTTCAAGAGGCCGAGAGGTTCACTCGCCGTGCGCGCGGACCCCTCGGGCCATGAGGCCGATCCCGCCGAACAGGAGAACGAGCATGAGCAGCGTATTGAACAGGCTCGTCCGCTCGAAATAGATCTCCAGGTTGGTCAGGATTCCGGCAAGGATGATGACGGAGCCGCCGACGAGCAGCAGCCAGCCGAAGATCGAGCGGCCATTCCAGAACAGGAGGCCGATGCCGAAGATGAACGGAATCAGCGACAACCCGAAGGCGCTGCGGCCCCAAAGCATCCAAGCGCCGCTGGTCACGGTCACCTGGGTGGTCAAGAGATAACCGCCCACGATCGCCATCACCAATCCGATCAGGAACTCGCCCATCCCGCCCGGGGTTCCCCCGGCACCTCGACGTTCGGCCATGTCAGCCCGCAACAGGTGACTTGGGTTCCCGGGCGAACGAAACGACCTCTCTCCCCGACTCTCGTTCGTTCTTCTTGAGGTCCTCGAAGATCCGGGCGAGATCGAAGTCGAATCTGGCCGCGTGCTCCTCCCGAATCTTCCTGACTTCCTCGACGAAGGGGTCAGTCCAAGTCTCCGGCTTCATCGAGCCATTCCTCCTCGAACGCCGTAAAGCCCCCTCAGTCGAGCTGGCCGGACTTTGCGACGACGATCTTCTTGCTCGTCTTGCCACTCTGGCTGCCGTAGGACTCGACCTTCTTCACCACGTCCATTCCTTCGGTGACGTGGCCGAAGACGACGTGCTTGCCGTCGAGCCAGTCGGTCTTGACGGTGGTCAGGAAGAACTGGGAGCCGTTGGTGTTCGGTCCGGCGTTCGCCATCGAGAGAATGCCCGGCCCGGTGTGCTTGAGCTGGAAGTTCTCGTCCGCGAACTTGGCGCCGTAAATCGATTTGCCGCCGGTGCCATTGTGGTTGGTGAAGTCACCGCCCTGGCACATGAAGTTCGAGATGACGCGGTGAAACGTGCTGCCCTCATAGCCGAACCCCGGCTCGCCGGTGCAGAGAGCGCGGAAGTTTTCGGCAGTTTTCGGAACGACGTCGGCCGCCAGTTCCATGACGATGCGGCCCAGAGGGGCGCCGTCGGCTTCAATGTCGAAGAATACGCGTGGATTGCTCATGCGCGGGAGATTACCATCCTCACTCCCGCCCCCGCCACCAGGTGACCCAGGCCGTTGGCCTGGGCTGAGGTGACGCGACCCTTCGGGCCGCAAAAGACAGAAACCTCATTCCGGTGCTTTTGCGGCCCAACGGGTCGCGTTAACTCAGCCCAGGCCAACGGCCTGGGTGGAACGGCCCGAGATTTCCCGCGGCTACTCCCGCCCCCGCCACCAGGCGGCGGCTTCGGCCATTCCCTCCTCGTAGGTGCGGATCGGGGCGTAGCCCAGCTCGCGGCGGATGCGCTCGTTCGAACAGTGCTCGGCGAACGTTCCTCCCTCCTCGGCGTCCTTGCGCGGCGCCGGGAGAGCGTCCGGAAACCATGCCCGGACGTCCTCGACGTAGCGGCCGAGCGTGACGTGACCATCGACCAAGTTATAGACGCGACCGATCGCGGCGGGATTCGGCACCGCCAGATCGATGGCTTGACCGATGTTTTCGATATGGGTCCAGGGCAGAGGGCCGGCACCGTCGGCGACCAGGGGAACCTGGCCGGCACGTATCGCGGTCGGAATCTTCACGGCCCAGTAGGAGGCCGGATGCGCGCCGAGCACGGCACCGAGACGGAAAATCGTGGCGGACAGCCCCAACGCCATCTCGCGTTCCAGCGCCCGCTCGGCGTCCGCCTTGGTGATGCCGTACCAAGGGGTGGTGGCGGGAGAGTGGGCGAAATTGCCGTCCCCTCCCTTGAGCGGCGTCGTCTCGTCGAATTCGGCGTCGGGACCCAGATCTCCGTCAGCCGCGCGGGCGGCTTCCCAGTCGTAGACCGAGATGGTCGAAATGTGAACGAATCGCCGGCACCCCGCGGCACGAGCCGCAGCCGCAAGTCCCGCCGTGCCCGCGGCGTTCACCCGCAGCGACTCGTCCCGCTCGCCGCCGATCGAAGCGGCGGCATGGATCACGATCGCTTGGCCCTCGCAGCCGCGGCGCGCCGTCTCCGGATCGGTGAAATCTCCTTCCATCTGTTCAACGTTCGCCAGCTCGGGATCCTCGCGCCGTACGATCGCCCGTACGCGAGCCCCGGCCGCCGCGAGGCGCTCCGCAAGGCGACCGCCGACGAATCCGGTGGCGCCGGTGATGAGGACGGGTTGGTTGGTCCAATTCATGGTGTCATCCTAACGTGAACCCCACGGCCCTGAACCCAGGCAACGTCGATGTTTTTGCGGCCTGAAGGGTCGCGTCTTCGTTAGCCCAGGTCGTAGGCCTGGGTCACCAACCGGTTCAACGGCGTCCAGGGTGAGGCCCGATCATGAGATTCTCCCACCCATGCCCGAGCCCAACGATTCCCCCGCGCGCCGTTTCGTCGTCCGCCGCCCGCTCCGCTTCGCCGATTGCGACCCGGCGGGCATCGCGTTTTATCCGCGGCTTTGCGGTCTGATCAACGATCTGGTCGAGGACTGGTTTCGCGACGGGTTGGACTACGGATTCCCTAGGCTCCACGGAGAGCTGAAGCGCGGCATTCCGATCGTGCGCCTGGCGATCGATTTCACGGCACCCGGGCGGATGGGCGAAGAGATTGCCTGGAGCCTCGGCGTGCGGGAGATCGGCAAGTCGTCCGTATCGCTCGAAGTCCGCGCCGATCCACCCGTCGGCAAGCCGATGCTCGTCGCGGAAGCGCGCTTGGTCCATTGCGAGATGGCGTCAGGAACGCCCGTGCCGCTTGCCTTCCCGGACGAGGTGCGGGCTCGGATGGCGGAGTTCTTGATCGGCTGATCTACTCCGTGCTCCGCGCCGGATCGAGGTGCCAGACCGCCTCGGCGCGCAGCGCGATCCCCTGTTTGCTCGTCGGGAGGGTTTCGAGCACCTCGCGGAAGAGCGGCTCCGCCCGCTGCGGACGGCCGGCGAGCGCTTGGGCTTTGGCTTCCCAGAAGCGGCAGAGGGCTTCGAAGCGCGGAATCTTCGCCGTCTCCCCGAGCTTCGCGGCTTTCCGGGCGAGTGAGATCATCTCGTTCAAATTGCCGTGCCCGGTGTGCTCGTACAGGCGGACCATCGCCTCGGCCAGCCCGAGGGTTGCCTTTGGATCGGCCGGCCGCTCGGCGAGATCCGCCCGCGCCCGCTCGACCGCGTTGCGCAGGGCTGTCTCGCCGCGCACCTTGCGGCGGCAGTCGAGGCACCGGATCGCGATCGAATCGAGGCGGAACCGGAGTTTTTCATACCAGTGCTTCTGCTCCGTGGCCGAAAAGGTGAAGTCTCGATCGCAGGAAACGCAGTGCCGGACCTCGTTCACATAGAAGTAGTGAGGGATGCGGCGCACGATCGACACCACCTGCACCCGCGGCTCGCCGCGAACGGCGCCCGGCGGAAGCGGCGGCTGATAATCGAAGTCGAATTCGAGGTATGGGACCCCTGACGGTGAGACCGTCGGGATCATTGGAATCTGGCCGAAAAGCGGATGCTTGAAGAATGAGCCCTGCTGCTTGGTTCCGGCCGCCTTCTCGCCAGGGGGCTGGCGTTTCTCACGTCGTTGGGGGGATTTGCCTCGCCTGGACATGACAAACATTCTACCGGCGGAGGCGCCGCGGATCGCGATCTCGCTTCAGTGGGACGGCCTGGTGTTCATCGACCGCCATTTGGTGCCCGAGGAGCGGCTCGATCGCGCTTTCGGCGAGCTGGCCACGGCGGATTTAAGCAAGACGATCGTGGTGGAAGCCGATCATCGGCTGCCGTATCGCGACGTGCGCCGGCTGGTGGAAAGGCTTCAGGCGGCGGGATTGTCGAAGCTGGCGCTGGCGGCGGAATTGCGAGGACGATAAGGGCTACGGGCGTACGCAGCCCCGATTCGGCGCCTGTTGTTCCATTTTCGAGACCGCCACTCCGATTCCGGGACGGATATTCCGGTTCTGGGACTGATATTCCGATTCTGGGACGGATAGTCCTGTTCTGGGACCGTTATTCCGATTTTGGGACGGATAGTCCGATTCTGGGACTGTTATTCCGGTTCTGGGACGGATAGTCCGCTCCTGGGACCGTTATTCCGATTCTGGGACGGATAGCCGCTATCCAGCGCAGATAGCCGCTATCCGCGGTGGATAGCGGCTATCCGAGCGCGGAAGCCGATTCTGAGACCGAAAAGCGGCTTGTCGGGGAGTATCACCATTTCCGGCCGCGGAGAAGCGATGGCGGCGGGCGAAAGCCGCCATCTCGCGGCGCGCGGCTCTCTACTTCTCGTATAACGCGTCCAGAGTCTGTTTCGCGTTGACGTCGCGGGGATTGATCTCCAACACTCGCCGGAGCAGCTGCTCGGCTTCGGGCTTCTTGTTCTGGACGCTCAAGAGAACCGCGAGATCGCTCATCGCGGCGACGTTTTTTGCGTCGATCGCGATCGCCCGGCGGAAGTCGAGCTCGGCGTCGCCGACGTGGCCGAGCGCCATCTGCACTGCGCCGTGCTGGTAGATCATGTCGGGGTTCTGGGGCGCCTGGCGGAGGGCGGCATCGGCGGCGGCAAGCGCTTCGGTGTAGCGCTTCGAGCTGAGCAGCAGGCGGACTTCGAGCGCCCGGGCGACCACGTCGCCGGGCACCGCCACCACCCGCTTGTGGATGGCGGCGATCGCGCCGGCCTGATCGCCGGTGGCCATTTTGCGCATCGCCTCCTGCATCTCGGGCGAGGCCGGCACGGCGGGCTTGGGCGGCGCGGTGGTGGTTTCGGTGACGGCGGCGCGGAACTCCTGAGCCGCTTTTTCGGCTTCGGCCCGCGCCTTGGCGCGTCCGGCGGCAAGCTCTTGCGCCTTAGCGAGCGGCGCCCTGGCCTCTTCCGCTCGATGGGCCGCGGTGAGCGCGTCGCCATAAGCGCGGAACGCCTCGGGCGAGACGGGGTTCAATTTCGTCGCCCGTTCGAGGAAGACGAGCCCCTCGGGCGCCTTGCCTTGCGCGGCCAGGAGCTGGCCGTATTCGACCGCGATCGCGGCGGCCGGACGGGGATCGCCGGCCGCGGCCGGATCGGTTGGCAGCTTGTCGGCGAACGGCTTGAGGGTCGCGAGCGCTCCGGCGGCGTCCTTAGTCTGGCGCTGGGCGCGGGCGAGCAGCAGGGCGAGCGCGGGCACGTTGCCGCTCTTGCCGCGCAGGAGGGCGAGCGCCTCGGCGGGAGAGTCGGCGAGCAGATAGGCCTCGGCCTGGGTGCGGCGAATCTCCAGGTCCATGGCCGGCGGATGCTTGGCGGCGATCGGCTGGAGCAGCGCGAGCGCCGCGGGGCCGTCCCCTTTTTGGATCGCGACCTTGGCCGACAGCAGGCGGATGGCTGGATCGTCCGCCTTCTGCCCGATCAGCAGCTCCTCGGCTTCGAACGGACGTTCGAGCTGGAGCGCGAGCATCGCCGCGGTGAGCCGCGCTTCGCTGTCGCGCGGGCTGCGGATCGACCAGGGGCGCAGGCTCCGATACGCCTCGACGATCTGGCCCTCGCGGGCGAACAGGAGGCCCAGCTCGCGCGAGGCGGGCGAGGCCGGTTCGATCGCCACCGAGCGGGCGAGGTCGCGGCGCGCTTCGGCGATCTTGCCGAGCGCCAGCTCCGCGCGGCCCGTGTTGTAAAGCACCGGGGCATCCGCGTCGGCCGCCGCCGCGAGCGGCGCCAGGATTTCGAGCGCCGGCTGCGGTTTGCCGGAATCGAGGTAGAGCGCGCCGAGCAGCGCGAGCAGCGGCCGCTGGCCGGTCAGCTCGCCCTTGTGCGGTTCGAGGATCGCGAGCGCGCCGGGCGCATCGCCGGCTTTGTATTTTTCGATCGCGTCGAACACCGGCTTGTCGAGCGGCGACGCGGTGGGTGCGGCCGGAGCGGTCCCGGCTTGCGGCGCCGGGGCGGCGGAGAGACCCGTGCCCCCGAGGAGAAGACCCGCGGCGAGCAGCGAGGAGAGAAGATAAGACGAGCGCTTCATGTGAGAGGTACTCCTTTGCTCTCCGGGGAGGGAGGCTAGAGCCGGCGGAGCTCGCGGCT
>Ga0134122_10002528_pt1 | contig 13504 bp, 10 predicted proteins | sample KB302_FD_96461 | JGI IMG/M metagenome (GOLD analysis project Ga0134122, IMG submission 96461) | Terrestrial soil microbial communities without Nitrogen fertilizer from Kellogg Biological Station, Michigan, USA - KB3-0-2 | ecosystem: Environmental > Terrestrial > Soil > Unclassified ... | reverse complement strand
TACCACACGCTGATCCGTCGCGGGAAGTTCGAGGGGGACTTCGGGCCTTTCCTCAGGTTGTTCCTGGGCGGGGGTGTGGATGGCTACGGCCCGTGGCACCAACACGTGGAGTCATGGCTTGCCAGCCCTCTCCGAGCGAATGGGTCTCTGCTGGTCCTCAAGTACGAGGATCTGCTGACCCAGCCGGTTCAGGGCGTGGGCCAGGTGATGGAGTTCCTTGGCAGGCCTGTCTCCCCGGAGCAGGCAGAGGAGACCGTTCGCGCGTATAGCGCGGAGAGAATGCGGGAGCAGGAGCGGCAGTCCCGCTTCCACGAGAAGAAGAAGCGAAGGGACATTATGTTCGTCCGCTCGGCGAAGTCGGGCGGTTGGGTAGAGACCTTCACACCGGAGGACGAGGCGTTTTTCGCCACGGTGGCGGGCGAGGTGCTGGGGCAATTGGGCTACGACTCGTCTCGATAGGCCCGGCTGCACCGAACGGGCACTTACGGCGGGAGGCTCGCCAACCGGGTAAGGTTCGGCGCAAGGAGGGCGCCGTGTGTGACGAATTGGTTCGTCCGAGGGCCATCGTCGGAGATCGGTCGAGCACTTGGGGCGTGGCCCGAAGGCCGCGACGGGCTGCCGCGCACGGCCTGCTGGCCGCCCTGGCCCTGGCCGCCTTTCTCTTCGCTCCAGCGGGGTCGGCATCGGCGTCGATTCAGTTCGACCAGCAATGGGGAGCCGTGGGCACCGGCAATTCCCAGTTCACGCTTCCGACCAGGGTGGCGACTGACTCGTCGGGCAACGTCTACGTGTCCGACACGGGAAACCACCGGATTCAGAAGTTCAACTCCGCGGGCACCTTCGTCACCAAGTGGGGAGCAACCCTGCCTGTGGTGGGAACGCCGATTGCTGGCACCGGCGACGGTGAGTTCACGAGCCCGCAGGGCGTCGCCACGGATTCCTCGGCCAACGTCTACGTCGCCGACACCGGCAACAACCGGATCCAGAAGTTCAACACCTCGGGTGGCTTTCTGACCAAGTGGGGAAGCCTGGGGACCGGGAACGGCCAGTTCACGGCCCCGCAGGGCATCGCCACGGATTCCTCGGCCAACGTCTATGTGGCCGACACCGGCAACAACCGGATCCAGAAGTTCAGCTCCTCCGGCAGCTTCGTCCTGGCATGGGGAAGCGCGGGCAGCGGAAATGGCCAGTTCAGCTCACCGTCGGGCGTCGCCACCGACGCCCTGGGCAACGTCTACGTCGCCGACGCGGGCAACACCCGGATCCAGAAGTTCTCGTCGTCGGGTGCGTTCATAGCCAAGTGGGGAAGCGCCGGCGCCGGGAACGGCCAGTTCGGCGCCGGTACCACTCTGGATGTCGCCACGGGCTCGGCCGGCAACGTGATCGTCGCCGACCCGGGCAACAACCGGATCCAGAAGTTCCGCCCGTCCGGGACGTTCATCACGACGTGGGGGACCCTGGGCACCGGGGCCGGCCAGTTCAACGGGCCCTCGGGGGTGGCCGTCGCCCCCACCGATCACGTTTACATAGTCGATCGGGGCAACAACCGGATCCAGAAGTTTCACGAGACTGACACCACCCCGCCCAACACCCAGATCGACTCCGGCGTCTCGGGCCTGACCAACAACGCCTCGCCGTCGTTCGCCTTCTCCTCCGAGGCGGGGGCGAGCTTCGAATGCCGCCTCGACTCAAACCAGGAGGCCGACTTCGCCGCCTGCACCTCGCCCAAGCCCTACAGCTCCCTGGGCGAGGGCGCCCACACCTTCGAGGTCAGGGCGGTCGACGCGGCCGGCAACCCGGACCAAAGCCCCTCCTCGCGAAGCTTCACGGTCGACACCGTCGCCCCCCAGACCCAGATCGACTCCGGCCCGTCTGCCTTCACCAACGACCCGACGCCGACCTTCACCTTCCACTCCTTGGAGGCGGGCTCGAGCCTCGAGTGCAAGGTCGACAGCGCCCCGTATGCGGCCTGCAACTCGCCGAAGACGACCCCCCACCTCGCAGACGGTTCGCACACATTCGCGGTTCGCGCCACCGACCCGACCGGCAACGTCGACTCGACGCCGGCCTCGCGCGCCTTCAAGGTCCGGACGGCCGCGATCCACGTCCAGGGCTCGACCCTCGTCGTCACGGCCGCAGCGGGGGCCAAGGACAACTTCGTGATCACACGTCCTTCTGCCGTCGTCGTGCGAGTCACCGACATGCACAACGGCGCGTACAGCGGTTCCGGCATCCATGCCTATTCACAGTGCACGCGAACCGGCGACTCAACCGCGAACTGCAACGCCGCCGGGATCACGGAGATCGAGGTTTCGTCCACGGTGCTCACGGACAAGATGACCAACTCGACCGCGATTCCGAGCTCGCTCGTCGGCGGGGCGGCGAACGACCTTCTGGTTGGCGGCTCCGGCGACGACACCCTCAGCGGGGGCCTGGGTACCGACGTGATGAAGGGAATGGACGGTAACGATCAGCTCCTCGCCCGCGACCAGACCTCCGACACGATCAACTGCGACGGCGGAGCCACCGCGGGCAGCGCGGACAAGTCCGAACTCGACCTGCTTCCCAAGGACTCCCCGGCCACGGGCTGCGAGACCGTCCACCGCTACTGAGCGGCTGGGATCCGCCGCGCCGGCAGCGCCGGACTGTCCGTCGCGTAGTGTGCGTTCATGGCCGGGCGCTGCCTGTTCGTCATCCACTATCCCGTCTTCGGGGGTCCCCACAACCAGGCTCTGAGGTTGGTGCCGGCGCTGCGCCCGCTCGGGTGGGAGACCGTGGTCCTGATCCCAGACGAGCCCGGAAACGCGGCCGACCGGCTTCGAGCGGCGGGCATAGAGACGATCCAGGCCCCGCTCGGGCGCCTGCGGGCGAGTGCCGATCCGCGACTTCACCTGCGCTTCGCGGGCGGCTTTCCCGGGCAGGTCCGCCACATCCGCTCGCTGGTCCGGGAGCTGGAGATCGACCTGGTGATGCTGGGGGGGCTGGTGAACCCGCATGGAGCGATCGCGGGGCGGCTCGAGCGCGCGGCGGTGGTTTGGCAGATCCTGGACACGCTTCCGCCTCCGGCGCTGCGCAGGGCGGTGATGCCGCTGGTGACCCGGCTTGCCGACTCGGTGATGTGCACGGGCGAGACGGTCGCGGCAGCGCATCCGGGGGCCATGGGCCTGGGCGAGCGCCTGGTGCTCTTCTTTCCGCCCGTCGATGTCAGCCTCTTTCGTCCCGATCCGGCGGTGCGGTCGCGGGCCCGCGAAGAGCTGGGACTGGGCGCCGACGAGCCCGTGGTTGGGACGGTGGGAAACCTCACGCCCATGAAGGACCACGCCACCCTAGTCCGCGCGGCCGGAGCGCTGCACCGGATGCATCCCAGCACCCGGTTCGTGATCCTCGGATCGAGCTACGAGCACCGCCCCGGCTACGTCGATGGGCTGCTTCGTGAAGGCGAGCAGCTGGGGCTTGAGCCTCACCGGGACCTGATCCTCCGCGATCCCGGCGACCGGGTGGCCGAGCTCGCTCAGGCCTTCGACCTGTTCTGGCTCTCGTCGAGGCCCCACTCCGAGGGACTTCCCACCGTGCTGGGCGAGGCGATGGCCCTCGGTCTTCCTGTGGTCGCGACTCGCGTGGGGAGCGTTGCAGAGGCGGTGGGCGGGGGAGGCTTGCTCGTGCCGCCCGGCGATCCGCAGGCGCTGGCCGGCGCCGCGGCTCAGCTGATCGAGGACCGCTCCGGACGCGCCGCGACCGGCGAGGAGGCGCGTCGCTGGGCCGGCGAGAAGTTCGGCCTCGAAGCCTCGGCCGCGGCACACATTCGCGCCTTCGACATCGCTTGCGAACGCGCGTCTCTGCGGGCGCGTTCCTGACCTACGCCGGCAGGGGACGGCTGCGGGTCCACCGGTCGACGTTCACCTCGTGGATCTCCTCCAGGATCCGGCGAACGTCGTATTCGAGCTTCCACGTTGGGTATTGCGACTGAAAGCGGCCGTTGTCGCCGATCCACCAGATGTGGTCGCCCACACGGTTCTCCTCGCGGTACTTCCAGTCCACCTTCTCGCCGGCGATTTCCTCGCTCAGCCGGATCGCCTCCAGCACGGAGGCGTTGCTGAACCTCCCACCGCCGATGTTGTAGACCTCCGCCACGCGCGGCTCGCGAAAGAACTCGTCGAAGGCCCGGATCAGATCGAGGCTGTGGATCGCGTCGCGGACCTGCTTGCCCTTGTAGCCGAACACGGTGTATTCGGTTCCGGTCATCGCACAGCGCATCACGTAGGCCAGGAAGCCGTGCAGCTCGGCTGCCGAGTGGAGCGGGCCGGTCAAGGTCCCGCCGCGAAAGCACGCCGTTCGCATCCCGTAGTAGCGGCCGTATTCCTGGACCAGGACGTCGGCCGCCACCTTCGACGCCCCGAACAGGCTGTGCAGGCAGCGATCGATGGACATGTCCTCGCGAATGCCGTTCGCGTAGGTGTGCTCCGGGTCGATCTCCCACCGGGTCTCCTGCTCCGTGAAGGGGAGCGAGTTGGGGAGATCGCCGTACACCTTGTTGGTCGAGGTGAAGATGAACACCGCATCCGGAGCACGCGCGCGCGTCGCTTCGAGGACGTTCAAGGTGCCCAGCGCGTTGATGTCGAAGTCCGTGACAGGCTCCCTCGCCGCCCAGTCGTGCGACGGCTGGGCGGCGGCGTGGATCACCAGCTCGATCGCCTCACCGTGACGGGCAAAGAGCTGGTCGACCTCCTCGCGGTTACGGACATCCACGGCATGGTGGCGGTAGCTTCGGCCAAGCGCTTTTTCCAGCCGGGCCCGGTTCCAGTCGGTGGATGCCTCGGGACCGAAGAACACGCTCCGCATGTCGTTGTCGATCCCGATCACGTCCATGCCGAGACCGGCGAAGTGGCTTGCGGCTTCCGATCCGATCAGCCCCGTCGAGCCTGTGATGACCGCCAGGCTCACTGCTCAGCCTCCCGCGGCACGCCATCCGACGTCAGGCTGTGGATCAGCTCGTCGAATCGGGTGGCGACCGCCTCCGGGCTGAAGTTGCGACGGGCGAACTCCAGGCCCGCCTGACCACGCCGCTCGAGCTCTGCCTGGTCGGCAAGGATGCCGCGAAGGGCGCTTGGGAAGGCCTGCGGGTCCGCGGCATCGATCACCCAGCCGGCGCCCGACTGGTGCACGATGCGGGCGATCTCGGATTGGGGGTTGACGCTCGCCAGCACCGGGACGTCGCGGGACATCAGGTTCATCAGCTTCGACGGCAGGTTGAATTCGTCCACGTCGGGTCGCTGGGGGACGAGCCCGATGGCCGCCCGTTGCATCTCCTCCTCGAGCTCCTCGAGCAGCAGGCCGGGCATCTGGACGCGCGTGGAACGAATCTCCGCCGCGACCTCCAAGGCGAGCTCGCCGGTTCCCGCAAGGATCAGCCGGGCGTCATCGCCAAGGGCCGAGGAGGTCTCGAACGCGCGCACCAGCGCGGGAAGGTTTTGTGAGTGACCCATGTTTCCCATGTACAGGACGCGCGCGGGATCGACGCCGTTGTTTCCGCGACGTTCTGCCGGGCCGCGCGTGAAGGGGTTGTAGATGTGCGTGACCTTCCACGGCGGCACTCCCTTTGCGAGCAGGTTCTCGCGGAACGCATTCGAGATCACGACGATCCCGGCCGCGGAGCGATACATGTACCGCTCGAGGTGCCGCGCCGTGCGCAGCGCGAGGCCCTCGCGCATGAGGCCGGTCGTGGCAGCGGCATCGGGCAGGATGTCCTCAAGCCAGAGAATCCAGGGGAACCGCCGAAGCCGGGCGCTCATCAAGACCGGGAACACGCCCAGGAACGAAGGCGACACCACGACGGCCGCATCGGGGGCGGGGCGAAGGGCGGCTGCCACCGCCGCCGAGGCGGCATAGGTCACCTCCTCGAGGATCCTCGCCGGGGTGGTCCGGTGGCCGATGACGAGAGGAAGGCGAAGGACGGGAATCCCGTTTCTGGTCTCCCGGTAGGGGCGCAGGCGGTGACCCCAAAGCGGGCCCGGGTAGTGCGGATGCGCCGTGACGACCTCCACCCGGTGCCCGCGGGCGGACATCGCCTCGGCCCATCGAGACGCCATGGGACCCATCGCGGTGGGCTCGGGCTCGTAGTTCCAGCTCCAAAGCTGTAGCCGCAAAGACCGTGTCAACGGCGTCCCTTCAGCCGCCGCCTGCGAAGCGCTTGAACGCCAGGTAGGCCGGCTTCGGGTCGCGCGTGTACTTGAGCAAGCCCGCGCTGAGGCAGAAGCTGCAGGTGCCCGCTAGCTGCGACGCGGGCGCGGGATCGCGCCAGTCGAACCAAAAGACGCGCTGCACTTTCCAGGCACGTCGATGGTTGAGGATCAACTCGAACGCACCGTTCAGCAGGTTCGCTTGACCCGCGAGCCCCTTGTTGAGCCGGAAACGGTCGGGCGGTCCCGAGCCCCAACCGAGCTCGGTCAGCCACAGCGGCGTGTCCTCATCACCGTGCTCGGCCATCGTGGTGCGGAGTTGGTCGATTTGGTGCCCAAGGTCCTCGACGTTCGGCGCGTAAGGGTGCAGCGCAGCGGCGTCGTAGGCGCCCTTGAACCCGGGCGCGCCGTAAAGGGCCGCAAGAAATTCCGAAGCCGTCACGTCGCCGAAGCCGGGCATTCCGGCGAGGACCATCCGGGCCCGAGGATCCTGGCCCTTGATCGCGTCGTGGGAGATCCGGACGAGCCGGGCGTACTTTTGCGCCGATGCATTGACGTCTGGGCCGGGCGTGAAGAACTTCTTCAGATTGGGCTCGTTCCAGACCTGCCAGGCCCGGATGGGCACCGGCTTGGCGTTGGCCCCGTACTGCTGGACGTATCCACCGCTCCAGTAGCTGCCCTTTGGTCCGTACCGCGCCACAGCCGCCTTGAGGAAGCTTTGCCACGCCGCCTCCTGCTGCGGGCTGTCAACTGGGGCGTTCTGCTGTGCCGGAGTCACCCACTTGGGGGACCCCCACACGTACGGGATCGCCTCGATTCCGTGCGAGGCCAGGGCGCCGATGGCCTTGTCAGGCCAGGCGAGGGGCCCGTTCGGGGTCGGCTGCACCACGGCCCAGTCGAGCAGGAACCGGTCCGTCCCGATCCCAGTTGCTGCCATCGTCTGGAGATCTTGGGTGTCGAACCGGAATATGCCCTGGGCGATGCCGAAGAACTTCTGTTGAGGAATCGCGGCTGCCGTTCGGCTGCTCGAGCTGCCGACCCCTCCGAGCAGCGAGATCGAGAAACCCACCAGGACCGCGAGCGATATCGCGAGCGCTCCGAAGAGCGCCCCTCGCCCGCTCAGCAGCCCGGAGCGGGCTCGCTCTGCGATGGAGCCCTTCCCGCCTCTGTCCGTCGGTCCCATTGAGAGGCGGAAGGGTACCGGTGTCCTGGAGCCGGGGCAAACCGTCCAACGGCGACCAAGGAGGCCCCGCGTCACTCAAATTCGAATATGCTGCTGAGCGTGCGCGTAGTCTCGTCGCGTATCGGGAGGGGTCTTGCAAATGCTGGGCAGATCACGGTAAGTTTGTCGCGCACCGGTTGGGTCTGCCGGTTGGGGATATGACAGGGAGCACTGGGAGATGAGCCCCAGCGAGGGGCTGAGGCAGCAACAGGAATCCGCGGCGCGGACGGCGGTCGGCTGGCCTCTTGCGCCGGCTCCGGCGACTGGTGTGCCGGAACGCCTGCGGAATCGCCAGCCCGAAGCCGAGCGCTTTTGGCGCGACGTCCGGCGGCGGCGAATGCTGGCCTTCGCCGACGTTGGTGCCGGCATAGTCGCGAGCCTGCTCGTCGCCGGCTCGGCCCCGCGCGCGGTCTGGGCCCTGGCACTCATCCCGGGGTGGGTGGTGATCGCCAAGCTCTTCGGCCTCTATGACCGGGACCAGCGCTCGATCCGCCACCTGACAGTCGACGAGCTGTCGTCGATCGCCGCCTGGGCGGCGGCCGGCGTCGTGATACTGGGACTGCTCTTGCCGCTGACCCCGGCCGGGTCCGTCAGCTTCGGCGTCCTGGCGAGCACATGGCTTGTGGTCACGGTGGTGGCGACTCTGCTGCGGGGGACGATGCGCCTGCTTTGGCGCCTCACCACTCCACCGGAGCTGACCGCGGTGCTGGGGGACGGCGAGCTGGCGTCAGCGGCACGGCGCAAGGTGGAGCTGTTCCGCGACATGCACCTGCGCCTCGTCGAGGACGGGCCGCTGCCGCTGGGCGGGACGAACAACAACGGCGGAGCATCGTTGCGAGATCAGGTACTGGGACTGGACCGGGTGATCCTCGCGTCTGAGTGGGTGGACCCGAAGCTGATCGGCGAGCTGGCCGCCATCTGTCGCGAGGAGCAGGTGAAGCTGAGCGTGGTCTCCCCGCTGCGCGGGCGCGCGGGCGCCTCTCCCCGCCTCTCGGAGGTTGGGGAGTTGCCGGTACTCGAATACGACACGCGGGACCCCTCGCGCTCGACGGCCCTGCTGAAGCGCTCGTTCGACGTGGTGGTCTCGGCGAGTTCCCTGGTAGTCCTCGCTCCGCTGTTCCCGTTTGTCGCGCTGGCGATCAAGCTCGACAGCAAGGGCCCGGTGTTCTTCAAGCAGCTCCGCGCCGGGAGGCGGGGCGTTCCGTTCCGCATGTACAAGCTGCGCACGATGGTCGCCAACGCCGAGCAGGCGCTCGCCGACGTGGTGGTGCTCGAGGACCTGGCTGAGCCGATGTTCAAGGTGAAGGCCGATCCGCGTGTCACGAGGGTGGGGCGGCTGCTGCGCCGCCTGAGCCTCGACGAGCTGCCGCAGCTCATCAATGTCCTGCGTGGCGACATGAGCATGGTCGGGCCGCGGCCGGAGCAGATCGAGCTGGTCGAGCGCTACCGTCCCGAGCACCGCTTCCGGCTCGACGTGAAGCCGGGCATGACGGGGCCGATGCAGATCTACGGCCGGGGCGACCTCGACTTCGGCGAGCGGCTCGCGGTCGAGTTCGACTACGTGGAGAACGTTTCCCTGGCCCGCGACATCCGGATCCTCTTCCAGACGATTCCGGTCGTCCTGCGCGGCACCGGCGCGTACTAGACGCTCCGAGACCTCAGCCACTTTCTCGACCCCGTGTATGACGGTCACGGTCACCCCCCGGACGGTCACGGTCGGGGCCCCCCGGTCGACTGGCGTTTTTGTGGCGCATAGCGCCACAAACTCGCCAATGGGACCGCGCCGGCCTGGAATGGTTCGAGACGCGGGAGGACGCTTTCGAAGCCGCCGGGCTGCGGGATTAGCGAGATACTGCGCCGGGATGTCGCAGGAGAACGTGGAGGTCATCCGCTCCATCTACGAGGGGTTCAATCGCAGCGACTGGGATGCGGTGTTTCGCGACCTGCCCCCGGACTTCGAACTGACGACCCCTACAAGGGGGCTCGACCCCGGGAGGTTTCGGGGGCGTGAGGAAGGTCAGGCTTACTGGGAGGACTTCTTTGCGCCCTATAAGGCCGTGACCGTGGAGCCGGGGGAGATCTTCGAAAGCGGTGACCAAGTCGTGGTCTTCGTCGGGGCTCGCCTGCGGCCCAAGGGCAGCACCGCCGAGATGGAGGTCCGGATTGGACACCTGTGGACGTTCCAAGACGGCACAGCTGTGTCCCTGCGACTCTTCCCCGAGCACGAGAAGGCCCTGGAAGCCGCTGGGCTTTCGGAATAGGCGGGAGCGAGGCCCCCGACCGGCGTCAGGGGGCGACCGTAAAAGTGCGCTTGGCGGGGGTCAGGTCCGTGTTCTTGGCCTTGTCGGTGGCCCGGACGTAGAAGTTGTGACCGCCGGCAGCGAGCGGGGTGGAGGGTGTGTGGGTGGCGCCCGGCCCCGAGCAGGGGGCAAACGGCTGGGTGTCGAAGCGGCAGGCGAAGGTCGCGCCCGACTCGTTGGAGGAGAAGCCGAAGGTGGGAGTCGTGTCGGGGGTCGGCCCCGAGGGCCCGGAGGTGATCGTCGTCTGAGGCGCCACGGTGTCCACCGTGAAGGACCTCGAGACGATCGCGCTCTCGTTTCCGGGGGCGTCGATCGCCTTAACGGAGAACGTGTGGGCGCCGTTCGTGAGCGCCGTGGCCTTGGTGTAAGGCGAGGAGCAGGCAACGAACGGGGCCGAGTCGTAGCGGCAGACGAAGGTCGACCCCGCCTCGTTGGAGCCGAAGGTGAAGGTCGGGGTCGAGTCCGTGACGAAGCTCCCCTGGAGCGGGCCTCCGGTGATGCTCGCCACCGGCTTCGTGGTCTCCGCCGTGAAGCTCTTGAAGGCGTTGTAGGCGGGCTTCGCGGTGCGGTTGTAGCGCAGTAGCCCCGCGGTGCCGCAGATGCTGCACAGCTTGGCGTACTCGGACCCGGGCGCGGGGTCACGCCACAGGAACCAGTACACGCGCTGGATGTTCCAGGCCTTGCGGTTTTGCAGGAACAGGTTGAAGGAGCTGATCAACAGGTCGCGCTGGCCGGATTCCAGCTTGTTCTTGCAGAAATTGTCAGGTTGCCCCGATCCCCAGGCGAACTCGGTGATCCACAGCGGCGTTGCCCCGTCACCGTTGCTCTTCATGGCCGCGCTGAACTTCTGTAGCCCGGTTTGAGTCGCACCCACGTTGCACCCGTAGGGGTGCAGGGCGGCGACGTCGAAGTATGGCTTGACCCCTCCGGGTGCCTTGTAGAGCGCCTTGAGGAAGTCCCAGGCCGTCGCGCTCTCGGCCACGTCCGGGGTGCTCGGCATCCCGGCGAGCACGATCGTGGCCTTCGGATCCTTGGCCTTGATCGCGGCTTGGGAGATCACCAGCAGCCTCGCGTAGTTATTGGCGGTCTGCTGAGTCGTCGATCCCGGGCTGAAGAACTTCTTCAGGTTGGGCTCGTTCCAGATCTGCCACGTCGTGATCGGCACCGTCGGGGCGCTTGTTCCAAAGTCCTGGTCGTACTTCCCCCCGGGTGCCCAGTAGGTGCCGCCGGGCCCGTAGCGGCCCACGGCCGCCTTCAAGAAATTCTGCCAGGCCGTTTTCTCGGCCGAGGTGGCGATCGGGGGATGCCCGGGAGCCCCATTACCCACCCAGCTCGGCGAGCCAAACGCGAACGGGAGCGATCGGATCCCCTCTGAGGCGAGACCGCCGATCATCCGGTCCCTTTCGCTCCAGTCGTAGGTGCCCCGGACATTCTCGATATCCCGCCACTTGAGCATGAAGCGCGTCGTTTGGACCTTGGCGTCGGCCATCCCCTGGCGGTCTTGGGGGTCGAGCACGCCTTGGACGATGCCGTAGAAGTCCGTACGGACCGCCGCTCCGGCCGTGGGCGCGGCCAACAGCGCCACAGCCAGCGCGGCAACGACAATCACCGTGCGCTTCACCCTCGGTACCCCCCTCTAGACCGTGCAGTCCAATCCGGTGCAACCTTATCGTCATTGAAGATCGGCTGCGACGTCGCATCGCGCGCCCCAGACCAGGCGGACGATAATCCGGGCGTCCATGCGCCCCGCGACCTTCGTCATCCTCTGCCTCGGACGGGTCGGATCGGAGCTGCTCGTCTCGCTGCTCGACTCCCACCCGGACATCTGCTGCTACGGCGAGCTGTTCGCGCCCCCCCACAAGCCCCACGAGAAGTGGGCCGATCCGCACCTGCCTGATGGGGTGCCGGCGTTCGCGCAGTCCAGTCACGATGATCTGGAGCTGTATGTCTCCGAGCTCGCTTCGGCGTGCGACGGAGCCGCGTTCGGGTTCAAGCTTCCGCGCAGCTCGATCCGAGCCCATCCCAACGCGGTCGCGCTGCTGGACGACCCCGAGGTGCGCGTGATCCGGCTCACCCGCGAAAACCTGCTGGCTCAGCACGTCTCCGCGATCCTTGCCTTCCTGACCGGTGTGTGGAAGCAGGGGGGTCCGGAGGAGAGCTACGGAGAGGTGGCCCACCACGTCGATCCCGCCGGCTGCAAACGAGCGCTGGTGAAGCTCGAAGTACAGGAGCAGGAGATGGATCGGCTGGCGGAGGGGCACCCGACGATGCGGCTGACCTACGAGGAGCTGATCGCGGGGTCGCGGATGGACGAGGCGCAGCGCTTCCTTGGCGTCGAGCCTCGCCGGCTCAGCTCCGACCACCGAAAGCTCCGCACCCGCTCGATGCACGAGACGATCGAGAACTGGGACGAGCTGTCAGCCGAGCTGCACGGTACGCGCTTTGAGCGTTTCCTCGCGGAGGCGCCCTGAGGCTCCCGGGTGGGCGCCCGGGGCATCGCCCCGGTTACGCTGCCAGCGATACTTCCGTGACGATGGGGCAAGACAACCCGAAGAGGACACCCGCCTGGCATCGGCGAGCGCGCTACACGGCCTGCCTGGCGATTGCGGGAGGGCTCGTGCTCGCCGGCTGCGGCGGCGACGGCGACGGCGACGGCGGAAGCCAAACCCTGACCAGGACGCAGTTCGTAGCCCGGGCCAACGCCATCTGCGCCAAGGCAAGGGGGCAGACCGCGCAGTTCAGCGAGGACTTCCCCGCGAACCCCAGCCCGCAAGAGGCTCAGCAGTTCTTCAAGAAGGTCGCCCCGTACTCCCAGCGGGCCGCGGACGAGATCGCTGCGCTCGAGCCGCCTGCCGGGGACGACGATCTGAAGACCATTCAGGACGGGTATCAGAAGCGGGCGAGCGAGGTTGCCGCAGCGGCGAAATCGCCCGCGAAGGCCAAGGCGGCGCTGAAATCCGAGGGTGGGGACCTGAGTAGCTGCGCGTTCGCTCCACCTGGTTCGTGAGCCTGCGCTGCCCCGCGTGTGGGGGCGCGCTGAGGGCGTGGCGCGCGGCCACCGCATCCGACCCCCAGCTCGCGGGGCACCAGGAGTACGCGCTGACGCGCTGCACCGCCTGTGGCACTGCGCGGACCGAGCTGCCCGCGGGAGCGGCGCCACCGCAGAGCCTGTACGAGTCGGGCACCTACGCACCGGCACGTTCGGCGCTCGACCGGATTCTCGAGCCCCTGCGCTCCGTGGTCGAGCGCGACAAGCTGCGCTTCGTCCGTGGCCTCGCCCCCGGTGCCCGGGTGCTCGAGGTCGGAGCAGGGGACGGCCGCTTCGTCTCCCGGCTTCGGGCTTCCGGCTTCGAGGCAAGTGGGATCGAGCCGTCCGAGGGCGGTGTGCGGATGGCCCACGCTCGCTCGGCGCCCGTGGAGCGCGCCACGCTCGAGGAGCTGCGTCTGGAGCCGGCCAGCCTCGATGCGGCGATCGCCTGGCATGTGCTCGAGCACTTGGACGATCCCGAGGCGGCACTTACGCGCATCCGGACCTGGCTGCGCCCGGGCGGGCGCGTCGTGCTCGCCTGCCCGAACCTGTCGAGCATCCAGGCCCGGATCGGGGGGGATCGCTGGTTCCACCAGGACGTACCCCGCCACCGGACCCATTTCACCGAAGCCGGGTTGCGCTTGCTGCTGGAACGGCTGGGGTTCCGGCTCGAGCGAATGGCCCACCTGCTCATTGAGCAGAATCCCCTTGGGATGTGGCAGACGCTGCTGAACCGGCTCACCGGCGAGCGCAACGTGGCCTTCCGGGCCCTGAAGCG
>Ga0134122_10002527_pt1 | contig 13505 bp, 15 predicted proteins | sample KB302_FD_96461 | JGI IMG/M metagenome (GOLD analysis project Ga0134122, IMG submission 96461) | Terrestrial soil microbial communities without Nitrogen fertilizer from Kellogg Biological Station, Michigan, USA - KB3-0-2 | ecosystem: Environmental > Terrestrial > Soil > Unclassified ... | reverse complement strand
TCGCCGAGATCGACGAACGCGGGCGACGACGGGTCGCGCCGGACGACATCGATCAGCTCCTCGATTTCTTGGGCCGTCGGCCGGCGATCCGGATCTGCCATTGAGCAGCTCTTCGAGGGTACCACATGACGCTAGACTGCGCGTGATGGGCTCCAGCTTCGGGCGGCTGTTCTGCGTGACGACGTTCGGCGAATCGCACGGGCCCGGGCTCGGCGTGGTCGTCGACGGCTGCCCGCCGCGCCTGCCGCTCGCCGAGGCCGACATCCAGCCCGACCTGGACCGGCGCGTGCCGGGCCAGAGCGCGCTGACCACGCAGCGCAAGGAGACGGACACCGTCAGGATCCTCTCGGGCGTCTTCGACGGGCTCACGCTCGGCACGCCGATCAGCCTGCACATCCCCAACCAGGACATGCGGCCCGGCGACTACCGCGAGGTGCAGGAGAAGTACCGTCCGAGCCACGCCGACTACACCTACGAGGCGAAGTACGGCGTGCGCGACTGGCGCGGCGGCGGCCGGACAAGCGCGCGCGAGACGGCCGGCCGCGTGGCCGCCGGCGCCATCGCCCGCAAGCTGCTCGCTGAGCGCTGGGGCGTGACGGTCGTCGCGTGGGTCGCCAAGGTGGGCACGCTCAGCGTCGTGTGCGATCCAGAGTCCGTCACGCGCGAGGCGGTCGATCGCCTGCCGATCCGCTGCCCCGATCTCGCCATGGGCGAGCGGATGATCGCCGCCGTGGAGGCCGCCCGCAAGGAGGGCGACTCCCTGGGCGGCATCGTCACCTGCGCCGTGCGCGGCTGCCCGCCGGGCTGGGGCGAGCCGGTGTTCGATCGCCTGGAGGCCGACCTCGCGAAGGCCGTGATGAGCCTGCCCGCCAGCAAGGGCTTCGAGATCGGCTCCGGCTTTGCCGGCACCGACCTGCGCGGCTCGCAGCACAACGACGCGTTCTACATGGAGGGCGACCGCGTCCGCACGCGCACCAACAACTCGGGCGGCGTGCAGGGCGGCATCACCAACGGCGAGACGATCGTCTTCCGCGTGGCCTTCAAGCCGACCGCCACGATCATGCGCGAGCAGGACACTGTCAGCGTGGCCCGCGAGGACACCACCATCAAGGGCCGCGGCCGCCACGACCCCTGCGTGCTGCCACGCGCGGTGCCGATGGTAGAGGCGATGGCCACCCTGGTGCTGGCCGACCACGCGCTGCGGCAGGTGGCCGCCTGCGGCACGCCGAAGTGACACGTCGACGGCCGGGCGGCGTCGTTGCCGCGCTTCTCGCCATCCTGCTCGCGGGCGCGCACGCCCACGGACAGCCGGCGACGAAGCTCCCCCGGATCGGCCTGCTCTTCACGCCGACCGCCTCCGTTCATGCGCCGCTGCGCCATGCCCTTGGGCAGGGCCTGCAGGGGCTGGGGTACGTCGAGGGCCGCACGGTCGTGATCGAGACGCGCTATGCCGAGGGCCGAGTCGAGAACCTGCCCCAGCTGGCGGCCGAGCTCGTCGCCCTGAAGGTCGATGTGATCGTCACCGCCGGCTCGGCCGCGATCAACGCGGCGGCACAGGCGGCGCCGACGACGCCGATCGTGTTCTGCGGGGCGGGTGATGCCGTGGCCGCCGGTCACGTGATAAGCCTGGCCCGACCTGGCGGCAACATTACGGGGCTGTCCGTGCTCGGCACTGAGCTGAGCCCCAAGCGGCTGCAGCTGCTCAGGGAGCTGCACCCGGGGAGCACACGCCTGGCCATCCTTTTCAACCCGGCGGACGCCGGGATGTTGCGCCGGGTAACCGAAGCGCAGACCGCCGCGCGCGCGCGCGGGATGGGCGTCATGCCCCTGGAGGTCCGCACGTCGGGGGACTTCGACATTGCCTTCACGGCCATGAGGAAGGAGCAGCCGGATGCGCTGCTGACCGTAGTGGACGCCTTCACGCTGCAGAACCGCAAGCGGATCGTCGACTTCGCCGCGGCTCACCGCATCGCCGCGATCTACGAGACCCGGGAGTTCGTCGACAGCGGCGGGCTGATCTCCTATGGTCCGAGCCTGGCCGACAACTACCGGCGCGCGGCGGTGTACGTGGACAAGATCCTCAAGGGAGCGAAACCGGCCGAGCTGCCGGTCGAGCAGCCGACGAAGTTCGAGCTGGTCATCAACCGCACGACCGCACGCACCCTCGGCCTCACCGTTCCGCCAGCACTGCAGCTCCGCGTCGACGAGTTCGTCGACTGAGCGGGCTCAGCTCTTGAGCACGCGCTGCTCGTAAAGGGCGCTCAGGATCTCGTCGATCCCGGCCGAGGCCCACAGGTCAAAGAAGGGCGACTGCTGCATCGCCAGGAACTCCTTGGCGTCGCGCTGCTTGCGCTGCTCGTCGCTCTCCCCTGCCCGGGCCTTCTGCATGTGGCCGCGCACCAGATCCTTGCGGAAGATCACCGGGTACTCGAGGTAGCGGTAGAGCAGAGTGAAATCCTTCGTGTAGATCCCGACCGCCGGCAGCGAGGCGAACTCGCCACCGCTCTTCGCGTTCATGAACTCGAGCATCAGGTCGTGGTTGCCGCCGGGCGCCAGCGCAGGATCGGGGCGCCGCTGGCTCAAGATCTTCTTGCCATCGCGGTTGAAGATCCGCAGCTCCAGCCCGCCCGCTTCGGCGAGACGCTGCAGCACGGGGACGTCGCGCCGGCAATCGGACGACCAGTCTTCCGAGATCACGAGGACCTTCGCGGGCCCGTTCGGCTGCGCGGCCAGCCACTTGATCGCAGCGACCTGGTAATCGGCCAGCTTCGCCTTCGCATAGCGCTCGCGGAACACCGCGCTGTTGTCCTTGCGCGGGCCGCCGATGGAGCCGGCGTCGGGGTGATAGGCCGAGAAGGCTTCGCGCGCGAGGTTCTCGGGCGTGCCCACGTACTTCACGTACTCGTCGAACGTCATGCCCTTGGCGAACCGCTCCGGAGTAACGGCGCTGGCTGGCATGGCGGTCAGCTGGGATACGGAATCGGGATCGGACCCGACGGCGACGGGGTCTTGCAGATGGCGCCGCCCTTGACCGCGCGCGTGCGACGCGCCGCCGGCGCGAGATCCCTCACCTTCGCAGGCTTCCTGGACGCTCCCCTCCGCTTCATCGCCACCCTCCTCGGTGCGCTCGAACGCCCCTCATGATAGCGCGACGGTCGCCGGCGCGCGCAGAGCGCGCTGGAGCGGCGAGCGCAAGCGGTGCGGGGTCACCCGTCGGAGGGCGACGTCGTCGCCGTTGACGAAGGTCGCGAGCGAGCGCAGCGCGTCGGCCACACCGGCCAGCGCCGCGTCGCGATCGACGGTGCCCGTCGGCCCCGCCTGACCCGCGGCGAACCACGGCTCGAAGTGGACGTGGCGCACCTCCAGCCGGCGCTCGGCGCGGTGGGCCTTGGCGTCCACCCGGCCGATGAAGTGGCCGTCATGCAGGATCGGCAGCGTGTAGTAACCGTGCACGCGCTTGTGCCCCGGCGTGTAGACCTCGATGCGGTAGTCGAAACCGAAGAGCCGTGCGACGCGCTGGCGGTACCACATCAGCGAGTCGAACGGGGCGAGCAGCGTGGTCCCGCGGGAGAGCACAGGCGCGCGGCGCGCGCGGGCCAGCGCCGGCAGATCGCGGGTCAACGCGTACCAGCGGGCGCTACTGCCCTCGACCGCCACCTCGGTGACCTCAGCCCGCTCGAGCAACGCCCGCAGCGCGGTCCGGCGCACGCCGGGACCGAAGCGCGGAAAGGTCATGTAGCCGGCGATGTCCTGCTCGGTCGCGGCGCCCATCGCGTGCAGCGAGCGCTCGACGTGCCAGCGCCGGAATTCTTCCGCGGAAAACTCCTCGCACCCGTTCACCCTGGGCAGGCACCGCTCGATCAGGTCGAAGCGCTTGTTGAAGTGCTGGCGCGAGTGCACGGCGAGGGCGCCGGTCATCCACAGATAGTGGAAGGCGTGCTGGACCGGGCGCCACGACCACCAGCCCTTGGCGCCGGGTGGCCGCCGGCCCTCGAAGTCGCCGTGGGCCATCGGCCCGTTGGCGGCGATGGCATCCTGCACGCGCGTCAGCACCTTGGCGTTGCGCCGCAGCCAGTCGGACCAGCCGGTGTGGCGCGTGCGGTAGTCCAGCATCGCGCGCCGCCACCACGGCAGCAGCGTGGCCGGCACCAGGCAGGCCGCGTGCGCCCAGTACTCGAACAGCAGCCGCCGGCGATAGACGGCCCGATCGAGCCACGCGCGGTCGTAGGGCCCGAAGCGCGCCCAGACCGTGAGGTAGTGCGCGCGGTCGAGCACGTTGATGGAATCGAGCTGGATCCCGCCGGCGTCCTCGGCAAAGCGCACGAGCCGCCCGCTGGTCAGCGGGAGCGCGCGCGGGCGGGTCAGGTGCTGCCGCTCCAGGAAGAGCGCGGTGACCGCACGCAGCGGAATGGGCCGGGCTGGCATTCAGGCGAGACTACCACCGCGCCCCCGCGCGGCGCGGTAGGATACCGGCATGGAACGCGCGCCGATCAACCTCGCCGAGAAGTTCGCACAATTCAGCGAACAGTGGGCGCCGAAGATCATCGCGCAGATGAACGACTATCACTTCAAGACCGTGAAGATCGAGGGCGACTTCGTCTGGCACAGCCACGCCGAGACCGACGAGGTCTTCATCGTGCTGGACGGCGAGCTGACGATCCACCTGCGCGATGGCGATGTGACGCTGCGGCCCGGCGAGATGTACGTGGTTCCGCGCGGCGTCGAGCACAAGCCGGAGGCGAAGCTGGAGTGCCGCATGATGCTGGTCGAGCCCGCCGGCACACCGAACACGGGCGACGCCGGCGGCGCGCGGACCGCCGAGCCCAGCTGGATCTAGATACAGCGCCCGCCGTCCACCTCGATGCAGGAGCCGGTGATCATGGCGGCGTCGTCCGAGGCCAGGAACACCGCGGTGCGCGCGAGATCCTCCGGCTGATTCAAGCGTCCGAGCGGCACGGAGGCGATCGTGCGCGCCAGCGCATCGCCGGAGATCCCGCCCTTGCCCATGAACTGCGCGAGCATCGGCGTCTCCGTGGCAACGGGCGCGATGGCGACGACCCGCACGCCGTGCGGCGCGGCTTCCATCGCCAGGCTGCCGGCCAGCGTGACGACGGCCCCCTTCGAGGCCGCGTACACGTGGCCGCCGCGCGGACGGATGGCCGCGGTCGACGCCGTGATCAGGAACACGCCGCGGCGCGCCTTCTTCATGATGGGCAGCGCGGCGCGGGCGCCCAGCAGCACGCCCTTCACGTTGACGGCCAGGATGCGATCGATCGTGTCCTCGTCGAGCTGGCCGATCGAGGCCTGCGGCTGCGGCAGGCCGGCGTTGGCGAAGAAGATGTCCAGCCGGTTCCACGTGGCGACCGCCCGGTGCACGAGCGTGTCGTTGTCGATCGCGCGGGAGACATCGGCACGCATGGCAAGCGCCTGGCCGCCCTCCTTCTCGATGGCCGCCGCGGTGGCCCGCGCGGCGGCCTCGTCGATGTCGGCCACGATCACGCGGGCGCCCTCGCGCGCCATCGCCAGGGCCGAGGCGGCGCCGATGCCGGATCCTGCACCGGTCACCACCGCCACACGATCGCGCAGCCTCATCGCTTGTCCGCCAGCGGGAGCACAATCTTGGGCTCGTCCCGGCGGCGGCGGTAGAGCAGCGCCGTACGGCCGATCACCTGGGCGAGATGCGCGCGCGTGCGCGCGGCCAGGTCTTCCGCGGTCTCATGGCGATCGGCCGGGGTGTTGTCACTCATCCGCACCTTGATGAGCTCGTGGACGTCGAGCTGGGCGTCGGCCTGGGCCACCACCGCGTCGCTCACGCCCTCATGGCCGACGTTCAAGGTGGCGGCCAGACGCTGGCCGAGGGCTCGCAAGTGACGCCGCTGCTTGCCGGTCAGGTCAGGCATGGGCCTCATGGTACTCTCGCGACAAAAGGAGCCCTCCCGTGAAGGTCGGCATTTTCTACGAGCTGCAGCTTCCCCGCCCCTGGCAGGAGCGAAGCGAGTACGAGCTGCTCCAGAACGCGCTCTCGCAGATCGAGCTGGCCGATCGCCTCGGCTTCGACTACGCGTGGTGCGTCGAGCACCACTTCCTCGAGGAGTACTCGCACTGCTCGGCACCCGAGGTCTTCCTGGGCGCGGCGAGCCAGCGCACCAAGCGCATCCGGCTCGGACACGGGATCATCCAGCTGCCTACCAATCACCCGATCCGCGTGGCCGAGCGCGTGTCCACGCTGGACCTGCTCACCGGCGGCCGGGTCGAGCTGGGGCTCGGCGAGGGCCAGGGGCCGGTCGAGCTACATCCCTTCGGGGCCCGCGTACGCGAGAAGCGTGAAGTCTGGGAAGAGGCCGTGCAAGCGCTGGTGCCCGCCTTCACGAAGACGAGCTGGGAGTGGAACGGGCAGCACTTCAAGTTCCCGGCGCGCAACGTGCTGCCCAAGCCGTTCCAGAAACCGCATCCGCCGCTGTGGGTGGCGTGCTCGAACATCCAGACGATCGCCAACGCCGGCCGCTGGGGCATGGGCGCGATCGGCTTCCAGTTCGTCTCCGCCGAAGCCGCACGCGCGTGGGTGCACCGTTACTACTGGGAGCTGACCCAGAACCAGGCGCGGCTGGCCGACTATCCGACCAACGCGAACATCGCCATGGTGAGCGGCTTCATGTGCGCCGACACCGACGAGGAAGCGCTGGAGAAGGCGGCCGGCTGGACGTTCTTCGTCTTCTGCCTCAGCCATTACGGGCGCCACGGCATCCCCAATCCCGGCGAAGGGAACATGTGGGAGGCCTACCAGGAGTGGCGTCACACCGACAAGGCGCAGGAGACGCTGCGGAGCGGCCTGATCGGCTCACCCGAGACTATCCGTAAGCGGCTGCGCGAGTTCGAGGCGACCGGCGTCGACCAGGTGATCCTCCTCAACCAGGCCGGCCGCACGAGCCACGACGACATCTGCAAGAGCCTCGAGCTCTTCGCGCGCGAGGTCATGCCGGAGTTCCACGCCCGCGAGACCGAGCACGCGCGCTGGAAGGTCGACGTGCTGGCCGGGCGCATCACGATCGAGGCGCCCGACACAGACGGCTACAAGCTCTACGCGCACCAGAACGAGGACATCGTGCGCCTGACGCCCGAGCAGCTGAAGGCGAAGATGGCGGCCAAGGAGCTCAAGGCATGAAGACCCACATCGAGGGCGGCTGGGTCGTCGCGTTCAACGGCAAGAGCCACGAGGTCCACGAGCAGGGCAGCGTGGTATTCGAGGACGACAAGATCGTCCACGCCGGGCCGGCGTACACGGGCCCGGCGGACGCGACGATCGCCGCCAAGGGCAAGCTGGTGTCGCCGGGGTTCATCAACACACACGTGCACACGGCGGGCAACGGCGGCGACTACCTGCTGCTCGACATGGCCAAGAACGACTACCGCACCTCGAACTACATGAGCTTCGCGGCGCCGCTCAAGGGCAAGATGACGCCGCCGCCGGCCGCAGCGACCGCCGCCATGCGCCAGTTCGTGTTCCTGCACGCGCTGAAGAACGGCACCACCACGATCATCGACGTCGGCGGGCTGCGCGGCGACTACGACGGCTACGCGAAGCTCGTGGATGAGCTTGGCGTGCGCGTGTACGGCAGCCCGCCTTTCCGCGACCGCGACACCTTCATGGACGCCAAGGGACGGCTCACCTACGAGGAGGACGCGGGCGTCGGGCGCGACCGGCTGCAGGAGGCCATCGCGTTCGTGAAGAGCTACGACAAGACGGCCCAGGGCCGGCTGCGCGGGATGCTCAACGCGGCCCAGGTCGAGACGTGCAGCGAGAAGCTCCTGCGCGAGGGCAAGGACGCCGCCCGGCAGCTCGATGTGCCGATCCACACCCACGCCGGCGGCAACCTCGTCGAGTTCGAGCGCATCATGAACGAGTACCGGAAGACGCCCATCCAGTTCCTGGCCGACATCGGGTTCCTCGACGAGCGCACGCTGCTGGGCCACGCCGTGTTCACCACCGCGCACCCGTGGAGCCACTATCCGTTCGGCGACGACGTCAAGGTGCTGGCCGAGCGCGGCAGCACGATCGGACACTGCCCGTACAAGTACGCGAAGATGGCGATGACGCTGCACTCCTTCCAGCGCTGCGTGGACGCCGGTGTCACCGTGGCCCTCGGCACCGACACCTTCCCGATGGACATGCTGGGCGAGCTGCGGTGGGCCTCGATCCTGTCCAAGACCACCGACGGCAACTACCAGTCCGGCCAGCACCGCGACGTGTTCAACGCGGCCACGCTGGGCGGCACCCGGTTCATCAAGCGTGACGACCTGGGACGGCTGGCGCCCGGGGCCAAGGCCGATATCCTGCTGATCACGCTCGACCAGCTCGGCACGCTGGTCTACCACGACCCGATCAAGGCGCTGATCGACGCCGGCACCGCCCGCGACGTGCACACGGTGATCGTCGACGGCAAGACGCTGGTGCAGGACGGGCGCGTCACTCGCGTGGACGAGGATGCGGTGTACGCGAAAGCGTGCGAGGCTACGCGCACCTACTGGAGCCACGTGGCCAACTGGCGCTGGGACGGCGCGGGCGTCGAGCGCATCGTGCCGCCGGCGTTCCCGATCCGCCGGAAGAGCTGACGCGATGCCTACAGCGAAGATCGCCTCGTCGACCGGCCCGGTCGACCTCTACTACGAGGAGGCGGGCGAGGGCTTTCCGTTGATCTGGTGCCACGAGTTCGGCGGCGACTGCCGCTCGTGGGAGCCGCAGGTGCGCTACTTCTCGCGCCGCTATCGCGTGGTGACGTGGAACTACCGCGGCTTTCCGCCGTCCGAGGTGCCGAAGGACCCGGCCGCCTACTCGACGGAGATCTTCGTAGAAGACCTCCGCGGCCTGATGAAGCACCTGAGCATCACGCGCGCGCACATCGCCGGGCTCTCGCTGGGGGGCGGCCTCGCCCTCAACTTCGGCATTCGCTACCCCGAGCTGGCGGCCAGCCTCATCATCGCGGGCGCCGGCAGCGGCACGGTGCACCGCGAGAACTTCTTGAAGACGGCCGAGCAGAACGCGACGCTCTACGAGCGCGAGGGCCCGATGGCCAAGCAGCGGTACCTCGCCGAGGCGCCGACGCGCACGGCTTTCGCGAGCAAGGACCCGCGCGGCTGGGCGGAGTTCCTGCGCAACGTGCTGGACCACTCGGGGCTCGGCTCGGCGCTGACCACGCGCGGGCTGATGATCAAGCGCAAGACGATCTTCGAGCTGGAGCCCGAGCTGAAGAAGCTCACGGTTCCATCGCTGATCATCGTGGGGGATCAAGACGAGCCGTGCCTGGAGCCCGGGCTCTTCATGAAGCGCCACATCCCGCACGCCGGCCTCGTCGTCATGCCCATGACCGGCCACGCCGCCAACATCGAAGAGCCGTCGCTGTTCAACCAGACCGTCGCCGAGTTTCTCACGTCCATCGAGAGCGGTCGCTGGGGCACCTGGAATGAGAGTGCGAGCCGCAGCCGCTAGGCGAGGCGAGCCCGCGAAAGGAGCGGCACGATGAGCCACTACTCGCTCGAACAGTTCCTGGCCGACACGCGCACCACGATCAAGAGCAAGGGCATGCCCTCGGGCCTGGCCGAGATCCGCGATCACCTGGAGAAGCTGCTGGCGAACCCCGAATTGCTGACGAAGCACCTCGGCGATCCCGTCCCCCACGTCGAGCGCACCACGATCGGCCACGACCCGGAGACCGACGTCCACGTGCTCGTCCACGGCCGCGCCAAGGGTAACAAGTCCTCCGTGCACGACCACGGCCCGTGCTGGGTGGTTTACGGCAACTACAAGAACCCCACGCGCATGCGCCGCTGGCGGCGGATGGACGACGGCAGCACGCCCGGCTACGCCGAGGTCGAGCTGCAGAAGGAGTTCATGAACGAGCCCGGCATGGCCTCGGCCTTCGCCGTGGGTGACATCCACTCGATCGAGTTCGGCGACGACACCTTCTTCATCCGCGTCACCGGCGGCGACGTGGAGAAGAAGCAGACGCTGAAGTTCGATCCCGACAAGAAGACCGTGGAGGTCGCCAACCGCGCGCTCGGCCAGCGCTAGGAGGCAGAGCCTCGTGAAGAACGCGATCGTTCGCATGGCGCTGGTCATCGTGTGCTCGGCGTCGCTGCTGTGGGCATCGCCCGAGGCGACGGCACAGACCGGGACGGGCCAGTACGGCACCGTGCACTTCCCGGTCTCGTGCAAGCCGGGCGTGCAGGAGCAGTTCGAGCGGGCCGTGGCGATGCTTCACTCGTTCTTCTACCCGGAGACCGTCAAGGCATTCGAGGCCATCATCGCGGCCGACCCGGATTGCGCCATGGCGTACTGGGGGCTGGCGATCAGCCAGCGCCCCAACCCGCTGGTCCCGCCGTGGGCCGCGGACGGCCTCAAGCGCGGGCTAGAGGCCATCCAGAAAGGCAAGGCGCTCGCCAAGACCGACCGCGAGCGCGACTGGCTCGCCGCGCTGGAGCAGGCCTTTGCCGGGTTCGACAGCGTGCCGACGGCAACGCGCAGCGAGCGCTACGAAGCCGCGATGGAGCGCGTGGCCGCCAGGTATCCCGACGACAAGGAAGCGGCCATCTTCTACGCGCTCGCCCTGCTGGAAGCGGTCGACCACCGTGACAAGACGTACGCCAGGCAGATCAAGGCGGCGGCGATCATGGAGCCGATCGATCGCGCCCAGCCCAACCATCCGGGCCTGGCGCACTACATCGTCCACGCCTACGACTTCGAGCCGCTCGCGGCCAAGGGCGTCGCCGCGGCGGACAAGTACGCCCGCGTCGCCCCGGCCGCGCCGCACGCGCAGCACATGCCCTCGCACATCTACTCGATGCTCGGGCGCTGGGACGACTCCATCCGCTCCAACCAGTCCGCGGTGAAGGCCTCGCGCGAGTACGCCGCCCGGAACTTCCCCGGCACGACGTTCGCGCAGGAGCCGCACGCCCAGGACTTCATGGCCTACGCGTACCTGCAGCTCGGCCAGACGCGCGAGGCCAAGCGAGTGGTCGAGGAGCTGGCCGCCATCACGAAGTTCAGCGGCGCGCGCAACTACGGACGGGACACGGGCCAGGTCGCGCCGGCCGCCCGGTACGTGCTGGAGCGCGCGGCGTGGTCCGAGGCGCCGGCCCTCGAGGTGCGGACGAACATGTATGCCTACGCCCAGGCCATTCCCCGCTTCGTCCGCGCGGTCGGCGCCGCCAAGGTCGGCAAGCCGGAGGCGGCGAAGGAGGAGATCGCACAGCTCCAGGCGCTGAGCAAGGCGGCGGAGAACAGCTACTGGAGCGAGCAGGTCCACGTGCTCGTCCTCGCCGCCAGCGGCTGGCAGGCCCGCGCGGCGGGCCGCAACGACGAGGCGCTCAAGCTCATGCGCGCCGCCGCCGACCTCGAGGACGCGAGCGAGAAGCACGTCGCCATGGAGAACCGCCTCTACCCGATGCGCGAGATGCTCGGCGACATGCTGCTCGAGCTAGGCCAGGCGGCCCCGGCCCTGCAGGCCTACGAAGCGTCGCTGCACGCCGCGCCGAACCGGCTGCGCGGCTTCTACGGAGCGGCGAAGGCGGCGAGTGCTTCCGGAGATTCCGCCAAGGCGCGCGAGTACTTCGCCAGGGTGGCCGCGCTCGGCAAGAACGCCGACCCCGACCGCGCCGAGATCCAGGAAGCGAAGGCATTCTCGCGCTGAGCCGAGCCCTGGCCCTCGGAGGCCTGGTGCTGGCGCTCGCGGTCGTCGGCCCGGCGCCCGCGCGGGCGAATCCCACCGAGGAGACGCCCGACGCGAGCGCGAGCTCGGACTACGCGCTGGGCAAGAATGCGGTCGAGGCAAAGGACTGGACTCGCGCCATCCAGCTCCTGGGCCGCGCGGGGGTCCAGGACGACCGCAACCCCGACGTTCAGAACCTGCTCGGCTATGCCTATCGGAATGCCGGACGGCTCGACGACGCGTTCCGGCACTACCGTGCGGCGCTACGGCTGAACCCGCGCCACCGCGGCGCCCACGAGTACATTGGCGAGGCCTACCTGATGGTGAACGACCTGCCGAGGGCCGAAGAGCACCTCGCCGCGCTCAAGGAGATCTGCCTCGTCGCATGCGAGGAGGCGGACGATCTCGAGAAGGCGATCGCCGCGTACCGGGCGCGGCGCGGACGCTAGAGATCAGGCGAGGGGGACGCGTGTGACCGTGTGCGCCTGCAGCGCCGGCAGTACCTTGCCGGCGAAGCGGCGGAGCTGCTCGACGAATTGCTCGGCCGGCATGGCGCCGCGATTCAGGTTGATGAGCACCGTCGAGGCCCCGGCGTGGTCCGCGTCGGCGACAATGCGCTCGGCCACCTCGTCGGCGGTGCCCCACGGCCAGTGCTCGGCCAGGCGCTCCACGTCGGCCAGCGTCATGTCGCGGTAGCGCTCGCGTGCGCCCGAGACGAACGGCAGGTTCTCGGGCCGCATGTAGTCGTAGGAGCCGGCGCTGAGGTAGCCGGCGTCGCGCTGCAGGTCGGCCTCGGTGATGTTGCCGTGGCTGAACAGCGTGCGGTTGAAGTAGAGCAGGTACGGCCCCGCCTCCCTCACCGCCTGCGCCTTGCTGTCGGCCACGTACGCGCCCGCCTGGATGATCAGGTGATCGGGCGTCAGGCGGTGGCCGTGCGCGGCGAGGCACTTGGCGTAGTAGCGGATGATGTCCTCGCGCACACCGCGGATCGGCAGCAGGCCGGGCGTGATCGGGATGTCGTGGCGCCCCGCCCACTCGATCGTCTCCTTGCTGCCGGTCACCGGCGTCCACACCGGCGGATGCGGCTGCTGGACGGGCCGCGGCCAGATCGCCACGTTCTCGTACGACCAGAAGCGGCCCTGGTAGGAGAAGACCTCCTCCGTCCACGCCCGGCGGATGATCTCCCACGCCTCCTCGAAGCGGGCCCGGGAGTCGCGCAACGGGACCTTGTAGACGTTGTGCTCACGCGGAATGCCGCGCGCGAAGCCGGACACGATGCGGCCGCCGGAGAGGCAGTCGAGCATCGCCAGCTCCTCGGCCAGCCGGAGCGGGTCGTGCAGCGGCAGCAGATTGCCGTACATCAGCAGCTTGAGCTTCGTCGTCCGCTGGGCGGCGGCCGCGGCCATGATGTTGGGTGAGTTCATCAGGCCGTAGGGCGAGGTGTGGTGCTCGTTGAAGCCGACGCCGTCGTAGCCGAGCCGCTCCATCTCCTCCCACGCGCCGAGGTGCTCGGCGTAGGTGCGGACGGCCACCTTGGGATCGAAGTGGCGCCGGGGCAGCGGCCACGGCAGCTCCTTGTTGCCCTCTTTCAGATGGTCGAGGTGCTCGGCGTACGGCAGCAGGTCGAAGACGAAGACCTTCACGTCAGCGCTTCGGCCTCGGGAACACGAACTTCTGCTCGGCGACCTCCTTCGGCCATACCACGCGCGGCTTCTGGCCGAGAATCTGGATGAGCGCGGTGCTGGCGTTGGGGTTGTCGCCGCCCTCGTTGAAGATCACGGGGCCGTTGGCGACCGTCACGCC
>Ga0134122_10002525_pt1 | contig 13508 bp, 8 predicted proteins | sample KB302_FD_96461 | JGI IMG/M metagenome (GOLD analysis project Ga0134122, IMG submission 96461) | Terrestrial soil microbial communities without Nitrogen fertilizer from Kellogg Biological Station, Michigan, USA - KB3-0-2 | ecosystem: Environmental > Terrestrial > Soil > Unclassified ... | reverse complement strand
GGAAGGATTCGGCCGAGGCTCCCGCGCCCGCCACCCCGGCGCCGCGTCTCGCGATCCCGGGCGGCAGCGTGCAGGTCGAGAAGGGCCGGCCCGGCTTCGTCATCGCGGCCCCGCACGGCACCTCCGACATCGCCACCGACGTGATGGGGCGCGCGCTCGCGAAGCTGACCGGCTTCGGCCTGGTGGTGGCCACCGGCTACGCCAATCTCGACGGCGAGGGCCGCCGCCTCAACGTCAACCGTCCCACCGAGAGCGCGCCCGGCGCCGCCGCACGCCTCGAGGTGGAGACCGCGGCGGCCCGCGACGTCTACCAGGCCTATCGCCGTCAGGTGACCGAGGCGGCCCAGGGCATCGTGCGCTTCTACGTGGAGGTGCACGGGAACAACCGGTCGGAGAGCGCGGGCCGGGTGGAGATCGCCACCGTCGGGATCAGCCGCGACGACGCCTGGCGGCTCAAGGCCCTCCTGGAGATGATCCGCGACAGCCGCCTGCCGCTCGAGGGCGACGTACCGCGTCTCGACGTGTGGGTGGAGTCGCAGGACCCGGTGATCTATACCGCGTCCGCGGCCAAGCAGGCGGGGATCCTGGCCCAGACCCCGCTCGCGCTCCACATCGAGCTGCCGCGGGCGGCCCGCACCACCCACCGCGAGGTCTACACGACGGTGCTCGCCGACTTCCTCATCCAGTCGGCGGCCCTGCTGCTCCCGCCGCCCCGCTGACGCCGTGCTGCCCGTCTTCACCGCCGCGGAGATGCGGGCGCTCGACGCGCGCGCCATCCGCGAGCTCGGTATCCCCGGCGCGCGCCTCATGGACCACGCGGGCACCGCGGCGGCCGCGCTCATCGCCCGGTGGCTCGCGCCGATCCGCGGCAAGCGGGTGGTCGTCGTGTGCGGCAAGGGCAACAACGGCGGCGACGGCTTCGTGGTGGCGCGCCGGCTCAAGGCCCGCGGGGCGGCGGTGCACGCGCTCCTGGTGGGGCGGCGGACCGAGGTGCGGGGTGACGCGGCGGACGCGCTCGGCCGCTGGCGCGGGCGCGTGGAGGAGATCGTCGAGCCGGCCGCGCTCGCGCGGGCGCTGGACGACGCCGACCTCATCGTGGACGCGCTGCTCGGCACCGGCGTGAGCGGCGCCGCGCGCGGCGCGATGGCGGCGGCCATCGAGGCCGTCAATCGGGCCGGTGCGGCCGGCGTGCCGGTCGTCGCGCTCGATCTCCCGTCCGGTCTCGACGGAGACCGCGGCGCGCTGCTGGGGCCCACCGTGAGGGCCTGGCGCACCGTGACCTTCGCGGGGCTCAAGCGGAGCCTGCTCCTCGCCCCGGCGGCGGCGCAGGCCGGCCCGGTCGAGATCGCCGACATCGGCGTGCCCCTCGAGGAGACGTGCCGGGGCATCACCACCTGGCGGCTCGAGGCCGCCGACGTGCGTCCGTGCTTCCCGCCGCGCGACCTGGACGCGCACAAGGGGCGCTTCGGCCATCTGCTGGTGGTCGCGGGCTCGCTCGGCAAGACCGGCGCCGCGGTGCTCGCGGGACGTGCCGCGCTCCGGAGCGGGGCCGGTCTCTGCACGATCGCCGCGCCCGCGTCCCAGCAGCCCATCATCGCGTCTCGGGCGCCGGAGTACATGACGGAGGCGCTGCCCGAGACGGCCGGCCAGTGCCTGTCGCTCGAGGCGAAGGACCGGATCGTGGAGCTGGCCCACCGCATGGACGCGGTGGCCCTCGGGCCCGGGCTCTCGCTCGATCCGGAGGCGCAGGAGCTGGCCCGGGTGCTGGTGCGCGAGCTGCCGCGGCCGATGGTGGTGGACGCCGATGCGCTGAGTGCCCTCGCCGGCCATCTCGATCTGCTGCGCCGGGCCGCGGGCCCGCGCGCGCTGACTCCGCATCCGGGGGAGATGGCGCGCATGCTCGGCACCACCGTCGAGGCGGTCCAGGCCGATCGCATCGAGATGACCCGCGCCTTCGCGCGCGAGCACGGCGTGGCGATCGCGCTGAAGGGCGCCCACACCGTGATCGCCGGAGCGGACGGCCAGGTGGCGATCAATCCCACCGGCAATCCCGGCATGGCCAAGGGCGGCTCGGGCGACGTGCTCACCGGGATCGCCGGCGCGCTGCTCGCCCGGGAGATCGGTCCCGCGGCGGCCCTGCACGCCGGCTGCTACGTGCACGGCCTCGCGGCCGACGTCGCGGTACGCGACCTCGGCGAGTACGGGATGCTGGCGAGCGACATCATCGAGCGTTTGCCCGCGGCGCTCCGCGCACTCGCGGAGGGCACGGGGTGAGGGCGGCGCGCTCGCTGATCTCGCGCAGCCCGGTGGAGACGCAGGCCATCGGCGAGCAGCTCGGCGCGCGGCTCACTCCGGGGGCGGTGGTGGCCTGCACCGGCGAGCTGGGGGCGGGGAAGACCTGCTTCCTCCAGGGGCTCGCCCGCGGTCTCGGCGTCACCACCGACGTGACGAGCCCGACCTTCGTGCTGATCAACCACTACCGCGGCCGGCTGCCCGTCTACCACCTCGACGCCTATCGTACCGGCAGCCTCACCGAGCTGGTGGACCTGGGACTGGAGGAGATGCTGCACGGCGACGGCGTGACGGTGGTGGAATGGGCCGACAAGCTGCTGCCGCTCCTGCCCGCCCGCACGATCCACGTTCACCTGAGCGGTCTCGGTGACGAACCGCGCGAGATCCGGATCGAGGAGCCCGCCTCCGATAGCGCCTAGGGTGCGGTGCGTCGCCCCCGTCGAAGCCGAGACGGACCGGCTACGTTCCGGTGCGGAGGAAGAAGAAGTCTCCGCCTTCGTGCCCCGCGTACTTGATCGGGGCGTATTCGGGCACCTGGGGCACCGCCCAGCGCTGCGCCATCGCGTTGACCCGCAGCTGCACACGCTGGAAGACGTCGCGCCCGAGCAGCACGCCGTCGTTGGACTGGAGCGTCTCGATGAGGATCTGGGCGAACACGGAATGCGCGCCGCCGGTGTTGTCGAGCACGGGTTCGATGCCGCCGGAGGTCAGGACCAGCCGGGCCCGCTTGTTGGCGAGATTCTGCACCGCGCGGTTCATCTCCTCCTCGGTCATCGTGGGCTCGAGCTGGCCGGAGGCCGCGCGGGTCAAGGTCGCCGCGTAGCACGAATCGGCCACGACCAGCAGGTGCTTGACCGCCATCAGGTTGAGCAGATCGCTGAGGTCGATGTTGGAGATCCAGTTCGCGGTGTTGCCGGGGATGGCGTCGACCGGCAGCCAGTACCCGCGCTGGTTCTTCGCGTCCATCTCGCCGTGGCCGGCGTAGTAGATCAGCAGGTTGTCCTTGTCGGTGAGGCGCTGGCGCAGGTCGTTCAGCTCGGAGAGGATCTGGACCCGCGTTGCGTTGCGCAGGAGCTTCACCTTGAAGCCGTAGCGGTTCTGCAGGATCCCCGCGATCACCTCGGCGTCGTTCACCGCGGTCTTGAGCGGCTTGAACGACTTGTAGTCGTTGTTTCCGATGACGAGGGCGTGGTAGGTCCCCAGCGACAGGGTGGGGGCCGCCCGCAGGGGGCGGTCACCCGGGGCGGTGGCCGGGGTCGTGGCGGTCGCCCGGATGCGGGCGGGGACGATCATCTCGAGACTCGCCTTGCGACGAGCGCGGTCGAGCGCCACGAGCTGGATTCGCTCGCCCTCCGTCCCCTTCAACGGTACCCGGGCCTTGAAGAAGCCGTCCCGGTCGACGATCTCCTCGCGCTCGTTGATGGACAGGGACTGGAAGCCCCCCGCGGCCTTCACCTTGCCGGCGAGCAACAGGACCGGTCCCGCGCCGGTGGTCTTGGTCGGCTGAACCTTGATGTCGCGGGTCAAGGCGACGAGCTGGGGCTCCACGATCTGCACCTGGGTGAGCTCGATCTCGGGTCCGGCCTGCTCGCGCTCGCGCCGGAGCTGCTCGAAGCCCGCGCGCTGCGCCGCCGTCTCCGCTTCGGTGCGGGCGAGCTGGTCGCGCAGGCGCTGGATCTCCCGGTCCTTGTCGGATTGCTGGCGGCCGGAATCCTCCTGGGCGCGCGCCAGGCGCCCCTGGAGCGTGTTGATCTCCCGCTCCTTGTCGCGCAGGCGGGTCTCCGAATCGGTGATCGCCCGCTGGAGGTCGTTGAGCCGAGCGGTCGCGGCCGCGTCGGTGCCCTGCACCGCGGCCCGCTCGCGGCGCAGGCGGTCCAGATCGGTACGCGTGGTCTGCGCTTCGCCCTGAACCTGGGTCAGCCCGCGGCGGGCTTCGGCGAGGCTCTTCTGGTTCTGGTCGAGCTCGGCCTGCTTGGCTCGCAGGTCGGCGCGCAGGGTCTCCACCTGCGCCTCCAGCCGTCGAACGTCGGTGCGGGCGCCCCCGCCGGTATCGACGGTCACGGTGCCGGTGCCGTTCGCGCGGCTGTACCACTGGGCGGCCTGCTTGGGGTCTCTCGCGACGCCGAGCCCGTTCTCGTACAGCACGCCGAGGCTCAGCGCGGCCGGCGCATAGCCCTGTTCGGCCGCCCGCCGGTACCATTGGGCCGCCGCGGCGTAGTCCGGGGGAACCCCCAGGCCCTTTTCGTAGATCTCGCCCACGTAGGTCTGGGCCTTGGCATCACCCCGCTGCGCCGCTTCGAGCCAGACCTGCAGCGCGGTCTTGTAGTCGGCGCGGTCGTAGGCGATGTATTCGCCTCCGCGGATCTCGCAATCCCGGGCCGTGGTCTTCTCGCCGCGCCGCGCGCCCACATAGGTAACCTGGTTGCCGAGGCGGCGAATCTGGCCGGGCAGGAGGCAGTCCACCACCAGGAACGCGTCCGCGGCCTGGCTCGGGTTCGCCGGCCGCGGCTCGGCGGCCTTGGGGGGCGGTGCGGGAGTCGGCGCGCAGCCGAGGGCGGCCAGCACGAGCGCTCCGACACCGAGGCCTCGCGCGGTCAGCCAGCGGCGTCGGCTCCGGTGGGCCATGGTCAGCGGGTGACCTCCAGCTCGATCATGGCACGGGCCTGTTCGCGAAGCGGGATCGACTTCGCGGCGACGTTGATGTCGCGGGTGACGCGCGACACGCGATCGGCCGTCGAGGGGAAGACCGCGCCGGACGATGGGAAGTCGGTCGCGAGGAAGAGCACCGGCTTGAGCGTGAGCAGAGCGTACACGAGCTCCACCCCGGGAGGTCCCTTCAGCTCGAGCTCGTAGCTGTCGCTCGCCTCGGGGATGCGGTAGGTGCGACCGGCCTTGACGCCGTGACCGCCCGAGAAGCGGTTCGGGAAGAGGATCGTCACCTCTCCACTGGTGCCCACGTTCACGATCGTGAGGAACGCGTCTCGATTGGTCTCGAAGTTGAGCGCCAGCCGCTCGCCCATGCGATAGCGCGTCTTCTCGGCCCACAATCTCACCGCGATCCCGTCGTCGGCGGCCTGGGGAGCGGGCGCGGGTGCCGGTGCGCCCGTGGCCGCGGGTGCGCTCGCGGAGGCTCCGCCGCTCGTCGTCCCGGCGGCGGGCGCCGCGGGACTCGCCGCTCCCCTGGTCTCGACGAAGAAACCGGTCTCCTTCTGCTCGGGCGCTCCTCCGCGGGTCGGCGACTCCGCCCGCTCGACCGTCGTCGTCACCGCGTACCACCCCTCGACGGCGTCCTTGGGCACGTTCACTCGATACTCGCTCTGGACGCTGCCGCTCGTCCGCGCGACCACGCGCTCGATCCGGGCCAGGACGAGGCCGTCGTAGCGGATGGTCCGGATCTCCCGGACCTGGATCGGTTCCGGCACGTCGTAGAGCGCCCGCAGCGTCGCCGCTTCCCCCGGCTGCAGTCGCGGCCGTTGCACCGCGGTCTCGGAGAGGGCGAGCTGCTTGGCGGATCGGGTGGTCGTGGTGGGTCCGGTCCCTGCCGGGGTGCTGGCATCCCGGTACTGCCCCGCCTGCCAGCCCACTTGCGCGAGGGCGAAACTTTTGCGCATCGAGGCCCCCGGAACCAGTGCCAAGGCGATCAGGCCCGTGGTCACTCCGACAAGCAGGAGGCCTCGTTCGTACCGGCGGATCATCGGCGGGATGGGCATCGGCTTCCTCTCGGGGGAGGCTCCCGCAAGGGGATCTCCAACGCGGTTACACTACGTGGCTCGGTGCATTGAGTCAAGCTTGACTCCCCGTGACGTGCTCTACTACTCTGCGGTCTACCGGGCTATCTAGCTCACCGGGGCCAGGGGGCGCTTGAGATCGGGATCTTGCTGAGACCAGGGCGTTGTCCTGCCTCGCGGCTCCACGCTGCATCTCCTTTCGGGTCGCCACGTCCCGGTGCCTGAGAACGCATGATCTTCCTGAAGCACGTCGAGGGCAGCAAGCGCGGGCAGGTCGAGGAGTTCGACCTCGAGCGCATCCGTGTCGGCCGTAACCCCGACAACGACCTCAAGTTCGACCCCGCCGCGGACCGGGAGGTCTCCGGGCACCACGCCGAGATCCTCTGTCAAGGGGAGCAGGTCTCGATCCGCGATCTCCAGAGCCGGAATGGGACCCTGGTCAACGGGCGCCGGATCAACCAGACGACGCTCCTGCGGGACGGGGACGCGATCCAGTTCGCGGCCACCGGGCCCAAGGTCATCTTCTCGCTGGGCGAGGCGGCGCACGGCACCGGCACGATCGTCATCGACCGCGATCAGCTCGGCGGATCGCCTGCCTCGGCGGCCGCGCCCGCGGCCCATGCCGACGCCAGGCCCGCCGCGCCGCCACGTCGGAAGACCTACGTGTGGGTCGGCGCGATCGTCGTGCTCGTGCTCGTCATCGCGCTGCTCGCGGTCGCCGCGTGGCGCTCGTGGACGCTGTTCTTCGTGCTCCTGGGTGTGGTCGTGCTCCTGGCCCTCGTCGGAGCGGCCGCCTGGTGGTGGACGAGCAAGCATTCGGCGCACGGAGCGGCCGCGCCGGCCGATCACGGTCGGGCGCCCGGCGGCGAGCTCGGTCGTCCCGGCGAGGCGACCGGGGACACCGTCCGGGAGCTGCGGGCGAAGTGGAGCCAGGCCCTCGCCCGACTGCGCGGCTCCAAGCTCGGCGGTCAGGGCGACGGCGCGGTGGGTGCGCTGCCCTGGTTCGTCGCGCTCGGCGAGCGAGGATCGGGAAAGAGCGAGCTGATCAGAGCCGGCAATCCCCCCGCGTCGGTCTCGACGGTCAGGCAGGCGGTGTCGGGCACGCGGACCTGTGATTGGTGGTTCTTCGATGGCGCGGTGATTCTCGACACGCCCGGGCGATACGCCTTTCCGGTCGACGCGCGGGCCGACGGGCGGGAGTGGGAGGAGTTCCTCTCGCTCCTCAGGAGCGCGCGGCCGGTGGACCCGCTCAATGGGGTGATCGTGACGGTGTCCGCCGACTCCCTCGCCTCACGCTCCGCCGCGACACTCAAGGACGAGGCCACCCAGCTCCGCCGCCGGATCGACCACCTGACCAGACGCGTCGGCGTGCGGCCGCCCATCTATCTCGTCGTCACCAAGATCGATCTCCTGGCCGGGTTCGGCGAGTTCTTCGCCGAGGTGCCGGAAGCGCATCGCAGCCAGGCGATGGGCTGGGTCAGCGAGGACGGCCGCGAGGAGGCCTCACCGGCGCTCTTTGGCCGGGCGGTCGAGACCGTCGGCCGCCAGCTCGATCGTCTGCGCCTCTCGGTCCTGGACCGACGTGATGCCGACCCGCAGGTGGGGAGGCGCTTCCTGTTCCCCGAGGAGTTCCGGGCCCTCACGAGGCCACTGCGGGCGTTTGCCGAGGCCCTGCTCCGCGCCAATCAGTACGACGAGACCCCGTGGTTCCGGGGCGTCTTCTTCACCGCGGCGACCGGAGACGGAGCGCCCACCTCCTATCTGGCCAGAACCCTGGGCCTGGAGGACGGGGTCGCTCGGGCGCCATCGCGGCCGGCCGCCTCGCTCTTCGTGCGGGACCTGTTCGGCGCCATCCTGCCCAAGGATCGCGAGCTCGTACGCCGGTCCGCCGCGGTCCGCCGCCGGCACGGTCGGGGACGCCCGGAGGTCGTGTACGCGGTCGGAGCGGGCGCGCTCGTGGTCTGTCTCCTGCTGACCGTCTCGTTCGTCCGGAACTCGCGGGCGCTGGCCCGCCTGGACGTGAATCCTTGTCTGGGCTCCGGAGGGTCCACCACGACCACCGCGCTCGCCGGACGGCTCGAGCGGCTCGACCGGTGCCGGAACACGCTCGCGACGCTCACGCCGCACGGCTTCTGGAACCGGGCGACCACCGATTTCTGGCTCCGCCAGGACACGCGCCTGGCCGGCCCGATCGGCCGCCGGTACGTGGAGGTGTTCAAGGCCGAGGTCGACGCCCCGGTCGACGTCGCGCTCGACCGGGCGCTCGTGCCGGGCCCGAAGGCGCCGGTGGTGGTGGGCGCGGTGCTCCAGCGCATCGCCCTGCTGGGCCGATGCCGGTCCGAGGGACATTGTCCGGCGGACGACGCGGGCGCCTGGCCCAGCTATCGCATCCTCCTCGGCGCGGCGGAACCCAGAGCGCAGGACAACGAGGAAGCGGTGAAGGCCTTCCGGCGGACGCACGCCGCCTACCTCGACTTGCTGGGCGATCCGGCCGCCCTCGACGAGGCGCGCGGACGCGACGTGACGCGGGTCAGTCGGTGGCTGAGCGCCGGCGGGCTCCGCACCGAGTGGATCCTGGCCTCGGCCAGCAGCCAGTTCGCCCCGGTGCGTTCCCGCGACTTCTGGGGATGGGACGGTCCTCTCCAGGTCGACGCGCCCTTCACCGGGCGCGCGTGGAACGACGCCATCCAGCCGCTGACCCAGGGGCTTCGCACCCTGGCGCCGAATGCCGCCGACGTGCGCGACGCGGTCGCCCGATTCGAGCGCGACTATCGAGTCGAGGCGATGCGCCAGTGGGGGCAGTTCCTGGGCGCGTTCTCGCAGGAGGAGCGGGTGCTCGGGGGTCGCCGAGGCTCGCGGGACCTCGCGGTGCGATCGCTCGAGGCGGAGTCGCCGTATCGTCGGGTGCTCGACCAGGCCGCCGCGGAGATCGGCGCGATCACCGGCGCGTCGCGCGGCGACGCCGGCGAGCTGCCCGCCCTGGCCACCACGCTCCTGCGCTACGCGGCGCTGCGGAAGATGGCGGCGAGCCCGGCCCCCGCCGCCGGGCAGAAACCGGGCGACGGCAAGACGCAGTACACCGACGCCGAGCGCCAGGCGATGGGTTACGTGAAAGCCTACGACGAGGCCATGGACAAGCTCCGGGGAGAGCTGGGTGGGCCCGAGAAGGCCTACGCCTCGGTGCAGAAGGTCTTCGAGGAAGGCGAGTCCAGCGAGCGCAGCGCCCATCCGGTGCACCGCGCGCTCGGCAATCTCAAGGCGCTCCGGGGTATGATCGGGGCGCGCCAGGGAGATGATCGCGTCGTGTGGGACCTGCTCGCGCGGCCGGTCGAGCTGGTGTGGCGGACGATGCTGGCCGAGGCGGCTCAGCAGGTCCAGGGCGTTTGGGAAGCCATGATCCCCGGTCTCACCGGCCTCACCCCCGGCCTGCAGGCGGCCAAGATCATCGAGTTCGCCAACGGGCCCGCCGCGCCCTTGCTGGATCGGTCGAGGGATCGGTACGTGGTGCGCCGTTTCCTCGGCGAGGCCGCGCCCCTGTCCCCCCTGTTCGTCGACTTCATCTCGCGCATCCGCTGGATGCCCCCGGACCGGCTGGACAAGATCGAGCCGCCGCGTTTGATCCTCACGTCGTCATGACACGCTGGGAGCGAGCGAGACCATGAAGCCACTGGGCAAGGTCGTATGGGGAGAGGGGATGTTCCTCACCCCGCACCTCTTCCAGCAGGCGGATCGGTACCACGAGCAGGTTCTCGACTTCCGCCTTCGCGCCGTCGTGCCGTTCGGCTGGGGGTTCATCGAGCTCGAGGTGGACGACGAGGCGGTGGCCAACGGCGACGTCACCGTCCGCCGCTGCGCGGGCGTGCTGCCGGACGGCCTCGTCTTCCAGGTGCCGCAGCCCGACCGCGGCCCGGCCACCCGCTCGATCAAGGCCGCCTTTTCCGGGTCGACCGACCGCGTGTCGGTGTACCTCGCGCTGCCGGTGGTACGCGAGGGGACGAACGTGCGGCTCGACGGCGCGGCGGCCGGGCCGCCGACGCGCTACGAGGCCGAGATGATCCGGGTCTCGGACGAGACGGCCGAGGACAACGAAGGGGAGATCCCGTTCGCCCGGAAGAACTTCCGGCTGCTGTTCTCCGGGGAGGCTCTCGACGACACCGTCTCCATGAAGCTCGGGGAGGTCACGCGGACGGAGTCGGGCGCCTTCAAGCTCGCCGAGGCGTTCGTGCCCGCGTCGCTGACCATCCGGTCGTCGCCCCGGCTCCTCGCGATGCTGCGCGAGGTGCTGGAGCTGCTCAGCGCCCGGAGCACCTCGCTCGCGTCGCAACGGCGCCATCTCCATGACTTCGCGCAGTCCGACATCGCCACCTTCTGGCTCCTGCACACCGTCAACTCCTGGATCCCGCTGCTCGCGCACCTCGCGGCGGCTCCCGACCATCATCCGGAGCGAGTGTACGTCGCGTTCGGGCAGCTGATCGGCCAGCTCTCGAGCTTCGCGATGGACAGCGATCCCCGGGACGTGCCGGTCTACGACCACGATCGGCTCGGCGAGGTGTTCGCCGAGCTGGTCCGCCGCATCCGGGTCCTCCTCGACACCGTCATCCCGATCCGGTACGTGATCATCCCGCTGGTGAAGACCCGCGATCTCCTGCACGTGGGCCGCGTCGAGGACGAGCGGCTGCTCCAGACCGCCCAGTTCTACCTGGGGGCGGACGCCAAGATGCCGGCCGGCCGCCTCGTGGAGGAGCTCCCGGCCAAGTCGAAGATCAGCTCGCCGGACCACGTGGGGGAGCTGATCGGGCGCGCGGTGCCGGGAGTGGAGCTCCTGCACGAGCCGGTGCCGCCGGCGGCGATCCCGGTGCGGGCCGGCTTCAAATACTTCCAGCTGAGTCGGCACGGGCGCGCCTGGGAGGCCATCAACCGAGCGAAGGCCCTGGCCCTCTATCTGCCCGACGACTTCCCGGAATTGAAGCTTGAATTAGTCGCGATAAAGTCGTAGGTTAGGCTACCTTTGACCGTGGTTCCGGGCGACTTGCCATAGGCGGATACAAAACCAGATGTCCTCAGCCGAGACCGTCGACTTCGAGTCGCTGCTCGCCCCGATCCCCGGGGACAAGCCGGGGGGCGAGTCCATCCGCTATGCCGGCCCCTACGACGCGATCGAGGAAGCGCGCCGGGCCGACGACGAGCTGACCCAGGGGGACTGGCAGCGCGACACGAAGACCTCGGACTGGCGCCGGGTGGTCGAGCTCGCGAACGACGCGCTGTCCAAGCGCAGCAAGGACGTACAGGTCGCCGCGTGGATGACCGAGGCGCTCATCCGGCTGCACGGCTTCGCCGGGCTCCGCGACGGCTGCCGCCTCCTCCGCGAGATGAGCGAGCGGTTCTGGGACCACCTCCATCCCGAAGCGGAGGGCGACGACCTCGAGGGCCGCGCCGGCCCGATCGAATGGATGAACCAGCGGATGCCCGAGGCGGTGCGGTTCGTCACGATCGCCCAGTCGAGCCGCGGCGACAAGTACGGCTGGTGGCACTGGCAGGAGTCGCGCACCGTCGACAACCTCGGCCGCACCAATCCGGACGCGCGGAACGCGGCGATCGCGGAAGGGAAGATCTCGGGCGAGGACTTCGACAAGGCGGTCGCGACCCTTCGCCGCGCCCACTACGAGGCCCTCTTCTCCGACGTCAATCAGGGCAGCGAGGAGCTGCGGGCCCTGATCGTGGAGATCGACACCCGCTTCGGGCGGAACGCGCCGAGCCTGGTCGCGGTGAAGCAGGCGGTCGACGACTGTCGCGGCCTCGTCGAGACCATCGTCAAGCGCAAGCGGGAGCTCGAGCCGGACGCGGTGACCGGCGAGGTGGGGCCGGCGGCGGAGGGGTCGTCCCCGCCGGGGCCCGCAGGCGTCGCGCTCGGCGATCGGGCGGCCGCGCTGCGGCAGCTCGCCGAGGTCGCCGCGTTCTTTCGCCGCACCGAGCCGCACAGTCCGGTGTCGTATCTGGTTCAACGAGCCGTGCAATGGGGGCACATGCCGCTGGAGAACTGGCTCCGGGACGTGATCAAGGACGAAGCGGTCCTGGCCAATCTCCGCGACACGCTGGGTTTGAAGGAAGCTAGCCCGGGCGGCGAGCCGGGAACGGACGTCACCGCCCGTTAGGGCTGAGTTCACCAAGGAGGAACTGACATGGCGCGAGAGAGCACGCAGCACAAGCTGGACCGGGTGAGACCGCCGCGGGTGCAGATCACCTACGACGTCGAGACGGGTGACGCGATCGAGATGAAGGAGCTGCCCTTCGTCCTCGGGGTGCTGTCGGACCTGTCCGGCAAGCCCGAGGAGCCGCTGCCCCGCCTGCGGGACCGCAAGTTCGTGGAGATCGACCGGGACAACTTCGACGCGGTGATGCGGGGCATGAAGCCTCGCCTGGCCTACCGGGTCGACAACAAGCTCAGCGACGACAACACCCAGATGGCCGTCGAGCTCAAGTTCAACTCGCTCGAGGACTTCGAGCCGGAGCAGGTGGTCCGGCAGGTCGAGCCTCTCCGCAAGCTGCTGGAGACCCGCCTGCAGCTCCAGGCCCTGCTGGCCAAGATGGACGGCAACGACAAGCTGACCGACAAGCTGCAGGAGATCATCAGCAACACCGACATGCTGAAGAAGATCGGCAGCGAGGTCGGGGCGGGCGAGGGCGGGAAGGAGGGCAGCAATGGCTAACGAAGCGAAGGGCGCCAAGTCCCAGTCGGCCGAGGCGGCCAGCCAGGAAGCGAGTCTGCTGGACCAGGTCATCGGCCAGACCCGGTCGCGCAACGACGAGCAGCGCGAGGAATCCCGGCGGCAGATCTCCACCCTGGTCGAAGAGGTGATGCAGGGGCTGAAGATCTCGAAGGATCTCGAGACCACGATCAACGCCCGCATCGCCGACATCGACCAGCTCCTGACCAAGCAGCTCAACGAGATCCTGCACCAGCCGGAGTTCCAGAAGCTGGAGGCCTCGTGGCGCGGGCTCAACTACGTGGTCCACGAGAGCGAGACGAGCCCGATGCTGAAGATCCGGGTGCTCAACGCCTCGAAGGAGGACCTGCGCCGCGATCTCGAGCGCGCGGTCGAGTTCGACCAGAGCGCGCTCTTCAAGAAGGTCTACGAGGAGGAGTACGGGACCTTCGGCGGCGCCCCCTACGCGGCGCTGATCGGCGACTACGAGTTCTCGCGGACGAGCCCGGACGTGGGGCTGCTCGAGAAGATCTCCAACGTGGCCGCGGGAGCCCACGCCCCCTTCATGGCCGCGGCCGCGCCCGATCTGCTCAACCTGGAGTCCTACACCGACCTCACCGCGCCCCGGGACCTCTCCAAGATCTTCGAGAGCGTGGACTACGCGAAGTGGCGGTCGTTCCGGGAGTCGGAAGATTCGCGCTACGTGGGCCTCTGCCTGCCCCACATCCTGATGCGCCTGCCGTACGGGCCCGACACGAACCCGGTCGAGGCGTTCCGGTTCAAG
>Ga0134122_10002523_pt1 | contig 13511 bp, 14 predicted proteins | sample KB302_FD_96461 | JGI IMG/M metagenome (GOLD analysis project Ga0134122, IMG submission 96461) | Terrestrial soil microbial communities without Nitrogen fertilizer from Kellogg Biological Station, Michigan, USA - KB3-0-2 | ecosystem: Environmental > Terrestrial > Soil > Unclassified ... | reverse complement strand
CGTCCAATGCTCAGGCTCAGACTACATTCATGGCAGAACCTAACGAAACACTTCTCAGCCCCTTGCGGGTTGATGTTACATATTCCAGCGGTCAACACCAGACTCTACTGGCCAGCAATTCCGCCATCCACATCGATCCCCAACAGAACTCACAGCCGTCCTTCGTTATGCCGGCGGGTGCAACTCGGGTTGGAACAGGCGCGAGTGCCGGCGGCGTTCGGGTTCGCTTCTCAGGCCAGACTGTTGAAATACTCGGACGTCCTGCGGAGCCTGTCTATCCTCTATTGGCGCAACAAGCCAATGTGCAAGGATCGGTGGTCCTCCAGGCCCGGATCAGGGAAGATGGGACCGTTGACACTCTCGAAGTGATCAGCGGTCCGCCCATGTTGACTGTCGCCGCGCTGGAAGCGGTCAAGCAATGGCACTTCAAACCGCACCACGAGGCCGGGAAAGCCGTTCCTGCTGAGACTCGCATAACGGTGAATTTCACCATCTCGACCCAGTAAGACTCTAGCGGTTGGACAAAGCAACCTCGCGCGGCCGCCGTCTGCGGCGCTCCGACACCGGAACATGAATCAGAGTGGAATAAACTCTTTTACTTTGGGAAGGGCAGCGTGACGAATGACTTGTACCTATCGCCCGCCCCGGAGTCACCCGCGGAATTGCGTCCGTGGCAATCAACTGAGGCGTGCTCTGTTCGCGGCATCGATTCGGCCAAGACTGTGTTGGCAGGAGTTGGGCTCGCCGGAGAAGCGGGATTCGGCGGCCTGACCGAGGTACAAGCAGTCTCTCCGCCTTGCACAGAAATGCCGCCCAGGGCCGGCAACGAACCGGTGCGGATTGCTGCTCGGGACGGATTTCCGGCAGTTGCACTCATCGCCGCCGTTCGGGGCACTCCCTGAGATACTCCCACCCGCACCGGACTCGCCGTCCTCTCCTGAATACGGAGCCCAAGCTGTGTGGTGCTTTGGCTTAGCGCGTGGTTCAGTGCAGAGCCGGCCTTCGCAGTTGTTGAAGAAGAAAGAGCGTTGGTCAAAACAGATTCGGCAGCGCCCTGGGCATGGCTGCTGACGGGAAACAAAACAGCAATCGCGACGACGGACCCCAGCACTCTCCGCAGCTTCACTTTGACCCCTCTGAGTACCCACAAAAGCCTAGTCCCCCGCGGTCCGCTCGTCAATCTCGAAAAATGTCAGCGATGCATGATATATGCAAAGGCGAGAAGAACGATGGTATTCCAGCACACCACGCCGAGATAAAACAAGTTAGCGACCCACATGAGTCTCCGCATTCGAAAAAAGATGAGAATAGCGATCACCTTGATGAACAGGACGCCGCCCGTAGGTCCAAAGATGTATGTAAGGCGCCCTACAAACGGGTTCACTTCGAAGGCGCCGTAATGAAATGCGATCAGGGTCGTAGTCAAATCAAGTACCTGAAGCACGATAAAGCTGGATCTTGCACGTAGGACATCGGCGATCTTCATCTCATGAGGCCTTGGGGCGAAAGAGCTGTAGTTTGGAGCCTGGTGTGCAAAATCATACTCTCAGAATCGTAAGCCCATGAAAAGCATCCGGATGCATACTTCAGCGAAGATCGACCGGCATCGCTAAGTGCCTCGCTGCGAAGCTCGCAAAAGTGGTGAAGATATCGCGTTTCGAGGAACCGTACAGCGCCTTCAGCGTTGGAACTGGCAAAGCCCAACGACCTCTGTGGCCGGCCTCGAAACCTTCGAGAATCCCCGATCAACCTCCGCAGGTTACCAAAAACAGTAATCCTGTTGATCGACAATCACGTCTCGAGTTCACTTCCGTAACCTTTCCGTCTCCGGGTATCCAGGGAAACAATCCCAAGTGCTGCAGCTTTCACTCGCTGATGCCACCAGGCTTGGCGGATTGAGGATGCCGCGCACCATATCCCCCGTGAGGCGCTTGCACGGATCAACGAGGCAAGGCTGTGAAACGTTTCTTCTGGTCGTCGAAAGTAGCTGCATTTCCTCTTCTTCTTAAAGTTCTTTGCTGGATGAACGTCGCTTACGGCCAGCTCGCCGTGAGCCCGGCCAGCGTTAACTTCGGAACGGTGCCGGCCAACACCGCAACTGCCCATTCGCTAGTTCTGAGCAATTCCGGCAAGTCCAATTTGACGATTTCCCAGGCAATCGTGGCCGGACCGGGGTTCAGTCTGCAAGGTCCATCCCTGCCACTCACACTGACATCTGGCCAGAAGGTGGCAGTCAACGTTGTGTTCGCGCCGGCGTCCGGTGGCAGCGCAGGCGGCAGTGTGTCGTTGCTGAGTTCGACAACCTCAACCCATGATCACTCCGGAAAACACAATAGTGTGATCGCCGCAACGACTACAGTTGTTCTAAGCGGTTCGGGATTCGTTCCTCCTGCGACGGTTGTGACTCCAGGGGTATTGGTGGCTAATCCCTCTAGCATGAGTTTTCTCTCGCTTCAGGTAGGCAGCACTCAGACGCTGTTGGCGACGCTTACTAACTCTGGTGGGACGGCCGTGACCATCTCCCAGGCGACGATCCTTCAAGCGACGAATGTCAACGCCTTCACCTTGAATGGACTGAGTCTACCCACCACGCTGGCCGCGGGTCAGAGCATAACCTTCAGCGTGGCATTTACTCCGTTGTCCGCGGGCAGCGCAAGCGGGGGCATCTCCATCAATTCCAATGCTTCAAATCCAACGCTGAATATCGCCTTGGCTGGCACCGGTGCGGCACAAGGCCAACTTGCCGTCACGCCCGCATCCGCTGATTTCGGGAGCGTCACGGTTGGAACCAGCAAGGCTCAGTCCGCGGTCCTGGTCGCCAGCGGATCGAGCGTCACTCTCTCCTCAGCGAACGTGACTGATTCCGAATTCTCGGTTAGCGGTATCGCGTTTCCGGTCACGATTGCTGCGGGACAGAACATGCCATTTACACTAACTTTCGTTCCGCGCGCTTCCGGTACGGCTGCAGCCACTCTCTCATTTGCCAGCAATGCTGCCAATTCAGCTGCCGAGAACCTCACGGGGACGGGAGTAGCTCCGCCGCAACACAGTGTGGATCTCTCCTGGAATCCGGTCTCCGCGGTTGTAGGCTACAACATCTATCGAGGAAGCCAATCGGGGGGGCCCTACTCAAAAATCAATCCGGTGCTCGATTCGAGCCCGACCTTTAGCGACACTACCGTCCAGAGTGGACAGAACTATTACTACGTCACAACCGCGGTCGATTCAACTGGGGCACAGAGTACATACTCCAATGAGGTTGAGGAGACGATCCCCACTCCCTAGAGGCGGGAAGGGTCGGAGGTTGGCAATTTTCGCTTGGCTGGCCAAGTATCCGCCGATCCTTCTGCTCCAGGGTCCACCGACTTCCTTTTCCATGCAACGGATACCTAGACCCGTAGTCCCTAACAACGGTTTGGCGCCTCTCCGCGGTCAGGTTGTCAATTTCCCTATGCAATGCGGCGATAAGAGGTTGTTTTTCTGAGTCGCCGATTCCGACGCAATTCTTGTCAGGAGCGCACCCAACACAGCTGTCCTTTATATCCTGAACTTGCGCGGAAGGCACTGACATCGGCAAGGCCATTGTAGATTCATGGACCTTTCAGTTTAGACTGTGGGCTTGGAAGGCAGCAGAAAATTCGTTATTCACAATCCGGCCCGGATACTCGGTCCTCTTCTCGACCTTAAGGGAATGAATGTGGTCTGCTGGACCATGTTCGTCTCATTTTTGGTAGTGCCGCTTTTTGTCAGTCTTCGGGTTCAATTCAAAACTGGATCGGGATCAATACGCAAATTCGATTCCGATTTTGTCTATTTCTATGGCATCGGTCACCTCCTGAACGAATATCCAGCCGTGAAGCTGTACGATTACAATCTGCAGCAGAAGATCTTCAACCAGATCTATCCCGCACACGAGGCCTTTTATGGACCGAGCCCGTACCCGCCTTATGTGGCTCTGTTCTTCCGTCCGTTCGCGCGGGTTTCTTTCGAGTCGGCTTACCTCCTCTGGATGGGAATCTCACTAGCGCTCTACATCGCGGGAATTGCTGCTGCTGTCAAGACAGTTTTTCCCAGCGAACGACTTAAAATCTCTTTGATCTTCTGTTTCGCGCTGGCCTTCTATCCGTTCGTCTTTAGCACTCTCCTGAATGGGCAGCTCGCCTCTGTGGCAGTCTTCTCAATCGGGCTTGCGATCTTTCAGGAGAGAGATTCGAATCCGTTTCGCGGTGGGCTCGCGCTCTCTCTTCTGGCATACAAGCCAACTCTCTTATTTCTTCTCCTTCCCATGCTGTTGCTCACGCGAAGGTTCAAGATGCTATTCGGATTCATGTGCGGCACGGTAATTCTGACGGTGGTGGCCACCGCTTTCACAGGAATCCAAATATGGCCGGCATACGCGCATATGTTGGCTCAGTTTGGACATTCCACGGGACTCCGCTCTCAATCGGCCCTTCAACTATGGAAATATATCGACTTGATCTCATCGTCATATGCGATTCCCGGCGGTCGATCCAGAGCTGGAGTGGCGATTTTAATCTGTTTAACAAGTACGATTGCGTCAGGGCTTGCGCTGTTGTTGTGGAAGTCGGCGGCAGGCGGTAGGTCTGTTCAATATTTGGCGTGGGCGGCGACTCTGACATGGACCTTGATCGTAAATGTTTATGTACCGATCTACGACTCAGTTCTAGTCACAATCGCGGTCGTTCTAACTCTTGGAGCACTAAAGGACCTTGAATGGAGTGTCGCCACCCGCTGGATTACATTTGTATCGCTTTTGATATTCGCAGTCTCTTGGAAGACGGAGGTTCTTGCGAAGAGCTACGGAATTCAGCTCCTCAGTATTTTCCTCGCCGCTCTTGGACTGGGGCAACTCTTTATTTTGTACCGCGTGAACCGACAGTATGACCGCTCGACCTACTAAGCACGATCGCCCCGCAGTATGCCCCGGCACATCTTGCTGACGACTACTACAACTAAGGAGCGGCGGCCGATGCCGCGGTTTGAGTAGAATTCGACTCCCCGGCCTTTCGTTGAACGTCTCCGAAAAACGGTTGCTTTCGCCAAGGTCGTTGGGACGTCAATTTTGTGAGGCCAGATCGAATCTGGAGATTCACCATCAGAAATTTCGCCGTACAGCGGAGATGATTCCAAGGAAAGCCGAATTCATCGGTGTGCGGCTTGCCATTCCTTGGTCACCGTTGTTCCGACTGAGCCAGCGTGGCTGCATTCCATCGTCGGCGCCCTGCTGAGCGACCGGCAAGCCAGGTAGTCCTGAGCTGCAACTATTGCGAACCCGGTCGCGGGAAATCAATTCTCGCCCACCTTGGCAAGGTACTCGCCGACCCTTTGCGCGAACGCAGAATAATCCATTCCCGTACTCTGCCGCAGAGCCAGCTCGGGCTCCACGCCAGAACCTATATTCCTTAACATTCTTAACACTTCTCCCATGCCGTATCGTTCTCGCAAATACTCCACGCCGGACAGAGACTCAGCATACGCTACCTGCGCTTGTACGTCGGAAAACCGAATGAAGGGATGCTCCAGCACGGCGAACGGTATCTCTTTCCTCTGCTGGAACAGAGCGACGAGAGGTTGCGCGAAGGTGCTGGAGTTGCGAGGCTCCATCATCTGCGCCATCCCCTCGTTTAACCAGCTAGGACAACGGCCTCCGGCCAGGGAACTTAGAAACGAATGAGTGAGTTCATGTTTGAGCACACGCGCCAGCTCGGAATTCATGACCGCGACGCCATGAATCGGGATGCGAAGTTTGCCATCATTGATCGCTCCCGCCCAGGACGGTGCCTCCGTGATGTCGACGAATTCCTTTTGGGTGTACAGAATGACGATGATCTTTTCGGAGGGCTCGTAGCCTAGTTGACTGGCCAGGTCGCGGTACCCGTCGTCAAGCGTGGCCAGGAGTTGCTCCTGCAGGTTGGGGGAAGTTGCATCTCCTTGGTAGTGCAGGATGAAATGCGGGCTTTGCCTGCGCCGCGACCGTTCCTCGACTTCGAGTTCGCGTTCGGCTTTGCGCAACCAGGCTCCGGTGCTTGGATCGGGCGTCAGTTCCAACGCCCGCTTCCATGCGCTCACGGCTTCGCCGGTATGATCCGCATTGTATTGTGCCAGCCCCAGAAGCTGATGCAGATGGGCCGAGTGCGGAGTCAGGTTGATCGCGTGTTCCAGCTCGTGAACCGCGTCGTCGTACCTGCCCTGCGCCGCCAGCGCGATGGCGTGCCACTCCAGCAAGTCCGGCTGCTCCGGCGTGGCGCGCAGGCCGTTTTCGAAGTAGACTCCAGCCTTTGCCGAATCGCCGACCTGCATTTCAATCACTCCCGCAAGGAAGTAAGCATTCGAAGTCGTGCGAGCGTCCTGGTCCAGCTCGATTTCAGCCAGCTTCATCTCATTGACCTGATCTCCTTGCAGGATGCGGCTACGCAGAGCTGTCCAGTAAGGTTCCTTTTGCTTTGGTCCGCCGGGAACGGGCATCCGTAGCTTGTCGTGCCCGTCGTTTGCTGTGTTCGGGGCAGAGTCCCGATGGCTGAGGTCCTGTATGGCAGCTGCGTCGTGTTTCGCGGAGTTAAGATTTGTCGATGGGCCGTTGTCAGGTCCGATTCTGGTGACCAATGTCTTCGAAATTGTGTACTTCGTGCTTCCTACCCAGTATTCGATCTGCCCATCTTTTTCCGCCGCCCTGGTAACGACGATGTACATGCCATTTTTCAGATAAAGAGTGTCGGCGGAAGCGATCGCACTGACGGCAAGGATGAGGCATACGCCAAGGAGGCATTTGCGCTTAGCTAGCCCGCTCACGTTTGTCCCCGGGCCATAGCCTCGCCACGATGCGCCGAATCCTGGCTGCGTAGTTTCGGAGGCTGCTTTCCTGCGTGTACGCCGGATTAAAAAGGATTGCGGTTTGCTCGTCTGAAAGTTCGCAGTCCACCCCGGCGGGCGAGACGGTGGCGGGTGAAGTCTCGACGGTTGTAGCTTCGACAGCCGCGCTGACCCAGTGCGACAACTTCTTTACGGTATTGAGATCGGCTAAGGAAAAGGCGTCGGGATTGTCCGAAAAGATGGCATACACACCAACCACGGCGTCCTGCAGAGATACCGGCACCACGATGATGGATCGCACTCCGAGCTGTCGGCAAACTTGCTGGTCAACCCGAGCGTCGGACTCGGTGTCATTGCACCATTGCGACATCTGGCGGCGGATGGCCAGTCCGGTGAGGCCGGTCTCACGATTGATGGGGCCTGCGATCTCGATGATGGGCATCCCAGCTGCGGCACGGCAAGTCAGCCCGCCCTGGTGTAACAAGCCAATCGCAACGCTGGTGGCGCGGGTTTCCTGCAGAGCGCGCTCGGCCAGGATGTCAAAAATACGCTCCAGTTTCTCTGCCGGCACAAGAGCTGCGGCTGGTGATGCTTGGGGAAGCGGGCTGTTTGCACGCACTGACATTTAGTCTTTTCCGTTGCCCACCATGGAAAGAGTCTTCCCGGCGGAAACCTAGTGAGGCATCCTTCCTCCCGGTCTAGTCAAAAAGCGGGGTTCAGGATGGCGAAACTGTTCCCGATAAGCTCCCCGGTTTGAGCAATCCGTCCGACGGCATCCTCAGTCGTCTCCTTCAAGTTCGCAGCATTAAGCATCGGCGTAGCCACACGCCGACCTCGGCAGACTCGACAGCCTGCCACTGCCCGGATCAACCAACAACGACGCTATTTCCGGAGGGTGTGGGGGAGGTTGCGGCGACCGCAGCCTCCGCTGAATCATCCACGCTGGATTTTCTGGCCTCGTAGCGCTCGATTACCAGCTGATCGCCAATTTCTGTCCTGCTCTTGATGATGGCATGAGCGGGCAGTTCCAGAACACTCTCCGCCCGAAAGTTCGGTCGGGTCACCCTGAACGGACGCAACAATTCTTTCAAGCCGACAACCTTGAAGTTCTTGTCGATCAAGACCAGGTCAAAAGTAAATAGCATGCCGACGCTGTGAACTGAATTCGCGGGCACAATCCACACACCGCTGTCGGGGGAAAGAGATCTCTTGCCTAACAAGCCAACCAGCCGACTCAAGATGGAGTCAGCTATGGTTACCCGAAAGGCAAGAAAGGTTTCTTTCGTCTTGTTGTAGACAAACACCTGACGGACTCTTCGCGGCATAAAACACGGCTCCTTACCTGCCTTGCTTTTGTAGCGGGCCCGTTCCTAGCGAGGCGCTTTCTTCTTCATTCTGTAAATCAGGGCGATCAGAATTACGACTGCCATAATCCCTGCAACTACCCTCACCAACGTTACGTTATCCATTTTTGTATTTCCTCCAGTTTTTGAACTCTACTACTCGCATGTCACTCACCGAGATGTCTAAGGTTCTCCAAAATTGTAATGAATGCAGGAACGAGGATGACAATTCCCATGCTGGGGAAGATAAAAAATACTAGCGGCGGTATGAGTTTGATGGTCGTCTTGGCGGCCAGTTCTTCAGCTTTTTGCCGGCGCTGAGTCCGCAGCGTATCGGAGAAATTTCCCAACGACTTGGCGATCGGGGTCCCGAAGCGGTCGGTCTGCACTAGCATGGCCACAAAGGACCGAACGCTCTCCGTATCGGCGCGCGCCGCAAACGACTGCCAGGCGGCGATTCGAGGGGCGCCCGCCCGCTGTTCTAAGTTGATCTGGAGCAACTCTTCACTCAGCTCAGGGTGGCTCACGCGAAGTTCCTGGCCCACGCGCACGATCCCCTGATCCAGGCCCAGACCCGCCTCGACGCAGATGGAGAGCAAGTCCAACCCGTCGGGGAGACTGAGTCGGATCCGCTCTCTGCGTTTTTTAACCGCAAAGTTCAGCCAAAAATCGGGGATGAAGAAGCCCACAACAAGAGTGATCAGGAAGAGGAAGAGATTGCTACTGGCCAGAATGGCGACCACGCACCCCAGGACAACGGGCAGGACTAATCTTGCGCCAAGAAAAATATCTACATGTGCTGGCTTGCGATACCCGGCTAACATCAGTCGCCTGACCAGATCGGGGTCGGGTTCACTGGAAAAAAAACCGCGGAAGAGGGTGAAAGGTCTGGCCAACAAATCCACGTCTACGCCGGAGCGCGCAGTCTGGGCGGCTGCAGAGTTTTGTGCCTTACGCGCCTGACGCGTTACCTCATCCAGCAGTACGCTCTGCGCCGAGGAGCGTGGCAACATGAACAGAGCGATCAGGAAGAAGCCCACGAAGGACAAAATTAGGAAAATTATCATCAACGACATAGTTCTGCCCTGGCTTACACCTTGACATCGATAATCTTACGAATAATAAGAATGCCCAAACCCATCATGACCAGTCCGATATAGATCGACTTCAGTCCCGTCGGATGGGTGAACAGAATTCGCTCGTATTTCCAATTGAGCAGGCTGAGGATTCCACACATGACGAAAGGTGCGACACAAAGAATCCATCCCGTGATGCGTCCCTGAGCGGTGTAAATGCGGAGTTGTCCGTACAGCCGCGATCGTTCCCTGGCCACCGCTGCGGTCTTATCAAGGATGATCGCGAGATTTCCGCCCGTCTCCTTCTGCAAGAGAATTGCAGTGACCACGAAACGCACATCATCGCGTGGCACCCGGTCAGCCAGATTCAGCATGGCATCGCGCAGCGGGAGACCGAGATTCTGCTCCTCATGCACAATGCGGAATTCTCCCGCCAGGGGTTCGGCACTCTCCCTGCCGACCATCTCGATCACGGCTGGCACGGCATGACCCGCACGCAGCGCTCGAGCCATCAAATCAACCGCTTCCGGTACCTGTGCATCGCATTTCCGGAAGCGGCGTTCGCGTTTCAGCAACAGAAACAGATAGGGCAACGAACCGGCGGCGATCCCGACGAGCAGGCTCAGCACGATGCTGGGAATGGCGAGTGAAGCCAATAAAGCAATAATGAGGGTTACCAACAAGCAAAGGAGTAGGAAAGAGCTCACTAGCCAGGTTTGCCCAGACTGCCGAATGAGCCGCGCCAGGTTCACGGATCCTGGGAGGTCTCGAAGCAGTTCGTCCACCCATGGGGTGGCGCTCAGTGCCTGTCGCCTGAGGATGGTGGTGCCGTCGCCTTCGACTGCACGATTGTCCTCGATGCTCTCCAGGTGCTGCTGCACCGCGCTCTCTGTTGCAGTGGGTCGAAGAAAATACAGCAGTACCAGGAAACTGACAACCAGAAGCAGAATGAATAAAAGTATCGTCATGAAAGACCTTGGCTCAGACACTTACTGAGTGCTCGAACATGGAGGCCGGAACCGCAATGCCGGACGCTTTCAGCTTCTCGGCAAATTTGGGCCGGATTCCAGTGGGAGTAAACGCTCCCAACACCCGGCCATCGGGCCCCACTCCCTGCTTTTCGAAAACGAAAACATCCTGCATGCTCACTACATCGTCTTCCATGCCCGTAATCTCAGTCATATGGGTTACGCGCCGAGTCCCGTCATTGAAGCGTGAGATCTGGATCACCAGAGAAACCGCCGAAGCTATCTGCCGCCGGACGGCTTTTTCGGGAAGATTCAAATTCGCCATCATGGCCATGGTTTCCAGACGCGCGACCGCATCGCGGGGGCTGTTGGCGTGCACCGTCGTCAACGAGCCGTCGTGGCCAGTATTCATGGCCTGCAGCATATCCAGAGCTTCTTCGCCGCGGACCTCGCCCACGACAATGCGGTTGGGGCGCATACGCAGAGAGTTAATTACGAGCTGCCGCTGCATCACCGCGCCCTTGCCCTCAACGTTCGCGGGACGGCACTCTAAACGGACCACGTGGCGCTGCTTCATCTGGAGTTCGGCCGAGTCTTCGATGGTCACAATTCTTTCTTTATCGGAGATGTAACTCGACAGCACGTTCAGGAAGGTCGTTTTTCCAGCACCGGTTCCGCCTGAAATTACGATGTTCAGGCGTGCTTTGACTGCGCCCTTGATCAGCTCGAGCATTTGTGGCGTAAGCGTCTGGTTGGCCAGCAGATCCGTGTCCGCAAGCGGGATATGGCCAAAGCGGCGAATCGAGACATGAGGACCATCCACCGCCAGCGGTGGAATGATGACGTTGACGCGGGATCCGTCCGCCAGACGCGCATCCACCATGGGAGATGACTCATCTACGTGCCGCCCAATATCGGAGACAATCTTATCGATGATATGCATCAGGTGCGCATTGTCCTTGAAGCTGACGTTGGTCTCTTCCAACATTCCTGCTCGCTCGATGTACACCTGGTTGTATCCGTTTATCAGAATGTCGTTGATGGTGGGATCCTGCAACAGCGGCTCCAGGGGGCCCAGTCCGAAGACTTCATCCAATACTTCCAGAGCAAGGCGCTCGCGCTCCCGGCCGCTCATCGGGGTTTGCAGGTTCGCGACCAAATCCTGGATAACGGCCAGAGCCTGTGCCCGGGTGCGCTCGTCCCGTACCACGGCTACGCGCTCTAGGTCCACTTTATTCAAGAGGTCGCGATGTACGGCAGATTTCAGGTCTTGATAGACCTTGAAGTTCATACCGGATTGTCTTTTTTCGTCGCCCACCGGAATTGGCTTGGGACTCGAAGTGGCTATTATCTGGTTGAATTCCGCCATGGTTTACTCCCGTGTTCGAAAACTGTTAGCGACCCCAAATTCCCCGGATACCGCGATTCTTCTTGTTGTCTTCGCCCGTGGCCTTCTTGCCTATCATTCCAGCCCATTCGTTGAGATTTCTTGCCACCTCGGAATTGGTTTGGCTCAGGGGATCGCCTCCGCTGATGGACTTCAACATCTGGATGTACTGGTTTGGCACTTTCCAAAAAAGTTTCTGACCGATCACCTTTTCGATCTGGGCTTCGGTGATGATGCTCCGGTTCTGGTGGCGGTTGAGAATCACCCGCAGCCGGTCGGCAGCGATTTCTTTCCGAGTGAAATAGTCGGTCTGCCGCACTACATTGCGCAGAGCCGAAACCTCGGAGATGGCCACAATGTTTACCTGATCGCAGGAGCGGATCAGCTCCAGATGTTCGTCATTCAACCCCGGCGGCAAGTCCACCAGAATGAACTCGTAGCGTAGCCGCAGAAACTCGAAAGTCTGAGCTAGAGCGCCGGGCGTGATCGGCCGTGCCGGGTCAATCCCCTGAGGGGCGGGAATCAAATCGAGCCCGCTATTGTGATGGAGGACGAAGCTTTGCAGCAACTCGGCATCCAGCCGGTCGGTATTTTCCACCAACTCATAGGAGTGGTAACGATACTTGGTCAAACCCAGGTAAAGCGCAGCGTCACCAAAGTCATGGTGCAGGTCGACGATCAGCACCCGTCGCAAATACGTCTTAGCGAGTAAGGCACCCAGTTGTGTCGCGATGGTGGTAACACCACATCCACCCTTTGCGCCGATGAATGCCAGAACCTGAGCCTTGGTCTGATCTTTCTTCTCCCGGCGACGTCCTCCGACCCGAGCTACGGCGTTTAACAGCTGTTCCGAATCCAGGGACTTGACCAGATACTCGCTGCAGCCGCTGCGCATGGCTTGAATAATCAGGTCCGGCTGAGACTGAGAGGAAACCGCAAAGATGGATGTCTCGGGAGCTTCGGCATGAATTCTTTCGGCGACCAATGCGGCGCTGCGCCGGTCGCGGTCAAAGTCCAGCAGGCAAACGTCGGGCGCTGGGTTTCCGACCCAATCGAGAACCGACTCATGATCGTCAACCCGATACTCGGGCAGATGCCGGTCCAGCCGGATTAAAGGGACGGATTCGGCAAACAGCTTTAGGACTCCCCAAGTTTCTCTATCCAGACAAATACCAACCACAGAGAGCGGATCGCTGGGTGGCAAGTTCTCTCGGGTTGCAGCCTTCACTGGATTTTTGGCAGTCATTCCACTCATTTCGAGCTCGGTGATGCTGGAGCGTCCAGGTTCTTTGCGGCTCCGGGTAACTTTTCGTCGAACTCGGGATTGTTGATATACGGGACCGCAGGCTTCGGCTCCACAGGAACCGGCGTCTGAGTGTGAACCGGGTCGACGATGTGGGGCGTGACCAGCACCAAGAGCTCGGTGTTGCTCCGGTTGATTGAATGAGAGCGGAACAACTGTCCCAGCACTGGAACGTCGGCAATTCCTGGCACTTTCGATAACTGAACCTGAGCCCGATGGTCCATGAGTCCTGCGATGCCAAACGATTGTCCGTCTTTTAGTTCGACTTCAGTTTCTGCACGGCGCGTCGAGATCGCGGGAATGCTGAATCCGGAGATTGTTAGTCCATTGGTAAAATCCAGGGTGCTGACTTCGGGGGCGACGTGAAGGCGAATGACATTGTCATTGCTGATGGTGCCCGTAAAATCCAAACGAACGCCGAAGGGCTTGAACTGGATGGTGATACTGGTAAATCCCTGGCTGGGCTGGACGATGGGGAAAGGAAATTCGCCCCCGGCGAGGAAGGTTGCTTTCTCACCATTGACCGCCATGAGGTTGGGCTCGGCCAGAATTTCAAGGACGGATTTCTGTTGCAGATCTTTGATCGTTGCTCCCAGGTTGAGG
>Ga0134122_10002522_pt1 | contig 13511 bp, 22 predicted proteins | sample KB302_FD_96461 | JGI IMG/M metagenome (GOLD analysis project Ga0134122, IMG submission 96461) | Terrestrial soil microbial communities without Nitrogen fertilizer from Kellogg Biological Station, Michigan, USA - KB3-0-2 | ecosystem: Environmental > Terrestrial > Soil > Unclassified ... | reverse complement strand
TCGACCAATCCACCGGTCGAGCGTGTGATTCAATCTGAACGCGAAGATGAGTCCAACCTTGTAAAGCAGATTGATCCAAGCCACGCGGCAGCTACAGCGGTCGTGATTGCGCGCGAACTGATTGCGCTCGGCGGCCACGTGGACACCATTGAGATGATCGACCACGTGAACGAAGCTGCGTTGGAGTTGGCCGAGCACGAATCGCAACCCGGCTTCCAATGGGAGAACCAAGTGACTGATTGGGAGAGCGCGTGTAATTTGGTTGCACGTGCCATTAAGACCAACAAGCCGAAGTATCTGTGCCTGCTCCCTGAACCGTTTCCCACACCGCAATCTGGAGGTGCCCAATGAGCGAGCACTGGTCAACACCCGGCGGTTGCCACGAGGATTGCCCGGCGTGCGCAGCAGAACCGGCCATCGTGAAAATCCTGCGCGATGCGCGCAAACAATTGCTGGAGCGGGGACACCGAGCGCCATCGTCGCGACGCTCGAACAACTCGACAGCTTTGCCAGTGAAGTGATGCCCGATGGCATTCCGCGTTACATCCGGCTGGCTGAAGATGAACTCAACGCCGGTCAGTTCGACGAGGCCCGCGACTCCATCGAACTCGCGCTCGACGAACTCAGCGCCGATTACGAAGCCACCGCGGAGGAAGAACAGGCGCGCGTCGATAAAGAGTTTTGCTGCGTGACTCTGTGCGAGTGGCCCTCAGTCACCACGCGCGGCGACCGGCACTTGTGCGCGCAATGCGCCGAGGCTTATGACGCGGGCGTTCTTGCGGCACAAACCTACGGTGAAATGGGATTGCCCATCACCAAGGTTGGCGACGTGGTTCAATCCATCGCTCGCGCCGTCGTGGAGCGCGGCAACGTGCCGCATGACGACGTGATTCGCTTCCTGACGGCGGAGGAGTTCGACGAAGACATCTTCTGGACTCGCTTCTGTGGCCCAGCCGTGGACTTCATCGAGGAAGGTGCGCGATGAACATCTTTGTAGCCACCAAACAAGGGCAGGGACAGCGCAGGAACGATTACTCACACGTGCCCGACGGCGAGTGGGTCAAGTTCGGCTCCACGTGCGACCGCGACCTGCGCGATCCCGATGGCGGTTGCGGTTGCGGTCGTGGGATGATCGGCGTCGTGACTGGCCGTGCCACCACGACCTTTGCCATCGTCGATCTCCCTGTCACTCGCGCCGAGTATCGCGAACAAATGCGCCAGTCCTCCATCCGCGAAGGCTGGGACAAGATCATAGGCGACGCCGAGTTCGAAGCGATGATCGATGAAGACGTGGGCGAACTGCTGCGCATCGCGGCCATGTTCCCCGTCGGCTCCGTACTTGAGAAGCGGCTGGATCAGATCAGTCTCCGCAAGGTGCTCACCACCGTGGAACTCAGCCCGCGGAGGGCGCGATGAAACTTCCAAAACCACCCATCGTGCTCGTTGAGTTGATTGCGCGCGTGCTCGCCGAGAGGCGCGAACTTCAACCTTTCGGGCGTGGCCCGATGTGCTTCCATATCACGCTCTGGGGCGACAGCGCGCCCAAGGTGTTGATTGAAGTCAACGCAGGCAACCAGCGCCGCGCCGAGCAATTCGCGCTCGCGTGGGGCCGCTGCCGCTGGTGGCGTGACGCTCGAACCATTGGTATTGAGCGAGTGGAACTCATTTCCGCCTGATTTCAGTCCAACCCGCAAAAAACAACGCGCCAGAATTGACTCTGGCGCGTTTTTATTTCTCCCGAGTGTCAGGACAACGGCGGATTACGCCGCCTCCTTCGCCAGTACCGAAATGTTCGCGACCGGCGCCGCCGTCGGTGGACGCAACGCCCAGAACGCCGCCGCCGATTCATCCGTCACGAAAGCGACGTAGTGCTTGAACAACATCCGCAACGATTGCTCATGGCCCATCTGCTGCGCCGTCAGCGTGCCGTTCTTGAAGTGCTTGTAGTGATAACTCGCGAAGCAATGCCGCATCACGTCCGCGCTCCACGTCAGGCCCGCCTTCTTGCACAGGTTGCGCCGCGTGTAGCGCGCCGTGCAAATGTTCAAACTCGGAGCCAGCCGTAACCAAGCCACTGCGTTCTGCGCAATCTTCACCTCGCGCTGGTCCTCCGTCTTCGAGAAACCTTGCGGGATCACGATCACGCCTTCATCGAGGTGAATGTTCTCCGCCGTGAGCCGCCCCATCTCGCCTTGCGCATCCGGGCGAATGCCACAGAACAAACCGAGCACCAGATACGGGAGCATCTGCGGATAATGCTCGGCCGCCGTCGTGAGCAACCGTTCGCACTCATCCACCGTGAAGATGCGCGGCACGCGCTTTCGCTTGTCTTTGATTCCAGGGACGCGCTTCTCCTTGATCGGATGCTGCTGGCAGCAACCATCGGCCACACAGTAGGAGAACAACGACACCAGCCGGCCACGGATTGTGTTCTGTGTTTCGATGGACCATTTCTTCGAGCCGAGGAAGTTTTTGATCTGCTGGCTCGTGATGTTCGACACCGCCGTGTCCGCGCCCACGTAGTTCGTGAAATGCCGCAGCACGAACTCGCAATGGCCAATGAATTTCTTGCTCAGGTTCTGCCGCTTCGATTCTGCGATCCAACCCGCGCCTGCCAGGGCCAGCGACTTGTCATTCGCCAGCGGCGCACGCGCGAGGAAGTAGCGCACCGCATCGAGCAGCGTTCCCTTCCCATCGATCTCCTTCTTCGCCAGCTTGTCCTGATCGGTGAACTCCACCTGATCGACTCCCGCCATCGCCGCGCGGAATTTTTCCCAGCACTCATCCTTCGACCCGCCGAAGATGCGCCCGGCTCCTTTGGCCCGCGCATCGAGTTTGTACATCGGCTTGCCCCGCAACATGATTCTGACCGGTTCCATGATTACTGCGCTCCTTTCACTTCAGAGATGCTGTTTGATCTTTCCACCAACAAAGGCTCCGCCTTCATCCATTGCTCGATCTGCTGGCATTCGTCTGGTTTGAAATAAATTTCACGGTGCGCTCCAGCACTTCGCAGTAAGTATGCCTTGTGACGCATCGTTCGATTTTGTTCGTCCGGGTGCGTGTCGTGACTGTGGACGAGAAGGTTCCGGCATTCCGTGGGAGACAAATCACGAACTGGAAGCGATCTTGTGATCTGAACGCCACGATTCATGCCCATGCTGTTCGCTGGATCTATCGGGCCACCAAACATCGTGTACGCCTGACCGCACGGTGCGAATCGGACATGCTGACTCGGAGCAGCGTTGGTAAATATGTGATGCTGCTTTCCACACTTCGGACAAGGGAGTTCAGCGGCGGAGCGTTGCGTTTTTCTGGTCTGCATTGTTACTCTTTCATCGCCGTCCCCGGTATCGAGCCGGTGTGCCCATGTGTCGGTTACTCTTCGCGTGGGCCGGACGGCATTTTTGTCCGCGAAGAATGGCAACACGATGGCAACAACCCCAAAAAAGGCAAGCCCCTACCCTGCAAAGGTAATGTTACGTGTTGCCATTCTGTTGCCAAAAAAGCGTCCAGAATCGTCCAGAATTGTCTTTTATTGTCCAGAATGACGGGCGCGAAACTCGCTCACGCCAAACTCACGAAACGCCTGATTCTGTTGGCTGGATTGACTGTTTGAAGATGGTGGACGCTGTAGGTTTCGAACCTACGACCCCTACCGTGTGAAGGTGAAGAAATCTTCGATTTTGTTCGGAAAGTAGCACGTTTTTATTTTTGTTGCCGTTTTGGTGCCAAGTTTGGCAACACGCCCTTTCACCGCGCTGGTCTGTTGCCGGTTGTTGCCATCACGCCGCGAAGTGATCGCCTGGTGCGGCACCTGGTTCTTTCCGAGCGCGGATGAACCAGCGCATCCCTGGGACGCGCAACGGTCCTTCATTCCATTTCACATCGTAGATCGCGCGGCACATTTCGTCGCAGGCCGCATCGGTCAAATTTTCCTGAGCTGTGGCGTGCTCGTGGGAGATGAACAGAACGTAAACGGAAATGCCGTGCTCTGCATCCAGTTGGAGCCGCGTCAACGTCAGCGCAAACAGTTGGCCGCGACGCTCGACCACAGTGGTGGGCCGCGCATTGATTATTCCGCGAATATCGTTCGCGACGTTTCCAGTACTGGAAATCATTTCGCGGTCAGCCTCGGCGCGCAACTGCGGGCCAGCGGTGTGCATGTCTATCGCCATCGCCGCGCACCAAGCCACAGGATGCGTATTGGTTCCAGATTTTTTTCGCGCTGAAATGTCCGCGGTGCTGACACTCGGACACTGATCAAAACGCGCTATAACCAATCCTGGAGCGTCGTTTTTTCGTCGCATGGGTAGAATTCCCCATTTCGAGCGACACAACGCCGCATGGGTAGAATTACACACGCGCGCCAGAATCGAACGTGCATGTGTAGAAATACGTACGAGCGATGGGCCATCACGTGTGATCGGCGTATGGGTAATCCTGCCAATTTCTTTGCAGGTTCGATTTGTAGCACGGTTGGCCATGTCGAAAGCACAACCCCCATTGCGAGGACGGCGGAAGAAACCGCGCTTCGCAAAGATCATGAAAATTCGTCTCGATGACGACGTGCTCGCGATGCTGAATAATTCAGCCACGCGCGTCACCTGGGCGAGTAAGAACCACGCCGCCAACGCCATCCTCCGCAACGGCGGCAAGCGATTCACTGATCCGCAAACGCCGTTGAACGTGAACCCCTTCGAGCAATTGGTGTTCTCGCCGCGCCGGGTCGTGATTCGCTGCGCCAAGGAAAAGAAATGATCGCCGTCGAAGCCAGACTGTTCACCTACGTGGAAGCAGCCGAACGCTGCAACCGCCAAGGCAGTGACTCCGCCAAGCATAAGTTCATGCAGCGGCGCGTGGCCAGTGGCGACATCGTGGTGACGGATCTCGGCTACAAGACCAAGCGGATTTCAGAACTCGATTTGCAGAACTTCATCCAACGCACCCGCGCCGTGGAACGCGCGCGGCCAACCAAAAGGAAACGGAAATGAACAACGACACGACGGACAAGCTGGTCAACAACGCCTTCGCCACGAATCTCGCTTCGCTGCGCGACGGGCAAACCCTGAACGAACTCTCTGAAGCCCTGGTGGTGCTCACGCAGCGCGTGCGGCAGACGGGCAAGGCGGGCACGATGGTCTTCAGCCTCAAGGTGATCCCGGCGAGCCGTGGTGCGGGCAACGCGCTCATGTTCACCGGCAAGGTGGCCACGAAGCTGCCGGAGTTCGAAACCGAATCCACCATCTTCTTCGTCGATGATACTTTCGGCCTGCATCGCGAAGACCCGCGCCAGCGGAAGCTGGATTTGCGGGAAGTGCCCAAGCAACCCGTCGCCGAGCTGAAGACCGTCACACCACCGACGCAAGCTGCGGTCAACCAGTAAACCCAAACCACAACGAACAAAACTATGGACGAATTTGCCAACGATGTCACCGCGATCAAGGAACTCGCGGACGCCGCCCACGGAATCCGCGAACAAAACGGCGTGCCGTTTATTCTCGCGCCGCCCGGTTACGACGTGAAGAGCCTCACGCACATGCTGCCGCATCCGCCGCGCAAGAAAGCATCGGTGAAACTGTCCACGCTCGACAGCTTCATCGACTACGCGAATGAGCAGAGTCAGGATTCCTCCCGCATCTTCGCCGATGTCACCGATCGTGGCGCCACCTTTGTGGCCGTGCTCGACTTCCACGAGGAGGGCAAGGGTGCGGCCAACTGGGGCGAGCATCGCGTCACGTTTGCCTGTGAGCCGACCGTGGAATGGAAACGCTGGCTCGACCACAACAAGAAGCAGATGAGCCAGATCCAGTTCGCCGAGTTCATGGAGGAAAACCAGTTGGCCGTGCGCACCCCCGTCGGCGCGGACCTCCTGGAACTCATCCAGACGCTCGAAGGCAAGAAGAACGTGCGCTTCGATTCCACGCAACGGTTGAGCAATGGCCGGACGGTGCTCAACTACGAGGAAGACATCGTGCTCAGCGGCAACGCCGGCACGAACAAGGGCAAGATCGAGTTCCCCACGGAACTCAAACTCGGCATCGCGCCTTTCAAGGGCAGCGACACCTACGCGGTGATGGCCCGCGTGCGGCATCGCATCGAGGACCGCGCCATGCGCTTCTCCTACGAACTGGTCGATCCCCATCTGGTGATCGAGAACGTGTGCAAAGAGATGATCGAGAAGATCGAAAAGGAAACTGAACTGACGATTTTCCACGGCACCGCGCCATAGGCCCGGGCCGCGCCGAACGATTCCAAAAACAATGCGCGACGAGCGCAGACGGAAGGGCTTTGCCCAAAAATGACTTATCAGATTCGAGATTGGAACGCGCACTTCGAGAACAACAAGTCTCGCGAGATTGATCGTTGTTCCTTCGTGTGCCTGCCGAACAAGCAGCACGGCATGGGCTTTCGCCGCATCATGGCGGAACTCGATGGCGCCACCATCTATGGAGTCTGGGTGTGCATCGTGGCGGCGTGCTCGCAGCAGTCTTCCCCGCGTCAAGGCTGGCTCACTGAGGACGGCAGGAAAACCGGCACTCCCTGGGCGGCGGCCGACATCGCGTTGAAGATAGGCCGCCCCACGGCGGAAGTGGATCGATGCCTCAGCGTTGTGGCTTCACCGCGCGTCGGTTGGCTTGCTGCCCGTGAAGTGCCCGCCGGGTGCCCGTCTGATCCACCTGAACCGCCCGACGACAACCCGCCAGCCACCCCAGAAGGAAGGAAGGAAGGAACTGAAGGGAATGGAAGGAACAGAAGTGAATGTTCCGGGCTGAAAACCAAAGCCACTTTGGCAGAAATAAAACTGCACTGCGCCAAGGCGGGAATCCCGGACTCCGACGCCGAATGGTTTTTCCACAAGTGCGAGGGCTGCGGTTGGACGAATAACGGCAAACCGATCAAAAGCTGGGTCGGCACTTTGACCGCGTGGAAGATGGCCGGTTACCTGCCGAGCCAGAAGAAGAATCCCACCGCCCAGCACGGACCGCCGCTGAAAGTGAAACGATTGAACTGATATGAGCACCCCACCTGATGAAGTGCCGATGCCCGCGGACGAAGCGCGGTTGATCGCCGACGCACAAATGCGCTTGGAGGCGAAGCGCGCGGCGACAAACGTGGAAGTAGCCGCGCCCGTCAAGCGCACCTTGGAACAAACCATCGAGCGCATCAACAACCTGCCACCGGTTCACATCAAGCCGATTGCCAGCAAGGCACATGAAGCGGTGCAGACATTGCGTGACCGGGCGGGAATTCCTGCCCGGAACAATTACGAGATACCGGACGGCGACGGGCGATGGCACCAGGCTCGCGCCGCCATCGTCAAGCGCCTCGGCAACGGCTTCCTGATGGCGATTACCGGAGTGCAGGGCACCGGCAAGACGCAACTGGGCGTCTCGGTCATCCAGGTCGCGACGAATAAAAACCTCCCCTGCAAGTACGCGCTGGCGATGGATTTCTTCATCGCGCTCAAGAACACGTTCGAGGATGCAGCGAAACTGAGTGAATCCCAGGTGATCGCTTCCTTCGTGAAACCCAAACTCCTCGTGCTCGACGAAGTGGACGAGCGCAGCGAAAGCGCGTGGGAGAACCGGCTGCTCTTCCACATGATCAACCAGCGGTACAACAACCTCGTCGATACCATCCTGATCAGCCGCAAGCCGGAATCCGAATTCCTGATCAGCCTTGGAGACTCGATCACCAGCCGCATTCAGGAAACGGGCGGGAGCATCGTGTGCGACTGGGAATCTTTTCGCGAAGCCAAGCTATGAGAGCCTTCAAGAACGCCAAAGCATCCCAGGCGGGAACCGGCCCGGCGCCGATCAAGGGCGCGCTCGTGACCCGCGACGAGAGCAAGCGCATGACCGCATGGTTGCAGAAGCGCGGCCTCGCCAATCATTCGCCGTGGCGGAGGAGGAAGCCATGATCCGCCCGCAATTGATCCTCGACGTTCACGACGAAATCTTCGTGGACAACTTTGCTGGCGGCGGCGGCGCCAGCACGGGTTACGAAATGGCCACGGGACGCCATGTCGATCACGCGATCAATCATGACCCGATCGCGCTCGGAATGCACCGCATCAATCACCCCCAGACGGTGCATCATCCCACCGACGTTTTTGACGTTGATCCAACGCAACTGGCGGGCCGGCGTCGCGTCGGTGGCGCGTGGTTCAGCCCGGACTGCAAACACTTTTCCAAGGCCAAGGGCGGCAAACCGCTCGACAAAAAGATCCGCGCGCTCGCGCTGGTGATTCTCCGTTGGGCGGCGATTCGCACACGGGTGATTTACATGGAGAACGTCGAGGAGATCGCGACGTGGGGGCCGTTGCTTACAAACGGCAAGCCGGATTTGAAACACAAAGGCCGGACGTGGAATGCGTTCCTCGCCGCCTTGAGCACCGGACTCGCTCCGGATCATCCCGACATCCCAGAAATTCTGGCGGTGCTTGGCAATGGACCGCACCCGATTACCAAACAGGACCTGGTTCGAGGCTTCGGCTACCACTTCGAGATTCAAGTGCGGCGCGCGGCCAACGTCGGCACGCCCACCATTCGCAAGCGGCTCTACATGATCGCGCGTTGTGATGGGTTGCCGATTGTCTGGCCGGAGCCGACGCACGCGCAGAAACCCGCGGGCAAACTGAAACCGTGGCGCGCGATCGCGGAGTGTATCGACTGGGATCTGCCCTGCCCTTCCATTTTTCTCAGGCGCGACGAGGCGCGAAGGATGCGCTGCAAACGCCCGCTCGCTCCCGCGACGCTGCGCCGTGTCGCGACTGGCATTGGTCGTTACGTGCTCCACGCGCAGGAACCATTCCTCGTCAGTCTCACGCACCAGGGCGGAGATCGGATTGAGCCGATCAGTGAACCGATCAAGACGCTCACCGGCGCGCATCGCGGAGAGAAGGCGCTGGTCGCGCCAACACTCGCACAAACCGGCTACGGCGAACGAGAAGGACAAAAACCGAGAGCACTCAACATTCAAAAGCCATTAGGCACAGTGGTTGGTGGAGGCAAGCACGCTTTAGTTGCTGCAAACCTAATGGTGAACACCACTAAACACCCCGGCGGTAAATGCGATCAACCAAGCGCAACTATCGCCACTGGAGGCCACCAGGCACTTGTGGAAGCGCAATTGGCCGCGCCCTTCATCACCGAGCACGCCAACGGATCGACGCAGAGAAATTTTCCGGCGAATGAAGCGTTGCGCACTCAGATGGCGAACGTGAAAGGCGGACACTTCGCCCTCGTCTCCGCTCACGTCACGAAATTCAACACAGGCAGTGTTGGGATCGATGCGCGCAAGCCATCGCCCACGATTGTTGCGGGAACCCACTCGCCGAAAACTCACGGCGGCGCAGCGTCCACACTTGGGCTGGTCGCGACCTCGCTCGTGAAGATGCGCGGCAAGGCCGAGCGCAAGAAAACCGGCGGACAAGCGAATCTACCGATTGAAACCATTTCCGCGGGCGGCAATCACCACGGCGTTGCCGCGTGCTACCTGGCGCAACACAATGCCGGGCACAACACCAATCCCGGCCACGAGGCGCGCGAACCGATCAGCACCGTCAGCGCCAAAGGTTCACAACAGCAAATCGTCTCCGCTTCACTCGCCGCCTATTACGGCAGCGAGGCGGACGGGCAACCCGTGGATGAGGCGTTGCGAACGATCAGCACCAAGCCGCGTTTTGGAATCGCGCTCAGTGAAGCCGTGGCGCCGCCGATGACGGACGCACAAATCGCGGGCGCACATCGCGTGGCGAAATTTCTCCGCGATCATGGCGTCGAGTTCGAAGGCGAGTTCGCCACGGTCGGCGGGTTCGTCATCGTGGACATCGGAATGCGGATGCTCACGCCGCGGGAACTCTTCCGCGCGCAAGGTTTCAGCAACCAGTACGTGATTGATCGCGCGTGGGTCGTTGATCCCAAGACGGGCGAGATCGTCGAAGTCCATCTCACCAAGGAGCAGCAGATCCGCATGTGCGGGAATTCTGTCTGCCCGCCGGAGGCGTGCGCACTCATTGCAGCCAACAATCCTGAAATGGCGATCTGGAACCAGCGCGACCGGACACGAGCGCATCGCCGGCTGGAAGGAGTGGCAGCATGAGTGAAGCGAAACACACATGCCACTGGCCCGGCTGCGAAGTCGAAGTGCCGCCGGCAATGTGGGGCTGCATCAAACACTGGTATCGCTTGCCCAAGAAGTTACGCGACGAGGTTTGGCGCACCTATGTCCCCGGTCAGGAAATCACCAAGACGCCATCCGCCGAATACGTGGCTGTCGCCGAGAAGGTGCAGGCGTGGTGCCGCAAACATCCCGAGTTGCTATGACCGCCACTCAACCACATCTGACTTTCGACACGCGAGCGGAGCAAATCCGGCGGGCGTTCGAGGCGTTTCACACCGCCAACCCGCACGTGTGGAAATTGTTCGAGCAGTTCGCGCTCGAAACCATCTTCGCGGGGCACAAGCATTTTTCGGCGGACAGTATTTGCCATCGCATCCGCTGGGAAACGGACGTGGTGACACGCGGGAGCACGCTCAAGATCAACGATCATTTCACCGCCTACTACGCGCGCATGTTCCACGCCGCGCACCCGGAGCACGCCGGGTTTTTTCGCAATCGCGTTCTGCCCAGCAAACATCAACCCGCCTGTGAACCAGATCAGCAGGCATTCATCGGCCAACAGGAATCATAATTATGAAAACAAAACTATTCGGAATCGCCCTCATGCTCCTCGGACTCATCTGCTTAGGTTGGGTCGCGCTCATCGTTTTACTGACCAAGGGAATGCTTATGCTGATCTACGGCGTCATTCCCCTGGTCGCAGGCTGGCTCATCTTCAATTACGCCAGCAAAGAATCTCCAACTCAACCAAGGGAGACGGCAGCCACTACGGAAGAGATTAAATCAGGGTGCGCGCGCATCCGGTCATTTCTGAAAGGGCTTCTGTAACAAGAAAGAACCACATGACAGCAAAAGCAATCAACCTGGCCAACCTGGACGTAGTCGTCCTCGTGGACCAATCCGGCTCGATGGAAACGCCGGACACGCTGAACAAAAAAAGCCGGTGGGAGTATTCCAAGGAGGCGGCGCAAGGCATCGTTTCCGCCCTCGCCAAGTTCGACGATGACGGCATCGACATCATCTTCTTCAACCGTTCGCAAACGGTTTACGAGAAGGTGAAGGATTCCAGCTTCCTCGAAATCTGGAACAAGCAAAGCCCGGGTGGCGGCACCGATCTGGTGGCCCCTCTCTCCAAGGCGTTCGCCCTCGCGGAAAAGCGTTTGGGCGAAAAGAACCAGTTGATCATCGTCATCACCGACGGCGCGCCCGACGACAAGGACAGCGTGGCCTCGGCGATCATCAACTTCACCAAGAAGATGGAGCGCGACGAGCAATGCGCCATCCTCTTTGCCCGCGTCGGTCAGGACCCCTCCGCCAAGGCGTTCCTGGAACACCTCGATGATGGACTCGTGGCCAAAGGCGCGAAGTTCGACATCGTGGACTGCGACGAGATCGACGCCATCGCCGGCAAACCGTTGCAGGACGTGGTGGACAAAGCGTTCAACGACTAAGTTCCCATGACTCACATTCTCAGCGCAGTCCCGGTGATCCTGTCGCTCATCATTATCGAAGGGCTTTTGAGCGTGGACAACGCTCTGGCCATTGCGGCGATGGCATCGGGGCTGCCTGAGAAACAGCGGATCAAGGCACTCCGCTACGGCATCGTGGGCGCCTACGTGATGCGCGGCGTGTGCCTCGCGCTCGCGGCGTGGATTGCCAGCAATCAATGGATCAAAGCCATCGGCGCGGCCTACCTGATTTACCTGATGTTCAGCCAGCTTCTCGGCGGTGGCGATGATGGCGGCACGGTTAAGAAAGTTCCCAAAGGTTTCTGGCTCACCGTGCTGGCGATTGAACTCATGGACCTGTCGTTGTCGCTCGATAACGTGGTCGCCGCCGTCGCGCTGGACAACCGCCTTTGGGTCATCTGCACCGGCGTCTTCATCGGCATCGCCGCGTTGCGCTTCGTGGCGGGCGTTTGCATTCGGTTGATTGAGCGTCACCCCGTCCTGAAAACCACGGCGTTCCTCCTGGTGGGTTTCATCGGTGTGCTCTTGCTCGCGGAGTTGACCCTCGAACATTTTTTCCCCGCCTACGGTATTCCGGCCGCCGTCAAGTTTGCCGGCATCTTCACCATCGTGGCCGCAAGCCTGATCTACGAACGCATCGCTTCCACGGAGGGCGCATCATGAGCTGGCTCATCGGCATCACCGCTACGTCCCTGGTCGCGCTCACAGTTATTTGCGTCGCCTGCTTTGCGGCCGGCCGTGCCGATCGTCGGCGGCAGGCCCACGATGCCAAGTTCCGCACCCGCGTCTCCCAAAACCCGAAGTTCCTGCAATGAAATTATGAGGCACCACATGAAACGATCAGACAAATCGAAATATCTCAACGCCAAGTCCGACGTGGACGCCGCGATCAAGAAGCACGGTTTCGACGCTGTGCGCTGGGTCATCAACCGGCGCACGGAAGAAAACCGGTTGCGCAAGGAGTTAGCCAATGAACGCAAGCGGTTGAATGACCGGATCGCCGACATCGAAAGGAAGCTGAAGCGCAAATGAAAACCAAAATCTATCTCCGCATCGCCAAGACCGACAAAGGCCGCACCTCTGTGGCGGCCAGTGTCAGGCCGAACTATGAACCGTTGATGTGCGCGAAACCGCACAATGTAAAACTCGCCTTGCCCACACTCTCCTTCGCCGTGGAGTTCGAGGTGCCAGATGAATTGTTCAAGCAAGCCGAATCTGTCGTGGCCACGATCAATCTCACCAAGGAGAAGGCCGTCATTTGCGGAAAGGTCGCGCAGGCATGATTTCATGAGCGGCTATCACCAAATCCTCTACGCCGATCCGCCCTGGATCTACCGCGATCAGTGCCACGCCGGAAAGCGCGGCGCCGTTTACAAATATCCCGTCATGGACGCGGCGGCACTGGCCGCACTGCGGCCGATGATCGATCAGCTCGCCGCGCCGGATTGTTTGCTCGCCATGTGGTGGGTGCCGCCTCAGCCAGCGGAAGCGTTGCAACTCGTCGCCGCCTGGGGCTTCAAACTCAAAACGTTCAAGGGCTTCACCTGGCACAAACTGACGAAGAACGGGCGCGATCATTTCGGCATGGGCAGCCTCACACGCGCCAACACGGAAGACTGTCTATTCGCCGTGCGCGGCAAACCCAAACGCCAGAGCGCCGCTGTGCCGCAACTCATTCACGCGCCCGTGCGCGAACATTCCCGCAGCAACGCTTCCCACCTGCCAGCAGACCCGGCGGCGGCCAGGTCCGACACAGAAACGGGCGTAGCCCAACCCAAACCCCCAGATCGCGCTGAACAACACGTGCGTGATTGGCAGCGCGACCGTGTGCGCCAGTTGCGTCGGCCATTTTGTTCCGCCAGTGTCTAAAAAGTTTTCCAGGGACGCAAAACCGAGCGCCACGGCCGCGGCGTA
>Ga0134122_10002519_pt1 | contig 13517 bp, 15 predicted proteins | sample KB302_FD_96461 | JGI IMG/M metagenome (GOLD analysis project Ga0134122, IMG submission 96461) | Terrestrial soil microbial communities without Nitrogen fertilizer from Kellogg Biological Station, Michigan, USA - KB3-0-2 | ecosystem: Environmental > Terrestrial > Soil > Unclassified ... | reverse complement strand
TCGAAGTCATCGCCGTCCGCTAAATGGGTCGGGCCGTACCTTGGGACAATTTGGCATCGGGACCCCAGGAGGAACTTTCAGACTTGACTGGGGTAATATTGAAGAATGACATTCTCGTACCGAGTGACCCTACCTTCCACTGCATAGCCATTCTCGAAATTGGTGCCAATATAAATCTGTCCGGAACTCGTGTTCAACGAGAGATCCAGGGAATCTACGAGAAGTCCGTTTACGAAAAGCAGTCCAAGCTTGTCCCGAACTGCCAGGCGGAGCTTGTTCGGCTTCCCCGGGGTCACATCAAGATCAGCGATCAGGCCAGAAGCAAGCTGATCAATCTTGAATGTTACACCCGAACCACTAGCGTAAACGAGATACCATCTCTTGCTGGAATTCACATAGATTCGGAATTGACCCCGATCGCTGTTTCGAAAACCAAACCCGTAGTCCCACGGAACTTTGCGAGAGTTGTGAGGGTTGAAGTACTCCGTCTCGATCACAAAGTCACGTGTCGGTCGACTTACCTTCAGAAAATGAGTTGCCACTATGTTATCTGTGCGCTGACGAAGTAGACCTGGATCTTCGCGCACGACAGCCCCCGCGGAAGCCGTAATCAAGTTAGCCGTGAGGCCCGCGATACGATCGAGCTTATCTGGTACGAGTGACCACATCTTCAACTCTTCATATCGTGTAGCCTTTCCGGAAACTCCGTGTCCGCGCAAAGCGTTGGCTACCAGAAAGAGATATCCGTCAGACTTGTCCGCTGAGAGATCGAGAGTGGCAACAAGGCGCTCGTTCACATAGAAGAGACCGCTCCCATCGAGCACTGCGAGATAAAGAACATTAGATCCTCCACTGGAAACGTTCATCTCGGGGATCGCTCCAGAAGCGATCGTCTTTAACTCGGTGCTCCTCCCCTCCTGGTGGCTGAGGTTCCAGCTTGCTTCGGAGTCGACCCGAAGGCGATACCCCTTACCGTCGTTACGGAAAAAGAAGCCGTAGTCCCAGGGCGCCTCGCTTCGGTCGTTTGGATTGAACAGACGCACCCGAATAATGAAGTTCCTGGGCCTATCACTTCCAATGGCTTCTACCTCGAGACCGTTCGGGTTGGGAGCCAGACTTCCGTTGGGCTTAACCAGTGGGTTGTCGGCAAGACGTTCCAATGCTTGTATTGCTAGACCTGGGAGGAGACCATTTGGAGGCGTGCTCGGAGGCATTTCAGGCTTGGTGGGCTGCCGCTCAGAAGGTGCGATTGGCAGGGGCCGTTTACTTTCACTGCTGAAACCTGGAAGCTTTCCAGCTTGCGCGACGTTGAATAGTCCCACAATGGTCGCGCCTAGAACCGCTCCCATAACACCGTTCCAAATCCCATGCCCCCCTGCCTGGTTACCCATCTCAATCCTTTTTGTTTTGCTCTATTCTAACTGAAGAGTCAGCGGGATGGAAGCGTCGCGACCTGTACGGCGTCCGAAAGTGCGGCTGAGTCTGCCATCTCTTATCGGTCAGCCGTAAGTCTGTGGGGCAACGGCGATCCGCTACTTGAAGTGGCGCCGCTCCGTCGTAGTGATCGGGCAGATGATGACGGTGCCGAAGTTCGATCGATCCAGCGCATCTGTGGAAACGACCAGGCACAGCCGAACACCCTTCTCGTGGCCTTTCTTTCTTGGGGTTTAGGTTAGACATCCACCCTCGCCGCGCAGCGGCTTCGGAACTCCCATCCCGTCTCGGCGCCGCGCATTGGTGGGGATACCGGTCCCGCCTAGCGTAGAGCATAGATGTTCGCCAAACCCACCACGTTTTCACCACCCAGTAGCGGCACGATGATCCTTCGGTATTCGGCTCCTTCAAACTCGTCGAGGCGCTCCCAGTGATATGGCAGTTCTCGAGAAGAGAACACCTTGACCGCGACGCGCGGACCCGAGGGGCGCCAGCGCAGGCCCGGAAAGCCTAATCGACTTCCCCACCCTCGCTCCTCAAGGTCGCCGGTTACGAAATAGCCATCGCTCCACGTGCCCGAAATCGACTCGAGCTGTGCCGCATTGGACTCTCCGGGCGCGAGCGAACCGTAGACGGCGAGATGACAGTTCGCCGAGGTCGTGACGGAGAGCCGTCTCTCGAGCTCTCGCACTCGACTCGAATTACCCTCGGCACGCGCACGATGAATCTGTTCCACGCAAGTGAGATCTTCCGGGTCAGGTGCGATGAGATCTATGGTGTTCATGGCCGGAGGTCCCGTAGCTGTTAGAGAGCAGGTTGCCGCCCCAGAGCCCATTGTGCTGCAATCCGCGGACTATGTTGACGCGCGAAGAGTACGAGGCGCACCGGCGGCGGATCGAGGAGCAGCATCAGACGACGATCGCGATTTCCGACGCGGCGCGGTTGGCGCAGATCCGGGCGTTGGATTTGGTGTGGCTGGCGTCCGGCGCGGGGGGTGTACCGCTGCTGCCGCAGATCGAGGGCCTGGCGTTTGGAGCGACTCGGCTTTTGGGAGATGGCTCGGTCGCGGCGGAGCCGGGTTTTTCCGAGGAGCTTCCGTCCGTGCCTCCGCGGCGTGGCGCTTGGGGCGTGATGGACGACATCGAGCGGGTCTACGAAGATCTGCCCGAGATCTTTGATCACCACGATCTCAACCGCGTGCTCGGCCATCCGGTGGATCGCGGGGCCGCGCGGCGCAACCTCAAGCTGCTGATCGATGACGGCGTGCTCGCTCCGGAGGAGGACGGCGGAGGCGGTCGATTCCGTCTCCGCTACCGTAAGCTCTGCGCGAAAATCCCCGAAGCCACCGAATGAAGCCCCCGAGTCGCCGACGAAATCGCCGAGCTGGGGGCCGCGAGGCTTCAACACGGGCGGAAAATCGCTGGAGCCACCGATCGGAACGGTGCGATCACCGGGAAGAATCTTCAAGCGACCGACCGAAGCGGCGAAGCCACCGAGAAATTCGCTGAAGCCACTGAGATATTCGTCGGCGCCACTGAGGAATTCGCTCGCGCCACACAAGAAATTCGCTGAAGCCACACAGATCCGCGCGAAACCACACAGAAATTCCCTCGGGCCACCCAGAAATTGGGTGACGCCACCCACGAATTCCCTCAAACCACCTAAAAAGTCGCTCCAGCCACGCAAGTGGACCCTTGCGTCGGCGGCTCGACCGGACTTTCGGTCCGCCAGAATGGCTTTCTCCGTGGCTTCGGCCTCGATTTGCGTGGCGCGACCGTTCGGCTGCGTGGCTTGACGGGTCGGCTGTGTGGTTTGAGCGAATTTCTGTGTGGTTTCGCTGGCTCAACCGGCCAAAATGGGGGCGTTTTGCGTGGTTTCACCCGTTTTGCGTGGTTTGGACCTCCAAACTGCGTGGTTTCACAGAGTTCTCTGCGTGGTGTCGCGCGGTCGATCGACTACCGCAACCCCGACGATTTCTGCGCGATCGCCCCCTGGGTCGAACGTAGCTGTATGCCGACGGCGCATCAGGACCCAGCGCAAGCCCGCGACGAACCCGAGCACCAGGATTCCGGAGACTAGATTCGGAGCGAGATCCGCGAGGCGGGCGTAATGGCCTACCACGGTGGCCTCAGCGAGCTCCCACGTGATCCCGAGCGCCATGGTGACGGCAAATGCTACGAGTAGACGCCGAATGCCGAACGCCACGACGGCCAGCAGGAACAGGATGGCGATGCTGCGAAGGTGCGGCACTTTGGTCATCGATCTCGCGACGTCCTCCGCGGAGAGGCCGAAGTCGACTTGGAACGGATGGCGACCTTGCGGTGCGCGCCCCGCGGCGAACACACTGAGCGCGGAAGTCATCGCGAACGGCAAAGCTCGGATCACGCGCCACAGGGGGCGAACGGGCCGCGGTAAAGGCCTTGTCATGTCCCAGATCAGGACGGACAGTGCGCCGATCGCGATGAGGACAGGCAGCATCGAAAGAGAGTACACGGCCTGGTGAATGAAGTCAGGTATCGGCCCGGATTCGCTCGCCTTCCGCCTGTAACGATACCGAGCCGCGAGGCGCCTGTTAGTATCCTTGGAAACTGAGGTGATCCATGCGCCTGGTCGATCGTCGCCTGTTTCGTGCCGCCATCCTTGGGGCCGCCTCGCTCGCCGCCGAGGGCTTGGCGACGCCGCTGGTTGCTCAGAGCTCGGCTTGTGATGCGCAGCTCAAGCAGACGAGCGCCGATCCTCATGGATACCGTCTTCGCGGGGATCGTTGCGAGGGGGTTTACATCAAGGAGGTCGGCAGCACGACGCTCCTGGTCGCATCGCTCACCGAGTCGGTCGAAGACTTCGATCCGGCTTCAGGAAAACCGCTGCGGGTGGAATGGACCGCTCCCGAGGGAGCCGAGATCCATCTCCGGGCCCGCGCGCTCCGGCACCGTCTTTACTATCAAATGGATGCGGTGCGCCCGGCGGGAAGCACGTCCTATTCCTGGCCGACGAACGTTCTTTCGACCTTCAACCTCCGCCGCAACGAGCTCGGCCTGATGGCCTGGGCTTCGCACCCGGTGGGAGGCGCCGCCCATGACGTGTACATACCGCTCCGGGTCAGCCAGACGGCAGGCTCGCGCTCGCCGCGCTATCAGCTCACGCTGGTGCCGGGGGTCGAGCTGACCGAGGTCTACATAAGTCTCGCGCCGGTCGGCTCCGAGGGCCGCGTCGGCGCATTTATCAAGAAGGACGAACCGCTGAAATACAGCTACTATCCGGCGGATCGAGCAATCAACATTCAGCTTCCGGCGCTCGCCACGGCCGGAATCTACTCCGTCGAGATCAAGGCCACCCGCCGCGGCGGAGGCGGTGCCTCGGCGCCGCCGTTCTGGTTCTATCACTCCGGGCGCTGACAGTGCCGGAATCCACGATCGATCAGCTTCGCGGTCTTCTTCGTCGCCAGGTCCAGGCGGCCGAGAAGGACGCGATCCATTCGGGCGGCCAGGTTTCGGCCGATCAGGTGGAAGCGCTCGGCCGCCTCGCCCGCCTCGTGGAAATCCATCAGAGCAACCAGCCTCCGCGCGTCCGCAGGCGATGGCCGGCGGCCCTGTTGTTTCTCGCGACGCTCCTGATCGTGAGTGTCCTGCTCTTTGCGCACGTCGGCGAAACGGAGATCGAGCTCGACCTGAAGGTGTCGGGAGTGAGCTTAGTCTCGCCGAGACTGCAAACACTCGCCGCGGCCCGCGGGGCGATTCTCGCCCGGGACAACGCCTTGGCGACGTTGCTCCGCGACCGCGAGCCGGACGGCCCGATGCGGCGCGGTTTCGACATCGGGATGGGAGTGTGCGAAGGGCATACCGCGTGGGGTCCCGGCAAGCAGAAGATCCTGGATTCGCTCTCCAATCCCGAGCAGCGCGGCTTCCTGGTCGCCAAGGATTTCTCCCTGGACCGCAACAACAACACCGACTTCGCCAAGCGGGGAGCGGCGATCGCGGACCGCGATCCGGTGGTGGCCAACGCCCGCGCCACCGAGCCGCCGGGGCTCTATTGGCTGGGTTTCGACATCGCGACCGGAATCTTCGGCGACCCGGCCCTGGGCGCCCAAGGAAACACGGCGGCAGGCCCGGGCTCCCTAGGAATCCGCGACAAGCTGAGCCCAGAGGCCCAGAGAGGCTTCAACGACTCGATGAGGCTGCACCTGGGTCGAAATTACCGGAAGTGACGGGTTCAGAGATTCACGACGGTGAAGGCGAAATGTTCGATCGATTCAGCGCATCTGTCGGTTCGCCGTCTGGCTCAACCCGCCTGAGTTCCGATTCAGCGCGCCCGGAACTTACGGGTCCAGTCCTTGACTCCTAAGAGCCAACAGCCGATACTCTTTCCGGAGGCTCGGCCCAAGAGCTGCTCGTTTTAGGTAGCTCCGAAGGCATTGCCTCCTTTTTCATTCTGCACCTTGTCTGGCCTCATAGGGATCCCGCACGAAAACGATGCCGTAGGAATCGTATACGGCGCCGTCACGATAACTTTCCCCGTGGAATTGAAGCTGGGTGAGCCATCGGCCGTAGTCTTCAGCGATTTCCGGCCGGTGCGGCGCGTCCATCCCACGAGTCGGCAGGCGAAAGCCCCAGTTCACGCAATAGATCACCAAGTCGGCGGCCTGGACCGGGTAGGTCATGTCCGACGAAACGAAAAACGGCGCCGGGACGATCCACGCCGACCGGTAACGTCCCGTTTTTGTTTTCCGGAAGTAGGCCTCAAGGCGTCGCACGAAGCGACGGTCCTCGCTCTTCTCCACCGCATCCATCACCAGCAATCCATGCTGCTTCTCTTGCTCAAGAAAATAGAAGTAGCGTTCGAGAAGAAACACCTGATCCTTTCGTAGATACTCCTTTGCCTCGTAGGTATCCGGCTTGATGACACTGCATGGGATTGCAGCGGCGAACAAGTGTGCCCTGTGCTGCCTGAGGAGCTCGAACACCCCCGTCGCCATCTCCAGGCATGCCTGCCCGTAGGCCGTGAACTCCAATCGAGTCGGGGCCTTCTTCTCCAACCCTTTGGTGAGAAAGCCGTGACAGTGCTTCCGCCGCTCCTCGTCGGGCATCGGTGATTCCTGGGTCGCCCATTTGAACCGGTCCTTGTCCAAGAGCTTGCAGCCCTTCAATTCGGCCTGGAACTGATGCAGCGTGGCTCCAAAGGACGCGAGCTCAAGGCGCTGCATAGCCTGAACAAACGGCCAGAGCTCCCCGGTATGCAGAGCGACGCCACCGCGAACCTCGTAAGGCATGGTCCGGTGGTCGTGGCCGCTCTCATCCAGGAAAAGCAGATAGCTCATCCGAGAACCTCAAGCAGGGAAAAGGCAACTGTGCCTGAGCATACCTCGGTTGCTCGCCGAGCCTCTGAACTGCGGCGCGGAGAAAGCGCGGAGGAGTTGCCTCGCGGATCACTCGGTCGGCGAAACAGGATTCACGAGGGGCAGCGCCGGGACCGAGGTGGCGACGCCTCACCGCGAAGTTGACATCACTATGAACACCCGCTGGGACACCCGAAGCCGGTTCCGCATCATTACGACCGCGGTCTACATCACTCGGACCTGGAATCACATCACTGGGACCTGGCTGCGCATCAGAGCGCGCTTGTTTGCAAGACAAGGGCTCTTCACAGAGGGTTCGAAACGGCGATGGCAACGCGATAATATTTGCTGCGCGACAACCGGATCCGGTACTGCGCTCAAGGAAGCCCCCGGTCCTCGCGAGCCCGTGGTACATAGCGTTAACGTCTCGGTCTCGAACCTCACCTCGCGAGATTCCAGTCCCAGGGTGACCTCGTACTGCACCGTGTCGAACGCCGGGTTCTCCAGTCGGCCCCGCAGTTCCACCAGAATCCGCGCTTCGATCGCCAGCTCGAAGCGTTCGCCTTCCCGCCGCCACGTCAGGTCTTGGAAGTTCGCCGTCCGTTCGCCGACCGCCTTCTCCAGTCCGCCGGAGACGAGATCTCCGAGAAACGCCACGACGTCCAGGAACGTCGTCTTGCCGCTGGCGTTCGGGCCGATCAGGACGTGAAATCCATCCATGGGCTGCGAGACGCGGCGCAGGCAGCGGAAACCGAGGGCTTCGACCCGCGTGATCATCTGAAGAGGCCCGCTCCCCTACCGCAGCGAAAACTCCGGCCGGTACGCGAGCAGCCAGAGGCCCGAGTAGTCGCGCATCAGGCGCATGCGGAGGAGCTCCAGGTCGCGGGCTCCGGAGAGGTCGGAGCGAAGGACGGCCTGGTGGACCTCGTGGTCGAAGCGGAAGAGGAAGAGGTCGGCGACGCGGCAGGTCTCGCGGGCCTGGTCGAAGATCGGTGAGGCTCCCGTGCGGGCGGTCTCGTCGAGAAGGCCGGAGATTTCTTGGGCTTGTTCGTTGGTGCGCAGGCGGAGCGCCGCGGCTTCGAGGACGAAGCGCTCGATCGAGGCGGCGGAGTCGTCTCCCCCGCAGACGCGGCGGCAGGCCAGAACTTCCCGCGGCTCCAGGCGGAGGGGGAAAACTTCCGGCGTAAGGGTCGCCTCCCGCGGACCGGTAGAGGGCGGCAGGTCTTGGATCGCGTCCACCAGGCGCTTGAAGTGGTCGCCGATCAGCTCGAAGTGCGAGGCGACCGCCGATCCGGCCGCCGCGCGGTCGATCTCTCCCGTGTCCTCGAAGATCCGCGCCGGGTCTTTGCCCCCCGCTTCGGCGAGGCGAGGCAGCAGATGGCGCACGCTCTCGCGGATCTGGGCGAGGTCTTCGAGCTTGAACTCATCGCTCCGGATGCGCTGCTCGAAGCGCTCGATCTGCTCGCGGAACGCGGTGAGATCCTGGTCCAGCTCCTCGTTGCCCGAGACCTGGCGCTCCAGCTCAAAAATCCGCTGGTATTCCGAGATGAACCGCCGCTCCTCACGCTGGTACAGCTCCTGGATGCGCGCCCGCAGCACCAGGTTCGTGGCCTGAACCGAGACCAGAATCGAGGGCTCGAAGTAGAAATCGGCGAGGCCGTGCTTCAGCTCGCGGAAGCGCTGGATGACCTCACGCTCGTAGAGCTGGTCGAGCCCCTCAACCGCCTGGATCTCGGCGCGCAGCGACTCCACCTCGTCGCGCCGGTAGGCGATCACCTCGGGGGCGAGCGGCGGCGCGCCGAGCAGCATCCAGAGGCCGTCGAAGATCTCCAGCAGGTGGCGGGTGTCGCGCAGGCGGAGCCCCTGGCCGAGCTGCCCTTCGCCGTCCTCCTCCGACGGGCGGGCGAGCAGGAAATCGACCTTATCCAGCCGCGCGGGCGGCCAGCCGTCGCGGCGCGGCGCGAACAGGTAGAACTTGACCAGCTGGGTGAGGATCTTCTCGTCGTAGCCGCGGACCCGCTTAAAGAATTGGCGCAGGGAGTTCGCGCCGACTTTGCTATCCTCCGCCTCCAGCGCCGAGATCAGGTCGGAGAGGCGGCGGTCCACCGCGTCGAGCCGCATCCGAATCAGGTCGCCCGCGGTCGCGTTCAGATCCTGGGAGATCTCTTTGAGCTCGTTGTACAGGTCTTGAAACGCGGTCGAGTGGTCCGCGCCCTGACGATCGAGGACGGTTTTCGCCAGTCCCTGCAAAAACTGATGGAACGTCCAGGCCGCCCGGAAGCGATTCGACAGGTCGGTATAGCGCCGATGGAGTAGCTGAAGCTCTGGAACGCTGGGCATGTGCGAAATTCCGTTCGGGTCCGTTGGACGAGGCCAAGTCATATTACTTCAGGAGGTCCGGGATGGGACACGACGTGCGGGTGCTGATCACCCAGGAGGCGATCGAGGCGCGGATCACCGAGATGGCGAAAGAGATCGATCGCGACTATGCGACCAGCGATCGGCTGATCTGCGTCGGCGTGCTCAAAGGCTCGGTCTTTTTCATGGTCGAGCTGCTCAAGCGGCTGACCATCCCCTGCGCGATCGACTTCTTCCAGACGTCTTCGTACGGCAGCGGCACCAGCCCGGGCGAGGTGCGGATCAAGAAGGACATCGACCTGTCGATCCGCGACAAGGACGTGCTGCTGATCGAGGACATCGTCGATAGCGGCTATACCCTGCGGACGATCCTCGACCTGTTCCACTTCCGCCGCGCCCGCAGCGTCCGGCTCTGCACCCTGCTCGACAAGAAAGAAGCCCGGAAGATCGAGGTGCCGATCGACTATTGCGGCTTCCCGATCGAGAACCTGTTCGTGGTGGGCTACGGCCTCGACTACGCCGAGCGCTACCGCAACCTCCCCTACATCGGGGTCTACGAAGGTCCCGTCCAGGAGTGAACCGATGTCGATCGACGACAAGATTCGTTATCACCACACCGACGACGCCCCGGCCGCCATCGGCCCCTATTCGCAGGCGGTCTCGCTGGGCGGCCTGCTCTACACCTCGGGCCAGGTTGCGCTCGACCCGGCGACCGGCACGATCGTGGACGGCGGATTCGAGGCCCAGGCCCGGCGGGTGTTCGCGAACCTCGATGCGGTGCTCCAGAGCGCCGGATGTTCGTTCGCCGACGTGCTCAAGGCGACGGTGTTCATCCAGGATTTCGCCGACTTCGCCAAGCTGAACGAGATCTACGCCGAGTACATGGGCAACCACCGGCCGGCCCGCTCGACGGTGCAGGTCGCGGCTCTGCCGAAGGCGGCGTTGGTCGAGATCGATTTCATCGCCCGCATCCCATGATCCACCTCTTGACCGATCTTCGGAGAGACTCATGCCGCAGCTGACCCAGAAGACGATCCTCACCCTCGCGGCCGCCGAGGAGATCGCGACAGCCGCGGAGGCCGAAGCGAAGAAGAACGGCTGGAACGTCTCGATCGCGATCGTCGACGAGTCCGGACGGCTGATGTACTTCCGCCGGATGGACGGCTCGACCAACGCAAGCGTCGAAATCGCCCTCGCCAAGGCCGCCCACTCGGCGAACTATCGCCGCGACACCCAGTACCACGAAGCGCTCCTCAAGCAGGGCAACCTGGTGATCCTCGGCCTGCCGAGCACCGTGCCGCTCGAAGGAGGCCTGCGCCTGATCCACGAAGGCACCGTCATCGGAGCGATCGGCGTCTCCGGCGTCCAGGCGAACGAAGACGGCGTGATCGCCAAGGCGGGCGCGGATCTGCTGAGCCAGGGATCGCAGTAGGCACAGCCCTCACCCCCGGCCCCTCTCCCAAAGGGAGAGGGGAGTAAAACATCCTGGGTGCCCGGGCGTCTCGGCCGCAAGGGCGGGTCGAAGGCCCGCTCTCCCGACTGGCTCTCCGGCGAAGATCTCCGCGCCCGATCGCGGCGCGTTTTCAGGCTGCATCTGCACCTGGAAGAGTAGGTGAGCCTTAAGTGCAGCAAGGTTAATCCTGCTGTTCCATCAACCTCCATCCAGGGAGTTGAGCATGAGAAAAACTTCGGTGTTCGTAGCCAGTGTCTGTGTCCTCGCTCTGTCGGTTCTCGCCTTGGCACCGGCGGTCCAAGCCCAGCCGGTCGCGGTTTCTCCCGTGCCGTTCGAGCGCTTCATCGTCAACAACACCAACCTGGGAACTCTGCTCACGGCGAACTACTACGAAGGGGTTTACTCCAACTTCGCCTACTACCCGTTCCCTCAGACCGCCGGCATCGTCCTTTCCCCCGGCGCGGGTTACACGCCCTCGCCCGGTCAGGGTCTGATTCCCCTCTACCGTTGGAGGGTGCAACAGTCGAACCGTTGGTACTTCTACTACTCGACCTACTACTCGACGCTGGGCTCGGGCTACCACTTCGAAGGGATGTCCGGCTACGTCCTTCCGGCCGACGGAAGCTTCGGCGGGATCAACCTCCAGGCCAACTACAGCCAGTCCAAGGGCTACTTCTTCACGCTGCCGAACGAGTCGATTCCGGGCAACACCTACAACCAGTTCGGCTTCAACTATCACGGCGTGACCTGCAATCTGCCGCAGGGAGGCACGTTCTACTTCGATCCTCCGCCCCCGCCGCCGGTCTGCGAGCCCTCCGAGTCCGAGTTGAGCTGGTGTGACCGCCAAGGCGGCTACTGGGACTACGGCAACTGCACCTGCCAGTCCTACTACTACCAGTAGGAAGCCTGTCCACGGAGGGGCGGTCCGCCGGGCCGCCCCCTCCACCTCCATCCCAGCCAAGCCTTCCGCGGTAGACTGAGCTTCCAACTCACGGAGGAAGCCATGAAGAAGATCTTGCTCGCCGCCCTTGCCGGCGGTCTCGTGCTGTTCGCTTGGGGCGCCGTTTCGCACATGGCGACGCCGCTCGGCGAGATGGGGCTCAAGAACCTGCCCGACGAGGGTCCGGTGCTCACCGCGCTCGGGGCCTCGATCCCCGAGGCGGGCCTCTACTTCTACCCGGGCCTCGACATGAAGAACGCGACCGACGAGCAACGGGCCGCCTGGGAGGAGAAAATCAAGAGCGGCCCTTCGGGGCTCCTTCTCTACCGGCCTTCGGGCGGCGAGGCGATGAGCCCGCGCCAGCTGGGGAGCGAGCTGGTCTCCAACATCTTCGCCGCCTGGATCGCGGCGATCGTGGTATCGATGATCAGCGCGCCGTTCGGCCGGCGGGTGCTCGTTATCGGCCTGCTGGGGCTTTTCGCTTGGCTCTCGATAAGCGCCAGCTATTGGATCTGGTACGGCTTCCCGACCGCCTTCGTGGGCGCCGAGCTGATCGACCAAGTCGTCGGCTGGCTGCTCGCGGGCCTGGCGATCGCGAAGATCGTGCCGCGGCCCGCGGCGTAGCCGCCCGGATCGCTCAGCACCTCAGCCCGGCTGGAGCGCACCGGCCTCGACCGTGCGCTCCAGCTCGCGGCCGGTCACCCAGCCCGCGAGACCACCGCCGACTCCCACCAGGATCACGAAGCCGAGCGGCGAGGCGATTCCCCCGGCAATCGCGTCGGCCGCGAGCGATCCGAGCGCCAAGCCGCCGCCGAAGCCCAGGACCGAAGCGCGCAGCCAGCGCCCTTGCCCGGCTCGCCCGTAGCGGCGCCGTAGGATCCAGCCCTGGCAGGCGCCGAGCGCCAAGCCGCAGGCGATTCCCACCACCGCGAGACTCATGGCGCGAACCGGGGGTGAAAGCGTGCGAACGTGGACCTGTTCTCCGGTGATCGCCCGCCCGGCAAGCTCCACCGCGACGACGCCGAGCGCGAGGCCCGCGCCGAGCCCCAGCATGCTCGCGACGATCCAGCCGGCGGAGAGCGTTCGCCGCGCGCCGAGCCATTGCACCGAGCCGAACGCTCCGCCCGCGAGCGCGGTGAGAACCGGAGTGACCAGGATCATGCCGACCAGCGCCTCGACCGGGCCGCCCGCGGCGAGACCCAGCCCGAAGCCGAGGGCCAGGCCGAGCAGGGTAAGAACGCTCCAACGAAGAGAAGAAACGACCGGTCGCGACATCTGGAGACCTCCTTGCCTCTCTGTCCGCCGGGCACGATACGACGGGAAGGCGCTCGAGAGCAGGCCCCTCTACCTTTCCTCACCCATTCCTCGCAGCACCTCGACCGCACGATCGACGTCCGCGGGCGCCACGTCCCGATGGGTCACCAGGCGAACCCTGTCGGGACCGAATTGGCTGGCGAGGATGCCGCGCTCCTTCAAGCGGGCCAAGAAGCTTGCCGCCGGCCCGGTGGGTGGATCGTCGAGCGTTCCGGCCGGGCCGGCGCCGACGCGGAAGACCAGGATGTTGGTGCGCACACGGGAGAGATCCAGCTCGACCCCGGGAAGCTCCGCCACCACCTCGGCGAGTCGCCGGGCATGGGCGTGATCGGTCGCCAGGCGGCCGGGGCCTTGGTGCAGGGCGAGCAGACCCGCCGCGGCGAGGATGCCCGATTGGCGCATGCCGCCGCCGAGCATCTTTCGGACGTTTTTGCCCGCGGCGATGAAATCGCGCGAGCCGCAGAGCATCGAGCCGACCGGTGCGCCGAGGCCCTTGGAGAGGCAGAACATCACCGAATCGAAGCCGCGGGCCAGCTCCGCGGCGGGCACCCCGAGCGCCACCGCGGCGTTGAAGATTCGCGCGCCGTCGAGGTGGACCGGCAGCTTCAGCCGGCGCGCCTCGGCGAGCAGGGCGTCGAGCCGCGGCCGATCGTAGACCGTGCCGCCGGCCACGTTGTGGCTGTTTT
>Ga0134122_10002517_pt1 | contig 13518 bp, 17 predicted proteins | sample KB302_FD_96461 | JGI IMG/M metagenome (GOLD analysis project Ga0134122, IMG submission 96461) | Terrestrial soil microbial communities without Nitrogen fertilizer from Kellogg Biological Station, Michigan, USA - KB3-0-2 | ecosystem: Environmental > Terrestrial > Soil > Unclassified ... | reverse complement strand
GGTCACGGTGGAGACCAGCCGCTCCCGATCGCGCAGCCGCTGGGCCAGGCGCGAGCTCTCGGTGCCCGCGAGGATCGTGGTGAGGAGATCCACCGCGTCGCCCGCCGCGTCGTCGGAGCGCGGGGCCTGCCAGCCGAGGGCGAGGTGGGCCTGCTGCTCATCGCGCTCCACCGTCTTGCGTACCCCGCCGGTAAGCGCGGCCGGCGCGGGCGCCGGGGCCGCCTTGTAGCCGGTGGCCGGCATGCGCCCGAACGAGCGGTCCACGATGCCGCGCACCGCCACCGGATCCACCGGCCCCGCCACCACCAGGGTCATGTTCTCCGGCACGTAGTACCGGCGGTTGAAGGCGCGCAGCCGCTCCTGGGTGGCCGCCTGCATCGTCTCGCGGGTGCCCAGCACCGGCCGCCCGTAGGGATTGCCCGCGAAGACCAGGCCGTAGAGCTGGCGCACGATCGCGGAGCGCGGGTTATCCTGCTCGATGCGCGCCTCCTCGAAGATGACCTCGCGCTCGCGGCCGATCTCGTCGGGGACGAAGCTCGAGCGGAACGCCATGTCGGCGAGGAGCTCGATGCCCGAGGCGGTCGCGTCGCTCGGCAGCACGAGGTAGAAGGAGGTGTAGTCGAACGAGGTCACCGCGTTCGAGCGGCCGCCCACGCCTTCCACCGTGCGGTCGACGTAGCCGGGGCCGAAGCGGTCGGTACCCTTGAAGAGCATGTGCTCCTGGAAGTGGGCGTAGCCGAGCTGGTCGGGGGCTTCGTACCGCACTCCGACGCCCACGAAGAGGTAGAGCGCCACGATGTCGGAGGCGCGGTGGTCCTGGATGATGAGCCGCATGCCGTTGCGCAGCACCTGGCGCGCGGGCGGGGACAGCTCGGCCTGGGCCGCGTCCGGGGCGGGTGACGCGGAGCGGGCGCCGGAGCCGGCGCAGGCGGAGACGAGCAGGGCGACGGCCAGCCACGGCACCGCGCGCCGCGAGGCGGATCGGATCACGGACGCGATTCTACTACGCCGGCGTCCGCGACGGGTCGGGGGACCGCGCCCGGCTCGGGCGCGAAGGTTCGGATCAGGTGGTCGGTCCGGCTCGGGTGCACCGGGAGCTGGGTCTCCACCAGGGACGCGGGCACCCGCGCGCGGATGGCGAGCGCGCAGAGCTGGATCAGCTCCTCGGCGGCGGGCGAGACCATCTGAGCGCCGACGAGCCGCCGGGAGTCCTGGTCGAAGATGAGCTTGAAGTAGCCCGCGTCCTCGCCGGTGGTCAGGCTGAAGCTGCTGCCCTTCGCGTCGTGGCGGGCCACCGCGGCCTGAATGCCGCGGGCCGGCGCCTCCCCGTAGGTCATGCCCACCAGGCCGACGGTCGGCGTGGTGGAGAGCACCTGGGGGATCACCGCCTCGTCGGCCCGCTCGGTGTCGCCCCGCAGGGCGTTGCTCGCCGCGACGTACCCCTCGTGGGCGGCCACCGTGCTGAGCTGGCGATTGCCCGCCGCGTCGCCCGCCGCGTAGATGTGCGGGACCGAGGTGGCGAGGTACGCGTTGGTGCGCAGGCCGAGCCGTCCCATCTCGAGGCCGATTCGCGCGGCCCCGATGGTCCGCGGATGGAAGCGGCGGCCGACCGCGGCGCACACCTGGCGGCTCGCCATCTCGTTCGCCATCCCCGCGCTGTAGAAGGCGATGCGCACGCCGTCGGCGGCCCGGGCGAGGCTGGTGACGTCGGTCTGGAGCCGGAACGTCACCCCGCGCTCCTCCATGCGCTTGCGCAGGTTGCGGGCCACGTCCGCGTCGAGGCCGGGGAGGATCTCCGCGTCGCGCGCGAGGACGGTGACACGGGTGCCGAAGTCGTTGAAGGCCCCCGCCAGCTCGAGCGCCACCGGGCCCGCCCCGACGAAGGTGAGCGAGGCCGGGAACTCGGGGAGGAAGAGCAGCTGGTCGGAGGTGATGAGCAGCTCGCGGCCCGGCACCTCGGGGATGACCGGCTGCGAGCCCGCCGCGATGACGAATCGCTCGGCCCGGAGCGGGTGGCCGTTGACCTCGACGACGTGAGGATCGGTGAAGCGGGCCTCGCCGATCGCCACGTGGATCCCGCGCTTCTCGAGATCGGCGCCGGTGGGCCGGTGGGCGTCCACGATCTCGTTCTGCCGCTGCTGGACCGCGTCCCAGTCGAGCCGGACGGGGCCCGAGAAGGTTCCGAACCCGCCCGCGGTGCGCACCAGCCGGTGCACGTGTCCCGCGGTCACCAGCGCCTTCTTGGGGATGCAGCCGCGGTTGGCGCAGAGGCCGCCGAGCGGGCCGCGATCGGCGAGCGCCACCCGCGCGCCCAGGCCCGCCGCGGTCCGCGCGGCGCTGAGGCCGGCGGCGCCGGCACCGACCACGACGAGATCGAAGCGCTCCATGGCGGGACGCCGGTCAGACGGTGAGGGAGGCGCCGGTGACCGCGGCGGCCCGCTCGGAGAGCAGGAAGGCCACCACGTGGGCCACGTCCGGGGTGGACACCCATTCCGAGCGGTCCGCGTCGGGCATGGCGCGTCGATTGCCCGGCGTGTCCATGGTGCTCGGCAGGACCGCGTTGACGGTGATCCGGTGCTTCTTCACCTCCTGGGCGAGCGCCTGGGTGAGCGTGATCACGCCCGCCTTGGACACGGTATAGGCGATGAAGCCGCCCTGCGGGGCGAGCACCGCCCGCGAGGCGATGTTCACGACGCGGCCCCCGCCGCCCGCGATCATGATCGGCAGCACCGCGCGGCAGGCGATGACCATGGAGGTGAGGTTGAGCGCCATCATGCGCTCCCACTCCGCGAGTGGGGTCGAGAGCAGGTCGCCTCCCGCGAATCCGCCCACCGCGTTGACGAGGCCGTCCACCCGGCCGTGCCGGTCGCGGACCACCTGCACGAACTTGCCCATCGCGTCCTCGCGGGTCACGTCGGCGGGCACCGCGAGGAGGCGCCCGCGCTGATCGGGGGCGAGGCGCGCCTCGAGCCCCTCGAGCTCCGCGGGCACCGCGTAGGGAATCGCCACCGTCCCGCCCGCCTCGAGCAGGGTGGTGGTGATCGCCTGGCCGAGCGCGCCGGTGCCGCCGGTGACCACCGCGACGCGGCCGGTCACGACGCGGGGCGCCCGCGCCCGCGGGCCAGGTCCTCGGCCCGCCGCGCCAGCTCGAAGTCGAGCGCGGTGATACCGGAGGCGTCGTGGGTGTTGAGATCGATGACCACGCGGTTGTACACGTTGAACCATTCCGGGTGGTGATCGAGCGCGTCCGCCTCGCGGGCCACGTCGGTCATGAAGGCGAAGGCCTGGGTGAAGTCCGCGAAGGTGAGCTCGCGGTGGAGCTTGCCGTCCTTGAGCGTCCACCCGGGCAGGGCGGCCAGGCGCTGCGTCACCTCCGCGTCGGCGAGCTTGGCGGGCCGGGCCATGGCTCTCAGCCCGCGGCGGGCGCGCCCATGATCGCGGAGCGCTGGATGTCCTCGTAGCGCACCTTGGCGACGTCGAAGGCCTCGATGTTGTCGACGAGCTTCTTGAAGGTCTGCTCGAAGCCGGGCAGGGTCTTGCGCTGGCGCGTCAGCGGGGTGGTGCGGGCGAGGACGAAATTCTTCACGTAGGGGTGGTTGATGCCGCGCTTCTTGATCCGTGCGACCACCGCCACCAGCGCCTCGTCGGCCTCGCGCACCAGGGTGGCCCGCTCCTCGCGCTCCTCGAGCGTCTTCGGGAAGTGCCCCTTCAGGAACTTGTCCACCCGGCGCAGAATCGGGGCGAACGCTCCCCCCGCGAAGCGCTTGTTCTGCTCGTAGAGCAGCCCGAGGGTGATGAAGTGGGGCGCCTCGAACTGGAAGGCGTAGGCCTCCTCGCCCGACTGAGGCTCGTCCTCCACGAGGCCGCGGTACATGCGGATGACCTCGAGGGACTTCTCCTTGAGGTTGTGCGCCTTCTCGGTGTTGAGGGCGAGGATCTGGAATGCCACCTCGGGCTCGGGGACGAGGATCGCCGGGATGACCTTGGCCTTGAGCTTGGTCAGCACGGTGCGCCGATGGTTGCCGTTGGGCGTCCAGTAGACTCCGGCCCGCGGCGACATGACCACCACCGGATCCACGAAGCGGTCGATCTTCTTCACCACTTCCTGCAGGCGCTTGGCGTGGGTGGGCGACAGATCGCGCTGGTACGGGGTCGGCTCCACCTTCTCGAGCGGCAGGAGGCAGAAGATCTGCCAGTGGTCGCCCACCGGCTCGCGATAGATGGCGAGCACCGAGCCGCCGTCGCGCTCCACCTGGTCGGCCAGCGCGGCCACCGCGCGGGCCGGCTCCTCCTCCGGCACCACCCGCCACTTCGCCATGCCCGGGATTATGCCTGAACCGCGAGGTCTCCGGAAGGCGACGAGGCGGCCGCGGGCAGCGCGAGGTGGAACGTGGCGCCGTGCTCGGGGTTCGCGGTGGCCCAGAGGCGGCCGCCGTGGCTCTCGATGATGGAGCGGCTGATCGACAGACCCATGCCGAGGCCGCCCGGCTTGGTCGAGTAGAACGGCTCGAAGAGGCGATCCGCCTGGAGCTCCGGCAGGCCGACCCCCGCGTCCTCGATCGTGACGACCGCCCAGTCGCGGTCCTCGATGCGATCGGGCGTGCCGCGGATGACGAGCCGCCGCCGCTCGGCCGGGACGTCTCGCATGGCCTCGGACGCGTTGACCAGCAGGTTGATGAGCACCTGCTGGAGCTGGATGCGATCGGCCGCGACCACCGGCATGCTCGCGTCCAGGGACACCTGGAGGGTGATCTCGTGACGACGCAGCTCGGCGCGGACGAGGGGTAGCACGTCGGCGATGACGTCGGCGAGCCGGCCGGGTTGCCGGGCGACCGGCGAGCGCGCGAGCAGGGCCCGGATCCGGGTCAACACCTCCGCCGCGCGGTCGCCGTCGCCCACGATGGCGGTGAGCGCCCCGCGAACCTGGTCGAGCGGCGGGGGAACGGCGTCCAGCCAGTGCAGGCACGCGCTCGCGTCGGCGACGATGGCGGCCAGGGGCTGGTTGACCTCGTGCGCGATCGAGGCGGCGAGCTCGCCCAGGGTGGTCACGCGGGTCACGCGCGCGAGCTCGGTCTGGGCCTGGTGCAGGGCGTCCTCGGCATGCTTGCGCTCGGTGACGTCGTTGTTCGTCTCGAGGATCGCCGGGGCCCGATCGGGTCCGCCGCGCCGCAGCGACCAGCGGCTGGCCACCACGACCGGGGTCCCGTCGCGGCGCGTGTGGACGAGCTCGCCTTCCCAGCGCCCGGTCCGGGTCAGCTCGGCCATGATGTCGGGCAGCGGAGCCGGGAAGACGGTCCGCATGCGGGTGTGGGCCACCGCGCCGATCGCCTCCGATTTCGTCCAGCCGTAGAGCTGCTCCGCGCCGCGGTTCCAGTAGGTGATGACGTCCTGCCCATCGCGGACGAAGACGGTGTCGTGGGTCAGATCGAGCAGCGCGGCCTGATCGCGGAGGGTCTCTTCCACCCGGGCCCGCGCTGCGATCTCGGCTTGCAGCCGGGCGTTGCTGTCGGAGAGGTCCGCGGTCCGCGCCTGGACGCGGAGCTCCAGCTCGTCCCGCGAGGTCCGTCGGCGGCGGGAGCTGAGCCAGCCGACCAGGAGGGCGGAGAGCGTGAAGACCGCGATGCGCAGGAGAAAATCGAAGTCGAGCGTGATCGCGGGGCGTGATGAACCAGTCCACGACGAGCGCGGCCAGGAGAGCCGCGAGCGCTCCGGGGCCCATCCCGCCCAGCCAGGCGCTCAGGACCCCCGCCGCGTAGAGCAGGGTGACCGCGTGGACGAAGCGCTCCGGCGGCTCGGGGAAGAGCCGCTCGCCGCCCGGGCCGGTGGTGAGCGCGGCGGCCACCGCGACGCTGATCACCGCGATCGCCCAGCGGAGCGCGAGCGGCCGGCGGCGCGGGGGAGCCGGCGCGTCCGCCATTCACGCGCTCCCGGCGCGCGACGGGCTCACGCCCAGGCGGGCGGCCATCCGCACGAGCTCGGCCACCGAGCCGGCCCGCATCTTCGTCATCACGTGCGCGCGCTGCTCCTTCACGGTGGCCTCGCTGGTCCCGAATTCGCCCGCGATCTGCTTGTTGAGCAGGCCGGCCACGATGCCGGCCATCACGTCCCGCTCGCGCGGGGTCAGGCGGTCGTGGCGCCGGCGCAGCTCGGCGAGCTCCTGCCGGTCCCGACGGCTGGCCCGATCGCGCTCGACCGCCTGGCGGATCGCCTCGAGCAGCTCCTGCTCGCGGAACGGCTTCGTGAGGAACTCGACCGCGCCCGCCTTCATGGCGCGGACCGACATCGGAATGTCCCCGTGACCCGTGATGAAGACGATCGGCAGCGGCGCGTCGGTGCCGGCCAGCTCCCGCTGGAGGTCGAGGCCGCTGAGCCCGGGGAGGCGCACGTCGAGCACCACGCATCCCGGGGTGTCGAGTCGCGGACGGCCGAGAAACGCCTGCGCGGTCGGGAAGACCTCGACGCTCATCCCCACCGAGGTCAGGAGCCGGCACAGCGATTCGCGCACGGACTTGTCGTCGTCGACCACGAAGATGACCGGATCCGTCGCGTCCATCTCAAGAGGACGATATCACGCGGATCCAGCCGGCCCCGGACGAGGGCGGGAGTATCGGATTCTTGCTGAGACGATCGCCCCGGGTTCCGGTGCGGGGGGCCCGCAGCCACGCGGCGAGGCCGTGATACCGTTTGCTGGTGATCGACGCGGACGGCGGGCTGACCGAGGCGATTCCCGGGGGAACCGTCACCCGCGACGTCATGCTGCTCGTGCTGACGTGCGGGGCGGGCCTCGTGGACGCGATCAGCTACCTCGAGCTGGGCCACGTGTTCACCGCGATGATGACCGGAAACACCGTGCTGCTGGCCCTGGCCATCGGCCAGGGCGAGGTCATGGCCGCGCTCCGGTCGACCCTCGCGCTCGTGACCTTCAGCGTGGGCGCGGCCGGTGGCGCGATGGTTCTCCGGCGGGGCCGGGCGCGCGGAGAGTGGCCGCCCATCGTGACCGCCACGCTGGCGATCGAGGCGGTGGCCCTGGGCGCCTTCGCGGCGCTGTGGCACGCGAGGGGGCCGGCGGCTGGCGATGACGCGCTGACCCTCACGCTCATCGCGCTCTCGGGACTCGCCATGGGGATCCAGGCCGCGGCGGTGCGCCACCTCGGCGTCCCCGGGGTGGCCTCGACCTACATCACGGGCACGCTGACCAGCCTGATGGCGGAGCTCGTGACCGACTCGGCCTCGCGGCATCTGCGCCTGCTGGCCTCGGTCTTCCTCGTCTACGGCGCGGGCGCGCTCGTCGGCGCCGTGCTGCACGCGCGATCCTCATCCCTGCTCGCCTGGCTGCCGTGCGTCTGCGTGGCGGCAGTGGTCGTGACCGGACTCGTGCATCACCGAGGGTCGCGCTTCCGGGTCAGCCCATGAAGTCCCGGACGATCCGGTTGAACTTCTCCGGATTCTCCATGAACATGAAGTGGTTGCCGCCCTCGTTCTCCTCGAAGATCTCGATCTTCGACCCGCGGACCTGCCGCTGGATCCACGCCTGCGACTTCCAGGGCACGACGCTCACCCGGCCCCCGACCACCAGCGTCGGCAGCGTGATGCGCGGGATGACCGGGCGCCAGTCCTGGGTCGAGTGGTTGTAGAGGAGCGCGGCCGCGTACTGCCGCGGCATCTTCAAATTCTGCTTGACCACCCAGTCCACCTCGGACCGGGAGTAGGCCTTCGTGAACATTCCCCCGATGAACCCTTCGGTCGTCTTGACTCCGTCCGGGCCCGCGAGCTGGTTGATGGTGGCGTAGAGCGAGGTGGGGTCGAAGATCGCGCCCGCGTCCTCCTTCTCCTGGGGAGACCACCGTGGATCCGCGGTGATCATCGGCATCTGGTCCACGAGGATGAGCTTGGACAGGCGGTCCTTGTCCCAGAGCTGCCAGTAGCTCCAGATGACAGAGCTTCCCATCGAATGGCCCATGAGGGTGACGTCGGTCAGGTTCCGGGCGACGAGCAGGTCCTGGACGTCCTTGGCCAGACGCTGGATGGTGTAGCCGTTGTTCGGTTTGTCGGATTCCCCGTGGCCGCGCATGTCTACCGCGATCACCCGGTAGCGGTCGCTCAGGCCGCTCAGCTGATGCTTGAACTGGGCCGCGGTCTGCGACCAGCCCGGAATGCAGACGAGCGGCCGGCCCGATCCGGCCTCCTCGTAGCGGAGGGTGACCCCGTCGTTGGTGGTCACCACGCCCTTGGTGGGCGCGGCCGCGGAGCGCGGCGATGTGGTCATGCTCGAGCAGGCGGCGGTGGCGGCGGACGCGGCGACCCCGGTGATGAACGTGCGGCGATCCATGGGGTTCCTCCCTCGGCGTTGTGAGAGGCGTTGCATGAATGCGAGCAGAGGCTGCAGGCTACCATACCTTTCGCTCCCGCGGCTCGACCGCCCCGGCTAGATTCAGCCGAGCTCGAGAGCGCCGCCGACGTAGGTGGCGAGGCGGCTCCGCAGGAACAGCCGCGCCCGGTGCACGCGCGACTTGACGGTGGCGAGCTTGACCCGGAGCGTGTCCGCGATCTCCGGGTTCGAGAGCCCCTCGACGTCGTGCAGGAGAAAGGTCGCACGGTGCTCCTCCGGGAGCTCCTCGATGGCCGCGCGGAGGATCGCGTGCAGCTCGGCCTGGAGCACCGCATCCTGGAGCCGGGGCGACCAGTCGATGCCCGGCTGCACCGGCTCGCCGGTCTCGTCCAGGGACAGGGAGAGCTCTTCCCACGACGCGCTGTGGCGATCCACGCGGCGTCCTCGCCGCTTCTGGTAGGCCGCGTTGGCGGTGATGCGATAGATCCAGGAGCCGAAGGCCGCGGTGCCGCGGAAGGAATCGATCTTGCGCGCCGCGGCCCAGAGGGCGTCCTGCACGACCTCCTCCGCATCCGAGGTATTGCCGGTGATGCGTAAGGCCAGGCGATAGACGCGATCGCCGTACGTGGTCACGAGGCCCTCCGCGGCGGCCGCGTCCCGCCGGCGCAGCCCTTCGACCAGCTCCGCGTCCCGGTCGAGGGCCGGCCGCCGGTGACCGTCGGGTGCCTCCTCGAGTGCCGCCGCCTCACTGAATCGCATCGCGGCCTCCCTCTCGCGTCACCCGGTCGGGGTCGAGGTGCTGCGCCCGGTACGCGCTCGGGGTCACGCCCACGATTCGATGGAACACCGTGGCGAAGTGACTCGGCGTCCGGAACCCCACCACCCGCGAGATCTGAGAGATGGTCAGCTCCGGCGCCGCGAGCAGGTGGGCCGCGTGGTCGATGCGCGCGCGCACCACGAACCGGTGGGGCGGCACCCCGGTGCTGTGCTGAAAGAGCCGCGCGAAGTGGTAGGGGCTCATGAAGACCACCGCGCCGAGCTGCGCCAGGGTCAGGTGCTGATCGAGATGCTCCCGGATGTAGTCGGTGACCCGTCGCAGCCTTGACAGGGGGAGCGTGCTCGTGATCTGTGTCGTCGTCATCGTGGTCATGTGCTTCTTCCTCCTGGATTCTGGGCGAGCGCCCTTCGCACGGCGCCCAGCAGGGCCTCGCCGTGGAACGGCTTTCCTAGGAATGCGACCGCGCCGGCCTGCAGCGTTCGGCGGCGCGCTTCCTCGTCGCTGTGAGCGGTCAGGATCACCACCGGGATCGGGGAGCCGGCGGCGGCCAGGCGCATGAGCAGGTCCACCCCGCTCATCCCGGGCATCCGCAGGTCGAGGACGACGCAGCGGGTATCGGCCCGGTGGCCGGATTGCCGGAATGCCTCCGCGGAGGCGAACGTCTCGACCCGAAGGCCGACCGAGGTCAGGAGATTCTTGACCGACCGGCGCAGTGACTCGTCGTCGTCCACGATCGAAACCAGCCGCACATCGTTCCCATCCACAGCTCGAAGGCTACGGCCTGGGCCGGGGTCGGTCTACCCGACCTTGGTGGGGTGGGGCCCGGCCGGAAGGGGAGGAATCAGGCGCGGAAGTGCGCGGATGACAGCCCCGAAGCTTTCCGCAAGATTCGGCAAGGCTGGTGATCGACGTGTCGAGCGTGGCCGGCGCGGTGGTCGACGCCCTCGGTGTCTACTCGAATCCCGCGCTCGGCGCCGTGCTGGACCCACGACGGAGGCTCCGGGCCAGGTACCAGACGATCGCGAGGTTGACGAGCAGGACCGCGATGCGGAGCGCGCCCGGACGTCGGGCGATCTCGTAGAGCTCCAGCGGGATGAACGAGCCGGTCACGATGAGACCCCACCACTCGCCCCATCGCTTGCGGAGGACGAGGCCGATACCCTCGGTGAAGAACACCGCCGCGTAGACGAGCAGGCCGGCGCGGATCGCGGTCATCCGCCGCGCATCGAGCGCCGCGATCGTATGGAGGGCAGCGGAGAGGTGCCGCCCGTCGGGATCGACGTGCACGCCGACGGCCAATCTCGTCAGGGCGGCCGCGATGTCGTATGGAGCCCAATGGAGCAGACCGAGGGCCAGTGTCGCGAGCAGGATGCTCTTCGCGAGCTTGAAGGCACCGATCGTGATCAGGGCGGTCGTCTCGCTCTCCCGCATACCCCCGGTTCTACCACCATCGATCCGACCACCGCACGCTGTCACGTTCTTGCCGAAAAGCCGGAGCCCGGCGGCGGCCTCCCGCACCACGTCATCTGAAGGACGAGTGCAGGAAGCTCAACACCCATGAGGAGGAGTCGAGATGAGTCGAAAGGGATGGTTGACGGTGGGGTTGTCGCTGCTGCTCGGGGCCGGATTCGGCGCCGCGATGCCCGGAGTGGGGCTCGCCCACGGTCAGGACATGATCGAGTCGCCGCGCTGGGGGGACCAGGGCGGTGAGAAGGGGGAAGTGGAGTCCCCGCGGTGGGGTGATCAGAGCGGCGAGAAGGGTGAAGTGGAAGCGCCGCGCTGGGGCGATGAGGGCGGTGAGAAGGGCGAGGTCGAGTCGCCGCGGGCGTGACCGATGAAGAAGCTCGCGCGCTGGACCGAGCAGCTCCTCATCGGGGCGGGCGACCGGCCGGAGTCGGCCGCCACCGGTGAGGAGCGTGCCCGCCCGCGGGCCCTTCCGTGAAGACTCTCGGGTGGCTCCTCGCCGGTCTGGTGCTGCTGGTGATGCCCGGTCGAGTGTGTCTGCGCGGAAGGGGTGGTCTCCACATGCTTCGATCCCGGTCCGTAGTCGTTCTCGCCGCGATGGCGATCGCGCTCGGCGGCTGCGCGACCATTCGGCGGCACGAGACGCAGGACACCGAGCAGGTGCTCTCCGCGGCGGGGTTCCAGATGCAGCTGGGCGACACCCCCGAGAAGCTGGCCAGCCTGCGCGTCCTGCCGACCCGACGGCTCGTGCCGCAGGCGCGCGACGGCCGCCTCTACTACGTCTACGCGGATCCTGAGGTGTGCCGGTGTCTCTTCGTGGGCGCGGAGCCGCAGTACCAGGAGTATCAGCGCCTCGCGCTCCGGAAGCGGATCGCCGACGAGGAGCTCATGGCGGCCCAGAACATCCTGAGCGCGTCGACGATGAACTGGGGGCTCTGGGGACCATGGCCCTGGTTCTGATCCGCGACGGAGCCCGGCCCATCACCTGGGTCGGCGCGCGAATCCTGATCGTCGCCGCGGTGCTCGCGCTCGCCGGGTGCGCGACCTATGCCGAGCGGTACGCCCAGTCGAACGAGCAGGGCCTCGTAGCGGCCGGCTTCGAGATGCGGCGCGCGGACACTCCCGAGAAGCTGGCCGCCCTCCAGGCGCTGACCCAGCGGGAGATCCTGGTCTACAAGCGGCCGGATCGGCTCTATTTCGTCTGGCCGGACGCCCGCTTCTGCCAATGCCTCTACCTCGGGAACGAGGCCCAGTACCAGGAGTACTCGCGGCTGGGGTTCGAGCAGAAGCTGGAGCGCGAGCGGATCACCACGGCCGAGGAGAAGGAAGCCGCCGCCCTGTTCGATGGCCCGTGGGGTCCCTGGTGAGACCACCCGGGGGAACCCCTGACCCTCGGGCCGGCGTCTCAAGCCTGAAGGAGGCCGACGATGATCAGACAGGGTGCGTACGAAGTTCCCTCGTGGGCGATCGCCATCCTCTTCTGGCGCAAGGTCGATCAGGTCGAGAGCCGGGGCATCCCGGGGATCGCGGCGCCGAGCTACCGCGTAGCGCGGGCAGCGCCCGGACCCGGGCGGGGCGAGCGATGACCGCTCCCATCGTCAGAAGATCATGACGACCAGGACACGGATGCGACGGCGCTTCGCGAAGGCATCGCTGATGGCGGGGCTCGCGCTCTCGGTGCTGGTGGTGCCGGCCCCCGCGCCGGCCTACATGGTGGAGGCGGTCACCGCGATCCCGGCCGCCGAGGGCGAGGACCGGCGGCGGCTGGAGGACGCGATCCAGGCCGCCATCGACGACGTGGCCACTCACGCGGTTGCGTTCACTCCCACCGTGGTGGCGCTGCTCGACGCACGGCTCATCGGCGACCGGATCTTCCTGTTCGTTCTGCTCGCGGACCGGGACGGGGAGCAGGCGGTCAAGCTCCTCCTCGAGGAGCGCCGCGGGACGCGGCAGGTCGGTCGCTAGCGCGCGGGCGTGACGTCGGAGACGGTGTAGCCGCGGCGGTTCAGGCACGCCGCGAACGTCTGGAGCGCCCACTCGTCCGGCGTCTGCGCCTTCTTGATGAACCCCCGCGGGAACATCTGACCGAAGAAGCTCGAGAAGATGCCCGACGGCGCCTTCTTCTCCTTGTTCTCGGGCATCGGGGTGTTGAAGGCCTCCACGCGGCAGCCCTGGAAGTCCGCGACGATGACCCCGGCGTCCCGGTTGGCGGTGGCGTAGAGCGACCCGATGCCCGCCGGGCCCTGGGCGAGGGGAAGCGGCGCGCGGTACCCGCGGTTGACGAGGCACGCCGCCTCCGCGAGCTCGGGGGTCGTCTCGGTGTGGGCCTGCACGAAGGGCAGGCACTGGGCGCGGTCCTCCGCGATCTTGGCGTCCGATTGCCCGCGCACCACGAGGCCGGTGCTCCCCCCACAGCCGGCCACGATCAGGCCGGCGAGGAGCGCGACGGTGGCCGCGCCGGCGGATCGAGCCGGGCGACGGCGGAACAGCGCGTCGCGGATCGAGCCGTAGATCCCGGCGGGCAGGAAGATGATGAAGATGATCAGCAGGAGGCCGTAGATCGTCTCCGCGATGCCGATCAGCTTGATGCCGAAGTAGATGCGCAGGTATTCGCTCAGCGCGATGGTGAGCGCGGTGCCCACGAAGGGGCCGAGCAGCGAGTACATCCCGCCCAGCACCACCGCGAACACGATGCGCAGCGACACCCCGATGCCGGAGAGCGTGTCCGGGTTGGTGTAGGCGAGGTAGAGCGCGAGGAGGGCGCCGCCCAGCGCGGTGAGCGCGGCCGATAGCGCGGTGATGCCCAGCTTGAAGCGCGTGACCCGGATGCCCACCGAGGCCGCCGCGGTCTCGTCCTCGCCGATGGCCTCCATCGCCGAGCGGGCCATGCTGCGGTCCACCCGCCACCACACCCAGAGGCCGAAGAGCCAGGCCGCCATGCCCACAT